>Ga0182030_10008075_pt1 | contig 21852 bp, 22 predicted proteins | sample 812S3MmetaG_FD_121299 | JGI IMG/M metagenome (GOLD analysis project Ga0182030, IMG submission 121299) | Permafrost microbial communities from Stordalen Mire, Sweden - 812S3M metaG (Illumina Assembly) | ecosystem: Environmental > Terrestrial > Soil > Wetlands > Permafrost | place: Sweden... | reverse complement strand
CTCATCACCAGCTCTTCGCGGATCGGATCGATCGGCGGATTGGTGACCTGCGCGAAGTTCTGCTTGAAGTAGGTGAACAGCGGCTTCGGCTTGTCCGACAGCGCCGAGATCGGCGTGTCGTTGCCCATCGAACCGTTGGCTTCCTCGCCGGTCGAGGCCATCGGCGTCATCAGGATGGTGATGTCTTCCTGGGTATAGCCGAACGCCTGCTGGCGATCGAGCAGCGGCAGATTCGAGCGCAGGCCCTTGGTCGGGGCGTCCGGCAATTCCTCCAGCACGATCTGGGTGCGGTCGAGCCAGTCGCGATAGGGATGGCTGCGCGCCAGCGCCGCCTTGATCTCGTCGTCCGGAATCAGCCGGCCCTGTTCTAGGTCGACCAGCAGCATCTTGCCGGGCTGCAGCCGCCACTTGGTGACGATCTGATCCTCGGGGATCTTCAGCACGCCCATTTCCGACGCCATCACGATGCGGTCGTCGCTGGTCACGAGATAGCGCGCCGGGCGCAGCCCGTTGCGGTCGAGCGTGGCGCCGATCTGGCGGCCGTCGGTGAAGGCGATCGCGGCCGGGCCGTCCCACGGCTCCATGATGGCGGCATGATATTCGTAGAATGCGCGGCGCTGCTCATCCATCAAGGGATTGCCGGCCCAGGCTTCCGGAATCATCATCATCACGGCGTGCGGCAGCGAGTAGCCGCCCTGCACCAGGAATTCGAGGCCATTGTCGAAACAGGCGGTGTCGGACTGACCCTCATAGGAGATCGGCCACAGCCGGCTGATGTCCTTGCCGTACAGTTCCGAATGAACCGAGGCCTGCCGCGCCGCCATCCAGTTGACGTTGCCGCGCAGCGTGTTGATCTCGCCGTTATGCGCCACCATGCGATAGGGATGCGCCAGCGACCAGGCCGGGAAGGTGTTGGTCGAGAACCGCTGATGCACCAGCGCCAGCGCGCTCTCGAAATCGGGTTCGTGCAGGTCGGGATAGTAGCTGCCGAGCTGGTCGGCGAGGAACATGCCCTTGTAGACCACGGTGCGGCACGACATCGACACCGGGTAATAGCCGGCAAGGCCGCGGTCGCGGCGCTGATAGATCGCCTGCGAAATCGACTTGCGAAGGATATAGAGCCGGCGTTCGAACTCGTCCTCGTCCTTGATATGCGCGCCGCGGCCGATGAACACCTGCATGTGGGCGGGCTCGGTCGGCTTGACGGTCTGGCCGAGCGAGGAATTGTCGACCGGTACGTCGCGCCAGCCAAGCAGCGTCAGCTGCTCGGCCTTGACCTGGTCGGCGATGATGCTGGCGATGACCTTGCGCCAGGCTTTCTCGCGCGGCATGAACAGCGCGCCGACGGCGTAGTCGCCGGGCTTGGGCAACTGAAAGCCGAGCGCGGCCGCCTTGCGCGCGAAGAAAGAATGGGGAATCTGCACCAGGATGCCGGCGCCGTCGCCGGCGCGCGGATCGGCGCCGACCGCGCCGCGATGCTCGAGATTGCAGAGAATGCTGATCGCATCCGAGACGATCTGATGCGACTTCTTGCCCTTGATATTGGCGATGAAGCCGACGCCGCAGGAATCCTTCTCCAGGCTGGGGTCGTAGAGACCCTCGGCGGGCGGCCGCCAGCTGTGCTCGCGCTCCGGCGTCTGCAGCAGCGCCTCGACCGGTTTGGAATCCGGGATCGCCGACAGCGCATCGGTGACGATAGCTTCGCGCTCGAACTTCGACCCGCTCATCTCGGTCCTCTCAATAAGGCCAGCGGCCTCACCGTGGTGGTCGGCGCACCTTGGGCGTTCGCGGCACCCTCCGGGCCACCGCTCGTCCTCCGCGAGCCGCGATGTTTCGAATTCAGGCTTGGGCGTTCAGCGTCCCCGATGAACGGCCTTGCCTTTTACTTCCTGGCGCCCCGGGCACCCAACTTGCGCTGCAATCCCCGTGCCGGTTTGCATCGCAATTGAGACAGCGATGCTGTCCTAACTCCCGACCATGCCAAATTTTTTTCTAACACACAAGCGCGTGAAAGTCGCCCGCCCCATGCGGGGTCGGTGGCGACGATAGCGGGCCCACCGCCCCGGATTTGAAGCAAACGCGCCGCGATCCGGCCCAAGGACCGCCGGATTCAGCGCCGAGGTTGCGAGTCGGGGCAAGAGAGCGAAAACGCTCTGGCTGTGCGGCGATACAGGAGCGAGCGTGCGATGAAGCGGTTCACGGGATGGGTGGTGTCGGCCGGGTTGGTGCTGACTTCTGTGGGGGCTGCGCATGCCCAGGTCGTGGCGCCCGACGCCACCGGGCATTCGGCCTATTTGCTGGCGTCCGATGTCGATGGTCCCTATGCGGCGATGCCGCCGGAGGCCGTCGAGCCGCGCTACGGGCCGATGTTGCTGCCGCCGCAGGAGGTCTACACCGTGCTGCGCGAGAACGGGTTTTCGCCGCTCGGAATTCCGCGGCAACGGGGCCTGTTCTACATCGTCGCCGTGATCGATCGCGGCGGCGACGACGGGCGGCTGGTGATCGACGCCCGCGATGGGCGGATCATCCGCTTCGTGCCGGCGGACCGGATCGGCGGCAATTTCAATGAGGATGTCGGGGTCGGCTACGGTCCGGCAGCGCTGCCGCCGATCGGCAGTCTGCGCGGCGTGCCACGGCCGCCGGCGTCGGTGCCGCGGGTGGCAAGCCGAACGCCTCTGGTGCCGCTGCCGAAAGCGTCGCCGCCGCATGCCGGGGAGCCGAGGCCGCAGGCCGCCGGGCCCGCTCCGGCGCCGGCGCAGCAATCGGCGGCGGTGCAGGCCGCGCCGGCCGCCGCGCCGACGGTTCCGCCTGCCGCAACATCCGCTCCGGTCCAGGTCGCGCCGGCCGCGCCGCAGATCCTGCCGACCCAGCCGATGCCGAAGGTGCAGGGACTGGATTGAGCTTAGCCTAGCCCTCATCCTCCCAGGATGAGGTCATCGGTTGCTGAGGCTTGGTTCGTTCAAAACAAAAACGCCCCGGTCTCCCGGGGCGTTTGCTATTTGCAGCCTGGCGCAAATGATCTCACTTAGGCGGCGACTTTCTCGGCCGAGCCGTCGACTACCTGCGGAGCGGCCGCGGCGGTGGTCGTGATCGGGATGCTGCGGGGCTTCTTGGCCTCGGGAATCTCGCGGACCAGATCGACATGGAGCAGGCCGTTTTCGAGCGAAGCGTTTTTCACCAGCACGAAATCGGCGAGCTGGAAGGCCCGCTCGAAGGCGCGCGCCGCGATGCCGCGATACAGCACCTCGGATTTGTCCTTGCCGTTTTCATTGGCGGATTTTTCGCCCTTGATCGTCAGGGTGTTTTCCTTGGCGACGATCGAAAGCTCGCCCTGCGAGAAGCCGGACACTGCGACGCTGATGCGGTAGGTGTTGTCCCCGGTGCGCTCGATATTGTAGGGCGGGTAGCCGGGGCTGCCGTCCGCGGCGGCCTGGTCGAGCAGGGAAAAGAAGCGGTCGAAACCGACGGTGGAACGATAGAACGGGGTAAGGTCGTAGGTACGCATGGGATAGTCCTCCATTGAGCGACTGTTGAGATGAACCCGCCCGCCATCGGGCCGGGCTTTCGTCTTCTATGCAGCCTGGTGGTCCGGTTTCCCGAAACACTGGTAGCGGCCTGCACGAAGGTGATATGGGAGGGACCCCATCGCGTTCAAGAGGGCGGCAAAGATGCCGGTTTTTGACGCTCCCGCCCTTGATTTTCAGCACGTCCTACCTAGCCGGTGCGCTGCCCATGACGCTGGTCTCGATCCCCGCCAATCCGGTTCCGGAGGACGTCGTCACCGGCACCATCAAGACCCCGGATGGCGCTGAACTGCGGTTCGCGCGCTGGGCGCCGCCGGCGGGCCGCAAGGGCACGGTCTGCGTCTTCACCGGCCGCAGCGAGCAGATTGAAAAATATTTCGAGACGGTGCGCGATCTGCGCGACCGCGGTTTCGCGGTGGCGATGATCGACTGGCGCGGCCAGGGCCATTCCTCGCGGCGGCTGCGCGATCCGCGCAAGGGCTATGTCCACGATTTCGCCGATTTCGAAGTCGACGTCGAAACCTTCGTGCAGCAGGTGGTGCTGCCGGATTGCCCGCCGCCGCACTTCGCGCTGGCGCATTCGATGGGCGGCGCCGTCATGCTGCGGGTCGCGCATGCCGGCAAGCGCTGGTTCGACCGCATGGTGCTGTCGGCGCCGATGATCGATCTTCCCGGCCACCGCACCGGGCTTGCCGCGCGCGCGCTGCTGCGGCTGCTGCGGCTAGCCGGCCAGGGCGGCCGCTATATTCCCGGCGGCAGCGACGCGCTGACCGGCACCGATTCGTTCGTCAACAACCCGCTGACCTCAGATCCCGTGCGCTATGCCCGCAATGCCGCCATCCTTGCCGAAGACCCGACGCTCGGCCTCGGCTCGCCGACGGTGGCCTGGGCCGACGCCGCGTTCAAGGCGATGCACGGTTTCCGCGCCACCGACTACCCCTCGCAGATCCGCCAGCCGATCCTGATGCTGGCCGCCAGCAACGACAGCATCGTCTCGACGCCGGCGATCGAGGAGTTCGCCTATCATTTGCGCGCCGGCTCGCATCTGGTGATCGCCGGCGCCAGGCATGAAATCCTGCAGGAACAGGACCGCTATCGCGGCCAGTTCTGGGCGGCGTTCGATGCCTTCGTGCCGGGCACGCCGTTGTTCGGGTGACGTCACGCCGTCATTGCCGGGCATGTAGACGATGACGACCTTGCATATGCCGGAGGTGTCGTCTCACGACACCAAAACATCATACAGTGCGCTGCCGGAAAGATAGATCCCGAGCAGGATCATCGCGATCAGAAACCAGCGGCGAAAGGCTTCCGGCTGCAGCCGCGCGCGCACCGCTTGGCCGATGAACATGCCGGCGAAGGCGCACGCCATGGCCACCGCACCGGGCAGCGCGGTCGCCGCGGTCAGCAGGCCGGCGCTGGTCAGATTGAAGGCAAGCGCCAGCGTCGCCACCGTGAAGAACACCCCGAGCGCCTGCACCAGTTCGTCCTTCTCCATCCCGATCGCCTGCATGTAGGGCATCGAGGGGATCACCTGCACGCCGGTGGCGGCGGAGACCATGCCGGTGAGCAGGCCGACGATGCCGCCGATCCATTTTTCGTCCCGGCGGGCGACACGGAAGGAGAATTTGCTCAAGCCGACGATCGCGTAGATCACCAGCAACACCCCGAGCACGATGGTGCCGTAGCGGGCATAGGGCCCGGTCAGCATGCCGCTGTTCAGCCAGATGCCGATGATGGTGCAGGCCATCAACGGCCACAGCCGGCGGACGATGTCGCGCAGATAGGGGCCGACAAAGGTCTGCCAGATGTTGGTGACGATGGCGGGCACGATGACGATGGCGAGCGCGTGCGAGGGCTGCATGGTGACGGCGAGCAGGCCCATCGACACGGTCGGCAGGCCGAGCCCGATCACGCCCTTGACGAAGCCCGCGAGCAGGAAGGCTGCGGCGATCAGAAACAACAGAGGCTGGAACATGCGAACACATTGACCGATCGGCGCCGATCCCACAATCTGCCGGTCGTTGAATGAGCCTTCGGCTATGCCGAAGGCAGATGCCGGCAGGGATCGCCATGCATTTCGATCTGGTCGACCTCAAGCTGTTTATCGCGGTGGCGGACACCAGCAGCATCACCAGCGGCGCGCTGCGGGTGCATCTGGCGCTGGCCTCGGCCAGCGCCCGCATCAAGGGCCTGGAAGCCGGGCTCGGCGTCGTGCTGTTGAAGCGCGGCAGGCGCGGGGTCGAACTGACCGCGGCGGGCAGTAGCCTGCTCGAGCACGCCCGCCTCATCATCCACCAGGTCGATGCCATGCGCGGCGATCTCGCCGCCTATGCGCGCGGCCTGAAGGCCAATGTTCATCTGCTTGCCAACACCTCCGGCCTTTCCGAACATCTGCCGAAGGCGCTGGCGGCTTTCCTGGCTGAAAATCCCAATATCAGCGTCGAGGTCGAGGAACGGGAAAGCGTCGACATCGCCGCGGCGATTGCCGGCGGCGCCGCCGACATCGGACTGGCGATCGATGCGGCATTGCCCGACGGCATCGAGCGGTTTGCCTTCTGCGATGACCGCCTGATGCTGGTGACCTCGCGCCAGGACGGCCTCGCCGACCGCCGCCAGATCGAATTCGGCGAGGTTGCGGGCCGGGATTTCGTCGGACTGCCTGCCAGCAGCGCGCTGCAGCGACATCTCGCCGGCCACGCAGCGAGGCTGGGCGTGCGATTGAGATTTCGCGCCCGCATGAAGGATTTCGATGCGATCTGCCAGATGGCGGCCGCCGGGGTCGGCGTCGCCGTGGTACCGGAGGCCGCCGCCCGGCGTTGCGCGCGATCGATGAAGATCGGCATGGTCCGGATTCGCGACCCCTGGGCGAACCGGCAGCTGGCGATCTGCATCCGCAGCCTCAAGGCGCTGCCGCGCCCCGCCCAGCAACTGGTGGAGCATTTGCGGCGCGAGGCCGGCCGGCGCCAGCCATGAGCTGCGATGAGCTTAAGTTGAAACGGCGCGCGCGGGTCACCTCCCTTGCAGGGACCGCGAGTCTGGGTCCGTCAATGCGGCGGCGGCAGACCGGCGTTGGCTTCGGCCACGACGAAGCTAGACTCAAAGATTTGCAGATTGTCCGCATCGTTGCGACAAAGGATGATGCTCGGGGCGCTGCAATGGCAGGAGCAAACCGAGATGCCGGACGTTCTGGCCGAAGTGCGCGAGGGGTGGGTTGGAAGTCGGGGGCCGCTTCTACTGGCGGCCATCCACGGCGCCATCGTCGAGACGCTGCGAACCCCGCAAGACGATCACGTGCTGCGTCTGGTCGAGCATCCGCCGCAGCATTTCGCCATTCCGGGATCGGCCGGGGAGCGCTACACCCATATCGAGATCACGCTGTTTGCCGGACGCTCGCTGGAGGCCAGGCGCGCGCTCTACCAGGCGATCGCAAGAAATCTCGAACCGTTCGGCGTGCCGCCGCATGACGTCAAGATCATCCTGATCGAGGTATCCGCCGAAAGCGTCGGGCTGCGCGGCGGCCGCGCCGCATGCGATCTCGATCTCGGCTACGAGATCGGGGTGTAGCGGATCGCAGTGCGAGCTGCCGCCGCGGATAAAACGCGCAGGCCGCGCCCACTTGAAAGTATCGGATGACGTCCCTTCTCCCCTCCCGGCAACGGCAGGAGAATCGCATATGGAATTTTCTATGCTGTCCGCGCAGATTTTTCCGATTTCGCGTTGCGTTTCAACGAGTCGTCCCTGCGAAGCGTTCGCAGGGACGACCCGCTGAGGGCTTGTGCGAGGCCACGACCTCATCAAAGTGGGTCTCAATTCGGTCGTATACGATAGCCCTCCCCGCAAGGGTGAGGGGAATAGAAGCGCGCGCCATTTTAACCGAAAGCTATCATACTTGGCCGTTGAGCAGCTTCAGCGCCGCCTCATGCACGCGCGGATCGCCGGCGGCGATGATGCGGCCGCCGCCCTGCGCGGGCTTGCCTTCCCAGGTGGTGACGATGCCGCCGGCCCCGGTGATGATCGGAATCAGCGCCGCGATATCGTAAGCCTTCAGTTCGGTCTCGACCACCAGATCGAGATGTCCGGCCGCCAGCATGCAATAGGAATAGCAGTCGCCGCCGTAGCGCGTCAGCCGCACCGCCTCTTCGACGCGGCCGAAGGCCGCGCGGTCGGCGCTGTTCATCAACAGCGGGCTGGTGGTGAACGCAGTCGCTTCCTTCAGCGATGCGCAGCGCCGCACCGCCAGTTTCCGTTCGCCCGAGGGCCCTTGGTATTGCGCCGATCCGCTGTCGCCGGAAAAGCGCTCGCCGATGAAGGGCTGGTGCATCATCCCGAATACCGGCGTGCCCTGGTGCAACAGCGCGATCAGCGTGCCCCAGATCGGAAAGCCCGCGATGAAGGACTTGGTGCCGTCGATCGGATCCAGCACCCAGACATATTCGGCGTCTTCGCGCTCGCTGCCGAACTCCTCGCCGACAATGCCATGCTGCGGAAAATTCGCCTTGATCAACCGCCGCATGACCGCTTCCGCCGCGCGGTCGGCCTCGGTCACCGGATCGAAATCGTGACTGGTGCTTTTGTTGTCGATGCTGAGCGAGGTCCGGAAGAACGGCAGGATGGTTTCGCCGGAGGAGGTCGCAAGCCGGCCGATGAAGGCTGTAAAATCAATGACCGTCACGGGCGCTTCCTTGCGGGCTGGAGAATGGGCCGGCACTTGCCTAGCTCAATCCCGCGAGCCATGCACGGATAACGGAGGCCGAGAGGCGCCTTCGTGTCGGCCGTATTCGACTTTCGAATCAATCGGCGCACGCTGCATTTTTGGATGACGGCGTCGATCACGAATTCGAGAGTTCGCGGACCGCGCGCCAGGGTGATCGCTGATTCGGTGTCCGAACTCCAGATAACTAATTGATATAATGAATGTAAATTCTTCTGATGAGATTTTCGGGGCTGTTCTGCGGCGGCGGGATTTGTGCACCGGAAATGATTAAAAGCCTCTTGCGTTTTGTGCAGCGCGGTCGCATATTGTTGCGGTGCGGTAGCGCCTTGCGCTATCGCTGCCCTCCTTGGGCGTTTCCTCCCTAGACTTGGGCCGCTTGTTTATTCAAGCGGCCCTTTTTTCTTGGCGCTTTTCTTGCCGCTTTTTCTTCGCGGTATTCTTGTCGGGATGTTTGCCGCTTTTTTTGCCGCCGTTATGTAGCCTGGCGCTTTGTTGCGCTATTCCGCGGCGGCCTGGAACGGTCCGAGGTCGCCGAGCGGAACTGTGGCCAGCGCCTCGGCCAGGCTTGCGAAATCCGCGGCCACCTGCGCGAATCTTGGCCCGCGCTCGCGGCGCCTCTCGTCCATGTAGATCGCACGGTTGAGTTCGAGCTGGATGGCATGCAGGCCGCTTGCCGGATTGCCGTAATGCTCGGTGATGAAACCGCCGGCATAGGGCTTGTTGCGCCCGACCGAATAACCCAGCGCACCCATGGTCTCCTCGACCATGTCGGCCAGCAGGGCTGCGCAACTGGTGCCGTAGCGGTCGCCGATCACCACGTCCGGCCGCCGCGGCTCGTCGCGCGACACTCCGACCGACGGCATCGAGTGGCAATCCACCACCACCACGGTGCCGAAGCTCTGATGCGCCTTGTTGATCAGCCGCCGCAGCGCCCGGTGATACGGCTTGTAGAGCGCCTCGATCCTGCCCAGCGCGTCATCGACGCTCAGGCGCTCGCGATAGATCTCCTGTCCGTCGCCGACCACGCGGGGAATGGTGCCGAGACCGCCGGCCACGCGCATCGATCTTGTATTGGCGAAGCTCGGCAGCCGCCCGATGAACATCCTGGGATCGAGTTCGTAGGGCTCGCGGTTGACGTCGACATAGGAGCGCGGAAAATTGACCTGGACAGTCGGAAAACCGTGGTCGCTGAGCTCCGCGATCAACTCGTCCATGAACGAATCCTCGGAGCGGCGCAGCGCGCCGAGATCGATTCGCGAGGCGTTGAGGAATTCGTCCGGATAGACCGAGCCGGAATGCGGAGAATTGAAGATGATGGGCGCCCGCCATTCGGCCGGCTCCACGATTACGAAGGGGGGCGACAGTTCGCCATCAAGCTCGGTCATCCCTGGGCGCCGTCCCTGAATCCGCTGCACTGGAAAAGCTGGTTTCCGCCAGAACCACGGAGGTTTTATGGGGGCATTGTCGGTAATCGCAACCGTTCTGCCAAGCGAAAAAAGACTTTTGCCGCCTGGAACCTATCGTGAGTGGCCGAAAGTGCCCGTCTGCATTGATTTAACGCGCATTCCGGTCCAGAAATAGCTACGGCACGCTGCCGGCCGCGAGCCCGCGCCTTTCACCCGAAATTTACCCTCTGTCGGGCTTAGTGAACGGATTGATCCTCTGAATGGGATTCGACGACCAACCGCCATGCACAAAATCCTCCTCGCCGAAGACGACAACGATATGCGCCGCTTCCTGGTCAAGGCACTGGAAAACGCAGGGTTTCAGGTCTCCTCCCACGACAACGGCCTGTCGGCCTACCAGCGGCTGCGCGAGGAGCCGTTCGAAATGCTGCTGACCGATATCGTGATGCCCGAAATGGACGGCATCGAGTTGGCGCGCCGCGCCTCGGAACTCGATCCCGACATCAAGATCATGTTCATCACCGGCTTTGCCGCCGTCGCCCTCAATTCGGATTCGGAAGCGCCGAAGAACGCCAAGGTGCTCTCGAAACCGGTGCATCTTCGCGAATTGGTCAGCGAAGTGAACAAGATGCTGGCGGCCTGATCCGCCGGCCCAAATCGTCGGGGCATCGCAGGCAAGCCTGCTTGCCTGCCCGCTTTGGAGCCGATATACGGACCGAACCCGTCGTTTGCTGGTTTCAGGGCGCGTAGCTCAGCGGGAGAGCACCTCGTTGACATCGAGGGGGTCACAGGTTCGATCCCTGTCGCGCCCACCATCGCCCGCCAAGAACACCCATCGCTACTGGCGCGCGGCTTTTGCGTAAAATCGCGCCTAGCGCTTGCTCCACAGCGAAGTCAGCATCGAGATCACCGCCAGCACGATGATGACTGCGCCGTAGACATAGGCCGTGGTGGCGAGCCCGATTCTCGGGACCGCGAGGCCTGCGGCGACGGCCGGCAGGCTGAAGGCGAGATAGGACTGCAGATAGAACGCCGACAGCAGCCCGGCGCGCTGATCGGGGTGGGCGGTCGGCAGCAACGCCCGCATCGTGCCCGAGAACATCGCGCCGAATCCGAATCCGGCGATCACGGTGCCGCCCAGCAGCGACGCCACCAGATGCTGCGCAATGCCCAACAGCGACGCCGCGACGCCGACCGACAAAGCGGTCGGGCCCAGCACCACCAGAAGCCGCACCGGCCACTCCCGGAATCCCGCTACTGCGATCGCCGCACTCAGCATCAGGGTCGCCACCACAATGCCGCCGACCCAGGGCGAGACCACGCCCATGGTGGAGCCCACCACCGTCGGCATCAGCGACAGATAGAACCCGCCGAGCGCCCAGGCTGCGATGTTGGCCGGCGTCAGCCGCAGCAGCACCGGCCTGGACTGGCTCGGAACGCCGAGACGCGGCCGCAGCGAAGCCAGCGCGCCTTCCTTGCCGGCGGCACTTTCGGGCATCGCCCACAACAGCGCGGCCATCAGCACCGTGATGCCGAGCAGCACGTCGTAGACGAGGTGCAGCGGATCGGACGCGAAGGTCAGCACAGCCGCGGTGCCGAGCGCGCCGGCGGTCATGCCGAGAAAGGCGGTGACGCTGTTGAGCAGCGGCCCGCGCAGCCGGTTGGTATCCAGAATCGCGGCGCCCAATGCCGTGGTGCCGGTGCCGACGCTCAAACCCTGCACGGCGCGAGCCAGGATCAGTTGCCCGACGTCGCCGGCGCGCGCGAACAGCAGCATCGCCGCGGCGTTCAGCAGCAGCGCCGCCAGGATCACCGGCCGGCGCCCGACATAGTCGGATAGTCCGCCGACCGTCAGCAGCGCCGCCAGAAGGCTGACCGCATAGACGGCGAACACCACGGTAATCATCAGCGGGGTGAGATGCATGGATTGCTGATAGAGCCGGTACAGCGGCGTCACCGCGCTGCTGCTGGCGGCGATCAGCATGGCGCCGGCGAAACCGAAGCCGGTCATGGCGCCGGGTGGCAAAGCGCGTTTTTCGGCGAGGGGCTTCACCGTGGCGACTTGCATGTCCGTCTCCTTAAAGCTAACTTGTTGCATTAGGGATATAGAGGGCCTATGTAGTTAACGCAATATATTTGCGTTAAGGCCGTACGGCGAAGTTGCATGGCTCAATTGTCGGGAGCGAGGTTTTGGCGGTGAAAGAGCGGGTTCGAGTCGGCGGACGCAGCGCGCGGATCCAGAGCGAGGTGCATCAGGCGGTGAAGAAACTCAGCGCCGTGACCTGTCGCGACGAACTCACCGTGCCCCAGATCGCGGCGGAGGCCGGGGTCACGCCCTCGACGATCTACCGGCGCTGGGGCGACCTTTCAGCGCTGCTCGCCGATGTCGCGGTGGAGCGGTTGCGGCCGATCGCCGATCCCGAAGATACCGGTGCGGTGGCCTCCGACCTGCGGCTGTTCATCGAACAATACATGGAAGAGATGTCGTCCGAGGTCGGCCGCGCGCTGATCCGGGATGTGTTCGCGGTCCCTTCCGGCGAGGGACAGGCCTGCCAATGCGCGCATTTCACCTGCGACCATCTCACCACCATCGCCGAGCGGGCCAAAGCCCGCGGCGAGGCGGCCTTCGACGTCGACGAGGTGATCGACCAGGTGATAGCGCCGATCATCTATCACATCCTGTTCGGCAACCGCGAACTGACGCTTGACTACTGCCACAGCCTGTTGGGCCGCGTGACATCGCTGCAGCCGGCCGCTGTCGCGGCCGGCGCACGTTCAGCCGCCGCTGCCTGCGGCCGCAGGCGGTCGAACAAAAGCCGCTAGATGTGAGATGAGTTCGGCTTGAACGGCGCACGCGGTTGCTCGGCGCGAAGCGTCGGGCGAGGAGTTTATCCGCGAGTCCGAGCTTGTGGCTGTCCCCCACCCCCGACTTGATCGGGGGGGTGGGGTGGGGGCTCCTACCCGCAGACGCGCTGCGATGATAGCTCACTGGCTTGCGACTGGCCGAAGCTTTCAGCGGCGGTAAAAAATGCATTCGCATCGTCATCCAGGGCGAAGCCTTGAGCCAGTCCGGATCGACTTTCGTCACGTCCCGGCCCAAGAAGTGCCGGGACGAGCCCGGCCGGTCCACTTCTTGCTGTCACCGCGTTGGAAGGACAAAGATTTGGCCGGGATGAATCAGGTTCGGATTGCGGATCTGCTCTCGGTTCGCTTTGTAAATGACGGCGTAGCGCGTCCCTACACCATAGGTCTGGCGGCTGAGGCGCCACAGGCTGTCGCCGCGGGAGACGGTGGTGGTTGCGATCTTCGGCACGACCACGGTAGATGGCGCACCGTCCGGCACAACGGTCGCCACGGCGGCCGCCAGTTGCGGGTGCTGTGCAGCGGCAATGTTCGGCCGTTTGGAGGCTATGGCCTGCGCAGGCACGGACGCCGTGACCATCGTGTCGGGAACGTTGAAGGGCACCTCCGCGCGAGCGCGCACCGCGCCGGTATTCGGCTCCACCTCGTCCAGCCTGACGCGGTAGCTGCCGGGCGCGACCCCTTCATTGATCGTGACTGCAAAACGTCCATCTGCGCCGGCCGTTACTGACGCAACATAGGTGTCGTTGAGATAAAGCCTCACTGCGACGCCGGGACGCGCGCGACCGCTCGCATGGAACTTGCTGCCTGGCTCGATCTCGACCGATTCCACAACCACTGCATCGGCCATCGGTTTTGCCGCTAGCGGCTGCGACAGCACAACGGTGGGTTTGCCCGGCGTCATCAGTGCCACGACCGGTCGGTCGATCGGTCCTGGCTCAATCGCCACCGCCACGCTCTGTTTGGACGTGGCCTGCTTGCCGTCCGGCTGCTTGGAGCGCAGCGTCAGGTCATAGGTACCTGGAGGAAGCCGGGGCGGGACCATGGCGAATTGTCCGGATTGATCCGCGACCGCGCGATCATGAAACTCGCCGTTGCGGAGCAGTTCGACGGTTGCGCCGGGGCTCGTCCGGCCTGCGATTACCGCTTCGCCCGTTGGTTCGATGCGGACAATGTCGAACGCCGGCACGCCGTCGTCTCTGTCCGGCGGTACGGGCGATCCGGCCAGCGCGGCCCCCACGCCGTCTACTTTTGCTTGCGCCGCTGCGAGCGCGTCCAGACCCTGATCTTGCGAGCCCGATGCTGGCTTTGCGACCGCCGGCGCGGCGGTTACGGCCTTGGTGTCGACCGGCGGCTCGCGGCGGAAGTGCTGGATTGCGAAGACAAGCGAGATACTACAAGCCGCAAACGGCAGCAGGACCATTCGGCTCATCGACGTGGCGGTCATGATGTTCATCCGTCAGCCGGAACGTTACCTCGTCGCCATTATACAGCATATTCCGGCCGATTGGGGACCGGTTCTGCGCGCCAACAATACGCGACTATAGGGGGCAAGCATGCCACAGCACATTCACGCCGGTCCTCCGTCGCCGGGTCCCCGCCCTGCCAGATCGCGTCGCCGCCTGGCCAGATAAAGGATGGCGACGGCGGCGGCGAGCAGGCCGGACGCGGCGCCGACGCCGAGCGCCCAGCGCGGGCCGAATCGGTCGGCGACCCAGCCCACGATCGGGGCGCCGACCGGCGTGCCTCCGAGCGCAATCGCCAGCAGGATCGCGATCACGCGTCCGCGCATCGCGGGCTCGGTCGAGATCTGCACCAGGCTGTTGGTCGAGGTGGTGACGGTCTGCGCGGCCATGCCGATGACGACCAGGGCGATGCCGAACGACAGGTAGCTTGGCATCACGGCCGCGATCGCGCAGCCGGCGCCGAAGATCGCGGCGCCGGTGAGCAGCACCGGGACGCCGGGTTTGGTGCGGGTCGCCGCCATCAGCGCGCCCAGAACCGATCCGGACGCCATCATCGAGGTCAGCAAGCCGTACTGGCCGGCTCCAGCGTGAAACACCGTGACCGACATGGTCGAAATGAAGATCGGAAAATTCAATCCGAAGGTGCCGATCAGGAACAGCATCAACAGGATGGTCTTGAGGTCCGGCCGCCGCCAGACATAGCGGAAGCCTTCCACAAAGCTGCCGCGGGTCCGCACCGCGCGGTCGCTCGGCTTCAACTCGTCGGTGCGCAGCAGGCTCAGGGCACCGAGCACGGCGAGGAAGGAGACGGCGTTGATCAGGAAAACCCATCCGGAGCCGACCGCGGCGATAAGGCCGCCGGCGATGGCCGGGCCGATCATCCGCGCGGCATTGAACGAGGTCGAGTTGAGCCCCACCGCGTTCGAAAGGTGGCGCGGCTCGACCAGTTCGGCGACAAAAGTCTGCCGCGCCGGCGAATCGAAGGCGGCGGCGCATCCCAGCAGAAACGCGAACACGTTGACGTGCCAGAGCCGGACCAGGCCGGTCACCACCAGCAGGCCGAGACCGAGCGCCAGCAGCCCCATCGCGGCCTGGGTGCAGAACAGCAGCTTGCGGCGGTCGAGATGATCGGCGGCGTAGCCGGTGAACGGCAGCAGCAGGATTTGCGGCGCGAATTGCAGCCCCATCACGATGCCGACGGCGGTGGCATTGTGCGGCGTCAGTTCGGTGAGGACGATCCAGTCCTGCGCGGTACGCTGCATCCAGGAACCGACGTTGGACACCAGCGCGCCCGCCGCCCAGATCCGGTAGTTGCGGCTTTCAAGCGAACCGAACATGCCGCGCCAACGGCCGCTCATCCCTGCAGCGGGGCGTTGCCGCCATGCAGCCGGCCGAACATGCGGGCCATGACGAGGCCCATCAGAAGGGCGCCCAATCCCAGCGTGATCGCGTCATCGATCGCGCGCAGATCGAAATCGCCGACCTGGCAGATCAACAAATAGGCCAAAGCGAGGTTGACGGCGCCCCACAGCACGTTGACGGTCGACGAGGAGAGGCCCTTGCCGGGCGGCCTGGCGAACGGGCTTTGAAACGGCCGTCCCATCACGCCACTGACGAAGTGCGGAACCGCGTTGGTGAGCAAGGCGCCGCCGCCGACATAGCTGAGATAATGAATCCATTCCATGTTCAGACGCTCCGGTTTTCGCCGCGCGATCTCGCGCCGAGCAGATCGATGATCTCTTGGGTGGTGCCGGTCTCGCCCATTCTCGGAAATATTCGCGTGACGCTGTTGTGGTGGGCGTCGGCATTCATGTCGGTCATGGCGTCGACGGCGAGCGCGACGTTGAAGCCGAGTTCGTGGGCGTGACGCGCGGTGGATTCGACGCCGGCGGTGGTGGCGACGCCGACCACCACCACCTGGGTGACGCCGCTCTGCCGGAGATATTTTTCGAGGTCGGTGTTGGTGAAGGCGCCCCAGGTCCGCTTGGTGACGAGGTGATCGCTCCACCGCTGCTTCAGTTCGGGGGCGAGATCGGTCCAGCCGGCGGGAAATTCGCGGACCCGCAAGGGTTGCTCGGTGCGGCCCGGCGCGCCACCATCGACATTGATCAGCACGACCGGCAGGTCGTGCTCTCGAAAGGCCGCGGCCAATCCAGCGGCCTTGTCCACCACATCGGCAATCGGATGCGCCACCGGCATTCCGACGATACCCTTCTGCAAGTCGACCACCAGCAAAGCGGGCTTCGCATCGAGCATGCTTATCGTCATTGCGTCATTCTCCAGTTTCCGAAATCAGGTGCCGGCTGCGATCCATGACCCGGCCGGTTGGGTCAGCCATCGACCAGGCGATTGAGCAGCTTCACCGCGGCGGCAAGCTGCTCCTGTTCCTGCGGCGTGAATTTGGTCTTCAGATTGCGCAACAGCCAGTCGTACCGCGCCGCGCGGCCGGTCCTGATCAATTCCAGGCAGGCCGGCGTCAGCGACAATATCGTCTGCCGGCCGTCATTCGGATCCGGCGATCCCTGTACCAGCCTCGCGGTTTCGAGCACCGCCACCGTGGCGCCCATCGATTGCGAGCGGACCCCCACAGCCCGGGCGAGTTCAGTGACCGTGGTCGGCCCGTGCCGATCCAGATGCATCAGCACCGCGCTTTGCGAGGGCGTCAGGTCTCCCGCCGACGCCTGCTCGCGCAGCCGCCGCTTGAGTTTGCCGCTCAGCGCACTCAGTTCCGCCGCCAGCGCCGAGGCGTCGACGGCATCATGTGGCGGTTTCCGTTGGCGCATGTGCCCCGGCAGAGCCGATACGAAGGTAAACTACAAAGGTAGGCTTCGTATAGCCAAGCCCTGAAGGATTGCAAGATCTCGGCGGCGGATGGAACCGGCGGCCGCCGGGGCGGTTGATTCCCCGGAACAAGATCAAGGAGGCGGATATGTCGGAACATTGGCGGCATTCGACCGACGGGATCGATGACATGCGCGGCAGCGGCGAAGACGCGGCGGCCTATGCCGCGGGCTGGACCGTGAGCGGCCTCGCCACGCTGGCCACCATCCTGGCGGTGTGGGTTTTTGCGATCTAGCCGCGCGACAGGCCCGAAAAATCAGCGGACGAGCGGTGGCGCGCCGATGTCCTCGAAATCGCCGACCGGTCCGGGTGGTGTTCTACCTTGCGGCAGCGTGCAGACTTTGTTCCGCATGTCTTCGCTGTACGAGAGTTTGGTCTTGAGCTGCTCGGCGATGTCAGCGGAATTTTGCATTTTGCCGCGTTGGCTTCGACCTGTTTGATCATCCCGATCTCGGACTGAGCGAAATTGCCGATCAACTTGCAGGCTTGTTCCGGCGGCGCGTGGCGTCCGCCCGCAGTCGTGATCAGCCTGCCGCGTTCTTCCGTCTCCCGGCCCCTTCATGCAGCCTCGCGTTGTTCCGCCGCGGGCGTTGTTTCCGTGCAGGTCATGCCGATCAGCGCAATCGTCAAACAGCGCAAATAGGTTGCGGCATTCTGCTGCCTCCTCCCACCAGCTTCCGAATGCGGGCGCTCAGCCCGACAAGTGCGAGCAGTCAGCCCGACTCCCACTGGATCCGCGCGGACGCGATCTCCTGCACGTAGACCAATGTCTGGCCAACCTAAACCTCCGTTCAATGGCGGCCCGTGTCATGGAACCTACCTACCCATAATGAGCAGCCGAGATCCCCCGGCGCATGTTGCCGATCGATGCCCCGGCCGCAGATCCTGGCATCGCCGCGGCATCGGTTTTGCATGTGGTAATTGACCCGGATAGGAGTACCTGATGTTTGTTACGCTTGTTGCCGTTTTTTGCCATGTGATGCCGGCGGGCCCCGGAGCAGGAGGTCCCGGAGATTGTGTCGAAGAGATCGTCACGGACAGCGATCAAAGCAGCATCACCTTTCAAAGCTGCATGGTCCAGGGCCAGATCGGCATCGCCAAATGGATGTCCGAGCATCCGATCTATCATGCGAACTGGACGCTACAGCGCTATAAATGCGCGCCGGGTCATTACCAGCTGCGCGTCAAGGCATGAGCGAGATGAAGGAGACCGCGTGGTGGATGCTCGTGATATTGGGCAGCGCCGCGCTCGTCTTTGATGTCGCATGGTACGGCGGAATCATCGTCGGGATTCAATGAGGCTCCGATCGGAATCGTCATGGCCGAACCCGGGAGGCTGCTCCCGGTTTGGTCGGTGCTCCGTTGCGGTGTAGAAGCTGTCCCCGCCCAGGTCTAACAAGGACCGAGTCCGTGCAGGGGAACAAGCGCCGACATGACATTTTCCGATTTTGCAGTTTGCCGCAGCCTGGTTCGCGCAGGCTCGATCGCGGCTGTTCTGTGCGGGCTTGCCTTCGCGCAACGTCAGGCCCTTGCCGAGACCAATTACCCGACCAAAGCGGTGCGTATCGTGGTGCCCTTCGCGCCCGGCGGCGTCGCCGACCTGACGGCGCGCGTTGTCGCAGAAAAGCTCGGAGCCAGGCTCGGCAGCCGATTTTACATTGAAAACCAGCCCGGCGCCGGCGGCATTGCCGCGGCTCGAACGGTAATCTCCTCGCCGCCCGACGGATATACTCTGGCACTGCTTTCCAACGGCACCGCGATCAGCGTCTCGTTGTTCGAGCATTTGCCTTTCGATCCCTTGAAGGACTTTGCGGCGATTTCCAGCCTTGGGTTCTTCGACTTCATCTTTGCGACCAACGCGGATTCGGAATTCAAGACGCTGGCAGACTTCGTCGCCGCCGCCAAAGCCAGGCCCGGGGCACTCAATGTCGGGACCATCAATATCGGAAGCACGCAGAACCTGTCCGCAGAGCTGTTCAAGGCCGCGGCGAACATCGATTTCACCATCGTTCCATACCGCGGCACGCCGGAACTTCTGGTGTCGGCGCTGCAGGGCAACGTTGCGCTCATGATCGACGGCTATCCGGCGATGAAGGGGAATCTTGCGGACAACAAGCTCCGGGCCTTGGCATCGTCCGGCCCGGTTCGCTCGGAGAGCACGCCGGACATTCCCACCTTGCAGGAAAGCGGCGTAGCCAACTACGATGTCATGTCCTGGAACGCGCTGTTTGCCCGTGCCGGCACGTCCCCGGAAACAGTAAAAATTCTCAATCAGGCGCTTCGGGAATTACTCGCCGAGCAAGATACCAAAAGTCGGCTTCTCGATCTCGGCATCGAGGCCAGGGCAAGTACGCCGGAAGAGATATCGGCCAGGCTGAAGTCCGACATCGACAAGTGGCGAACGGTCATCGAACAGGCGGGCGTTCAAAAGCAATAACAGGTGCCGAATTTTGCATGGTTCGACGCCAGGCCCCGGGTGCAACGGCAACGCGGCGCACCGATTCATTTTTCGTCCCAATCATGTCGGTTTAGGCATATGAACCTCAAGCAGCTCGAATATTTCGTGCAGGTGGCCGAGCTCGGCAGCTTCAGCAAGGCCGCGGTCGTCCTCGACATCGCGCAGCCCGCGCTCAGCCGCCAGGTGCGCGGCCTGGAGACCGAGTTGCATCAGCAACTGTTTCTCCGCAACGGCCGCGGTGTCGCCCTCACCGAAGCCGGCAAGCGGCTGTTCGACCACAGCGTGGCGGTTCTGCAACTGGTGACGCACGCGCGCGAGGACCTCGAGGCCAACCGCGACAAGCCGGTCGGGCAGGTAACGATCGGGCTGCCGCCGAGCTTCGGCCACCAGCTTACGCTCCCGCTCATCGACCGCTTCAAAAAGCAGCTCCCCGGGGCCAGGCTGGCCATCGTCGAAGGATTGTCGACCCACATCGTCGAATGGGTCATGACCGGTCGCATCGACATCGGTCTGGTCTACAACCCCGAAGCCCAGCCTGGCCTGGAAATCACGCCCCTGCTGGAGGAGGCCCTCGGCCTCGTCAGTCGTGCGCCCAGAAACAGTAAGCGAAAAAGCGCGGCGCCGCCGTTGCCGATGAAAGAGCTGCCGCGCTACCCCCTGATCGTGCCGGAGCGGGTCCATGCCATGCGCCGCCTGCTCGAGACGCAAGCGGCGCTGGCTGGCATCAAGCTCGATATCGCCTGGGAGGTGTCGAGCGTTCCGTCCATCATCGATCTGGTTCGCGCGGGCTATGGTCATGCCGTGCTTACCGCCAGCGGCGTCGCCGCGTCCGCGCATTCCCAGGAATTGGTGATGCGCAGGCTGGTCGAGCCGGCCCCGGTGAGCATGCTCTGCCTGGCCATCTCGGCCTACAAGCGTCCGACACCGCTGGCCCGACACACGCTGCAGGTTCTGACGGCGCTGATACGCGAGCGTCAGGCCTGATCGAGCAAGGCGTTTGGCCGAGGGCCATGCCGGATTGCTATAGCTGTTAGAGGCGGCGAACGCTGGCGGCGCGGCGGCCAACTCGCCAGAGTGCGGTGATCGATCCCCATCTAGGTCAAGGCCCGTGCAAACCGCGATCCCCTGCCTGTTGATGCGCGGCGGCACGTCGCGCGGTCCGTTTTTCAGGGCCTGCGACCTGCCGGCCGATCTGGCGACGCGCGACAGGGTATTGCTGGCGGTGATGGGTTCGCCAGACAAGCGCCAGATCGATGGTCTGGGCGGCGCCCATCCGCTGACCAGCAAGGTCGGCATCGTGTCCAAGGGCAGCCGGCCCGGCGTCGACCTGGATTTCCTGTTTGCCCAGTTGCAGCCCGACAGCGAGATCGTCGACACCACGCCGAACTGCGGCAACATGCTCGCCGCGGTGGTGCCCTTCGCGCTGGAGACCGGGTTGGTGCGGCCCAGCGGCAACAGCACCACCTTGCGGGTGCTGACACTCAACACCGGCATGCAATGCGACATCACGGTGCAGACGCCGAATGGCCATGTCGAATACCAGGGAACGTCCCGGATCGATGGTGTGCCGGGCACCTCCGCGCCGATCACCATCAATTTTCTCGACACCGCCGGCTCGGTCGCACCGGGCCTGCTTCCGACCGGCCGTTCGCGCGACAACATCGATGGCATCGAGGTCACCTGCATCGACAACGGCATGCCGCTGGTGATTTTCAGGGCCGCCGATGTCGGCCGCTCCGGCTACGAGAGCGTGGAGGCGCTGAACGCCGATGTCGAATTGAAGGGGCGGATCGAGGCCTTGCGGATCGCCTGCGGCCACGCCATGAAACTCGGCGACGTCACCGCCAGGAACTATCCGAAGATGACGCTGATCGCCGCGCCGCGCGCCGGGGGCAGTATCAGCACGCGCAGCTTCATCCCGCATGTCTGCCACGATGCGATCGGCGTGCTGGCGGCGGTGACCATGGCGACCGCCTGCGTGCTCGATGGCTCGATCACTGACGGCATCGCGCTGGTGCCGGCAGGCGACATCAAGAAAATATCGGTCGAACATCCGACCGGCGAGTTCAGCGTCGAGATCGAAGTCGATCCGGCCGAGCCGCAAAACGTGACCCGCGCTGCGCTGCTGCGCACGTCGCGGTTATTGATGCGCGGCGAGGTCATGGTGCCGCAAGCGGTCTGGGCGCCGAAACCGGCGGCCGCCGAGACATCGCAAGAAAAAACCTAGAAAATTTTTCAAACCCGGGGGAAACAGCCAATGCAAGCGACCGGCCGTATCGACGTGCAAAGCTTCCTCGACGAGCACCCTTTCTCGCCGTTCCAGTGGCTGGTTTTCGCGCTGTGCTTCTTCATCGTGCTGCTCGACGGCTTCGATACCGCGGCCATCGGCTTCATCGCCCCCTCGCTGCTCAGGGAATGGGGAGTTGAGAAGGCCGCGCTCGGCCCGGTGCTCAGTGCCGCGTTGTTCGGGCTCGCGGCCGGCGCGCTGTTCGCCGGCCCGCTGGCCGATCGCCTTGGCCGCAAGCGCGTGCTCGTCGTCTCGGTGCTGGTGTTCGGCTGCGCGTGCATCGGATCGGCCTTT
>Ga0182030_10008074_pt1 | contig 21855 bp, 13 predicted proteins | sample 812S3MmetaG_FD_121299 | JGI IMG/M metagenome (GOLD analysis project Ga0182030, IMG submission 121299) | Permafrost microbial communities from Stordalen Mire, Sweden - 812S3M metaG (Illumina Assembly) | ecosystem: Environmental > Terrestrial > Soil > Wetlands > Permafrost | place: Sweden... | reverse complement strand
GTTCGATACCCCAGCAGTAACGGCACGTCGTCAATGTGGATGTGAACGCGCAACGGCGGTCATAGACATCCGCCACAGACAAAATCAAAATTGTTATAGCTCGACCATCGCCATCTTCGACCGCTCCAACAGGCCTTCCCGTGTAACCCCCTCATCATCACAGCCCGCGAAAGGGCGTAGATCACCGCGCGAGATGGGTAAAACATTCGAGTCCCCCGGCGGCAAGGTAGCGCAGTACCCGCTCTCCGGCGCTGCAACTCTTCCAGCGGCGAGGGCTTTTGCTGCGCCGCCACAGGATAATCCGTATGTTTTTTGCCTGGGCGGGAAAACACAATTCTTCAAACAGCGTAGCCGCGCCGCCAGGACCACGGCGCGGTGGAAAAGCCGCAAGGCCGGAAAACGGGCCTTGCGCTACATTTTCTCTTGTGGGCTGCTGGCGGACCGGTCGCCCGCCCCCCTCGGAAATCCTCGATCCCGCATGGCTTTCGCTTAGGCCGAAATTTCTTTCCCATCTTGCTGGGCACGGGCGGGGGGGTCGATTCTCGCACTGGGCTACGATCTATCACCGCTTCGCGCGCTCGCCGCCGCGCCGGAGTAACGCTGACCTTTAGCGCCTGGACGGAGCGAGCCGCAGGGTCAGCAGGTCGGGCACTGGCGAAAAAAGCCGGCCCATTCGCCGCTCTGTGATTGCTACGATGGGGCAAACGGGCGGTTCGCGAACCGCCCCATCTACCCGCAGTGAGCTGCCGGCGGGCGGCGCAGGCGACCCGAAGAAAGCGCTGGAAATGTACGCCGAGAAAGGGACTGGTCGTGCCGAAGCGCGTAGGGCCTGGCTCGTATGTTCCGGAAAGAGGGCCAACGGAACCGCGCCAACATCAATGGGTTCATAGCGGACGAGAATTATGGTATCCGCAAGCTGCATGGCTCCCGCTGGCCGCGACACTGCCCACTTCAAGACACATCCTCTTGAAAGTAGGCGTTGGAAATATACTGCGACACCATCCGTTGCGTGTTGAAGAACGAACCGTTGATGGCAATGGCGGAGCGCATTACCGCGGCATAAGCCCGGGGCTGGCCGTAAAACATGGGGATGATGACCATTTCCAACTTTGCGTAAAGCGAATTTGCCTCCACATCCTCATTCTCCATCGTTTCAGTTCCGTGACCGATCGCCCACCCCGTGATGCCTTCGAGGCAGCCCTCCACCCACCAGCCGTCCAGGATGCTCAAGCTCGGAACGCCATTAAGGGCGGCTTTCATCCCGCTAGTACCGGAGGCCTCTTGCGGGCGCTTGGGTGTGTTCAGCCACAGATCCACGCCACTATACAGCAGCGGCGCCCATGTCCAATTATAGTCGGGTACATAAACAATCCTGACGGCGTCTTTCAAGGTATCTGCCGCCTGGAAGATGCGGCGGATAACGTCCTTGCCGCCGCCGTCCGCGGGATGCGCCTTGCCGCCGTAGACCACCTGAATGGGCCCCACGTTCTGCGCGATCCACCTTAAGTGGTCGGCCTTCGAGAACAGCAAGTCGGCGCGCTTATAGGTGGCGGCGCGGCGGGCGAACCCGAGGGTCAAGACTTTCTCGTCCAGCCTGACTCCCGTACGCGCTTGAACTTCCGCCATCAGCGCCTGCTTGGCCAGGGCGTGGGCCTTGAGAATCTCCTCGCAAGGGATACCGATCGCATAGCGCAGATAGAGGTTATCTCTTCTCCATTCCGGCATGTGACGGTCGAAGAGATCACGCCACGGAGGCGTGGTCCAGGTAAGCCCGTGAACTCCGTTGGTGATGGCCCGGACGGAATACTGGGGGAACATATGGCGCGAAACTTCGCCATGCTGCATGGCCACGCCATTCACATAGCGAGAGCCGATGAGCGCCAAGTACGTCATGTTCAAATGCCCGTCCAGGCACGCGCCGTGGTTGACGAGGGCTGCGGTGCGGTCCTCGCCCAACACCTGGCGAACCAGATCAACGCTGAACTGGTCATGGCCGGCCGGAACCGGTGTGTGCGTTGTGAACACGCACTTGCGCCGGACGTCGATGACGTCGTCCGGCCGCGTGTCGCGCACGTTGCGGCCCGCCAACCGCTGCTCGATCAGAGCCAGCACCAGCAAGGCAGCGTGGCCCTCGTTCATGTGAAAGCTCGAGATGTGGTGGTGGCCCAGCTTCGGCAGGATGGCGACCCCTCCCATGCCCAGCAGAACTTCCTGGCAGAGGCGATAATGGAGATCTCCGCCATAAAGATGATCGGTGAGTGTCTGATCCCATGCGGAATTCTCAGGCAAAGCCGTGTCGAGCAGGTAGACGGGCAGAACGTCTCCGCCAATGCCTTCCACCAGAAATCGCCAAGCGCGCACCTTAACCTCGCGCCCCTCGATGTCCACCGTGACCACCGGCTTCATCAGCTCCAACATTTCCTCGGGGTTCCACTGGGCCGGCGACTCCGATTGGTTTCCGTGGCCGTCCAAATGTTGCAAGAAATAGCCCTTGCGATGGAGCAGGGTGACGGCCACCATGCGGACTCCCAGATCCGCGGCGGAGCGAAGGGTGTCTCCCGCCAGCACTCCCAGCCCGCCACTGTAGGTTGGAATGGCAGGGTCAAGAGCAATTTCCATGGAGAAGTAAGCAACACGCGAAGGGGTAACAGGCGGAATCATGGCAACCTCACAGTCGTTTTTTCAAGCGTCGAGGACGATCCCTGCCTCATCGCCGGGCACGGCTCAGGCAACCGAACGGTAGGCAGAAATGCCGTGGCCATCCCGTAAGGGGTCGCCTCGCGCACTCTCAACTGTCTTATCGGGCTAAAAGCGGGATAGAATGAGGGGGAATTAAATCCTTCCAGTTTGATCCCTTAGTCTGTGCACATTTCGAAGGTGTCTCGTCCATGGAAGGCAATCTAAAGCCAACGCCAAAGCCTCAGCCAGGGGATGAGCGAAGGTTTAGAGGGTAATTCAGCGAGTTTCTGCAGGAGGTCGCCACGGCGGCCGAAGAAGGTTTTCGCACCGCAGCCGAAAGTCCGGATACTGCGCATGTTTTCCGTCAAGGGACCGGCCCCTTGCCCCGCCCTTTACTTCCCCCATCCAAAGCGCCTCTTTGGGGCTATAATCACGCCTTGTGTCCTGACCCCGCCGTGCAACTCGGACGGACACTGAGAGGCGGAATCAGCACGATGCCCGAACAAATTTCCAGTTATCGGCTGGAAGGGGAAATCGCGCGGGGCGGCATGGGAATTGTCTACCGCGGCGTGCACGTGGTGTTCGAGGAAGTTGTCGCGGTTAAAGCCATTTTTCCCGAGCTGATGCTCGATCCGGACCTCCGCCACCGGTTTTTGAATGAAGCCCGCCTTCAGCGCCGCTTGCAGCACCCGAACATCGTCCAGATCCGCGAATTTCTTGTCGTGCAGGACAGGTTCTACATCATCATGGAATTGATCCAGGGTGAGACGCTGGCTCAGCGACTCAGGCAACTTGGCCGGCCGATGGTTATGAGTGAGGCCGCTGACATCTTCCGCCAGACCCTCGAAGGACTGGAATTTGCCCACGCGCAAGGGGTGATTCATCGCGACATCAAGCCTTCGAACATCATGTTGACGCGCGCCGGCGTGGCCAAGCTCACGGACTTTGGCATCGCACGCGGAATAGACACGGCCAAGCTGACTCGCACCGGGATGGCGGTGGGCACCGCTGCGTATATGTCGCCGGAGCAGATCCAAGGGACGAAGGTGGACCACCGGGCAGACATCTACTCGCTGGGAGTCATGCTATACGAAATGCTAACGGGCCGTGTGCCCTTTGAACGTCCCAAGGATTCGGACAGCGATTTTCCGATTCTCACGGCGCACACCACCCAGCCGCCTCCCCTGCCACGACAGTTTGCACCGGAGATTCCCGTACACGTTGAAGCCGCAATCCTGAAGGCGCTAGCCAAAAAGCCCGAGGAGCGGTTTCAGACTTGCGGGGAGTTCCAGGCAGTTCTTGGTCTCGGTTCCGGGCCGAGCGGCAAGGTGCCCGCTGCGCTGAACGCGAAGCCGGTGGAGGCTCCCAACCCTCCGCCTCGCCCGCCAGCGCGCGGGGTTACGCCCCCGCCGCCCGCGTCCAAACCGCAGTCCCCATCCCAGCCGAGGCCACCATTACGGGAACCCGATCTAAAGCCGCGCATGGCGAAACTGGCCAGGAGAGAGGAGCACCGAAGAGTTTGGCCGTGGGTTATTGCCGTGTCCCTGCTCGTGTTGGCCTTAGTTGGTGTCGTAGGGTGGTGGCTCCAGGGAAAGCGGGGAGACTACAAGCTGATGCATACTCTGACCGGTCACCAGGGTGATGTCACGTCGGTCTCTTTCAGCTCCGACCTACAACTGCTCGCGTCGGGGAGCGTGGACAGGACCATTAAATTGTGGGACGTGCCGACCTGGGAATTGAAGCGGACGCTGACCGGGCACGAGAACTATGTGAAGTCGGTTGCCTTCAGCCCGGATGGCCATCTGCTGGCGTCGGGAAGTGCCGATACCACTATAAAGATCTGGGAGGTTGCAACCGGAAATCTAAGGCAAACCTTGAAGTGGAATGGCAACTCTGTTCTCTCCGTCGCCTTCGGTCCCGAGGCGCATCTGTTGGCCTCGGGAAGCTGGGACAGGACCATTGGGATTTGGGACGTTGCCAGCGGGACGCTTAAACAAACCTGGACGGGACATCAGGCCCCGGTAAACTCGGTGGCCTTCAGTCCGGATGGCCGCCTTCTCGCCTCGGGGAGCGATGACAAAACCATCAAGCTTTGGGATTTGGCAAGTGGGGAGGTCTTGAAGACCCTGACCGGGCATGATGACAAGGTGACATGCGTCGCTTTTAGCCCAGACGGCCGACTGCTGGCATCGGCGAGCGCCGATACCACTGTCCGGGTTTGGAATGTGGCTGGCGGGAAAGTAGAGCAAACTTTGATCGGGCACCGTCTCTGGGTTCGATCTGTAGCCTTCAGCCCGGACGGCCGCTTGCTGGCATCGGGAGGCAACGACAACACCATTAAGGTCTGGGACCTGGCAAGGGGAAAAGAGAAACAGGAACTGGACGGTCATTCATACGACGTGGAATCTGTCGTCTTTAGCCGCGACGGGCAGTGGATCGCGTCCGGGAGCGGGGACCATACCATCAAGCTCTGGGGGCGGTTCCAATAAAACCATCCTGCGGCCTCGAGAATTTGGGCGGACCCCAGAGTAATTCTTCTGATACCATATGCGACCTTGAATTGGATTCGCCATGGGTCAGGTGAGGAACTCAAACGTGGCGCTTCTTGAATTCTAATGATGTCTGCCCCACGCCATGACCAAACCTCCCGGGATTTCACCCCTCGAACCTGGTGGCCATGGGGGTTGGCAAATTCGATCGCTTCGACAAGGAGGAACGCCATGACGCGCTCGGAGGTAAACGCCATCATGCGTGAGGCTGGTCAATTCATCCGGCAGCGAGGCTTCTTTCTTCCGCCCTTTGCCTATTGGACTCCGGCAGAGTGGAGAAGCAAGGGCGAAGAGGCCCGCGAGATCGTGGACAATCAACTGGGCTGGGATATCACCGATTTCGGAAGCGGCCGGTTCGACGCCATCGGATTGTTCCTTTTCACCGTCCGCAACGGCAGTCAGGATGAAATGCGGGCCAAGAGGGGAAAGCTTTATTGCGAGAAGCTGATGGTAGTGGATGTGGGCCAGGTGACCCCGATGCACTTCCATTGGAACAAGGTCGAAGACATCATCAATCGCGGTGGGGGAAAATTGGATATCCAGTTATATAACGCTACGGACGAGGATGGGTTGGCTGAAACCACTGTCATCGCCAGCCTCGACGGCGTCAAGCGCCAGGTAAAAGCCGGGGAAGTGGTGCGACTGGCCCCCGGGGAAAGCATCACGCTTACGCCACGTCTCTATCACAAGTTCTGGGGGGCGGAGGATCGCGTCCTGGTAGGGGAAGTGTCCCTGGTGAATGACGACCAGAACGATAACCGCTTCCAGGAAACCATTGGCCGCTTCCCGGCGATGGAAGAGGATGAGGAACCCCTCTATTTGTTGACCACGGATTACCCCAAGTACTGGCAAGGCAGATAAAAGTGACGAGCGACGGAAAGACGAAAATCGAAACACGAAACTCGAAACTCCCTTCGATTTTCGAGCTTCGATTTTCGATTTTCGTCCTTCGTTGGCTCATCACTCGTCACTTCTCTTACCCCTCAGGAGATCTCTATGACAACGGACCCTCGCCAAGGAATTGCCTGCGGCGGCAATTGGGTGGTGGATTTGGTCAAGGTTATCGACCTCTACCCGCAGGAAAATTCGATCGCCTATATCTCCGAAATTTCCCGAGGCGGCGGTGGCTTGGCGCACAATGTCATCATCGACCTGGCGAGCTTTGACGCAAAGCTGCCGCTCTATGCCCTCGGCGTCATCGGCAATGACGCTTATGGAGACTATCTGGTGGAGCGGTGCCGCCGCTTCCCCAATATCAACGTCGATCAACTGCGCCGCACCGACCTTGACGCCACATCGTATACCGACGTTTTCAGCACCAAGGCCAGCACCCACCGGACCTACTTTCACTACCCGGGAGCCAACCGTTTATTCCAACCCGCGCACGTCGATCTTGATACCATGCCCGTCAAGATGTTCCACCTGGGCTATCTACTCTTGATGGACGCCATGGATCGACAAGACTCAGAGTTTGGAACCGTGGCGGCCCGCTTCCTGGCGCAACTCCAAGCCCGCAACATCCGAACCTCGATCGATCTGGTATCGGAGGACAGCGACCGCTTTCCTAAGATCGTGCCGCCCTCTTTGAAGTATACCGATTACTGCATTATCAATGACTGGGAAGCGGAGAAGCTGGCGGGGATCCCCCTGCGGGTAAGCGGCAAGCTGCTTCCCGAAAACTTGGGCAAGCTTGGGGCCACCATTCTCGGGTTCGGAGTCAAAGATTTTGTGGTCATTCATTTCCCCGAGGGCAGTTATCTCCTCTCAAAAGACGGGGTGGAGATCCTGCAACCTTCGCTCGACCTGCCTGAGGACTACATAATCGGCAGCAGTGGGGCCGGTGATTCCTTTTGTGCGGGCATTCTCTATGGGTTATATCAGGGCTGGAATCATGACAAAACCCTGCGCTTCGCCACCTGCGCCGGCGGTATGAACCTAAGCGACCTGACCACCACCGGTGCGATCAAGTCTTGGCAGGAGGTGTTTCGCATGGAGCAGAGATTCCCCTACCGAAAGCGTGTGGCCTAGACCCGGTTTCTCCCTACTCTAAAACGCTTCGAAGGGGCTGCCGGAAGGGCGGGGCTTCACGGGCTGCGGAAAGACCCTCAATCGCGGACAACCAGGGAATAACCACCCCGGTGCCCAAGCCGCCACCCCTCCTGAATCGGGAGGGGAGTTGGCGAAAGAACTCCCATCCTCAGATGAGGAGGGGTGGCGTGCCGAACGCCGGGGTGGTGCTGACAAGGTGATATAGGGCTGGAATTGATAACCATAGTGCCGACGATTTTTTCCGCAGCCTGTTCAGCCCTATGGAAATCGCGGCTCCCGCCCTCTGGGCATCCCAAGCTTATTAGGTGATCGGGGGGCAACCCTGGCGGTCGCACTCTCCCCGCGCGCATGCAGGTTGAATTGGCATGACATTACATGTATACTGACGGTTTTGTGCGGAGCGCTTATTCGCAGTGTTAGTAGACACGAGAATTTCGAAGCCCATCCCCATCTCTCTGTGCCTGTCTGACCTGACACCCCTGAGGGGCATGGGGCACAAAGCATCTTCCCGAGTCCGCTTAGCGGGGTAGAAATCGGGATACCAGCCGGAGGAGGCCCGAGAGACATGAGTACGCTAATGAAAGCCGCAGTTTTCCATGGGGTAAGAGACGTGCGCATCGAGGATGTCCCGAAGCCCATGGCAGGTCCTGGGGAAGTTGTCTTGCGGGTCCAACGCTGTTCCGTGTGTGGGACGGACAAGCGTATCTTCACCCACGGGCAAAAAAACGTGGTGCCACCGGCCATTACCGGCCACGAAATTGTGGGAACCGTCTACGAGATCGGCTCGGGCGTGGACCAGGGGCTCCACACTGGCCAAAAGGCTGTGATCGCGACGGTCGTGGGGTGCGGTAAATGTATCTACTGCCAGCGCAAACAATATAATCTTTGTGATTCTTTCACCGCCATTGGCTACGACTATGCCGGGGGCTTTGCCGAATACGTCAAGATTCCGGCTGCCGCGGTGGCGCAAGGCAACGTCATTCCCATTCCGGATTCCATGTCCGTGGAGCGCGCCGCGCTGATTGAGCCGCTTTCCTGTGTTTTGAACGGCCAGGAGTATTTATCTCCTCAGCCCGGGGATCGCGCCGTGGTTTTCGGGGCCGGCCCGATCGGCATCATGCACGCGAGCAGCCTGAAGACGCGGGGTTGCACCCCGGTCATCGTGGCCGACGTTTCGCAGGAGCGCCTGGATTATGTCGCGGAGTTTGGGCTCGGCTTGATTGTGAACACCTCAGGGGGAGACGCGGTCAATAAGATTCTGGCGGCGGGGGGTGGGGAGAAATTCGATATCGCGATTACCGCCTGTTCGGTGAAAGCAGCCCAGGCTGATGCCCTGAAGCTGGTGCGGAAGAAAGCTCGGGTCTCATTTTTTGCGGGTGTGCCCAAAGACGACCCCATTCTGCCGCTTGACAGTAATCTTATCCATTACAATGAGATATCCGTCTTTGGCTGTTTTGCTTCCAACCTCAAGCATTATCACCAAGCCATGGCCATGGTCTCCCGCGACGACTTGCCTTGGGAACGCTTCCTCACTCACCGCTTTAACTTACAGGATATGGTAAAGGCCTACGCCGTGATCGAGGCGGGACAAGGAATCAAAACCGTCATCAATTGCGAATAGCGACACACACCATGGATAAACAATCCCTGGCGCAGCTTATCGAAATCTCCTGCGCCGTCGGCACGAGAACGGATTACGTCCAAGTGGGCGGTGGAAACACCTCGGTGAAATCGCCCGACGGACGAACGATGGCGATCAAGGCCAGTGGTACGGCCTTGCCAGCGATGAGCGAGTCGGCGGGCTGGGTGGAAGTCAACATCGCGGTGGTTCTGAGCATTTTTGAGCAGAAGGACCTGGCCACGCTGGAAACCGATGCGCGCGAAGCGCGTGTGCTTCAGCATTTTTCCTCCGCCATCGTCGGCGGCAAGGGACGACCTTCCGTCGAAACTGCCCTGCACGCCATGCTCGGCAAGGTGGTCATTCACACCCATCCCGTAGCCGCCAATGCGCTGAACTGTGGGCCCGGGTTGAAGGCCTTGGAGGCGATTACGCCCGCAGGCGAACTCCCCGCGCTCTGGGTGCCCTACACCGATCCCGGCTGGCGCCTGGCTCAAACCGTCAAGTCGGCCTTCGAGGCTTATGAACAGGCCCATGGCTGCCTGCCCGCGGCCATCTTCATGGAGAACCACGGCCTGCTGGTTGCCGCTCCCGAAGCGCAAGCCTGTGTGGCGCTCCATGCGGAATGGGTGAGCCGATGCCAGCGGTATTTCCAGCCGGGAGCTCCACCGCTTCGTACTCCCCCGGATCTGGATTCCGGGGCTTTGCGCAGGGCCATGGTCTCGCTGCGCCAGGGCTGGCGCGAAGTGAAGAGGGACGCCCCGTTCGCGCGGTTGACGGACAATGCCGAACTGGCAAGTGTGGCGTGTGACGAACGAGCGGAAATATTGGCGGCGGGATCACTGAGCCCGGACCACATTGTTTACACGGGCGCCCGTGCGATTCTTGCCGAATCCCTGGAGGAATTGCCGGCAAAACTGAAAGCCGCCCTGGTTGAGAAGGCTCCGCCGCGCGTCGCGGTGGTTCGGGATGTGGGAACTTTCTTAATCGCGGATGATGCGAAGAAGTTGGATGCGGCGGAGTCGCTGGCCGTGGCCGCCGCGGGCATTACCCACCTGGCATCCGGGCGTGGTGGCGCCCACAATCTTGCCCCTGCCTCCGCCGCCTTCATCATCAACTGGGAGGCGGAACACTATCGTTCAGCGCTCTTGGGCACAGCCACGGAAGGCTTGGCGGGCAAGGTCGCGGTCGTGACGGGAGCGGCGTCGGGTTTGGGCTGCGGCATCGCGCAAGGAATGGTAGAGGCCGGAGCCGCCGTGGCCTTCTGCGACGTTGATGACGCCGGCGCAAAAGAAGCGGCTGCCACCTCCGCCGCTCCTACCCGCGCGCTTCCCGTTCACATGGACGTCACTGACGAAGGGGCCGTCGCCACGGCCTTTGACCAGGTGCTGCGCCATTGGGGAAGGGTTGACATCGCGGTGTGCGCGGCGGGAATTGCGCCGGCTTACGAGTTGGTGGATATGCCGGTGAAATTATGGCGGCTGTCGCTGGAGATCAACCTCACCGGCTATTTCCTGGTGGCGCGGGAGGCGGCAAGGATCATGCGCGCCCAGGGAGACGGCGGGGCGATGCTCATCCTCTCGTCCAAGAGCGGTCTCGACGCCTCAAAGGCCAACTCCGCATACAACGCTACGAAGGCCGGAGAGTTACACCTGATGCGCGGCTGGGCGCTGGAACTGGGAGGCGACGGCATTCGCGTCAACGCCCTCGCTCCGGGCAATGTCTTCGAAGGGTCGAAAATCTGGAACCCGGAATACATCAAGACCGCCGCCCGCAAAAAGGGAATCAAGCCTGAGGAAGTGATCCCCTACTATGTGAATTTGACTGCCCTCAAGCGCGATATCAAACGCTCCGACGTTGCCGCGGCGGCGGTATTCCTCTGCTCCGACTCGGCGCGCTGCATCACCGGCCAAACCCTGGTGGTGGACGGCGGACAGGCGATGGTTCGATGACTATCCCCACCCTAGAACGAACGAAGGAATTGGAGACGGAGCTTTACCGGGGTACGCTAGAACAGCGTATTGCCGCTCTCACGCAACTGTGCGCGCAACTCGGCCCCCGGCCACACCGCGGAACCAACGGCCACATCCATACCAGCGAGTCGTTCAGCGTCTTTCGCTCGCCCACGGAAGCGGTGTGGCAGGCCGCGAGGGAAGGGCTTGCGGTTCTGGGAATCAACGACCACTACACGGTGGCCGGGCACGCGGAGTTTCGCCGCGCCTGCGCGGTGGCGGGCATTGCCGCCACGTTCTCTCTCGAGGCCGTGGCCATGGACCGCGAGGCGGCGGAAGCCGGCCTTAAGTTGAACGATCCCGACAACCCCGGCCGCATCTACCTGTGCGGCAAAGGCGTGACCAGGATCCCCTCGGAATCTTCACCGGAAATGCAGAACCTCGCCCGCATGCGTGCGGCTCTGGAACGCCGCAATCGGGAAATAACCGGCAAGGTCGCCAAGCTTTTCCAGGACCGCCTGGGCGCGAGCGGCCCCGCCTGGGAGAATGTCGTGGCGTTGACGCCGCGCGGGAATGCCACGGAGCGACATGTGGCCTATGCCGTGCTCCTGCGGTTGCGAGAACTGGCCACAAAGCAGGGGAAGCCTCTCGCCGAAATTATCGCCACCTGCTGTGGCACTGCTCCCCCGGCGGGGGGCGACGATGCCACCCTGCAGATTTTCCTCCGGGCAAAACTCCTTAAAGCGGGCGCTCCGTGCTACGTGCCCGAAAACGCGGACGCTTTTGTTTCGGTGGCGGAACTTCGCAGGATTTTCCTGGCCTTCGGATCGATTCCCACCTACCCCGTTCTGGGAAATCCGGTTCTTTCCGGCGAGCAGAATATGGAGGCTCTCCTGGACAGGTTGGAAGCCATGGGCTTTTACGCTGTGGAGGTCATTCCCACGCGTAATACGCGCGAACGCCTGGCGGAGATTGTTTTCGCTGCGCAGCGGCGGTGGTGGCCCGTCTTCAATGGAACGGAACATAACACGCCGGAGACTCGGCCTCTGCTGGATCCTTTTGCTCTCGATCCGCAGTTCGAGCCGTGGTTCCGCCAGAGCACCGCAGTGCTTCTCGGGCACCAGCGCCTCGTGGCGCAAGGCGAACAGGGGTTTGTGGACCTGCAAGGCAGGCCCACCATCTCCGACCCTAAGGCCCGGTTTGAGCACTTCAGCCAGGCCGGGCAGTGAGGTTCCGGCCCGGCGGGCCACAGAGGATTGATTCGATTCTCGCCGCCTGCTAGTGCCAGGCTGCGGAGTGAACGACACTATCTGTAGGCGGGCGGAAGTACGGGGCTAGACAGGCTGCGGAAAAAAGTCCCACCTCGGGCAACCACCCCGGCGCCCAGGGCGCCACCCCCTCATCATCTGAGGAGGGGAGCGCTTTGAACAACTCCCCTCCTGATTCAGGAGGGGTGGCACGCCGAGCGACGGGGTGGTTTTGAAAAGGGGATAAAGTGGCGCCCTTGGGAATGACGGCACTTTCGAGTTTTTCCGCAACCTGTTTAGCCCCTGAAGCGATGCGGCTTCAGCGCCTGAAGGTCCGTTCAACCCACTGCCCAAGGGTGGGGCTGAAGCCAGGCCCACCCGGGTGGCATAAATAGTCGTCTTTATCAATGCAATTAAACACTAGAAAATCAGCTCGGATTCAAAATCTAATGCAATTTTTCTGAGGCTGGCAAAACATAGCCCGTTTGCATGGAAGCAATGATTTTCAGCCTTGGATGGGGAGGATAAGAAAGTGGCAAAAAAAGTTATACCGATTGCAGAACCAAAAGGGAAGCTGGGCGTTCTTACCGTGGGGATGGGGGCGGTCGCAACCACGATGATTGCGGGCGTGGAAGCGGTTCGGAAAGGGATTGCACTCCCGGTGGGTTCCCTCACGCAGATGGGGACCATTCGTCTCGGCAAGCGGACCGAGAAACGCATTCCTAAGATTAAAGATTTTGTGCCCCTGGCGGACCTCGATGATGTGGTCTTCGGCGGATGGGATCTTTTCAAGGACAACGCTTATGTAGCGGCCAAAAAAGCCGGAGTTCTGGGAAAGGAACACGTTGAGAAGTTGAAGGGGTATCTCAAGGGCGTGGAACCGATGCCCGCGGCCTTTGAGCAGAAGTGGGTCAAAAACCTTCATCCCAACAACATCAAATCGAGCCTATCCAAAATGGACCTGGCCGAACAGGTCATGGAAGACATTCAGCGGTTCAAAAAGCAGTCCAAGGCCGACCGCCTGGTGATGATTTGGGCCGCGTCTACAGAGGTTTACACGGAGCCCCAGCCGGTTCACGACACCCTCGCGACGTTCGAGGAAGGCCTGAAAAACAACAGCCCGGATATCTCTCCGAGCATGATCTATGCCTACGCCGCCTTGAAACTCGGGGTACCCTTTGCCAACGGCGCGCCCCATGTTACGGTGGATATTCCTGCGCTCACCCATTTAGCGCTCAAGAAGAAAGTGCCGGTGTGTGGGAAGGACTTCAAATCCGGTCAGACCTTCATGAAGACCTTGTTGGCTCCCGGCATCAAGGCCAAGATGCTGGGGCTGACGGGTTGGTTTTCCACCAACATTCTGGGTAACCGTGATGGCGAGGTTTTGGACGATCCCGACAATTTCAAAAGCAAGGAAGTAACCAAGGCTTCCGTACTCGAGCACATCATCCAGCCGGAGCTTTATCCTGAACTTTATAAAGGTTACTATCACAAGGTCAGGATCAACTATTACCCACCGCGCGGCGACAACAAAGAAAGCTGGGATAACATCGACATCTTCGGCTGGCTTGGCTACCCGATGCAGATCAAGGTGAATTGCCTGTTCCGCGATTCCATCCTGGCCGCTCCCATGGCGCTGGACCTGGTCCTTTTCATGGACCTCGCCCAACGCTGCCCGGCCCTGGCAAAAATGGGAATCCAGGAATGGCTGTCGTTTTACTTCAAGAGTCCGATGACGGCGCCGGGCTTGTACCCGGAACACGACGTATTCATTCAACTGATGAAGCTCAAGAACACCCTCCGGCACTTGCGCGGAGAGGAACTGATCACGCATTTGGGCCTGGAGTATTACGACTGATTCGGGCGGGCGACATAAAAGGGGAAGGCGCTGGCCTATCCGAGCGGCGGAAGGGGAAATCCAGTGGCGCGGGCGACCCGCCCGCTGGCGCAGGTCGCCCACGCTGCGTCTGAGGGACCGCAGCTTCAACTTTTCTGTCGCGCATCCGACGCTTCTTTCCCGCTCCTGCAGCGCGATGCGTGTGCCCCTTCGATTCATGTAGAATCGTTACCTTGATCCTCACGGAGTTAACCGCATGTCTGTAAATCCCCGGTTGAACCGGTTATTTACCCCGAAGGGAAAGTGCCTCCAGGTCGCCTTGGACCACGGAGTGGCGAACGAGCCCAGCGCCCTTCCCGGCATGGAAAATATGCAACAGGTGGTCGGCGCCATCGCCGCAGCCAATCCTGACGCCATGATCTTGACCCTGGGGCAAGCCCACTGGCTTCAGGATCTGGCGCAGAAACCCAAGCCGGCATGGGTGGTGCGGGCAGATATCATGAACGTCTACACCGTGCCGACGCCGAAGGAACTCTTTTGCAAATTCATTGATGATGTGGTGGAACAGGCAGTGCCACTGGATGCGGCCGCCGTCGTCGTCAACCTGTTCTGGTCGCCCGACCAGCCCGACCTGCATTGGCAGTGTGTGGAAAACATTGTGGGCCTCAAACCGCGATGCCAGCGCTACGGAATTCCCTTGATGGTGGAACCGATGATACTGCTCCCGGATGGCAAAGGCGGGTACAAAACCAATCCCGACATTCACAGAACCGTGGCGCTGGCGCGGCAAGCCGTGGAACTGGGGGCGGATATCGTTAAAGCGGACATCGCCGAGAATGTCAACGAATACCACCTGGTCGTGGAGGCGGCTGCGCCCAGACCCCTGCTGCCCCGCGGCGGGGCGAGGGTTCCCGATCAAGAGATCCTCACTCGAACCTATGCGCTGATCCGGCAAGGAGCTTCCGGCATCGTCTACGGGCGGAACATTTATCAGCACCCGCACCCGGCGCGGATGGTCCGCGCCTGCCAGGCCGTCGTGCATGAAGGGGCCACGGTCGCGCAGGCGACAAAGATCCTTACGGATCCGGCGCATTAATTTCGCGGATTTTTACTGTACTTCCGAGTGCGCCGATTTCCCTCCTTGCGAACCTCGTGGTCTCAGATATTGCTGCACCCATGGCCCCATTCCGGCTCCCTCCCCAAATCCTTTCGTTTCATTAACTCATCGGCATAAGTTGGCCTGACACTTCAGGAATAGCCATACGCGTCAATCACGTTACTTCACTTGTATAATTTTTCGAGCTTAGCATGGCAAACTTGAAAGCGTTTCGTTTTCCAGACCTCAACGCCGCGTTGGGGATTGAGGAACTTTGCGGTATGCTCATGATCATCCCGCGTGCCGACGCCCAGACTTGATGCCGTTTGCCTGGAAGCAGCGGCTCCCTGGGATCGAGAGGAACCAAATGGCTAAACAGATTCCGCGCGAACTCGATGGCATATTTGCAGCTTTACCCACTCCCTTGGGGCCGGAGGGGGACCCACTTTGGGAGGCCCTGGATGCCCTTGTCGATTTTGCTCTCGGCCGCGGGCTTAGAGGGCTATGCCTGGGAGGAGCCACCAGCGAATACGCTGCATCCAGCGTGGAACATCGAATTGAGATATTCCACCGTGTAGCCCGCCGGGTAAATGGGCGCGGGAAGTTAATCTGCGCCGTCGGGGCCGAACACGCCGGCCAGGTCACGCGGCTGGCTCGCGCCGCCGCTGACTGCGGAGCGATGGCGCTTCTCTTTCCCCCGCCCGGGTTTCTGCCTTATGCGCAGGACGATTTGGTGGATTTCATGAGGCAGGTTAGTGCCGATTTACCCTTACCCGTGCTGATCTACCACATTCCCCAATGCACGCGTGACTTGGGAATGGCGAACGTTCTGCGCCTGATTATAACGGTGCCGAATATCATCGGCCTCAAGGACAGCTCTGGGGACAAACCCCATCTGGCGGAGATTCAGTCGGCGCAAGCGCGGGAACCGATGGTATTCATGATTGGCAGCGACGACCTGCTTCTGGAAGCCTTCGAGCGGGGCGCGGTGGGCTCGATTTCGGGGATCGCCAGCGCTTGCCCGGAACTGGTCCTGCCCATTTACGAAGCGCTGCGAGCGGGTAAAAAAGAAAACGCGCGCGCGTTGCAAGCCCGGCTGGACGACTTCATCTTCCGCATCCGCGACCTTCCGGCGCCCTGGGCCGTGAAACTCGCTTTGCAGGTGCGAGGCCTGGAGATGGGATCTTTAGCTTGGCCCATGGGTCCCAACCTCCGCCAGAAAGCGCAGGAATTTCAGAACTGGTTCGCAGGGCAAATCCCCACCCATGTGGCTGCCTCCCCTACCTCTCGCTAGTGTCCTGAGTCAGAAGTCCGTTTAAGAATTCTTCCCGGCTGGCCGCGCATCTTCGAGCCCCGCCAGGGGCGACATCTAGTACTTAGTTGCCGAAATTAGCGCTATTTCAAGTCGGTGGATGGAAGGGCGGGGCTTCAGCCCCGCCGTAGAACTCGGGAGGGGTTTAGGGGCTTTAGCCCCTGAAGCGAGCTGGCTTCAGGGCCTAAAGGCCCATTCAACCCTACACCCTGCGACGGCGGGGCTAAAGCCCCGCCCTTCCGCGGGCCATGATTAATATCGCTTTCTAATGCAACTTTGTACTAGTAGCCCACGGCTGACACCGTGGGCTACATTATGCCACTGCTGTCCAAAACAACCGGTAGCCCTGAACGTCGCCATTGCAGGGAAAGGCTCTAGGACAGGGAGAATCGCGAATTGGGGAGGAGGTCGGGGTTTCATAGGTTCGTTCGCCTGTCCAAATCAGGCCAGGGCAAGGGCCAGTTGTTGAGGCCCAGGAATGATCGGCGGGGTGCCGAAAGGATCTTTGAGCCAACCGCGCAAATCCCGATAAGTAAAGAGGTTGAGGCGCAGCATGGTAGCCAGATTGGACAGCGACCAGTGGGCCTGGGACAAGTGATGGAGCCACTTGATGAGCAACATGGCCAGCAAGGCTGTCCAAATCTGGATGTGCAGCGCATTCTCGCTGGTGCCGACGAAGCTCTTGATTTTCAGATTTTGCTTGAGGGCCTTAAAGAACAGCTCGATCTCCCAGCGGTCTTTGTAGATGTTGGCGATGGTCGTGGCTCCGAAGCCAAAGTGGTTGGTCAGCAGCACGATCTCGCGCTCATGCACCTCATCCCAGACCACCACGCGGCGCAGTTGATGCTTAAAGGTCTGCTGCGCCTTCTTGCTGGTGAAGCGGATGATCTGGTCCAAGAGAATGTTGCTGGTGGGCGGCGGTTGCCGGGACTCGACGACCTTATAGACCATGTGGTGCATGGGTCGAATGACGAAATAGACGCCCGCTTGGATCCAGCGCGCGAACAGACGAAAGTCGTTGTAACCGCGATCGACGGCCACGATCGATCCCGGCGGCAGATCGAACTGATGGGCCATGCGCACGTCACTGGCGCGGGCGGGGGTGAGCAGCACGTAACGCGGCAAGTAGTCGTCGTGGTCCATGAGCACATGCGCTTTGACCCCGCCCTTGGTGCGGCGGAACTGCGCCCAAGGGAACAGGGATAAGCACAGCGAGACGGTGGTGGAGTCGAGCGAGAGCAGCTTGTTTTTAAAATGGAAGGTGTGCTTGCGTCCGCCCAGTTGCTGCTGGGAGCGGAAGCGTGCCAGGACCGTATAGAACAACTCCTCGTAGAGTGCCGCCGGGCGGTGCTCGTTGGCGTACGACAAGGTGGACTTGTTGGGAGCCTTGGCAATGCCCAAGTGGACCAGCTTGCCCAGACAGCAAGACAAGCCGTTGCAGATTTCGCGCAAGGAATCCGCATGACCGAGTTGGCAGAACAACATGGACACGAATTGCGTCCAGCAGTCGAACCCCTTGGCGGCACGCTCGGCCTTGTGCTTCTTGACCAAAGCGGCGAACTCCAAACGCGGAAAGTGCTGCAGCAGTTGATTGAACAGGCTCGCGACTTGTACCATGGTGGCGCCCTCCTCGGTGGCGATCAGAGATGTGTCAACAGCATCATTCTGAAACCGCTACCGCAGGAGGGCAACTGTTGCCTTTCTACAAACACCTGTTTTGGACAAGAGTGACATTATGCCGCCTGCTCCGCAGGCTGAATTCTTAAGCGAACTTCTGACTCAGGACAATAGTCGCAAGAGCAGACCTGGCCCAACGCTCACGGGGGAACAGAGGCGACGGGGCCGATCATGGACATGGACGATCGTGCCTCCCAGGCCCTTCCCGCAGAAATCCGTAACAAGAACTGATGCTTGCCCAACGCGAGGTGGGAAGTACGGGCTAGCGACAAGACTGTTCACTTAAGATTTTGTGCAGGAGCCTGTTCCCAATTCGACCTCGGAACCCCCTCACCCACCGCCTTGCGGTCCCCCCTCTCCCCCAAGGCGGGAGAGGGCGGAAATCTTCAGTTGTCGATTCTCGCTGGTCACCTCCCTCTCCGCCTTGGAGCGGAGGCGCTCATGAATACGGTAGGGGCACGCCATGGCGTGCCCCTACTAAGTATTCCTCTTCCCTCGCCCCGTTGGGGGAGAGGGGGGCGAATTGGGAGCATCAGTTTAAGTGAACAGTATCGGCACTAGCCTTCGGCCTCAATCTACCGGCTGCCACGTCTGGTTTCGGGTCTGGGCACAACCCGTGCCTGCGCCATAAGGCCCCCCACCGCCGGCCGGGCCCGTCAGCAAGAAAGAGATTCCCAATGAAGCCACTCGGCGCGGTAAGTGGGTGTATACTACCCACTGCCGGGCCGTACAAACGCAAAAATAGAATCCCACATCGTTTCACTCTCTGGATCTGGAACTCGCCAGAGGTGCGGGAGGGAAAGCATGAGAAAACCATGGCGATTTTGGTTATTCATACTCCTATGCACCGGGGCAGTCTCTGGGGACGCTCTTCGGGTTCTCGGCCAGCAGCCGCCCCCGCTTCAGCCCTTGGCACTCAATGTGCGGCAGATCGAATCGGCGCTCACGTTTTTGGGTTCACCCCTCTCCGCCGATGATCAACATAAGATTGATGACGCTCTCGCCGGCACGGACGATGCCGCCGCAGTGCGCTCAATCGAAACCACCCTCGACAAACGTGTCCTCCTCACGGTTGGAATCAATGCGGAAAGCCGGGTGACAGTGCAGCCCGGAGAAGCCCAGCCGGAATTGATCGAAGGGGGAACCCGGGTTTTTCTCGTCAAGGTTCTCAACCAAGCCGGCGTCACGTCGCCGCTCGCTGTCGAGAGCCCCAATGGCGGCCCCGTTTATATCAAATCGGACAGCAGCGCCGAACCCCCACACAAACTTACGCCCGAGGAGGCGAGGGAACGCTGGGCCGACATTTCGCTCTTCGACAAGCCCCCGTCCCATGGCGAATGGTATCCCAGCCGCCTTTCCGGATTGAGCGTTGAGTATAGAATTCTGGAAATCTACAGCCATGAGCGCGGGCAGCGGTCTGCCAAGATCGGTTTCAACGTCGGCCAGGGGACGCAGGACATCGGGTTCCGCAATGAAATCGTCATCCTGTTCAATGCCCTTCCCGCCCACCTCGTTCGCCTGCACGTGGTGGACGAGAAGGGTGAGCCCGCCACGGCCGCCTTCGTGATTCGCGACGGGATCGACCGGATTTATCCCAACCCCTCCAAGCGCCTCGCCCCGGACTTGTTCTTTCAGCCGCAGGTCTATCGGACCGACGGCGATAAAGTTGTGCTGCCGCCAGGAACGTACAGGGTAACGTGCTCGATGGGACCCGAATACATCGCCCAAACCAAAGAGTTGACCGTGCCTGACTCCGATAACGCGGCAATATCATTCGCCCTTAAGCGCTGGATCGATCCCTCGAAAGAGGAGTGGTATTCCGGTGACCACCATGTGCACGCCGCCGGCTGCTCCCACTATCAGAACCCGGCGGAAGGGGTTCCACCCGAAACCATGATGCGCCAGATTGCGGGCGAACGGCTGAACGTGGGCTGTGTGCTCACCTGGGGCCCTTGCTATTACTATCAAAAGCAATTTTTCTCCGGCAAGGATGACCCGCACTCGAAGCCGGACGAACTGATGCACTACGACCTGGAAGTCTCGGGCTTCCCCTCGAGTCACGCGGGCCACCTTGTCCTGCTCGGGCTCGTCGACCAGGACTATCCGGGCACAAAACGCATCGAAGACTGGCCCACCTGGGACCTGCCCATCCTGCGCTGGGGAAAGCAACAGGGCGCAATAGTGGGCTTTGCGCATTCCGGCTGGGGACTCGCCGTGTCTAGCGATAAGTTGCCCAGCTATGAAATGCCGGGCTTCGACGGCATCGGCGCCAACGAGTACATCGTGGATGTGACCTACCCGAATACCGTCGATTTTATCTCCACCATGGACACGCCTTACCCTTGGGAACTCAACATCTGGTACCACACCTTAAACGTGGGGTTTCGCACGCGCATTTCCGGCGAGACCGATTTTCCCTGTATCACCGATGCGGTTGTCGGCCAGGGCCGCGTCTATGCCAAAGTTGACGGCCCCCTGTCCTACAAAGCGTGGCTTGACGCCGTGCATGACGGCCGCAGCTATGTCTCCGATGGAAGAAGCCATTTGATGGACTTCCGCCTCAACGGAACGGAGGTGGGCACTCACGCCCCAGGCCATCCGCTGGACAAAACCAGCGAGGTCGATTTGGCTGCGCCCGGCACCGTCCACGTTACGGTAAAAGCCGCTGCCCTGCTTGACGCTGTGCCACATCCGGAGATTCATAACCTGCCCATCGACCAAAAGCCCTACTTCCATATCGAGCGGGCGCGGATTGGCGATTCGCGGGAAGTGCCCGTGGAGTTGATCGTCAATGGGCAAGCCGTGGCGCGCAAGACCCTCCTTGCCGACGGCGTGGTGCGGGACATTTCTTTCGATGTACCCATCGAAAAGAGCAGTTGGGTGGCCATGCGGATTTTAGCTTCTTCGCACTCCAATCCCATCTTTGTGGTGGTCAACGGAAAACCCATCCGCGCCTCGCGCGATAGCGCCGAGTGGTGCTTGACCGCCGTCAATCAATGCTGGACTCAAAAGGCGCCCAAGACCTCCGCCGCGGAACTCCCGGGTGCCCTCAAAGCTTACAACCACGCCCGCGACGTTTATCAGCGGCTGATCCAGGAGTGCTCGCAATAATTCCGTTGCGCGGCCTCCAAACATTGCAAAAGAGGGCCGCTCATTTTCGCCCTTAGCGGCAGCGATCAAACGCCAAGGCTGTCCAAACTAACCCGCATTTCTCACCACGCCGGGACGGGCGCTCCCGGAAGGGCGGGGCTTTACAGGCTGCGGAAGAACTGTCCTTGGCGGACAACCACCCCGGCGCCCAAGGCGCCACCCCTCCTGAACCAGGAGGGGAGTTGTTAAAAACGCTCCCCTCCTCAGTTGAGGAGGGGTGGCGCGCCGAGCGCCGGGGTGGTGCTGACAGTGCTAGCGCCAAGCGCCACCGAGTTTTTCCGCAGCCTGTTTAGCCCCGCCCTTCCAAATTCGTGGTGAAAAATGCGGGCTAAGTTCGATCGCGTGGGCGGTGACCATCGGCTAATCCGCCTTTGGCCCTGAAAATGACGCCCCCTCAGTTGAGGAGGGTAGGGGGTGGTGCTGATTGCGACTTGATTTTTTGGGTTTCAGGAGATAACCACCCCGGCGCTCGGCGTGCCACCCCTCCTGAATCAGGAGGGCAATTGCCAGGAGCATTTTTGTCTTTCGTGGCGAGCCGATGGCTCCTGGGCGGCTGTGCGGAGAAGCCGCGGCTATCTGTGGCGCTCGTGCCCTAACCAACTTCCTCCCGGGGGCTTGACCAAGCCTGCCTTGACATTGAGCGAAGCGAAGTATAATTTTTGAAAATATGGATTGGGCGAGTGAGCAAG
>Ga0182030_10008073_pt1 | contig 21856 bp, 6 predicted proteins | sample 812S3MmetaG_FD_121299 | JGI IMG/M metagenome (GOLD analysis project Ga0182030, IMG submission 121299) | Permafrost microbial communities from Stordalen Mire, Sweden - 812S3M metaG (Illumina Assembly) | ecosystem: Environmental > Terrestrial > Soil > Wetlands > Permafrost | place: Sweden... | reverse complement strand
TCTAAGTTCAATTTAACTGACAGGCAAGCTTATGAGAAAAATATATAAATCCAAATTTAAGGCCCGGAGCCTTTCCCTTTGTGCCGTTCTGGCTTCCATGCCCGTCGTGGCCCAGGTGGTCAACCAGGCGGTGCAAACCACGATCGTGACCCCCACCACCCAGTCCTTTGAGCTCGGCCCGACCCTGGATGTACTGCCCTTTGTGTTGTCCGACGGCTACACCATCAACCTGACGCTGATTCCCAGTGACGTTGAGTTTGGGGGTTATTCCACTCCGCCCGTCCTGCCGGCGTTTCCGAGCTCGATCCCGGTCGTGCAAATCCCGCCGATCCTGCCGGTGTTCACCATCCGTTCCGTGGTCGCCACCGTCAATGTCTGGGACAATCAAACCGTGGTGCTCGGCGGCCTGATCACCTCCACGGTGCAGACGACCAAGGATGAGGTGCCGGTGATCGGCGATCTGCCGTTGATCGGCCGGCTCTTTCAGAGCCAGAGCAAATCGACCGTCAAGCAGAATCTCATGGTGTTTGTGACCGCCGTGATTGTTGATCCGTCGGGCAACCGGGTGCATTCGGATGATGAACTGCCGTTCACCGGGACGGCGTTTCCGCCCCAGCCGCCCGGAGGCGATCACATTACTCAATCGGTCAAAACGGTGAGCGCGCAGCCGGTCGCCGCCAGCAATTAAGAGGGCGTGGGAATGTGTTGTTGTGGGTCCGCTGCTGATTATTGACGGTCATGCGTATGCCTATCGGGCGTTTTACGCGATCCGCGAACTGCGCTCGCCCGCCGGGCGGCCGACCAACGCCATTTTCGGCTTCATTAAAATGCTCGAAAAGCTGCGGGCGGTCCTCGGGCCCGAGTACGTGGCGGTGATTTGGGACGGCGGCTTGAGCGCGGAGCGGATGGCGTTGCTGCCGGCCTACAAGGCCGGCCGGCCGGAAACGCCGGCGGATTTGCAGGTTCAGTTTGACGGCATGGGCGAGTATTTGCAGGCGGCGGGCGTGGTTTCCGTGTGCCGGGACGGGGTTGAGGCCGATGACTATATTGCCAGTCTGGCCCGCCGTGCGGAACAGGCGGGCGGGCGGGTGGTCATTGCCAGCGCCGACAAAGATTTTATGCAGTTGGTTTCGCCGGGCGTCGGGTTGTTTAACCCGCAGGACCAGACCGGGGCGGTTTGGACCCGGGTGCAGGTCCGGGAAAAAACCGGGGTGGAACCGGAGCAGGTGGTGGATTGGTTGAGCCTGATGGGCGACGCTGTGGACAACATCCCGGGGGTGCCGGGGGTGGGGTCCAAAACCGCCGCCCGCCTGCTGGAGCAGTTTGGCTCCATGACGAATTTATTGGCCCGGCTTCCCGAGGTGAAGCCGGAACGGTTGCGGCGGGCGCTGGTCGGGGCGGAGGAATTACTCCGACGCAATGCGCAAATGGTGCGGCTGCGGGACGATTTGCCCTGCGACTTTTCGCCGGCGGATTTGGTGGTGCGGCCGCCGGCGCTGGATAAATTGAGCGATCTGTACCGGCTCTGGGGCTTTAAAGGCCTGCTGGCCGCCTTGGCGCCGCCGGGGACGGATCGCCAGCAGATTTTAATTTAGCAAATGATCGTGAATAGCGGATACAAAATGGCCGGTGATATGGCAAATAAACATGGCGGGCCGCCTTGGTGGCGGCTGGATTTGCGTTTTGGTGCGGGCATTATAATTTTTGGACAAAACACCAAAGTCATATTACCCTTTAACATTAAATTTCTTATGTCGCTGTCGAAACTGGCGTGTGTGTTTGCCCTACTGCTTGGCGGGGGCATCTTTCTGGCATTTCCCGGCCATGCCCTGGCCCAGACGAATTATTACGCCTCCGAGGGCACCGAATATTCCGTCACCGGCCCCCTCCTCGGCGACCAGATGTTCCCCGATGTGGCCATCAACAGCACCGGCGGAGTGGTCGTGTGGCAGGACAATGCAACGGATGCCGGGGGCTTGGGCATCAGCGCCCAACGGCTGGACAGCACCTTTTCCGGAACCCTGGCTTTGGGCCGGGTGAACGTTCAAATCACCAATAACCAGCAGAATGCCCGCGTGGCCCTCCTGAAAAATGGCGGGGCCGCCGTGGTTTGGCAGGGCGGCGCCCGCGGCGCCCAGCACATTTTTGCCCGCTTTCTCTCCCCCACCAACACCTGGCTCACCACCACCGACGTGGTTGTCAGCACCTTTCCCCCGACCTTCCAGATGACACCGGCCTTGGCCGTCCTAAACAACAGCAATGTGGTGGTGGTTTGGGCCAGTTATGATCAGGCCGGGCCGGCCAGCCAGCTTGATGTCTACGGCAAAATCCTTTCCCAGACCGGCGCGACCGTCAGCAATCAGTTCCTCATCAACCAATTCACCAGTTTCAACCAACGCACCCCCGCCGTGACCGCCCTGCCCAACGGCGGCTTTGTCGTCGCCTGGGTGTCGGAACAGGAACGGGCCGTTGGCGCTCCCAATCCCACCCAAGCCCGTTATGCCAACGCCCTCCTCACGCCCAGCGTGGACATTTACGCCCGGTTATACAACAGCAACGGCGCGCCCGCGGTCAACGAATTTCTGGTCAATTCCAATACTTTTCCTTGTGCCAATCCGAGTCTGGCCGCCGGTTCGGACGGGGGGTTCATCGTGGCCTGGTCGCAACATGACATGATCACGCTGACCAACGGCTGGGAGGTCTTTGCCCGGCCCTATTCCAGCGCCGGGGCGGGCGGGTCCGTTTTCCGGGTTAATGCCTATCAATACGGTGATCAATATGCCCCCAAAATCAGCGCCATTGGTTCGGATTATCTGATCGTCTGGACGAGTCTGGGCCAGGATGGCTCGCGTGAGGGCGTGTTTGGGCGGTATGCGCATAATAACAACGGGGTGGCCGGCGTGGTCGGGAATGAGTTTCAAGTCAACACCACCTCTATCGGCCAGCAGATGCAGCCGGCCGTGGCTGCGGATGGCAACGCCTGGTTTGGTGTGGTCTGGACCAGTTTCACCGGTCCCGCCGATGGCTTTGACCTGTATGCCCAGCGATATGCCAATGTTTCGGCCGTGCTCCAGCCCATGTCCGCCCCGGTGGTTTACGCGCCGTTTAATTTCAGCAACAATGTCTATGTGCCCCAATTGCAGGTGTCCTGGCCCTTCTTGTCCGGCATCGCCGTTTCCAATTTCGAAGTTTATGTGGATTTCACCAACGCCCCCACGACCGCGCTGACCGGCAACCAATGGACCATGGGTGCCGCGAACGGTTTGGCCCCCGCCAGCCTCCACGCCTTCCAAGTGGATTATGTGACGACCGGCGGCCGCCGGTCCCCCATTTCGCCCGCCGCGTACGGGACCACTTGGAGCGGGATCGCCTACAACGGCCACGCGACCGGCTTGACGCGGACGGAAGTCGCGGGCGCCGCGGGCATTCCGGTGGAATGGATGCAGGAGTATTACGGCACCAATATGGCCAACTGGCCGGCCAACATCAACGCGCCGCTCCAGCCCGGCAGTTCCTTCACGCTCGCCAAGGTCTTTGTCAGCAGCGGTGATCCGCTGCTGCCCGCCACCTGGCTGACCACCTCCATGGTCAAAACGCCCGAGGGCTACTACCTGAGTTGGAACCCCCAGGCGGGTCAGACTTACCAGGTCGAGGAGTCCACCAACCTGGGCTCGTGGTTCAATGTGGGGACGGGGCGCTATGCCGCCGGCACCAATGATGCCGTCTACGTGGGCGGCACGCCCGCCGGGTATTTCCGCGTAAAACTGGTTCAATGATGATTTTGTATGCAGCCAATGATTAAAAAATATTTGTGGATGGTGTTTCTGCTGGCGGGTTGGCAGGCCGCCTGGGGGTTCTCCTATCTGGGGCCGGAGACAGCCAACCTCCCCAACAAAGCCGACGCCTGGGAAACCACCTCCATCGGCTATGATCTCGGGATCGATGTCGGCACCCCCCGGGATATCGGGCAGGAATACCGCCGCAATATTCCCATCATTTATTACGCCTACGACCCCAGCTTTCTGACCTTTTTTGGTTCCAACGGCGTGGTGGCGGTGGATTCCGCCATGGCGGTCATGAACAACCTGCCCAATGTGGACCAGTTGGATCCCACGCAGTACCCCTTTGATTCCCAAGGTTATAATTATGAGGCCATGTCCCTGTACATGTATGACCTCAAATCCACCACGTTGTACTTGCTGGTGGAACAGATGGGGCTGGCGCAGCCCGAACGGTACAGTTGGACCCTGCAATCCCGCATGACCACGGGCGCCGCCTGTCCGGCGGATGTTGAATACCTGGTCATCCAACGAAATTTTGCCACCACCAACGTGCCCGACACCCAGATTCAGTATTCACCTTACGTGAATAATTTGCTTTACACTTATGCCATTGATGAGTTGTGCCCGCCGAACAACCCGCTGGCCTACACCATCCCTTATTCTTTGGATCCGCTGGCGGATCAATACACCTCCGTGGCGTCCGGCTTGTTGTACACCTCCGTGGCGTCCGGCTTGTTGTACAATTTTGGCGGGCTGCAATATGGGGGATTTTACACCGGCCTGACCTTTGATGATGTCTCCGGGTTGAAGGTTCTGCTCAGCACCAACACCATCAATCAGGAACGGGTGACGGGCAGCAACTTGATGACGGACAGCACCAATTACGCCACCGGCGAGGTGCTCTTTCCGGCCAATACCACCACCACCAACAACACTTTCGGGTACGGCACGTTTAATCTGGGGTCGCTGTTGCAGGCCGCCGCCACCACCGCTCCCGCCAATTTGCCGGCCTTGTTCCCCGGCTTGGTCGTGAACACGTCGGGATACTATTTTTACCGGACCAACGTCCCCACGGTCACCGCCGCTTATGCGCCGCCGGGCAACGGTTATCCCTACGGTTCCCCGCAACGGCTGGTGGTGACCACCAACTACACCACGATGATCGCCACCCAGTACATCACGACCTTCGCCAATATCATCGTCAACAATTATTACAGCAACACGCCGGCCCTCCTGCAGACGATTGCCACCGGGGTGCCCAATGGGGCGCCGTATGGCAGTCCGGTGACCAGCAAAACCAACTACACCAGCATCACCTTGAACGAGCCGTCCGGCGACTTCTATGTCCTGCCGCAATTCGCGGGCACCAATCTATGCGGTTCCGGCGTGATCTACACCATCCTGGCCAATGTGACTTACGCCACCAACCTGATCGTCTCGGCCGCCACCAACGCGCCCCTCGCCGTCACCAACACGACCGGCACCACCAGCATCACCAACGCGGGGTATACTTACACCCAGTCCCTGATCACCTGGTACACCAATTACATCTATGTGGGCTACCCGGTGACGTGCGCGTCCACCGCCAATCCCGCCAATTTGTATGAGGGCATCGGGCATGTCCAGTTCGTCCGCGAAGACTATGATTCGCTGTTGGGCCAGGTCTTCCAGCCGGAGACCTTCAATTATTCCATGGTGGCGGTGACCAACAGCCAGTACATCACCCAGAATTTCACCCGCACCGTCACGGCCCCGGAGATCGTCATGGTGGCGTCGGACGTACTAAACAACAATTATGTGACCCGCAACCTCTCGTTTGACACCTCCCAGGCCATCGCCGGCGAGGCCGGGCCGGGGGCGATCCTCCCGATCACCGACTTCACCTTCAATACGGATGTCAACACGTTTTATAATGGCGAGCCGGTGGATGCCAATCCCATCCCCGCCAGCGGCTACCTGCCCAACCAGTCCACCGCCTATTTCCCCCCGTATCTGACCTGGGCGTCCTATGACGCCACCACCAACCTCCCGATTTTGTATCCCAGCGGCGCCGACCTCCAGAATCTGGCCAATCAAATGCTGGTGCTGGTGTCCCCGTCCAGTCTGCCGGGCGGCACGAATGGGGTGTTCTATGACCAGCAATTTACGGCCACCACCACCCGGTACAGCTCGTGGAGCTGGTCGGCCGCGAACCTGCCGCCCGGACTGACCCTCACCAACACCCTGCCCTCGTTCTCCCCGAACAACGTCGGGGTGCTGTCGGGCGTGCCCATTGATCAGACCGGCGTGAACGCCCCGCGCACCTTCGACATCACCGTGACTTTAACCGGGATTCTGTCCAACGCCGCCCAGACCAACTCCGTGCAGTGGACCTATCCTCTGACCATTTATTAATCGGCATGACTTTTCCTATGATACATTCTTCGGTCCGCAAAACTGCCCGGCCCGGCCTGTTCCGGTGGTGCGGGCTGCTCGCTTGGTTGTTCCTCCCGCTGGCCGGGGAGGCCCAGTTCATCCCGGAGTATGACAATACGACGCCGAATTATTACTCCACGCTCACCGAGCCGTTTCCGCCGAACATCACCGCCTCCGCCTTCTACAACGACGCGGTGTTCAGCGTCTCCTATGACACCGCCAACAACACCAAAACCCTCTGGTTGTACAAGTCCGCGGACACGCTGTTTTATACCAATGACGTTTACGGCTACATCGCCATCAACAACCCGGACTTGTACACAAACAATGTGGGCATGGATTTTGACTTGTTCACGAACAACGCCGATTACATGGCCGGCACCTTTGTCAACCTGGGCACCATTCATTGTGACTCCGTGCTTGATTCCAACGAAGTCGTGATTGTGAACGGCAATCTCTATCCCCTGGCCAACTACGGGGTCTGTCTGGTCAGCGCCACCAACATCATTGATTCCGGCACCATTGAGGTGGGGGACAATGGCTTGATCTCGCTGACAGGGGAAAACGTGGATTTGACCCACAGCATCCTGAATGTGGAAAATGTCGCCTACACTGAGGACGTGACGGTTTCGGGGACGACGGAGACCATTTATGAATTTCCCCCCAACAGCCTGAATTTCGTCAGCACCGGCGGGGTGGGGGTGGACACCAACGCGGACTGGGATCCGTACGTTGATTTATATACTGACTATGCCCTCTCCTCGCTCCCGGATGATTTGTTGCTGGAGCCGTCCCAGGCCTATTTTGATGTCAAGCAGCCGGACCCCAACACCACGATCTACCGGTCGGTGTTTGTCCAGAACCTCAGCCCGAACGCGCCTTACAGCGTCTATATTGATCCCGTCAACGGAGCGTCGCTCCCCACCTTCGACACCGGGGCGGCCCATGTTGGATGGGCCGGCTTCTACCAAGATCCCGCGACCGGACTTTACACCACCAATTACCTGTATTTGACCGATGATTATATTTATGGGGCGGAAGCCAATGACCAGGTCTTTGCCGGGGTGCCGGAAAACTTTACCTTCACCACCTCCCCCACACCGTTGCTGGACACGCCGACACCCCAGGGCTTTCTGAATGTGTTCGTTGACGAGATTCTCACCAACCGGTACGCGTACATGAACGGGCAGATCGTTCCCACCACGGTGCAAACCAATGGCACCCTGAGCAACACGCCCGGCCGCATTCAGATTTCGGCCAGCAAGCACCTCAACCTGGCCAACGCCATCATCAGCGGGCAAAACTATCTGTCGGTGGTCTCCACCAATGATTTCCAGGGCAGCAGCGGCGCCACCATCGCCTCCCCCTATGCGGACATCACCATCGGGAACACCAATGGTTTCTTGTCCGTCAGCAATTTGCTGGCCTCCGCCATCCCGGCCTGGACCGGCACGGTTGATGCCTGGAGCACCCGCTGGCTGGATGTCTACACCAATGGCACGACCATCGTCACCAATGGCACGACCACGGTCACCAACGCCGGAACCCTGGCCACCAACGATATGCGCGTCCTGCTGGTGTACAGCCAGTTGCAACCCACCCTGCCGCCCGTGGTGAACACGATCACCTTGTATGCCACCAGCAACCTGTTCATCAGTGATTTGCTCAACGTGCAACAGTCCTATTGGTTCAATGCCCAGAGCGTGACCTTGACCACCAACGGCGTCGGCAACGGCGCGAGTTCGGTGGATGGGGAATTAAACGCCAACTTTCCCGGCGTCCTGGGCGCGGCGCAATGGCCCAATCTGCTCTATCTGACCAACAACGGCGCCATCCGGGGCCGGAGTCAGATCAGCTTTGGCGTTCCGACCAAATTCGGGGCCTTGGTCAACAACAGTTTTATTTCGGATCAGGGCACCGTGGTTAACGCCACCAATTTTGTCAACGCCGGCGTCATCACCAATGGCGCCGGTAATTTCAGCCTCCAGTGCCAGACCGCCACCATGACCAACAGCGCCATTTATGCCGGCGGGACCATTTCGCTGGGGGCCGGCAGCCTGCTGGCCAGCAACGTCTTGCTGCAATGCTACAACTTGAGCTTGTATCCCACCAACCGGCTGTTTGACGGCGGGCCGGGCAACGGCAACCTGTGGCTGGTGGGGCAGACCAACGCCTCCAGCGGCGGCCTGTCCCTGCTCAACAATCCGGGCAACGGCGACCTGCTGGGCACGACCATCACCAACATCTGCCCGCCGCCCAACAAAACGATTGCCAACGTCTGGTCCGGCCGGGATTTCGGGCCTGCCAACCGGGGCTTCACCAACAACTCGGCGCTGGGCCATTTGGTTTTGGATGTGGAGGGCGTCTCCAGCCAGATCACATTTCGCGGCGCGGGCTCCTCCAACAACGCGCTGTATGTGGATTGCCTGGAGTTCCGCGGCGCGCTGACCAATGGGGTCACCGGGAGCAACAACGTCAGCGACATCAGCTATGACTTCTCCAAGTACCTCGCCATCAACACCAACCTGGTCATTTACTTCGCCCAGGCATATTGGAACGGCTTTTCCATCGCCGAAAACATCGAGCGGGCCAGCACGTTGAATGTCACCACCGTGGCCGCGGCCCGCGGCGTGGGGGCCAATGGCTCCATTATCAGCAACATCAGCAACAATGCGGTGGTGGTGGTGCCGGGCCGGTTGCGCTGGGTGCCCAGCTACGCCGGCTATTTCAGCTCCACCAATCTGGTGATTGACGGCGTGACCAACGCCGTGAACGCCGCCCTGGCCGCCAGCCGGGACATTGACTCCAACGGCAACGGCGGCGCCTTTGGCCCGACCTACAACAACCAGAATCCGGCCCTGCAATTCTTTGAACCGCAGGAGATGAATTTCAACATCACGCTCACCAACCTGCCGGTTCGCCAGCGGCTGCTAAGTTGGAACACCGTCCCCTATGCCACCAATGTGGTGTATGTCAGCACCAATCTGCTGAACCCCAACTGGCAGGTGTTTTTCTCGTCCACCAATGGCGGCCCGGCCGGACCGTACTATCCGGTGAGCGTGGCGGACACGAACACTTCGGCGGCCGTCCGGTTTTATCAGGTGGTGGTGCAGCCGTTGTCGGCGGAATCCTGGCTGGTGAATCCGCCGCAATAAAATATTAACATGATTTTAAATGGGAACCGCCGGCGGAGGAACGCCGGCGGCTTCGGAGCAATGTTGTGAAAGAGACTATGCAAAACTTAGCGGACGGAAGCGGCGGCCGGTATCATTGGCGGACCGGCTGGTTGAAAATTGGCCTGTGGCTGGCCCTGGCCGGCCTGCTGGTTGCCACGGGGCGGGCGCAGCCGGTGAACGACCTGTTCGCCAATGCCACCGTGCTCACGAACTATTCCGGCACGGTTTCCGGCTCCAATTTGGGCGCCACGCTGGAAAACTGCGAACCGGCGTACATTACGACGGATGATTTTGCCAGTGTGGTGGCCAGTGTTTGGTACGCCTGGACCCCGATCTTTTCCGGTCCGGCGGAGTTTGACACCTTTGGCAGCAGTTTTGACACCGTGCTGGCGGTTTACACCACCCCGACCGGCCTCTGTGACCCGGCCCTGACCTTGGTGACGGCCAATGATGATTCCACCAACGCGCCAACCAGCAATCCCTTTGCCAGCCAGGTTTATTTTACAGCCGTGGCGGGGACGACTTATTACATTGCGGTGGACGGGAACCTGTACCCCTTCGCTGGCATCGGCAGCGGCAATTACGTGCTGAACTGGAGTTCGACCAACAGCGGGGTCGCCGCCCTGGCCGCGATCCCCTCCGGTGATTTCCTCTTCACCTCCCCGGTGTACACTAACAGCGAAGATGACAGTGAGGCGCGCATCACGGTGACGCGCACCAACGGCTTCAACGGCCGGGTACTGGTCAATTATACGGTGGGTCAGTTGACGTTCACCAACACGTTTTACACCAACACCCTGTCCACCAATTTCTGGACGATCTCCTTCACCAATGTCGTGGCCACCACCGACACCAATCTGGTGACGGCGGCGTTCACCAATCAAGTGACCGCGACCGCGACCAATGCGCTGTCCGCGACCTACACCAATGATGTGCTGGACCTGGTCACCAATCTATATGCGGGCTCCATATACAGCAATAACACCTCCATTTATTACACGAACAATTACGGTTACTATGACGCCGGATACCAGATTTTGGTTGTGGGCAACGTGTTGACGTCAACGGTGTCCTTGTTCTCCCCCACGGCATTGGTGCCCACCATCACCAATGTGGTGGTGCAGAACATCTCCACATCCGGAGTTTATCCCGCCCATACGCCGCCGTTCAACCTTACCGGCACCACCCTCAGCTTCACCGTCATCAGCAACCTCACCGACGGTCTGACGTTCACCAACACCTTCATGACCAACGCCTTCCAACTGCCATCGGTGCTGATCAACTTGGCGGGGTTCAATTACACCAATACCTTCACCACCAACACCTTTGGCACCAACACGGTGGTGACCGACTCCAACACGAATGGGATATACACCACCACTTACAGCCTGACCACGGTGGCCTATTCCAATTATTTTTCGCTCATCGGTGTGCTGCTGGATGGGTCCACCACCACCTACACGGTGGTTTCCAGCAACCTCGTCTTTTTACAGCCCTACTCGAACAGCAACGCGGTGCTGGCCGCGGTCACCAACTCGGTGGCGGGCCCCGTGGTCATCACCAACGGGGTCACCATCTCACCGGCCGGGACGACCAACTATTTCACCAACACGATCACCACCACCTACTACACGTATTCCATCACTAATACCATCACTTATTATTACACCGATTCATACAACCTCACCACGCGGGCGACCAACGTTGTGGCCTCGGCCCCGATCAGTTATACCAACAACTCGGGGACGCTCGTGTTTTCCAACTACCAGACCAGCGTTGATTTGGAGATTCCGATCCACGCCAATCTGCTCACCCAGAACGGGGTGGGCGATCTGGCGGGCTTGGCCTCCCTCACCATCAACAGTGTGGCGCTGGATCCGGCTGAATCGGTCGCCCTGGCACCGCCCACCATTGACCCAATCGGTGGCGCCTCCGTGTTGAACATTTTAAACCCCGCGTTTGCCGCCAGCACCGCCGTGCCAATTCTGAATTTTGAGGTGTCCCACACCCAGACGGGCAAAGATTCGCCGCCCGTCACCATTACAGTCTATCGCTCCGGGGGCGACACCGCCGATTCAGTATCGGTTGATTACGCCATTGAAGCCCAGGTCGGCCCGCCAAAAAACAACACTTTTGCGCTCTCCGCCGGCTCGGATTATGCCACGCCGAACAGTGATTTCACCCTGGTCAGCGGCACCTTGGTTTGGGGGCAAAATGACACCCAGCCAAAGTCCTTCAGCGTCGCCAGCCTCAACAACGGTTTGGTGGAGCCTAATGTAGATTTCCGTGTGAATTTGTCCAACCCGCTGGATTTGACCACCCCCACGGTAACACCACTCTTGGGAGCATTGGACTGGACGTATGTGACGATTCTGTTCGACGGTACGGACGGGGAACAGCAACCGGCCGGGGCCTTGGACCGGACCTGGAACAAGGATAATGTGTACTATTCATCTCCCCCGTTCAATGAGTTTCCCGGCACTTCCGGCGGCAATGGCGGCCAGGTTTATGCCGTGGCCACCCAGCCGGACGGGAACACCATCATCGCGGGCAGCTTTGTCTCGTTTAACGGGAACCCTTGCAACCGGATTGGCCGGATGCTCAGCAGCGGGTATCAGGATGCCACGTTTTTGGCGCCGCCCAACTCGGGGGCGAATGATTACATCGCCGCGATGGCGCTGCAACCGGACGGAAGGGTGGTCATCGGGGGGAATTTCACCTCCTTCAACGGGGTGAGCCGGCATCATATTGCCCGTTTGAACCCGGACGGCTCCGTGGACACCACTTTTAATCCCGGCTTGGGCGCGGACGCCATTGTGTGGTCGCTGTGTGTGGAGACCAACACCGGTCAAATCGTCATGGGGGGCGAATTTACTTCCTACAATGGCACCAATGTCAACGGGGTCGCCCGTTTGAATCCCGATGGTTCCCTGGACACCAGTTTCGCCGCGGTCAGCAATGATGGGATGATTGACGCGGTGGCGGTGGATGCCTACGGGCGGGTGTTGATCGGCGGAACGTTTAACAACGTCAATGGCGTCAATTCCGGCGGCGTGGCCCGGCTCAATGTGGATGGCTCCTTGGACACCTCGTTTGGCGTCGGGGTGGGCACCTATGATGACAATACCGGGACCGCCGACCAGGTGGACGCCATCGCGGTGCAGCCCGATGGCCGGATCCTCATCGGCGGCGCCCTGACCGCCTATGCCTTGACCCCCTACAACGGCATCCTGCGCTTGAACACGGATGGCACGGCGGACACCAGCTTTGCCCCGGGCACCGGCACGTATAATCCTTATACCGGGCTGGCGGACACCATCTATGCCATCACCCTCCAACCGGATGGCAACATCCTGATCGGGGGTGACTTTCAGTGGTTCAACCAGACCCGCCGCGTGGGGTTGGCCCGCCTGCTCAGTTTTGGCAGTCTGGACACAAGCTTTCTGGACCCGGCCTACAATGAATTTGCGGGCATTCCCAATCAATATTTCAATGAAAACGCGGTGAATGCGGCCCTTTATCCCGTGACCAACAAGCGCAATCTGGTCCATGCCATCGGGCTGGAACCGTCCGGGAATGTCATCATCGGTGGCAGTTTCTTCAGCGTCGGCGGCGGTTACACCCGGAATGAAATGCATAACCGCAGCAATATCGCCCGGTTGATCGGCGGCTCCACGCCCGGGCCCGGCAACATTGAATTCACCTACCCGAGTTACAGCGCGGACAAGTCCCAAGTGGCAAAATTTGTGACCCTGATTCGCACCAACGGCAATTTGGCGAACGCCTGGGTCACCTTTGGCACCAACACGCCGTACCTCGGAGCCGGGGTCGCGACGCCGAATGATTTCGGTTTGCCGGTGAATGACACCCAGCCCACCTGGCCGACGATCTGGTCGCTGAATACCGCGGCCTCGTACCCGATCTTTCCCGGGGTCAGCGGGGATAATAATGACACGACGCCGGTGTTGAACGGACATGCTTACGTTTCCATCACCCTCAGCAATAATCTAAGCAGACACGGGAATTTGGACTTCGACATGACCGTGGCCAATCCCAAGGGCGAGGTTACGCTGGGCGGCCAGGTCATTTTGGTCGGGGCAGCCCTCGGTCCGCAGACGCTGTCGCCGTTCACGATCATCGACACGGGGACGCTGCCCGGCACGCTGGGTTTCAGTTCGCCGTCCTACTTCGTGTCCGAGAGCGGCACCAATGCCTACATCACCGTCACCCGCACCGGCGGCAGCGACGGAATTGTTCAGGTCAGTTACAACACCACCAACGGCACGGCCACGACCGCGAACTACACCCCGGTCAGCGGCACGCTCACCTTTCTGGGGGGCGTGACCAGCCAGACCATCACCATTCCGATCATCAACGGGACGTCCTTGCTGCCGGATAAGACCGTCAACTTGGGGCTGTACAACGCCGCGGGGGGCGCCCAGTTGGGGCTGAGCACCGCAGTGCTGACCATTGTCAACCGTAATTATACTCCGGGACAGATCAACTTCAGCCAGACCGCCTACGGCACCAATGAAAACAGCAGGATGGCATACTTCACCGTTGAGCGTTTGGGCGGGAGTTCGGGGACCCTCCAAGTGACCAACACGGTCACCCCCGGCACGGCGGTCAACGGGGTGAATTTCATCGGGTCCACCAATGTGCTGTTCTGGAACAGCGGGGATGTGTCCTCCCGGACCATCGGGGTGCCCATCTTTGACGACGGCGTGGTGACCAGCAACTTGACCGTGAACCTCGGCTTGTTCGGGTCCGTGGTCAACACCAAGCTTAATCTTACCGCCTTGGGCTTGTACACCAACGCCACCCTGACCCTCAGCAACGTGGATGAATACGGGACCGTGCAGTTCAGCGCCGCTTCGTATTCGGTCAAGAAATACGCGGGCTATGCGCTGGTGCCGGTGGAGCGGGTGGGCGGTTTGGCGCAAACGGTGACGGTGGGCTATCAGACCTTGGACGGCACGGCGGTCAACGGGGCCAACTATGTCACCAACTCCGGGACGCTGACCTTCACCAACGGCCAGGTGTATCAGAGCATCAGCGTGCCGATCATTGATGACGGTCTGGCGGACGGGCTGCGCTCGTTTTCGCTGCTGCTGACCAATGCCACGCCCACCACTTCGTTGGGCACGCCCCACGTGGCCACCGTCAACATCATTGACACCTACTCCGTCAATGAAACGCCCGGCACGCCGGACGTCACCTTCTACTCCGCCGCCGGTTGCAACAGCAATGTTTACACCCTGGCGTTGCAGCCCAACAATCAGTTGCTGATCGGGGGCGACTTCACCATGGCCGACGGGGTGACGCGCGAACACATCGCCCGGCTGAACGTGGACGGCACCTTGGACCCGTCCTTCCTGCTGCCTTACGACACCTCCGGCGCCAACAACACCGTGCGGGCGATGACCGTCATGGCCGACGGCCGGATAGCCATTGGCGGGAATTTCACCACCTTCAACCAGGTGGCGATGAATTACCTGGCGATTCTTAATGTGGACGGGAGCCTGGACAGCACCTTTAATCCCGGCTCGGGCGCCGACAACCCGGTCTATGCCGTGGCCGAAACCTTTGCCAACGGCCAGAGCGAAATTCTGGTGGGCGGCGCGTTTGCGAACCTCAACGGGGCCCCCTACAACGGGATTGGACTGTTGAATGTGGATGGCAACCCGGATCCCGGCTTCAACCCGGGTTTGGGCGCGAACGCCACCGTCTATGCCTTGGCGGTGCAGAGCGACGGGAAAGTGATCATCGGCGGGGATTTCACCGCGGTCAATGGGGCCACCAATTTCAATCATATTGGACGCCTGAATGTGGACGGTTCGGTGGACCAGAATTTCAATCCGGCGGGAAGCGGGGCCGGTGCTTCCGTGCGGGCCATCACCCTGCAGCCGGACGGCAAGATTCTGATCGGCGGTCTGTTCACCAACGTCAACGGCGTCCTCCTCCCGCATCTGGCGCGGTTGAACACGGATGGCACGGTGGACACCGGGTTCCAACCCGGGGTGGGCGCCAACGACACGGTTTACAGCATCGGGGTGCAAACCGACGCCCGGATTGTGGTGGGCGGCGCTTTCACGAGTTTCAGCGGGGTCACCCGCAACCGGGTGACGCGCCTGAATCCGAATGGCTCGGTGGATCCCACCATCAACTTCGGTTTTGGGGCCAATAATTTTGTGGCGTCCGTGGTCGTGGAGGAAGACGTCATCGCCGGCTATCCGACCAACGTGCCGGATGAGAAAATCATTCTCGGGGGCGGGTTCACCAGCTACGACGGCCAGCCGTTCAATCATCTGGTCCGGATTTACGGGGGTTCCATCAGCGGTTCCGGCGCCTTCCAATTCACGTCCGCCAACTACCAGATTGACGAGAATGCCACCAATGTGGTGGTCACCGTGGTGCGCACCGGCGGCACCAGCGGCACCAATACTGCGGATTTTTCCGGGGACATCTATGTTCCCTTTGCCACGGTGTCGGACGGTTCCGCGGTGGCCGGCATCAATTATGGCGCCATCGTCACCAACCTGGATTTCCCCGAGGGCGAAGTGCTCGTGAACATCACCATCCCGGTGTATGATGACGGCGTGGTGACTTCCAACCTGACGGTGGGGCTGGATTTGTCCCAGCCGTTCCCGGCGGGGGACCTTGGCAATCAGCCCACCGCGGTGCTGACCATTCTGAATGATGACAGCGACATCAGCTTCTCAGCGACCACCTACCAGGTGCCCAAGAACGTCATCAGCGGGGTGGCTGCCATCAACGTCCTCCGGCAGGGGGCCACCTACGGGACCTCCACGGTCTTGTTCAGCACCACCACCAACGGCACGGCGATCCCGGGCACCGACTACACGCCGGTGTACGAATTGCTGACCTTCAGCCCCGGTGTGTCGAACATCATGGTGCCGGTGTCCATCAACAACAATGGCATCCCCGAGGTGAACCAGACGGTGGGCCTGCAATTGACGGAGGTCACCGGTTCCTACCCGGTCAGCCCAACCAATGCGGTGTTGACCATCATCAACACGGTCAACGCCCCCGGCCAGCTCGCGTTTTCCGCCACCAATTATAATGTGACCGAAGGGGGCGGCGTGGGTTACAGCACCGTCGTGGTGACCGTGGTGCGCACCAACGGCTCCTCCGGCATTGTTTCGGTCCACTTTTCCACCTTGGACGGCACGGCGGGCAGTGGCATAAAATATGTCGCCACCAACGGGTTCCTCACCTTTGGGGACGGGCAAAGCAGCCAGAGCTTCAACGTGGAGGTCGTCAACACCACGACGGCCGAGGGGACGGAATACTTCGGCGTCGCGTTGACCAACGCCACCGGGGGCGCCAGCTTTGCCACGCCGACCAACGCCACCATCACGATTCTCAACACGAACACCGGCATTGCGTTTGCGTCCACCAGCACCACGTTCGTCGAACCCACCAACACAGTGCCGCGCACGGTGTCGGTAAACGTCGTCCGGCTCAACAGCACCAACGGCGTGACCACCGTCAATTATTCCACCCAGAATGGCACGGCGGTGGCCGGCACTAATTTTGTCGGCATCACCAACGCCGTGCTCACTTTTGAACCCGGAATTTCCGAGACCAACATCCTGATCACCACCCTGCAAGACCCACGGCCGGACCGGAGTTTGGATTTGGAATTCACGGTCGTGCTGTCCAATCCGAGCGCGGGCGCCCAGCTCACCGCGCCGACGACCACCACGCTCATTGACCAGGACTCGCGGGCCGGGTTGTTTTTCTACACGAGCGCGAATCTGGCTTATCAAAACGCCTGGTTGAATTATCTGGAAAATTTGTATGAAATTTACATTGCGGAGGGGCTGCTGACGCCCACCCAACTCCTCAACGATCTTCTCCAAGTCCAGATCACGGACACGGTCTACGAGAATGCCGGGTCGGTGCAGTTGGTGGTGGTCTGCGCCAACACCAATGCGGAACCGGTGTGGGTCAATTACGCGACCAGCGATGGCACGGCGGTGGCGGGGCGGGATTATATCGCCACCAACGGCACGTTGGCGTTCACCAACGGCACGATGTTCAACTTCATTACCGTGCGGATCATCCCGAACAGTTTGGTGCAGAGCAACAAACAATTCTCGGTGAATTTGCTCAATCCCACGCCGCCGGGCGTGCTGCTCTATCCCAGCAACGCGGTGGTGACCATCCTCAGCAGCCAGACCCCCTACGGTCTGAGTTTCTCCAGCCCGCAGGATATCAGCGGGAGTTCGGGCAGCGTGACGGTGGACAACACCACCAGTGTGCCGGAAACCGGGGACCCAACCATCGCCGGCAATCCGCCCACGGCGCCGGTCTGGTTCCGCTGGACCGCGCCGGCGGACGGCGAGGTGACGCTGGACACCATTGGCAGCCTGGCGACCAATGGCATGAAGCTGGACACGGTGTTGGGCGTGTACACCGGCTCGAGTCTGAGCACCCTCAACCAGGTGGCGGCCAATGATGATTTGTATACGACCATCCCCTTCCTCTCGACTTACGGTCAATACAATTACGATGACCAGACCATCTATAATCCCGCCCTGCGCGTGGCCTTGGCCACCGCTTCCTCGGGCACCAATACCACAACGACGACGGAACAGCAGGACCAGTTGACGGAGGTCAATGACGGCAACACCACCTATTATCAGCCGTATGGCGGTCCCAGCGGGCTGCGGTTCAACGCCCGGGCGGGGGTGACCTATTACATTGCCGCGGATACGAAAATTTACACCTATTATTTTGCGAACACTCCCTTGCCGGAACTCACCGACGCGGCGGATCTCACGGGGCCGATCACTCTGAACTGGGCCTACCATTCGTCCGGGGTGTTCCGATTTGCCACGGAGCGGATCGACCTGACGGGGCTCACCGGGACCAACGGCATCCCGCCGCTGCTGTATGAGTGCGCGGAAACCGAAGGGGAATCCGGCCATGGCTTCTCCGGAACGGAAAACAACATCGAATATCGCACCACTCAGGACTCCTATTATGACCCGGACGTGCTCGGTTTGCTCGTGACAGTGACGCGCGTCGCCGGTTCCTCCGGCCGCGTCTGGGTGGATTACACCACGGCGGACGTAAATCCCGCGGTGCTCACCAACGGGGACATTCCGGCGGTCTCCACCGCGGACTTGACGACGGTTGAAGAGCAGGGCACCAACCTCATTGTGTCCACCACCGAAGATTACAGCCCGGTCAGCGGCACGCTGGTCTTTGATGATTTTGAAATGAGCAAGACCATTTTCATCCCGATCTATGAAGCCGGCCTCGCCGAACCCAACCGCGATTTCAACGTGGTGCTGTCCAATCCGCGGCTGGATCCGAATGAAACCGGGGACGTGTCCGCCCCGCGGGTGGACCCGGTGTTTGGCACGGCGCTGTGCCGCATCTTGAGCGCCTACACGGATCCCGCCGAATCGGGCGCGATCCAGGTGGTGACGAGCAACACGGTGGCGGGCGCCACCAACGTCACGTACATGACCAACCTCGTGTCCAGCTATACCGCGACCAACCCGGTCTTCAACTTCGGCAAATCGAATTACCGCGTGCCGCGGGATATTCAACAATGGGCGGGCGGGACGGCGGTGACGATTTATGTCAACCGGACGGGCACCAACACGTCGGCCGTCACGCTGCATTACCGGATGGACAATTATTTCTTGGACAGCATCGCTTCTGATGATGAGAACAATCAATTTCCGCTGCAACCCGGTTCGGATTATGCGGTGCCGACCCCGGCCACGACGGGGCAAATTGACGGCACCAATTCGGACTTTGCCGGCGTGGGCGGGGACACCGGGACTCTCACCTTCCCGGCCAACAAGACGGATTCCCAGCCCATCCATTTTACGGTCAAAAACAACAAACTCCCCGAATTCAACAAGGACATTCGTATCACCTTGTTTGCCGAGGATGCCAAGGGCAACCCCTATCAGGTGGGCATGATCAATGATTGCACGGTCACCATCCTGTTCGACGACAACAGCCCGCCGGCAGGGTCGGTGGATGAATTTTACAACCAAGATTTTGCGGCGGATTACGTCTCGGCGACGGCGGTCGCCAACAACGGGTCCACGGTGGCCAATCCCGGGACGGAGTTGTACAGTGAAGTCTATTCGGTGGCGGTGCTGCCCAACAACGGGGTGACCACCGGCAATCAGTCGCTCATCGCGGGGGCCTTCAGCACCTACGAGGACGCGAACAACACCTATACGGTCAACGGCATCGCCCGGCTGAACTACGACGGCACCTTGGATACCAGCTTTAATCCGGGCTCCGGGGTCAATGTGTTTCCCGGGGGCCAGTTCATCCGGACAGCGCAAATGACCGCCGCCAACCAAATCTTGATCGGAGGCTATTTCGACACTTACAACGGGGTGCAGCGCAATAATCTGGCGCGGTTGAATGCGGATGGCTCGCTGGACACCACCTTCAACCCGGGATCCGGTGCCAATGGCACCGTCTGGGCCATGGCCCAGCAGGCGGACGGGCGGATCCTCATCGGCGGTGATTTCACCACCTACAATAACATCCCGGCGGCGCATGTCGCCCGGATCAACCTGGATGGGACGCTGGACACCAGCTTTAATGCGCTGACGAACCTGAACGGGGCGGTCTACGCGATCGCCGTGGAGGGGGATAACAACGCCGTGGTCTTGGGCGGGAATTTCACCTCCTTCGGCGGCCCGGGCGGCCAGAATTACATCGTCCGGCTGAATCCGGACGGCTCGCAGGACACGACGTTCAACACGATCACCGGCCCCAATGCCGCGGTGCGGACCGTGGCCTTTGAACCGAATGACGAGGTGCTGGCGGGCGGGGATTTCACCCTGGTGGCCGGTCAAAGAGAAAATCACATTGTCCGGTTCAACCTCAATGGCGCGGTGGACACCAGCTTCAACTCCGGGACCGGGACGGATGGCACGGTGTATGACATCAGTTACAACAGCTTCACGACCACCAACACCACCATTCTCACCAACGCCACCACCAGCATCGTCACCACCAATACGACGATGACGACGAACGACACCTTGTATGTGGGCGGCGCGTTCACCAGCTTCAACGGCACCCGCCGGGCGGGTTTTGCCAGGTTGTATCTGGATGGGTCGGTGGACACCACCTTCCTGGACACCGCGTACAACCAGTTTGCCGGTCTGCACCGGGTTTTCTACGGGGATCCGCCCGGAACGGTTTACGCCTCGGGCGTGCAGGATGACGGGAACATCATGATTGTGGGTTCCTTCCAATCGGTGGGGGGCGGCCAGGCCGACAAGAACAGCCTCAACACCCTGGACTATGAACGGGGGTTGGTGGAAAGTTTTGACGACCCCTATCTGTGGGTTTCCGGCGGCGAAAGTGAAATTGAACGCCATTCCCGCGACGGGGTGCGCATTCACAGCAACGTGGCCCGTCTGATCGGCGGGGCCACCCCCGGGCCGGGCAACATCGGCATGGTGGCGCCCAGTTATGCGGTCAACAAGACCCAGCCTTCCGAACCGATCTCCTTGGTCCGCACCAACGGGACGCTGGGCTATGCCTCGGCCAATTTCGCCGTGGTGCCCGGGCTCGCGCAAAGCGGCCGGGATTACGCCTACAGCGGCCAGGCCCCGATTTATCCCATCCAATGGGAATACCTCCCCACGGAAAGCCGCATGCATGGTGACGGGTTGTTTGGCGGCACCGGCCTGATGGAGGATCCCTATGGCGGCTTTTGGAAGATGGGGACGACCGGTCCGGCTTCCGTCAACATCGGCATCATGGATGACTCGGCGGTGGCGGGCAACTTGGATGCCACGCTGCAAATGGCCAACCCGGCGGGCGCCGACCAGTTCTATCTCGGGGGCGAAAACATTCCGGTGGGCGTGGCTTTGGGTGAATCCGTGGCCCCGCTGACGTTGGTGGACAACAGCCATCAGGACGGGGTGTTCGGCTTTGCGGCCAACAGTTACACCGCCACCAGTTCGTTGGTTAACGTGGGGTTGGTGCGCACCAACAGCTCGATCGGCACGGTGGAAGTGTTTTATGAAACGCTGACCAATGGCACCGCGATCTTGGGGACGGATTACCGGCCCACCAACGGGGTGGTGACCTTCAACCCCAGTCAGACGGTCGGCTCGTTCCCGGTGCAGATTCTGGAAAACAGCTACATCTCCGGCACCGAGAAGACGGTCGCCTTGAAGCTTTACAATATCCAGGATCTCAGCAGCGGGGACGCCTCGCTGGGTCTGGCCAACGCCGTAATCCGGATCATCAATCCCAACTACCAGGGCTACCTGAGCTTCTCGGCGCCCACGTATTCCGCCAACCTGAGCGCGGGCAGCATCGCCTTCACGGTGCAACGGACGGTGGGCAGCAAGGGAACCTTGACCGTGGAGTATGCCACCACCAACGGCACAGCGGTCAGCGGCACGGACTATGTGGGCGCCGAGAAGCTCAGGTAGCCCTGGTAGTTGGGAT
>Ga0182030_10008072_pt1 | contig 21857 bp, 24 predicted proteins | sample 812S3MmetaG_FD_121299 | JGI IMG/M metagenome (GOLD analysis project Ga0182030, IMG submission 121299) | Permafrost microbial communities from Stordalen Mire, Sweden - 812S3M metaG (Illumina Assembly) | ecosystem: Environmental > Terrestrial > Soil > Wetlands > Permafrost | place: Sweden... | reverse complement strand
TTATCACCCTGTTCCCCGAAATGTTCCCCGGCCCGCTTGGGCTTAGCCTCGCCGGCGACGGGCTGAATCGCGGTCTCTGGTGGCTGCAGGCGCAGGATCTGCGCGCCCACGGCCTCGGCCGCCACCGCACGGTGGACGACACGCCCGCCGGCGGCGGCCCCGGCATGGTGATGCGCGCCGACGTGCTGGCCGTTGCGCTGGACGCTGTGCCCGACGACGGCCGCCCGCGCCTGCTGATGAGCCCGCGCGGGGCGCCGCTGAAGCAGCGCCAAGTCCGCGAATGGGCGGCGGGGCCGGGGCTCGTCATCCTCTGCGCGCGCTTCGAGGGCGTCGACGAGCGCGTTGTCGAGGCGCGCGGGCTCACCGAGGTCTCCATCGGCGACTACGTGCTGTCCGGCGGCGAAATCGCCGCGCTGGCCGTGCTCGACGCCTGCGTGCGGCTGATCCCCGGCGTCATGGGCAAGCTCGAATCGGGCGCGAGCGAAAGCTTCGAGAACGGCGGCCTCGAACATCCGCATTACACGCGGCCCCGCGAGTGGGAGGGCCGCAGCATTCCAGACGTGCTGCTCTCCGGCGATCACGCCAAGATCGCCCGCTGGCGGCGCGAGCAGTCGGAGCGCCTGACGCGCGAGCGGCGGCCGGACCTCACACGCTAAGGCTTGCGCGGGTTACTGAACACGTTAATTTATGCGCCGGGGGGAGGCGCCGATGCCGCATATCGTGATCGAATATTCGGCCAATCTGGAGGCCGAGATCGAGCCGATGCGCCTCGTGCGCGCCGTGCACGAGGCGGCGCTGGCGCAACCCGGCTTCGACTCGCCGGGCGTGCGCACCCGCGCGGCGCGGCGCGAGCATTTCCTCGTCGCCGACGGCGACCCTAGCCATGCTTTCGTCGCCGTGACCGTGCGCATCGCGCCGGGGCGCACCAAGCGGGCGCGGCAGGCGGCGTCGGAGGCCATCATGGCGGCGCTTTATACCGTCGTCGAGCCGGTCTATCTTAGCCGCGGCCTCGCGCTTTCGGTCGAAGTGACGGAGTTGGACGCCTCCGCCATGACCCGCCGCAACGGCGTGCGCGAGCGCGAGGGAGAGACCCGCTGATGTCGTTCGCCGCCAACCGGACCCGCGCGTCGCAAGTCCTCGCCCGCTTCCAGTCCGCAACCGTCTCGCATTTCATCGCCGGCGAGGCCGTCGCGTCGCGTTCGGGCGCGAGCTTCGACACGCTCGATCCCGCGACCAACGAGAGACAGGCGACCGTAGCCGCCGGCGACGCCGCCGACATAGACGCCGCGGCCTCGGCGGCCGCAAGCGCCTTCCCTGCGTGGCGCGCGCTCAAGGCCGACCGGCGCCGCGCCATCCTGCACGCCATCGCCGACGCCATCGAAGCGCGCGCCGAGGAGATCGCGCTCGTCGAGTCTTCCGACACCGGCCAGCCGATCCGCTACATGGCCAAGGCGGCGCTACGCGGGGCGGAGAACTTCCGCTTCTACGCCGACCGCGCGCCGGGGGCCGGCGACGGCCTTTCGCTGCCCGACGCCGACCACATCAACTATACGATCCGCCAGCCCATCGGCCCGGTCGGCGTCATCACGCCGTGGAACACGCCGTTCATGCTGTCGACCTGGAAGATCGCGCCCGCGCTCGCCGCCGGCTGCACGGTGGCGCACAAGCCCGCGGAATGGAGCCCGCTGTCGGCGGTGATCCTGACCGAAATCATGGACGCCGAGATCCGCCGCGGCGGCGGCCCGGCCGGCGTGGTCAATCTCGTGCACGGCTTCGGCGAGACGGCGGGCCGGGCGCTGACCGAGCATCCCCTCATCAAGGCCATCGCCTTCGTCGGCGAGACCACCACAGGCTCGCACATCATGCGCCAGGGCGCGGCGACGCTGAAGCGCGTGCATTTCGAGCTCGGCGGCAAGAACCCGGTCATCGTGTTTGACGACGCCGACAAGGCCCGCGCACTCGACGCGGCTCTGTTCATGATCTACTCGCTGAACGGCGAGCGCTGCACCTCGTCCTCGCGCGCGCTGGTGCAGCGTTCGATCTACGAGGAGTTTGCCGCAGCGGCCGCGAAACGCGTGGCCGCGTTGAAGGTTGGCCCGCCGCTCGATCCCGCGACCGAGATCGGCCCGCTGATCCATCCCCGCCACGCCGACAAGGTGCTGAGCTATTCCGCGCTCGCCCGCGAGGCCGGCGCGACGGTGATCGGCGGCGGAAGGGCGGCGGACGTCGGCAACTATGTCGAGCCGACGCTCTACACTCATGCGACCAACGCCATGCGGATCGCGCAGGAGGAGATCTTCGGCCCGGCGCTGACCATGATCCCGTTCGACGACGAAGCGGAAGCGGTCAAGCTCGCCAACGACGTGCGCTACGGCCTCGCGGCCTATCTGTGGACGCGCGACGTCGGCCGCGCCCATCGCGTCGCGCGCGATCTCGAAGCCGGCATGGTCTGGGTCAACTCGGAGAACGTGCGCCATCTCGCCACGCCGTTCGGCGGCGCGAAAATGTCGGGCGTCGGCCGCGACGGGGGCGACTATTCCTTCGACTTCTATATGGAGACAAAAAACATCGCGGTCGCCTACGACACGCACAAGATCCCGAAAGTCGGCGCATGACGCCGCAGGAGCACGCCGAGGCCGCGCGCCGCCTCGACGAGGCCGAGCGCACGCGGCGGCCAATCCGCATGATCTCGCTCGACCACCCCGGCATGACGATGGCCGACGCCTACGCCGTGCAGGCCGCGTGGCGCGAGATCAAGCGCGCCCGCGGCGAGATTTTCGTCGGTCACAAGATCGGCCTGACCTCGAAGGCGATGCAGGCGGCGGTCGGGATCGACACGCCCGATTCCGGCTTCCTCACGCAAAGCATGGTCTTCGCCGACGGCGGCGAAGTCCCGGCGGAGCGTTTCATCGGTCTGCGCGTCGAGGCGGAGCTCGCCTTCGTGTTGAAGGCGCCGCTTGCGGGCGCGTCGCTCACACTCGAGGACGTTATCGCGGCGACGGATTACGTCACGCCCGCCTTGGAAATCCTCGATGCGCGCATCTTCCGCGTCGACCCCGAGACGAAGCGGACGCGCACGGTCTGCGACACCATCGCCGACAACGCCGCCAACGCCGGGATCGTGCTTGGGCGAAGGCGCCTCGACCCGCGCGCGCAGGATCTGCGATGGATCGGCGCCGTCGTCGCCAAGAACGGCGAGATCGAGGAGACCGGCCTCGCCGCCGGCGTGCTCGGCCATCCCGCCAAGGGCATTGCTTGGCTGGCGGCGCGGCTGGCGCAGAACGGGCAGGAGTTGCAGCCGCGCGAGATCCTGCTCGCGGGCTCGTTCATCCGTCCTATCGAGGTCGGACGCGGCGACCGCATCGTCGCCGACTATGGAGCGTTCGGCGAAGTTTCGATAGGCTTTGTCTAACGTGCGTCACCGTCATTGCGAGGAGCGAAGCGACGAAGCAATCCAGGCCGCTGCTGCCCGACCGTCGGGCGTTCGATCACGGCGGGCTGGATTGCTTCGCTTCGCTCGCAATGACGTGGCTGAAAGGCAGGAAGGGTAAGCGATGGGCGAAATCGTGCTGGCGGCCAAGATCGCGCATGTGCCGTCAATCCTGATCTCCGAGCGGCCGGGGCCGCTATACGGCAAGCGCGCCGAAGCCATTGCGGCGCTTCGAGAACTCGGCGCTCGCGCCAATTCCCGCGGCGCCGACACTTTCCTGATCTTCGACACCCATTGGATCTCGAATTTCGGCTGTCACATGAACGCCAAGGCGCGACATCGCGGCGTCTACACGAGCCACGAGGCGCCGCATATGATCCAGAACATGGCGTACGACTACCCCGGCGACCCCGAACTCGGCGATACCATCGCGGTCGAAGCGAAGGCGCACGGCTTGGACGTGCTGGCCCACAACGTCGAGACGCTGCCGCTCGAATACGGCGCCATCGTGCCGATGCACTACATGAACGAGACCGGCTCGGCCAGGGTGCTGCCGGTCGCCGCGCCGATCTTCGCGACCGTGGACGAGAACCGCCGCTTCGGCGAGGCCTGCGCGAAGGCCATCGCCGCCTCGGGCCGCAAGGTCGCCGTGCTCGCCTCGGGCTCGCTCTCGCACAAGCTCGTCGCCAACGATCAGGTCGGCGACAATCAATGGCAACAGGTCGGGTCCGAGTTCAACCGGCAGGTCGACCTTCGCGTGCTCGATCTCTGGAAGGAGCGGCGCTACGCCGAGTTCGTGCGCATGCTTCCCGAATATTCGACCAAATGCAACGGCGAGGCGCTGATGGTCGACACGCACATGATCTTCGGCCTGCTCGGCTGGGACAAATATGAGGGCGAGACGGAAATCCTCTGCCCGTATTTTCCCTCCTCGGGTTCGGGCCAGGTCATCTGTGAATATCATCTGAGTTGACCGCATGCGCCTCGTCAGCTTCCGCCATGACGGCCGCGCGTCTTTCGGCCTGCTGCACGACGACGGGATTGTCGATGTCGGCCGCAGGTTGGACGTCCCTTTCGCTGGGCTGCACGAGATGTTGCAGGTTCTGGGCGGCGAGGATGCGGAAGAGATTTTATCGCTCTACGATATGCCCGGCGCCGACTTCGCCCTTACCGACGTCGAGTTGACGAAGCCGCTGCTGAACTGGGGCAAGTGCTTATGCGTCGGCGTCAACTATCCCGAGCGCACGCAAGAGTACCGCGACGGGTCGGCCGCGCCCCTCTATCCGAGCCTGTTCGTGCGCTTCCCCGAATCCTTGGTCGGCCCCGGCCAGCCGCTCGTGCGCCCGCCCGAGAGCCCGCAACTCGACTACGAAGGCGAGATCGTCATGGTCATCGGCCGCCGCGGCCGACGCATCGCCGCCGCCGATTGGGCCAATCACGTCTTCGGCTGGACGCTCGGCAACGAAGGCACGATCCGCGACTGGGTGCGGCACGGCAAGTTCAACGTCACGCCCGGCAAAAACTGGGCCGCCTCCGGCGCGCTCGGCCCCGCCATCGTCTTCCGCGACGCGGCCGGCCTCGGTCCGTTCGAGATCGTCACGCGCGTCAACGGCGAGGAGCGCCAGCGCGACACGACCGCGCGCATGACCTTCTCGTTCGGCCGCATCGTCGAGTATGTCTCGACCTTCTGCACGCTGGAGCCCGGCGATGTCATTTTCACCGGCACGCCGGCCGGCGCGGGGGCGCGGCGCGAGCCGCCGGTCTGGTTGAAGCCGGGAGACATTGTCGAAGTCGAGGCTCACGGCCTCGGCAGGCTCGTGAACGGCGTAAAGGACGAATGAACGCTTCGCTGCGCCCCTTCTCGCGTTCGCTGCCGATGGCGCTGATGCGCGCCCGCGAGGCGGTGATGCGCCATTTCCGGCCGAAACTTCAGGCCGCCAACCTGACCGAGCAGCAATGGCGCACGTTGCGCGCCTTGGGCAACGGCGAGGAGATGGAGGCGACGCGGTTGGCGAGCGCGACCTTCCTGCTCGCGCCGACCTGACGCGCATCCTGCGCGATCTCGAAGCGCGCGGCCTCGTGCTGCGCCGTCCCGGTCCGCGCGACGCGCGCGTGGCGCTGATCAAGCTGTCGCCTGCGGGCGCGACGATGTTGAGCGAGCTCGGCGCCAACTCCGAGCGCATCTATTCCGCCATCGAGACGCGGCTCGGGCGCGAGCGCCTGCAGGCTTTGATGCTGGAGCTGGCGGCGATCGAAAGAGAACTCGGCGCGCCGCTGGACCTGTGAGGCGGGCGGTAAGGCAAAGTTTATCGCCCTGTGCACATAGTGCGGTGGCCGAAATCACTGCGTGGAAGTTTCAAGCCTGCGTAAGCTTCACTCAATGCGCAGACCGTAAGTTTGAGCCAAGCAGGAGGCTACGATGCGCCACCTTTACTCACAGTCCCACTTCCGCCACGCCCTGTTCGCGCTGCAAGACGCCGACGGCTATGTCGAAGCCCTGCTCGACATGGCGCGAGATCAGAGAAGCGCCCGCCGCGCCTCGATTTCCCTGCGCCCCGCCCATCGTTCCGAGCGCCGTCTCTCCGCGCCCCGCAGCGGCGCCGGGTTACATTGATTCGCGCGACGGCCTGAGCTTGCCGAGCCGCGCCGCAACGTCGGGCCGCGACAGCATCGTCTCCGCGCCTTGCGTAAAGCGATGCCGCCAGTTCGGCTTTTCGACTGTAGTGCCGGGTGTGTTGGGCTGGATTTCCTCCGCCAGCGCGTCCTCCAGCGTCAACAACTTGATCTGACACGGCGTCGCGGCGATGAAGCCGAACGCGGCGTCCACGGCCTTGCGCGGCGTTTCCGGCGGCGGCGGCTCGCCCTCGGCGACATTGGCCTCGCGGAACGCCTGCCAGAGCAAGCCCCGGTCGCGGGTGCGCTCCTCCTGTCTGTCCTCGCCTTCCAAGTCGGCGCCCTTCCACCAGCCCGCGGTCGACATGATGTCGTGCGTCGCGGTCAGCGCCGCCGCGCTCGGCGTCCATTGCGCCGGCGGCTTCCAGGCGCCGCCGTACTGGCGCTGGATGCGCAGCAGCCGCATGCCCGACGCGCCCTGCTCGGCGAGATATTCGCGGAACCCCTCCGGGAACGTGCCGAGATCCTCGCCGATGACGATGGCGCGGCGGCGCCAGCTTTCCAGCGCGATCAGCCGGAACAGCGTCTCCGAGGGGTAGCTCACGTAAGTCCCGTCCGCCGGCCCCATGCCCTCGGGGATCAGCCACAGCCGCTGCATGCCCATCGCGTGATCGAGCCGGAGGCCGCCGACCTGCGCGAGGCAGGCGCGAATCATGTCGATGAACGGCGCGTAGCCGCTCGCCGCGAGGCCCTGCGGCGAAAAGGTCGTCAACCGCCAGTCCTGCCCCGGCGGGGTATAGGGGTCGGGCGGCGCGCCTATCGTGAGACCGCGCAGCAGCACGTCGCGCCGCGCCCAGGCGTCGGCCCCGGCGGGGTCGAGGCCGGTCGCAATGTCGGCGATGAGCCCGACGCGCATGCCGGCGCGCTTGGCGATGTCCTGCGCTGCGGCGCAGGAGCGGTCGGTCAGCCATTGCAAAAAGATCTGATACGCGACCGCCTCGCCGCGGTCGCGCGCGAACGCCTTGGCGCCTTCCGCATCGGGAGAGCGGAACGTTGCCGGCCACTCGCGCCAGTCCCACAAAGGCGCCCGGTCGGCGCGGATCGCCTCGAACAAGGCGAAAGTTTTCAGCGGCGCCGGCGCCTGCCCGAGAAAGCGCTCGAACTCCGCCCGCAGCGGCGAGTCGCTCATCGCCTCGTAGGCGCTATGCAGCAGCGCCAATTTCGCCTCGCGCGCGGCCCGCCAGTCGACGGAGCGGCCGGCTTCGCTCGCCTTCAGACCCGCGCCGTCCTGCGCCTTGCGCGCAAGCTCAGGGCTAAGCGCCAGCGCGGGATCGGCGTAGACGGAATCGGAGAATTCGCGCGACGACGGCGTATAGGGGCTGTCGAACCGCTCGGGGACGCCGAGCAGCGCATGAAACGGCGAAATCGCTAGGAGGTCGGCGCCCCGCCCTGCGGACGCCCGCGCCAGGTCCGCCACGCCGCCGAAGTCGCCGACGCCGCACTCGACCCCGGCTCGAAGCGAATAGATCTGCGCCGCCAGCCCCCAGCCGGAACGGCCGCCGCTGAGGTCGCGGAAGGTGAAGCACCGCTCCGGCGCGGTCGCAATCGTGAACTCGCCCGCGCGCAGACGCGCCGTATGATAACCCGGCCGCTCCAGGGGCGGCAAAGCGGCGGCGCCTTGCGCGCCTTCGAGCAGCGTGACCGTGCGTTTCTCGCCGTCCTCGTACTCGATCTCGACCCGCTCGCCGGCCACAGCGCCGCGTGGCGGCAGGACCGGCAGGCCGACCCGCGCGGTAACGAACCGCGCCCGAGCGACGCCAGCGCCGGCCTCGAAGGCGGCGAGCGCATTGCGCGTCTGCGCGTCGCTTTGGCATTCATAGCCCAGCGCGTCGAGTATGCCGCGCAGCGTATCGAGCGAAGCCGTCTTCTCGGAGCCGTCCCAATCCGTAAACGTGGGACTGACGCCGGCCTGACGAGCAAGCCTGCGGACCAATTCGTCGGATAAACTCATGTCCGCGGAGGCTCCCGAGACGTCCGCGCGGCTCGCGCGAACCCCAGGGGAACCGCCGGCTTCGGGACTTCGTTCCTAGCGCAGGTCGCGGAAGAAGGCGGCGACGTCGGCGGCGAGCGCCTCCGGCTGCTCCATCGCCGCGAAATGCCCGCCGCGTGGGAAAACCGTCCAGCGGCGGATGTCGGTGAAGGTCTTTGCCGCCAGCGAGCGCGGCGGTCGCAGCATTTCCCTAGGGAAAGCGGCGTAGGCGGTCGGCGCGGACGCCGGCTCGTCCGGCGAGACCGGCCAGCCGCGCCGCTTGCGGAAGTAATAGGGATAGAACGACGACCCTATCGCCCCGGTGAACCAGTAGAAGCTGATGTTGGCGAGCATCTGGTCCCGCGTGAGCGCGCTTTCGACGTCGCCGCCGCAATCGGTCCAGGCGTGGAATTTCTCGACGATCCAGGCCGCGAGCCCGGCAGGCGAGTCGGTGAGCGCGAAGCTCAGCGTCTGCGGCTTGGTGCCCTGGATCGCCTGATAGCCGGTCTCCTCGTCGAGCCAATGCTTGAGATCGGCCTTGAACGCGGCGAACTCCGGGTCGGCGAGCGCGCTCGGGTCGCGCGGCACGGACAGCATGTTGACGTGCAGCCCGACGATCCGGTCTGCGAAAACCCGGCCCATATATCCCGCGATGATGCCGCCCCAGTCGCCGCCCTGGACGGCGAAGCGTTCGTAGCCGAGGTCGCGCATCAGCCCGGCCATAAGCGGAGCGATCTCCTCGATGCCGAAACGTTGCTGCCCAGGCCGGAACGACAGGCCGTAGCCCGGCAGAGACGGCGCGACGACGGTGAAGGCGTCGGCGGGATCGCCGCCAAAGGCGGCCGGATCGGTCAGCCGCGGGATGAAGTCGACGAACTCGAACACCGAACCCGGCCAGCCGTGCATGAGCAGAAGTGGCGCCGGCTTCGGCCCCTTGCCGGGAACGTGGAGGTAATGCAGGTCGCCGTCGTCGCGCGAGATCTTGAACTGTGGATAGGCGTTGAGCTTGGCCTCCTGCGCCCGCCAGTCGAAGCCGTCGCGCCAATAGGCGACGAGCGAGCGCAGGTAATCGACGCTGGTCCCATAGGCCCAGGGCTCCCCGGGCGCGGCGTCGGGGAAGCGGGCGCGGGCGAGCCGGTCACGCAAGTCGGCGATGTCGGCGTCGGGGACGTGTAGGGTGAAAGGCGTCATGCGCCGTCTCCGAACCCGCGCCCGTCCACGACGCCGCGACGGTGCTTTCCCTCGCCGATCAACCGCTCGCCGTCATGCGCCTGAACCGCGAACAGCACGCTGGTCCGCGTCTTCTCGATCACCCGCGATGTCGCCACGACCCGCCGCCCGAGCGGCGTCGGCGCCAGATGCCGCACGTCGACATGGGCGCCGACGGACACAAAACCCTCCGGCAGATGCGCCTTGATCGCCCGCCCGCTCGCCATCTCCATCAGCAGGATCATGAACGGCGTGCCATAGACCATCGGCATGCCCGGCACATGCCCGCCGACGGTGATCTCGACCGTGACGACGACTTCGGCTTCGCCGGTCATGCCGACGGAAATATTCGCGAGCGGGTCCATGCCGTTCAGTCTGCCCGGGCGCGCGCCTTTCGCGCAAGCCCCTCGTAAAGCGCGGTCTCGAACGCCAGCGCGCCGCCGAGCGAGGCCTTGTCCATGAACGGATACAACTGGCTCGCCCAGAAGCCGGCGACGCCGTTGCGCCGGTCGATCCAAAAATAGAGGTTGCCCAGCCCGCCCCAGGACAGCGAGCCCGCGGCGCGTCCGGTCGGCGCGTCCTCGTCGAGATGCAGGAACGAATAGGCCCAGGATTTTCTTAAGCCGGGGAAAAAGTCGATATCCCCCGTCACTTGGCGGTCGACCGTCGGCAGCGGCGTCACGAAAATGCCGCCGCGCGCCGCCCAGGCGACCGTCTCCGGCTTCAGCACGCCCGCGCCGTCGTTGAGCCACATGCCGAGGAACCGCATGTAGTCGCCGACCGTCCCATACATGCCGCCGCCGCCGGGGAAGATTTGCAGCCTCTCGCGCGGGCGCATGTCGAGCGGCGTCACTCGCCCGTCCGGCTCGCGCTGATGCATCGCCGCGAGCCGCGTCTGCAATTCCGCCGAGGGCAGATGCGCCGTCTCGCGCATTCCGAGCGGCTCCAGCACGTAGCTGCGCAGCACTTCGTCGAGCTTCGCCCCCGCGACCGCCTCGACCACAAGCCCCAGCCAGTCGAGCGAAAGCCCATATTCCCAGCGCTCGCCGGGCTCGTTGACCAGCGGCTGCTGGAACCCCGCGAGGGTCGCCGAGCGGTGCGGCGTCAAAAGGTTCTCGTCGAGCAGGCGGCGAATGACGGGATTGGCGAAATCGTAGCCGAAGCCGGCCGTATGCAGCATCAGCATGCGCGCGGTGATGTCGCGCTTCGGCGCCCGCAGCCGCAGCGTCCCGTCCGCCGCGACGCCGTCGTAAACGCCGACCTCGCCGAGCGCAGGCAGGTAGTCCTTCGCCGGCCGGTCGAGATCGAGCCGGCCCTCTTCGACCAGCCGCAGCGCCGCCGTCGCCGTCAGCGCCTTGGTGCAGGAGAACAGCGCGAACAGCGTGTCAGCCGTCATCGGCGCGGGTTCGCCGAGCCGCCGCACGCCCGCCGCGCCGCAGAAGGTCACGCCCTCGCGGTCGCGCGCCATCGCCACGACGCCGGGAACGCCCGCCGTTACGGTTGCCTCGATAATCTGCTGCGCGCGCGGTGGAAATTCCTCGTCCATCGTGTATCCCTTGCTCCAGGAGGCGGCCGCTCCTGGCCGTGAGAACCTAGAGGCACGCTCATGACGATCAAGGTCGGCGACAAGATACCCCACGCCACGCTGCGACAGGTGACGCCCGACGGCGCCGTTCCGGTCGCGTCGGAAGACTTCTTCGCCGGCCGCAAGGTCGTGCTGTTCGGCCTGCCCGGCGCCTTCACGCCGACGTGCCACAAGAACCACCTGCCGGGCTTCATCGACAACGAAAAGGCGTTCAAGGACAAGGGCGTCGTCGAAATCGCGATGACCGCCGTCAACGATCATTACGTGCTCGACGCCTGGGCCAAGGCGACCGGCGCCGGCGGCCATGTCACCTTCCTCGCTGACGGCAACGCCGAGTTCGCCAAGGCGCTCGGCCTCGAATTCGACGCCGGCATGGGCGGCCTCGGCCTGCGCTCGAAGCGCTATTCCATGCTCGTCGACGACGGCGTGGTGAAGCTTTTGTTCGTCGAGGAGTCGCCCGGCAAGGCCGACCTCTCCGGCGCGACGCATCTCCTCGCGAATCTGTAAGAGGCGGCGATGACCACGCTGCTGATCCTCTTTTTCATCGCCGTCGTCACCGGCGGCATGTTGTGGCTCGGCGGGAAGGACTCGAAGTCGGGGCTGTTCGTCGCGCACCTGCTGCTGGGTTTCGCCTGCGTCGAGGGGGCGGCCCATTTCTTTCGCATGAGCGACCTCGCCTATGTCGAGTCGATCCGCCATAGCGGCAACATCGCGCTGCTGCTGGTCGCCGTCATCCTGCTCAGCGGCTTCGGCGTGCTGGGCCTGCAGCGCAACGTCGGCGCCGCCAACGCCGCGCGATGGGTGCATGGCGGCGCCGGGTTGGCGGCGCTGCTGGTGGTGCTGTCGATCACCCGACAGCTCTAGAACGTCGGCGGCGTGCAGGCGGAGACGATGACGAGATCCCCGTCGCCCGCATTGGCGAACGCATGCGGGCGGCGGCTGTCGAAGCGGTAGGCGTCGCCCGGTCCCAGTTCGTAGCTGCGCCCGTCAACCTCCAGCGCAAGCCGGCCGGCGATGACCAACCCTGCCTCCTCGCCCTGGTGCGTGAGCAGATGCGGCCCCGAGCGCGCGCCCGGCCGATAACGCTCGTGGATCATCTGCAGCGCGCGGCCCCGGAGGTCCGCGCCGACCTGCCGGTACGACACCGCCCCTCCGGCGATCTCGGTCAGCTCGCGGGCGCGAAACACCACGGGCTCGCCGCCCACCTCTTCGTGGGCGAAAAATTCGCCGAGCGACAGCCCCAGCGCCGACACGATCTGCCGCAGCGCCGAGACGGACGGGCTTACCTTGTCGGCCTCGATGGTCGAGATCGCGCCGTTGGAGACGCGCGCCCGCCGCGCCAGTTCGCGCTGCGAGAGCCCGACGCGGCGCCGCAGCGTGCGCAGCCTTTGCCCCAGCGGCTCCACGGATTCGTTCATTTGCTCAAGATTTAGAACACAGTGAGCGCGACCGGCAACTGGACTTTACGCTACGCGGCAGGCAAGGCTCACGATATCGAACCCGAGGAGCCGTCCATGTCCGCCGCCGCGCCCCGCGCCGAAGTCCCGAACGATCTCGAAGCTTTCTGGCTGCCGTTCACGCCGAACCGTTCGTTCAAGAAGCGCCCGCGGCTGATCGCGCGCTCCAAGGACATGCATTATTTCACGCCGGAAGGCCGCCCGATCCTCGACGCGACCGCGGCGCTGTGGTGCTGCAACGCCGGCCACAACCGCGCCCCCATCGTGCGCGCGATCCAGGAACAGGCGGCGGAGTTGGACTTCTCGCCGACCTTCCAGTTCGCCCACCCGAAGGCCTTTGCGCTTTCGGCGCGCATCGCTGCGTTGGCGCCGGGCGACCTCGACCATGTCTTCTTCTGCAACTCCGGCTCGGAGGCCGCCGACACCGCGCTGAAGATCGCGCTCGCCTATCACAATGTCACCGGCGCCGGCTCGCGCCAGCGCCTGATCGGCCGCGAGCGCGGCTATCACGGCGTCGGCTTCGGCGGCATCAGCGTCGGCGGCATGGTCAACAACCGCAGGTTCTTCGGCTCCCTGCTCTCCGGCGTCGACCATCTGCCGGCGACCTACGACCGCGAGCGGCAGGCCTTCACCAAGGGCGAGCCGGACTACGGCGTGCATTTCGCCGAGGAGCTGGAGCGCATCGTCGCCCTGCACGACGCCTCGACCATCGCCGCCGTCATCGTCGAGCCGATGGCCGGCTCGACCGGCGTCTTGCCGCCTCCGAAGGGCTACCTCAAGCGGCTGCGCGAGATCTGCGACAAGCACGGCATTCTGCTGATCTTCGACGAGGTCATCACCGGCTTCGGCCGCCTCGGCTTCGCCTTCGCCGCCGAGCGCTACGGCGTCATCCCGGACATGATCACCTTCGCCAAGGGCGTGACCTCGGGCACCGTGCCGATGGGCGGGGTGATCGTGCGCAAGGGCATCTACGAGGCGTTCATGAAGGGGCCGGAGCACGCCATCGAGCTGTTCCACGGCTACACCTATTCCGGCCATCCGCTCGCCTGCGCCGCGGCTTTGGCGACGCTCGACGTCTACCGCGACGAGAACCTGTTCGAACGCGTGCGGACGCTGGAGCCGAAGTGGTATGACGCGCTGATGACGCTGAAAGGTTTGCCGAACGTGGTGGACATCCGCTGCGTGGGCCTGACGGGCGCGATCGACCTGGCGCCGATTGCGGGCTCGCCGACTTTGCGCGGCTATCACGTGCTGGAGCATTCCTTCCATGAAGAGGGCATCATGCTGCGCATCGCCGGCGACACCATCGAGCTGACGCCTCCGTTCATCGTCAGCGAGAATGAGATCGGCGAGATCGTCGATAAGGTGGCGGCGAGTATCAAGGCGGCGGCTTAAGCGCAGCGGGCGGCCGACGTTGTCTCGTCGGCCGTTCGAAGGCGTCGCCGACGGCTCTATCCCGCGAGCGCCAGCGGCTTGCTACGGCCGCGGTTCGAAATCCGCTTTTCGTTGTCGCTCAGGCGGAACTGATCGATGGAGCGGGCGAGTTCGCCAGCTTCGCCCAACAGCGTTTCGCCCGCCGAATGAGTTTCTTCGGCCATTGCGGCGTTCTCCTGAACGCTCGCTCCCAATCTCGCCACCGCGCCGTTGAGCTCATCGAGCCCTTTCGATTGGTCTTCGGCCCCGGCGGCGATCTCGCCTATCATGCGCCGAACATCGGCGACTCCGCCGATGATGCGGCTCAAGGCGTCGCGAGTCTCCGCGACTTTGGCGACGCCGTCCCCGACATCGCTTCTCGACGAGGCGACGAGCGCCGCAATTTGCTTCGACGCTTCGCCCGAACGCTGGGCGAGCGCGCGCACTTCCGCCGCGACCACGGCGAAACCCCTGCCCGCTTCCCCCGCTCGCGCCGCCTCGACGCCGGCGTTGAGAGCGAGCAGATTGGTCTGGAACGCGATCTCGTTGATCAGCGCGAGGATGTCGCTGATCTGCCCGGACGAGGCCTCGATCTTGCGCATCGCGCCGGTGGCCGCGCTTGCGACCTCGCCGCTGAGCGACGCCGCGTTCCCCACTTCCGACATCGCCGCGCCGGCGTCGCGGGCCAGCGCGGCCGAGCGCGCGACTCTCGCGGTCAACTGATCGAGCGCGCCGGAGGTTTGCTCGATGCTGGCGGCGTCGGCCTCGGCGCGCTGCGCCAGGGTCTGCGAGGCCGAGGCCATGCGCTGCGAGGTGTTCGCGACGGCCTCCGCGCCGCCGCTGACGGTCGAAATCGTTTGTTTCAGCGCGCTGACTGCGGAATTGAAATCCTCGCTGACCCGCCGGTAAGCGACAGGAAGTCCAGCGCCGATCTCGACCGTGAGATCGCCGCTCGCCATCCGATTCAGCGCCTCGGCGAGGCCGTCGAGCACGCGCTCCTGCTCCTGGTTTTGCCGCGCGACGAGTTTTTCGTTTTCGCTCCGCTCGGCCTCCGCCCCGGCGCGGCGCTGTTCCGTCTCTCGGTCGAGCGCGACTTTGTCGAGCGCCGTCAAACGGAGCTGTTCGACCGCGCGCGCCATTTCGCCGATGTCGTCGCCACGACGCGCGTCTTCCACCGCCGCGTCGAGCGCGCCGTCCGCGATCCGCCTCGTCTCTTGGCGCAATCGTCCGAGCGGGGCGAACATCCGCCGCGACAACGCCAGCATGGCGGCGGCGACGACGAGCGCGACAACGAGCGCAACCGACAGCGCCCATTTCTCGATGTCGGCGATTTCGCGATGCGTTTCGGATTCCGGCTGGCCTACGAACAGCACCCCGACGGTTCGCCCGGTCTCGTCACGGATCGGATCGTAGGCGGTGACGTAGCGCCGGCCCAATATGTCCGCCTTGCCGCGGTAGGGTTGGCCGAGCTTGAACACGGCGTCGTAGGCCGGCCCGGGCGCGAGTTTGGTGCCGACCGCCCGCGATCCGTCGTCTTTCTTTACATTTGTGGCGATGCGCACGTCGCCCATGAACACGGTCGCGACCCCGCCGACCATGTCCCGCACATGGTCGACCAGATCGAACCGCCCGTTCAAGGCGACGCCGCCGGCGAGCAGCTTGCCGTCGGAAACACGGAAGGGCTCGCCTTGGCGCTTGAGTTGGTCCCAGGCGACATTGACTGACGCGGTGACACGATCCTGGGACTGGCGGTCTGCATAGCTGGAAAGCGCCTGTTGGTAGAGCGTCAGAATAGCCGCCGCCAGCGCCGCAAGACCGATAAGGTTCGCGGTCGAAATCTTCTGAGCGAGGGATGCGCCGAGCAAAAATCGCACTTTCGTACACTCCGGCATACCACCAAGGGATAACACGTATAAGTTGCATCTTTCTACGCCGTTAAGATCGCGTGCTCGGCGCCGCCTTGCCGCAAGCCGCGCCTGCGCCCATATCGCCGCTATGCTCGACAATCTCGCCTTTACCCTCGACGCCGACGCCGAACCGTCCGGCCCCGGCGCGCCTTCGCCCTCCGACGCCGAAGCGCTCGACGCCTATTCCCGCGCCATCACCTACGCGGTCGACAAGGTCGGCCCGAGCGTGGTGCGGGTCAATGTGCGCGGCGGCGCCGGGTCCGGCGTCATCGTCTCGCCCGACGGCCTGACGCTCACCAACAGCCACGTCGTCAACGGCGCGCGCACCGTCGCGTTGACCACGCTCGACGGCCGCCAGCTCACCGCCCGCGTGCTCGGCGACGACCCCGACACCGACCTCGCGCTGCTGCGCGTCGAGGAAAGCGTGCACCTGCCCGCCGCGAAGCTTGGCGATTCTTCCAAGCTCAAGCGCGGGCAGATCGCCATCGCCATCGGCAACCCGCTCGGCTTCGACGCCACCGTGACGGCCGGCGTCGTCTCCGCGCTCGGGCGCTCGTTGCGCTCGCAGTCCGGCCGCCTGATCGAGGACGTCGTGCAGACCGACGCGGCGCTCAATCCCGGCAATTCCGGCGGGCCGCTGGTCTCCTCCGCCGGCGAGGTGATCGGTGTCAACACCGCGATCATCATGGGCGCGCAGGGCATCTGCTTTGCGGTCGCCTCCAACACCGCCGATTTCGTCGCCGGCGAGATCGCGCGTCACGGCCGCGTGCGCCGAGCCTATGTCGGCGTCGCCGCGGCGACGACGGCGATCCCGCGCCGCATCGCGCTCGCCCACGATCTCCAACAGTCGCACGCCGCCCAGCTGGTCGAGATCGATCAGGCGGGACCGGCCGCACAGGCGGGGCTGTTGACCGGCGACCTCGTTATCGCGCTCGACGGAAAGCCCGTGACGAGCGTCGCCGACCTCGTGCGCGCGCTCGATGGCGACAAGATCAACCGCGCGGTCAGCGTGGACTTCCTGCGCCGCTCGCAGCTAAAGCGGCTGTGGATCGGCCCGACGGAGCGGCGGTAAGGTTACGCCCCGCGCGGCTTGAGCAGCGGTCCCGGCAGCGCCTTTTCCGCTTCGTCGCGCAGCGCTTCGGCGTGATGGGCGATGAAGCGGCTCGCCGCGAACGCGCCAATCACGGCGCATACCAGCGCGCCGATGCCCACCGGCCGCGCGTAGGTCTCGAAGGCGACGCCGAGGAAATATCCGCCGAGCCCGAAGATCGTCGCCCAGACGATCCCGCCGAGCGCATTGAAGAAGAGAAACCGCGGCCACGTCAGCCGGTTCACCCCGGAAAGGAAAGCCGCAAACGTGCGCAGGATCGCGACGAAGCGGCCGAAGAACACAATCGTGCCGCCGTGTTTGAGGAACAGGTACTGCGCCACCTTCAGCTTGCCCTCGTCGATGCGCAGCACGTGACCGTAGCGGTAAAGCAGGGGAAAGCCGAACTCGCGCCCGACCCAGTAGCCGCAATTATCGCCCAGGATCGCCGCCGCGGCGGCGGTGGCGATCACCCCCTCGATGTTGAGTGTCCCCTGGCCCGCGAAGACGGCGGCGCTCAGGAGCGCCGTCTCCCCTGGCAGCGGCACACCGGCGCTTTCGAGCGCAACGACCAAAAATACGGCGAAGTAGCCGTAATGCGAAACAAGGTTGTGCAGCGTCTCCAGCAGCGGCGCGCCCTCCTTTACCGGTCGTTTAGCGGATTTAGCGCGTCTTGCTCGGCCGGGAAAGCCGGCGCGCATTGGCGCGCACCGTGATCCGCGCCGGCTTCGTCGCCGCCTCGGCGACATCGAACAGCGCATGGGAGAATTGCGTCGGCGTAGCGCCGCCCCGGAGCGCCGAGGCGAACAGGAAGGTTCCCCAGGCCAGTGAGGCCCCGATGGCGCCTTCGTAAGCCGCGGCGACCTTCTCCTGCACCATTCGCCTTGCTTCGAGCGCATTGTCCTCGCCGGGCAACATGAGCCCCGGCGTTCTTGCCGCAATTGTCGTTGCGGCATGGTAGCTCGAATGGGCGGACTGCTTGGCTAGTAGCGAGGCGCGGCGCGACAGCGAGTTCATCTGAGTTTCCATTCGGGTTATTTCCGTCGCTCCCTCAACGCGCCAGACCGTAAATTTCCTCGGAAGGGTCGGAAATTGTTGCGCGAGGCGCCCCAGTGGCGCGCCGCCTGCGAGTCCGCCGGCCTTGGGATCATACTAATGTTGCGTTCACGAGCGCATCATCGCATTTGCGGATGACGAATGCGCAGAAATAGTGCGATAGTGAGCGTGCAGGAGCCATCCATGCTTGAGACCGCACAAAAGGCGCCTACCATAACAACTCGAAGCGAACAGAGGACCTTAGCCAAAGTTCCGGTCTTCGCGGGCCTGTCGGCCGAGGACATTCGCGCGCTCGACGCGCGGTGTTTGTGGCGGAAGGTCGCCGGCGGCGAGTGGGTGCTCGACTACCAGGCCGAGGGCGCGGACGTCTACTTCGTGTTCAGCGGCCTGGCGCGCGTCGTCATCGTCAGCTCCGGGCGCGAAATGATCCTGCGCGACATCCGCGAGGGCGAGTATTTCGGCCATTATTCGGCGATTGACAGCAAGCCGCGCTCCGCCGCCATTGTCGCTGTTACCGATTCGGTGGTCGCGCGCATGTCGGCGGCGGTGTTGTGGGAGTCGATCCACCGCCACGCGAGCGTGCGCGAGAGAGTGCTTCGCGACCTCGTCGGCGATATCAGGACCGCCAATCAGCGCGTGCACGAACAGGCAAATTTCGATGTCCGCAAGCGGCTTTGCGCGGAGTTGATCCGCCTGTCGCGAGCAACCGGCGAAGGGCGGGTGGTCGTCTCCCCGCCGCCTACGCACGCGGAATTCGCGGCGCGCATCAGTACGCACCGCGAGGCTGTGACAAAGACGCTTTCCGCTTTAGAGCGCGAAGGCCTCATCTCAAGAAGCCCGTCAGCCATAGTGCTCACGGACGCCAACCGGCTACGCCGGATTCTGGCGTCCGATACGTGAGCTTTACGCAGCGCGGCGCAGGCCGCTTGTGAACTGAGCGAGGTCAGCCTCGAGCGCTTGCATCACTCCCTCGCGCCAGCCGTCACGAGGCTGAGCCGGAGCCTTGTCGGCTGCGCGCCGGCGACCGCCCGCAACGCCCACGGCGACGAAAGCGCCGGACGCCAGAGCCAGAGCGCCAAACGTGACGATCATATCGACGTCGAAATAGCGCTGCGCCATCGACTTCGAGAGTTCGGCCCGGGCGGCCTGTCGCGCCGGTATCCCGGCGATGGCCTCATGCCCTTGCACGAAATCCGATTTGACGATCAGCGACGACGAGGCGACCGCCTGCGGTTGCGCTACCAGGGCGCTGGCGGGGGACACGGCCAACGCGAACAACACTGCAGCGCCAAAGGCGGAAGACGCGCTCATATCCGGCTCCCATAGCTTTTGGGCATTCCCCGATATCCACAGGATGCCCTTAGTGGCTTTATTAACACTTCGTTTACTTCTTGACTGTGGCAAAACTCACACGCCGTTTAGAGGGTCCGTCACGATCTTGTGATCGAAACGAGGCGTTCCCTATGCTGCCGGCGATCTCCGGCAACATGCCAAAAACCTTCCTGCGATCAACGCAACAGGCTCCCGCCGGGTTCCGCCGGCGGGCAAATTCCAGAGATTTGGTAAAGCCTTGCGGTAAACGCTCGCTCAGGCCGCGCGGCGCTGGCTCTCGGCGAACTCGATCAGGTCCGCCTGCACGGCGCGAAAAACCGAGTCCCGCCACGCCGGTTCGGCGGCGCTCATGCGCGTCTCTTCGGCCACACGGCAGGCTGCAACGGCGGCGAACCCCGCCATCGCCGCGCCCGCCAGAGCGAGCGCGCCGAGCGTGATGAAAGCGTCGAAGCTGAAATAGCTCTCCGCCGCCGCCTGTGCGGCTTGGACGTCGATGCGGTCGAGGCGGGACGGACGGCCGGGCGCGAGGCCGTCGCCGAACATGAAGTCAGCCTTGACAGCATCGGCGTCCCAAATCGGCAGGCTGGCGACCGGCATCGCGTGAGCCGGTTGCAGAGCGGCGCCGGAGACGAAAAGGGCGGCGGCGAAAGCGGCGTTGCGCAGGTTGGTCATGGCGGAGCTCCCGAGCTCTGAGGCTTCGACTTCGCGAGGCTCTCTGTTGTTTTTGGTGTTAAGCGGTCGTTAAGAATTTGGTTGTGGGGAAAGTCACACGCCGCATTTACGGGATGCTATTTCGCTAGAGCCCGCTGAGCCACGCCGCCACCGCGCTTGCGTCGTCGAATCCGAGCGTGACCGGCAGCGCGCGAACCCCGTCGGCCACGGCCGCGGGAAGCCGCACGAAATCTTTCTCCGTGCAGACCGGAGTCAGCCCGCGCCGCGTCGCGCGCACGAGGAGCCGCTCGATCTCGCGCGGCCGGAACGCCCAATGGTCGGGAAAAACTTGCCGTTCGACGACCTGCGCGCCGATGCCTTCGAGCGTCGCGAAAAACTTCGACGGTTGCGCGATCCCGGCGAAGGCGAGAACCGGCCGGCCGATCAGCTCGGAGGCGGCGATGGCGTCGGCCATCAACCGGGCGCGAAACAGCGGCTTGCCCGGCGCGACCGCCGCCGCCTGCGCCGCGGCCTCCTCGCCGCCGCCGATCAACACCAGCGCATCGACGTAGGGCATTTGCGCCTTGACCGGCGCCCGCAGCGGCCCCGCCGGCAGGCAAAGGCCGTTGCCGAACGGCGCCTCGCCATCGACGACCGCGACCGTCAGCGTCTTTTCGAGCGAGGGATTCTGCAGGCCGTCGTCCATGATGAGCATGCTGGCGCCGTCGTCGATGGCGAGCCGCGCCGAGGCGACGCGGTCCGGGCCGACATAACAGGGCGCGACGCGCGCCAGCAGCAGCGGCTCGTCGCCGACGCGGCGCGCGCTGTCGCCCCGCTCCGCAACGCGCTTGCTCTCCGCGCGCCGCTCGCCGCCATAGCCGCGCGACAAAAACGCCGGTCGCTCTCCGACTGCGCGCAGCATCCGCGCCAGCGCGATCGCCGTCGGCGTCTTGCCGGCGCCGCCGACCGTGAAATTGCCGACGCACAGCACGGGAACGGCGACGCGTACGCCCGGCCGCGCCATTCGCCGCAAGGTCACTGCGCCATAAAGAGCCCCGAGCGGACTCAAGGCCCAGGCGAGCGGGCCGGGCCGCGCCCGTCGCCAGCCGCTGGGCGCCCTCATAGCGCCAGGGCCGAGAGCTGCGGCGCGAGCGCCGCCAGCGTGCGCTCGACCGCCCCGCCGCGCCGTTCGACAATGTCGGCCGCGACGCGCGCCATCGTGCGCAGCCGCCCGACGTCGCGAAACAGCGCGCCGAGTTTGTCGGCTAGCTCCTCCACGTCGCTCGCCGCCGCCGCGCCGCCTGCCGCGTCGAGCAGCGCGTAGATATCGGCGAAATTGCCGACATGCGGCCCGTGCAGAATGGCGCTGGCGAGCTTGGCCGGTTCGATCGGATTCTGCCCGCCTCCCGCATACAGCGACTTGCCGAGAAACACGACGCCCGCGAGCCGATAGAACAGACCAAGCTCGCCGATGGTGTCGCAGATATAAATGGAGCAATCGCGCTCCGGCCGCTGCCCCTGCGAGCGCAGCCGGCAGGAGAGGCCAAGCTCGCTCAATTCCTCCGCGATCTCCGGCCCGCGCTCGGGATGGCGCGGCGCGATGAGGGTGAGCAGGTCGGGAAACTCGGCGCTGAGCTTGAGATGCGCCTCCGCGGCGGCGCGCTCCTCGCCCGCATGGGTGGAGGCGGCGATCCACAGTCGCCGTCCGGCGACGAGCCCCGTCAGTTCCCCGAGTTCGCGCGGATCGGCGGGCGGCGCCGGCGCGTCGAATTTCATGTTGCCGACGGCGCAAGCGGCGCGTGCGCCCAGGCTCGTCAGCCGCTCCGCGTCGGCGGCGCTTTGCGCCAGCGCCAGCTCGAACCGGCCGAGGAGCGCGCGCGCGAAGCCGGGCAGCCGCGTCCAGCGGCGAAACGAGCGCTCGCTCATTCGCGCATTGACCATCGTCAGCGGCACACGGGCGCGGGCGGCCTCGACGATCATGTTGGGCCAGATCTCGCTTTCGGCGATGAGGCCGAGATCGGGGCGCCAATGCCGGAAGAAGCGGCGGAAGAACAACGGCGCGTCGAGCGGGACGAACTGGTGCAGCGC
>Ga0182030_10008071_pt1 | contig 21860 bp, 19 predicted proteins | sample 812S3MmetaG_FD_121299 | JGI IMG/M metagenome (GOLD analysis project Ga0182030, IMG submission 121299) | Permafrost microbial communities from Stordalen Mire, Sweden - 812S3M metaG (Illumina Assembly) | ecosystem: Environmental > Terrestrial > Soil > Wetlands > Permafrost | place: Sweden... | reverse complement strand
ACCTCTTAAAGAACTAGGCACCCTTCCAACTGTTTTATTCTAATGGGCCGCCGTATACGGAACCGTACGTACGGTGGCTAGAGGGGACGGCGCAGGAATTAATCCTGCGCCTCCCACTCAATTCTTATCTTTACTCATCACTATTATCTCTGCAATTATGGCCCGCGAATTTTACGAATTGAATGCGAATACCCCTCAGGGGCAACCGGTCAGCATGTCCCGCTATGAAGGTAAAGTTGTTCTTGTCGTCAATACTGCCACCAAATGCGGCCTTACCCCACAGTTCGGGGGATTGGAGCATTTGCACCAGCAATACAAGGATAAGGGTTTGGTCGTCCTCGGTTTCCCCTGCAATCAATTCGCGGGTCAGGAACCTGAGACGAACGAGAATATGCAGCAAGTCTGCCAATTGAATTTTGGCGTTACCTTCCCCTTATTCGAAAAGATAGATGTCAACGGCCCCAATACCCATCCAGTCTTTAAGCTGCTCAAGAGTACCCTTGGTGGTCTTTTCGGCAGCCGCATCAAATGGAATTTCACCAAATTTCTCATCGATGCCAATGGCCGCCCCATCAAGCGCTTTTCTCCGGTGACGAAGCCTAAGGCCATCGAACATCATATTAAGGAACTTCTTTCCCGGCCTGCTACGGCTTGAGTATTTACCCTTCCAGCTCTTCTATCGTTTCTTCCGTCAGCTCGATCTTTTCTGCCTTCAGGTTTTCTTCCAGGTGATTTACGCTGGATGTACCGGGTATCAGCAGGATATTCGGCGAATGGTGTAGCAGCCAGGAGAGTGCCAGCTGATGCACTGTCACGCCCAGCTTTCCGGCCACTTTCTCGATGGTCGCCATGCCACCCGTGTTACCTGCATTCACGGGGAACCAGGGGATAAATGCCATATCGTTCTCTTCACAATATTTCAGCACCGGCTCCCATTTACGGTCATCGATACTGTATTTGTTCTGGACGGAAACGACTTCGATATATTCCTTTGCTTTCTGAATTTCTTTCACACTGACCTCGGATAGCCCGATATGTTTGATCAGACCCTTTTCCTGCACGCCATGCAGGAACTCCAGTGTTTTTTCGAAGGGAACCTTGGGATCGATCCTGTGCAGTTGATAAAGATCGATGCTGTCTTTCTTAAGCCTGTTGAGGCTTCCTTCCAATGCTTGTTTCAGATAGTCGGGATGGGCATTGGGAGTCCATTGATCGGGACCTGAACGCATCAGGCCGCCTTTGGTGGCGATCACCAGACCGGCAGGGTAGGGATACAATGCATCTGCGATCAGTTCTTCGGAAACGTTGGGTCCGTAACTGTCCGCCGTGTCGATGAAATCTACCCCGAGTTCTACCGCCCGCTGCAGAACCTTAATGGCTTCTGCCTTGTTGGCTGGCGGTCCCCAGATCCCCTTGCCTGTAATACGCATGGCGCCATATCCCATACGGCGGACGGTCAGGTCTCCCCCGATCGTGAAATTTTTTTGAAAGCTGACTTTAGTGCTCATATTATAAATGGTTTTAGACTAAATTCGTTACCTACCAAACAGCTGCACATGAGAATTTGTTTATTCCTTCCCATCATACTGATCGTCCATGTTGTTTATGGTCAGGCTAAAAAGCCCCTCGACCCTTCAGTCTACGATGGCTGGCAGAATGTCAATGAAAAGATCCTCTCTTCCGACGGAAAATATATCGTTTATACCGTCACTCCGCAGGAAGGTGACGGGAGCATCTTTATCCGGGCAACATCGGGTAATTATGCAAAGGAGATACCACGCGGAGCGAATGCCGCCATCACCGCGGACAGCCGGTTTCTCGTCTTTCTTATCCGGCCTGCCTATAAAGATACCCGCGAAGCCCGTATCAGGAAAAAGACCCCTGACCAGTCACCCAAAGATACCCTCGCGTGGATCGAACTGGGGACGGACAGCCTCACCCGTATTCCCAGGGTCCGGTCCTATAAAGTTCCGGAATTACAAGGCGCGTGGCTTGCCTATTTGTTGGAAAAGCCGTTGCCTGCGACTGCCGGCCCCGGAGGGGAAATGGACTCGCTCACCCGTATCCGCCTCCTGGCGTCCCGCGCAGACAGCCTGTCGCGGCTTGCCGACAGCCTGCGCCGGCAGATAGCGGAAGTAGGCGCAAGAGGATGGACCGCCATGCCCGCCCCTGGCGCTAAAAAAGAGGGGCATCCGGCCGGTGAAACCGGCGAAGAAGGCACCGACCTTATCGTTCTCAATCTTGGTACCGGCGAGCAAAAGAAATTTCCGCTGGCCACCGAATACTATTTCAGTAAGAACGGTACCACGCTGGTTATCGAAACCTCCCGCAAAAATGCAGACTCCGTTTCGAAAGCAAAGGTTCTCTGGCTCAATACGGGCAATGGCCGTATCGACACCGTCCTTTCCGGATTCCAGGATGCCCGCAGTTACGCCCTGGACGATGCCGGTACGCAGCTGGCTTTCGTCGCGGACAGGGATAGCGCCGCCAAAGCCCTTGCCAAATTCTACCGGCTATGGTATTATACGCCGGGAATGGACAGCGCCGTTAGTCGTGCCGACCGCACCAGCATCTCGGCCGCGCTGACTGCAGCCAACGGAAGGCTGCAGTATCCACCCATCCCGGCTCATGTCTCCAGGACTGCTGTCGAAGGTCAGGAAACTGCGGCTATTATCAACCAGCTCACGGTCAGCCCTGACTACGCCAACTATTTCAGCAAGGATGGGAGCCGTCTTTTCTTCGGGTTAGCGCCAGTCCGTCCGCCCAAAGATACTACGCTGGTTGATTTCGAGACTGCCCGCCTCGATGTATGGAATTACAATGACGATTATCTTTCACCCGAACAATTGGTGAGGGTCAGCAACGAGATGAAACGCTCTTATCTTGCCGTTATAGCAAAAGAGGACAGCCGCCTCGTTCCGCTGGCCGACGACAATTGTGAGACGGTCCTCCCGGGCGAGAAGGGCAATGGCCATTATGCGCTGGGCTCAAGCTCGAAAGGCTATCGTATCCAGCAGCAATGGGAGCAGAACGGACTGGAAAATATCTATCTCGTCGATCTCACCGATGGATCACGCAAGCTGATCGGGGAAAAGGTCAGGGGAGGGGCGACCCTTTCTCCCGGAGGAAAGTTTGTCCTTTGGTATGACTGGAAAGGACGGAACTGGTATACGTATGATATCACCGGCGGCAGGACCTACAATATCACCGCCGGGATCCACACGCCGCTGTTCGATGAAGAAGACGACCATCCGGACGATCCTCCGCCACACGGCAGCGCGGGGTGGCTGGAAAACGATCGTTATGTATTGATCTACGATAAATACGACATCTGGCAATGTGATCCTGCCGGTGGTCTGCCGCCTGTTAACCTCACGCAGGGGCGTCATAATGAGGCGAGCTTCCGCCTCGTTGAACTCGACAGGGAAGATCCGGCCATTCATGCCTCTCAGTGGGTACTGCTGACCATCTTCAATCACCGGAATAAGACGGCGGGAATGAAATGGTTCCGCATAGGTACGACCATTAGTCCGGACAGCACCGGCTGGAAGACTTACCCGCAAAGCTATAACAGTTTTGTCAGGGCCAAAAAGAGCCCTGTCCTCGCCTTCCTCGAAGGCAGTTTCGATCGTCCATATGACCTTTACTTTACCGATTCGATCAACCCTGCGCCACGCCGGCTGAGCCATATTAATCCGCAGCAGGCGTCCTACAACTGGATGACCGTCGAGTTGAAGCATTGGAAGATGTTCGACGGCCGCACCAGCGAAGGCTTGCTGTACAAACCCGCGGACTTCGACAGTACGAAGAAATATCCCATCATTTTCTATTTCTATGAAAGAGATGCCGACAACCTGTATGATTATATAGCGCCGCAGCCGATCCGCGCCAGCATTAATGTAGCTTATTTTGTCAGCAATGGCTATCTTGTCTTCGATCCCAATATTTATTACAAGACCGGCCAGCCCGGTGAAGACGCCTATAATTCCGTGATCTCCGCGGCGCATTATCTGTCCCGCTTCAAATGGGTAGACAGCATGAAGATGGCGCTTCAGGGACATAGCTGGGGCGGCTACCAGGTAGCCTATCTCGTTACCCGCACGCATATTTTTGCTGCTGCGGAGGCCGGGGCCCCTGTGGCCAACATGACGAGTGCCTATAGCGGTATCCGCTGGAGCGCCGGTATCAGTCGGCAGTTCCAGTACGAAAAATCCCAGAGCCGTATAGGGTCTACACTCTGGCAGCACCCGGAACTCTACATTAAAAATTCGCCGCTGTTCAGGGCCGATAAGGTGACGACGCCGCTGCTGATGATGCACAATGACGCGGACGGCGCCGTGCCCTGGTACCAGGGAATCGAATATTTCTCTGCTCTCCGCCGCCTTGGTAAAAAAGCGTGGCTGATCGAATACAACGGGGAAGACCATGGGCTGACTGAAAGGCGCGACAGGAAGGACTGGTCCGCGCGCATGTCGCAGTTCTTCGACTACTACCTCAAGGGTGCGCCTCCGGCCCGCTGGATCACCGATGGCGTGCCGGCGACGTTGAAAGGTATTGATTGGGGGCTGGAAACGCCATAAAACGAAATCATGAAAAAAGGACGCCTGGAGGCTTTCAGCGACCTGTTACCGGTGATCCCCGTGCTGGTCAGCTATATCCTGAGCTTCGTTTATATCGGTATCTACTCGCCATCCCCCTGGCCTTCGTAAGTCCCTGGCTCGGCCTTGGCCTGTATATAGCGGTAGCGGTAATGTGGTTCATTCCCGACCGCCGGATAGAAAGGACAGTCAGCGCATAAAAAAGGAAGGTCTGTAGAAACAGACCTTCGATTATGACATATTTCACGTCACATGAGAAAACTCGTTGGGCGTTGTTCTTGCCCTATAATTCGTTGCGGTTACAGTAAAATTCTGGTGTAGTAGTGTGACTGCTGACAGGAAAGAGCAATGCAACTGTATCTTTGAACGTAATCTTCATGATTTTGTTACACCCTGAGCATAAAATAATTATGCCCAACCGGACCGAAATTGTGGATAAGCGGGTGATGTTGCGCCAGGCAGTGCGATTTAACTCCGCAAGAACCGGGTTTTTCAGCAATCGGCGCAGGGCTACTTTTGTGTTGTAAATTTGACAAACATGAAAGAGCAGGAAAAAATAAATTATGACCGGATCGCCGAAGCGATCGACTATATCCGGGAAAATTTCAGGACGCAGCCCGGTCTCGACGAGATCGCCGGCAAGATCCATCTGAGTCCCTACCATTTCCAACGGTTGTTCACGGACTGGGCAGGAGTCAGCCCTAAAAAATTTCTCCAGTATATCAGTGTAGAACATGCCAAGGCGATACTGAAAGAAGAGCAGGCCACCGTCTTCGATGCGGCGCTTGACACAGGCCTTTCCGGCACCGGCCGTTTGCACGACCTGTTTATCAGCATCGAAGGCATGACACCCGGCGAATTCCGCCATGGCGGCGCCGACCTGGAGATCAACTACAGTTTTGCCGAGAGCCCTTTTGGTCATGTACTGGTAGCTTCCACGTCTAAAGGCATTTGCTATATGGCTTTCGTTGACAAGCCTGCCGGAGCTGCCGGAGCTGCCGGAGCTGCCGAAGCTGCCGAAGCTGCCGGAGCTGCCGAACCTTCCGAAGCCGCTGCACCTTCCGAAGCCGCTGCACTGGCCGGGCTGTACGCTCATTTCCCCAATGCCCGTCTCCGCCAGATGACCGATCTGATTCAGCAAAATGCATTGAATATTTTTACCAGGGACTGGAGCCAATTGCAGCAGATCCGCCTACACCTGAAAGGAACAGAATTCCAGCTCAAAGTTTGGGCGGCGTTACTGAAAATCCCCATGGGAGTGTTATCTACCTACAAAGGCATTGCCGGCCAGTTGGGAAACCCCAATGCCTCCCGCGCTGTCGGGTCTGCTGTCGGTGACAACCCGGTTGCTTTCATCATTCCTTGTCACCGGGTCATCCAATCGGAAGGCAGCTTCGGGGAATATCATTGGGGAAGGACAAGAAAAACGGCCATGATCGGCTGGGAATCTGCGAGGACAGCGGGATGAGTACCACCAATATATTGCCTTTCGATGGCGCTGCGGATTATTACGGGATGGCGCTGACTGCAGAGGAGGCGGGTCTATACCTGGATCGCCTGCTGACACACATCGAATGGCGCAACGACGAGGCCGTCATCTTCGGCCGGCATATCATTACCAAAAGGAAAGTCGCCTGGTATGGTGACGGCAACTATGCCTATGCCTATTCCGGGAAGACCCGCCAGGCGCTGGCCTGGACGCCAGACTTGCTGACATTGAAGGCAAGAGTGGAGACGTTCACCGGCAAGACGTTCAACTCCTGTCTCCTGAACCTATACCATACCGGCGAAGAAGGCATGGCCTGGCATAGCGACGATGAAAAGACCCTTGAAAAGGATGGCGCCATCGCCTCATTGAGCCTTGGGGCCGAACGAAAATTTTCTTTTCGTCACAGAAAAACACATCAGACCCTCTCCATGCTGCTCGAGCCCGGCAGCCTGCTGGTCATGCACGGCGTCACCCAGGATCACTGGCTGCATTCGCTGCCCAAGACGAAAAAGGTCAGCAATCCCCGGATCAATCTCACCTTTCGTACGATGGTGGCAGGCTGATGACCCGGGAGTCCTCGGTCCGCATATAGTTAAGGCAGCTTTGTAAAGTCGATGTCCGGCTGGCTCTCTTTGTTTTCGGCCGGTCTTTCCAGCCAGGTTCCGGGTATGGTATATTCATTAAAGAAACCATCGTTCTGCAGATAGAATGCAGCATCCCTGATCCCGCCGGCATAATCCATCCGATATCCTTTCCGGCCTGTATTGTCGACGGTAAAGCTGGCCTTGTGCAGCGCCATCCAGTGCCCGTGCGTATCCCTGACCCATTCGTGATAGAAGAGGACATAGCGCTGATGATCTCCCTGCTCTGGCTCGAAATTTTCGAGAAAGGAGTGAAGGTTGGTTAGCCAGGACTGCGTTTGCGGCCGGCTGAAGCTCGCGATCAGCCGCCACCGGCCTTCTTCCGGCGCATAGAACCAGGCTGTAAACACCGTATGCCGGTCGGCCGCTGGCTGAGCATGCACTAAAAACTTATACGAATGCCCCGCCTTCCACATATAATTGAGATAGCTCTGTCCTCCCGATCCCTCATTTCCAAAGGCCTGCGCATGCACACTCTCTCCTTTCTTCAGCACCCTGATCCGCAGACTGTCGGGCACCGATGCCGGATCGTCCGTTTCGAAGGGACTCCAGACAGAGAACAGGATATGTCTTTCGGTTGGAGAATTGACTTGCATGCCGAAATATCCCTGGGCGAAGCCGCAGGCCATGAAATACGATCCTTCTATGTCCTGCCCCGCCGGCACCGTCACTTCATTATAAAACCACTCCGCCTGTTCGCCCTCCGGTACCGGATAATGGAGGTGTACCGAAGGCCCGCGCCGTCCCCAATAGAAAAAATTCCCTTCGTTATTCGGCACAAAGGCCGTCTGGCCGTTGATCGGCTCACCCCGGACAATGATCGACGTCATGAGTGGAAAAGCGACTTCCGTCCGGCTGATCCCTTTGATATGGATACATTGATAGCCCGTATCGGTCACCTTGAAAACCCCCGCATCGTAGCTGATCAGGTGGTCTCCACTGACCGTCGCATCATGGCCTGCGCCATCACCCATGGATATTTTTATCACGCTGGTGCTATGGCCCAATCCCGCCGCCCTCAGCCACACATGCAGTTGGCCAGGCTTTGACACCCGAAGCCACGTATCCCACCGGACACTGCTGTCACTCCATTCGGTAAAGCCCAGGCTATCGATATGGCCGGCCGGCGAGCTGCTCCACGCATTCCCGCCCAGCGGAATGGTATCGCTGATGTTTTGCGCAGACGACCCGATCGGACAAATCTCGACACTCATCGACAACAATAGAAAAACCCGTAACCAATGCATATTCATATGATGCTATTCGCTCGTCAGCTTCCTGATAAATGCCGTCTCCTTCGGATCATAAGGCGTCCCGTCAGGCCTGAAGATATCATGGAACCATACCTTGGGCTCCGACCCGTCAGGCATCGGCATATCCCACGCATATTTTGTATTCGTCTTGCCCGACACCAGTCCCCAATTGATGGCCGCAATATTGTTTTTCTTCAGTATCGGCATAATGTTGAAGAAGGTGCTCCCTCGCAACCTGGCCATATATTCGGTGCAGATCAGCGGTCGTCCGTAGGATTTCAGAGTATCGATACAATGCTGATGGCCGGCCGGTGGCTCATAGTTGTGATACGTAATAACATCCGATTGCGACAGCTGGAACGCATTCAGCGAGGTCAGCCGGTCACTCCATATCCCCGCCGATAGTGGCTGATCCGGGTTCACCTCCCGGCCCCACGCGAATACTTTGGTCAGCAGTGGCAGGCTCTTGTCTCCATAATCGGAATTGCCGGGCTCATTGTAGAGATCCCAGAGCAGCACCCGCTTGTCATGGGCGAAGGTCGTCAGGATATCTTTGACATACATCTCCAGGGTATCCACCAGGGCCGGCTCGTCATAGTATAGCCTTCCCGGATCACGCAGCCAGCCGGAATTATGGATGCCCCGTTTGGGCGCCGGCTGCGTACCCGCCTGATAAGTCGGATTCCAGCAGTCATCGAAGAAGACAAAGAGCGTCACGATATGATGCTGGTCGGCAATGCTGAGATATTTATCCATGCGTTGCCTGAAGCCCGCCGGATCAACCTGCCAGGCCACATGATGCAGGAACACCCGCATGCAGTTGAGCCCGATCGACTGGGCATAACCCAACTCCTTGTCGATGGTGGCTGTATCGAATGTCGCCTCCTGCCACATCTCGAGCTGGTTGATCGCCGTGCTGGGAATGAAGTCGCAGCCCCGAAGCCAGCCTTTGTCGGCATACCAGATATTGGCCTTGTCGGCGGGCCAGATGGGGCGCTGAGCCACAGCACCGCCAGCCGGTGCCAGAAAAGCCAGACAAATCAAACAAAAAAGAAATGCAAATAACCTTAACCTGCAAGCGTGTTTCATATTAGCAGTATTTTAAGCTTCGCCCGGCCGAAGGCCGGCCCTATTCTCCGCCGGGAATCGCCATCAGGGAGTCGATCTTCACCGGCATGCCGAAGTTAGGAGTTCCGTCACTATTCCACGCAAAAGATTGCATCCGCGGGTTCCGCCCCCGTTGCCCGGTGAAGTTCAAAAAAAAGGGCCCGGCATTGCCGGGCCAGAAAATTTTCTCATGTGACCGATTGTTTCGAAATTAACCTAAATTTATTGTATTTGACTTTGCTACCCAAATTGTTGTTTTAGATCAATAAAACAGGCGGATCAGCTTTGTCCGATGAGGATCCCTGCCAGGAAAATCACGGCGCCGCCGACCACGATCTGCAAAGCGGCTTTTCCCAATGGCGTATCCATATAACGATTGCGGACCCAGGCAATGACCAGCAGCTCGACGACGACCACTATGATAGCCGCCGTCAGTGCGGCATGATAAGAGGACAGCAGGAAGGGCAAGGTATGGCCGATCGCGCCGACAAAGGTCATCAGGCCACAGGCGAGGCCTCTGGTGATGGGATTACCTCGTCCGCTGAGCTTGCCGTCGTCGGACAGCGCTTCCGAGAAGGCCATGCTGATGCCGGCCCCGACTGCCACGGCCAGTCCTACCAAATAGGTGGTATGATTGTTCTTCGTCGACAGGGCAGCAGCAAAGACCGGCGCCAGTGACGAAACAGATCCATCCATCAGACCTTCCAGCCCGGGTTGAATGATATGTAAAACAAAATCGCGTCGGTCAGTAGTAGTATTGGTTGTATTAGCCATAATTAGCAGTGTTTTGAAGTATTTTTTCGATCGTGCAATGCCCGGAGGCATGTCCATCCACGACCTCCTGCAGCCTGTCCCGGATAGTCTTTAAATTTACAGGAACAATATAAATAATTTAACGATGGAAAAGACACCCATCTCCTTCTATACCGTCCGCTTTAACGACTGTGATCCTTTAGGTCACCTGAGGCGCTGGTACAGGGGATTGACCTCGAAAAGGGATTGAATGTACGGGCAGAAAGCCTGCGCCGGTAGCATCCAGGGCTTTTTTCTGGCCGGAAGCCCCCGGCAAAGCCGGCCCGGAAGAGTGAAATTTTCTCATGTGAGCAGCTTTACCTAAATTAAGATTAATTCTTTACCCTCTTTCCCTTCGTCAGTTTAAACCATTCCATATGATAAGGCATCTATCACAGACCGTATCCTTGCTGTTTTTATCCCTGTTTTGTTGGGGGCAGACCCAGCACCTGACTGTACCCAAATATGTTCGCTTGCTGGCTGACTCTGTACAAAGTGCGCAACTGGTCAGTTCCCTCAATGGTTTTTTGGGTCAGGCCTCCGGTCCCAATAAGGACAATACCTTCGTACAGCCGGGATATCTGCCGGAGACGTCGGCATTGTTGGATGAAATGAAAGGCATCGGTAATGCCGGCAACTTCATTTTTCATTATAATAATCCCCTCAATGAGACTGCCTTAAATGTCTATGTAAAGAAGGCTGCAGAATTCGATAAGAAACTGGGGGTAAAAGAGTATGTCACTCAGTTCTACTGCTGTAATTCAATGCAGGAAGGGCTTGAAATGCTTGGCGTGGATTATAAACTGGACTATAACGGTTACTATTCCGATAACTTTTCCTCTTTCGAGGACAATATCAGTCTGAACATCATGGGAATCAACAATTCCGATCCCACTATTTTCGATCTGCACGACCTGTGGCATGACAGACTCCATCAGGCGATACCGGTCAGTACGATCAACAAGCCGATCGATGAAGGCTGTGCCTACCTTTATGGCGGCAGCTGGGGCCTCAGCTGGGAGGAAATATTCAAACAGTTCAAGACCTATATGGGCGATAATAAGGATTGGCTGACTGCCTTTAATGAGAATAAGAACTTTGGTTCCAGCCAGCGATATCACCTCTATGTCGCTTATGTGATCGATGCGTTGCTGGTCCAAAAAATAGAAAAGGAAAAGGGATTCGATGCAGTCATGGAATTTCTCAGCTGTGGTAAAAAGCAGCCGGGGGACGAGAACTATTTTGCCGCCCTGGACAGGATTGCCGGGATTAACGCCGCCAACTTTAATGTCAGCGTCGAACGGCTGGTGGAGGAAGAAAAATGAAATTTCCACTATGGATCAGCAGGCGCCCTTGATGGCCAAAATCCGGGACCACGGATCATGTGTTTGAATTCTATAAGCAATGGATTGGAAAGTTTAACCCGAAATGGGGACGGCGGTGTAAATTTGCGGGATGAAATTGAAATACCCGAGAATGGCCACTTATGTCGCCTATGCCACGCTCCCGCTGTCCGGATTCGTCACGGACGTGTATATCCCTTCTCTGCCCAGCATGGCGGGAGCGCTGCATACCAGCACATTCGAGGTGCAGCTGACGCTGACCGTTTTCCTGGCCAGTTACGGCGTTTTCCAGCTATTCGTCGGTTCGCTGCTGGACAGCTATGGCCGGCATAGGCTCAGCCTGGTGTCCCTGGTGGTCCTCGCCATATCCAGCATCGTGATCGCTATGGCGCATCAAATTTACCTGATCTATGCCATGCGGATCGTTCATGGGATAGCGGTATCCTTCATCATAGTCAGCAAGCGGGCTTTTTTTGTCGATGTGTACACCGGAGATCAATTGAAAAGCCATCTCAGCCTTTTTTCCATTATCTGGTCTACGGGACCGATCATAGCACCTTTTATCGGCGGATACCTGCAGACAGCCTTCGGTTGGGCATCCAACTTTTATGCCCTCGCTGCGCTGGCGTTATTGCTGGCCGTGCTGGACTTTATCTTCGGCGGCGAGACTTTAACCCAGCCGGCCTCTTTCAGGATCCGGGGCGTTGTAGAGACTTACAGGAGTTTGCTGGGAACTTCTTCGTTTACGCTGGGTATTTTCATGTGCGGGCTCGCTTACTGCACCGTCATGATCTTCAATATGACCGGCCCTTTTATCATCGAGCACCGGTTGGGATGGGGCGCCGTCACTGCCGGCTACAGTAGTCTTTTCCTGGGCTTTGCCTGGATGGCCGGCGGGTTTATCGGCAAGGCGACGATCAACAGGCCTTTTTTCAGGAAGCTGTCTTTCAATCTTGGCTGGCAAGTGGTATTTGCAGCGGCCATGCTGATCAGCGTTCCTTTTGTCGAGAACCTGTATTCCCTGTTATTTTTTGCCTTTATTATTCAAGGCTGCTCCGGCTATACCTTCAACAATTTCTTTACCTACTGCCTGAGCCGGTTTCCCCGGAATGCGGGTATTGCAAGCGGGCTGACCGGCGGGATAAGTTATGTCATCGTTTCCATACTGAGCGCCGCGATCATTCTTGTCTTTCCGGCCAAAGATGAACGCCATCTGAACTACAGCTATTGGATCGTCATTTTATTTTCGGTGATCGTCATGTCCGTCATCCTAAGGATCAACAGGACGAAGAGCGTGGCGGGTGCCCGGGCGGAGATGGGCTAACTTGCCCGTAGCAGTGCCTATGTTAGGGCATCACCGGCAGCTCCACATAGGTGGAATATTGATTATTGCAATAGATCGTCTCCGTAGCCTTGATGAAATCGGTATCCCGGGCGGCGAAAATATTGGCTACATATTTCTGGGGATTACGGTCAATGACCGGGAACCAGGAGCTTTGGACCTGGATCATGAGCCGATGGCCTTTTAAAAAAGTATGATTAATCTGGTGCAGGTCGATCACAATCTCCTCCGGCTTGCCTGGCGTCATAGGTTCGGGATGCGAGAAGCTTTTTCTGAAGCGGGTCCTGAATACCTCCATGGTGACGGGCATCTGATAGCCGCTCATGCTGAGGCTTTGGTAGTCGAAATTGGGGTACACGTCGATAAGCTTGATCACGAAATCCGCATCCGATGCGCTGGTGCTGGCGAAGAGGTGGGCTGTGACCACACCCGTCACCGTAAGGTCCGATGTCAGGCTGTCGCCGCAAAAGCTGACGACATCCGGTCTGGAGCTTACGAAGCGCTGATCTTCGACCTGCCAGGTCCGCCAGCGGCTGCCCGGTCCATAGGTTGCTTCAATCGGCTGCGTGCGGTAGGGGACGGGTCTGGCCGGATCGCTCACGTAGCTCAACGTGCTGTCACCGGCAGCGGGCGGCGTAAACCCTGCCGTATGATCGGAGTGGGCGTAGAGTTTTTTAGATTCCGCATTCTTTGGCGGCCAGGTGTCGTATGTTTTCCATTGATTCGATCCTGTCTGAAAACAGGTGGCTTTGGCGAAGTGACCGTCACCTATCCCTTTCAGCCAGTAGTCGAACCATTGCTTTTGCAAGTCCTGGAAGGCGGCGGATGTATTGCTTTCAAAGGCGATCTTGCCCAGGCTGTCCCCCCTGGATCTGCCCCATCCGCCATGAAACCAGGGACCGAGGACGATAAAATTACGGTGGAAGGTATCCGTCTTTTCCTGGTGCGCATACATGATCTGGGGGCCGTTGAGATCTTCCTGGTCATAGTAGCCGCCTACGAACAGCGTGGGTATCTGTGTGCGGTGAATGCTCAGCAGCCTGGACTGGCGGTGCCAGAATGTATCGTAGTTCGGGTGGGCGACGAAGTCATTCCAGGACGGCAGCCGGTTGTGGTAATATTGGGCGTTGACATTCTTCAGCGGGCCGAGACGGAGGTACCAGTCATAGAGATCGTATTGAGGGAAGGGGAAACTGCTGTTGGCCGCCTTTGCATTTTCCACCATGTAGCTGTATTCGAAGCCATAGCTCAGGCGGAAAGCGCCGTTGTGATGGAAGTCGTCGCCGAGAAACATATCGATAGGTGTGGCCTGCGGCGAGCTTGCCTTCAGGGCAGCGTCGGGATCTACCGAGGCGTCCAATGCGAGATAGCCGGGGTAGGAGATGCCGAAGATGCCCGCCTTGGCGTTGTTGTTGGGCAGGTTCTTTACCAACCAGCCCACGGCGTCATTGGCATCGGTGCTTTCATCTGTTCGGGCCTTGTCCTGGAGGTGATAGAGGGGACGGTTCATCTCGAAACTCCCTTCGCTTTTGAATTTCCCGCGGATGTCCTGGAAGACTAGTATATATCCTGCTTTGGCCATGTTTTTATAATAGGCCGGCAGGATGTCGACGCTGAAAGCCGAGTCTTCTTTGAAGGGGAGGTCCGCGCCATAGGGCGTCCGCTGTATCAGGATTGGTACCGGGTGGTGATAGTCCACCGGCAGCAGGACTGCCGTAAAAAGTTTGATACCGTCCCGCATGGGGATCATATAGGTCTTTTTGACCATTTGTGCGACGGTGTCGGACTGGGCGGAGGCTGCAACGGTATGGCCGATAACAATAAGCAGGATGAGCAGGTTGTTTCTCATAAAAAGCAGTTTTGACCCGGGTGGTTGATGGAAGATAATCAATTTTCGCATGGAACCCCTTAGGATCAGCATAAGTTAATAGCATCCATTACACCTTCTTTGTAATTTCATTTGAGAACGAGCCTTATTCGCCACCCACCGCGACCCAGGGCAATTTCGGATTATTGTGGACGAACGGCGCGTTGCAGCTCTATGGGACCGGGGTATTGCTTAGCATCGATTATCCTACAACGGTAGGAGTGGCTACAGAAGGTAATGACGTATATATAGCCGGCAGCTTCCCCGATACGACTCATGCCGGCGGCTATTGGAAGGACAGCGTCTGGAACACGATCAATGGCGGGCACTTTGCTCCCTCCTCTGTGGCCGCTATCGGCAGTAATGTCTGTATTCCCGGGTATACCTATACGTTGACTTCCACTACCTATCAGCAGCAGGCAGTCTGGTGGGAGAATGGTACGCTGAATACGCTGGAGGGTGCACTAGCCACCGCAATGGTGTCCGATGGTACGGACCTCTATATCCTGGGCATCGATAACAATAGTAATCTCGTCGTATGGAAGAATGGCAATCTCTTCGCGACACTAGGGGCCGCTGGCTTTCTGGGAGGCACCTGCATGGCTATGGCGAATTGAGGTGTCTCAAATAAAAAAGCACTCAGAAATTTTACTTCCTAAGTGCTTGATTTTCAGTGTCCCCGCACGGGTTCGAACCGTGGACCCGCTGATTAAGAGTCAGCTGCTCTACCAACTGAGCTACAGAGACAAATTCGGACGGCAAATATAGATCATTTTGAGAAATCCGTCGTGAAAAAGTTGCGCGAAAGTAAGAAAATTTCTGAAAAAGTCAAGCGAAAATTTTGTCCGGTGATGGTGCTCCGATCAGGGAACGATCGTTGTAAAAATATACACCGCAAAGATAACCAGCAGTACCACGCCTTGCAGCAGGGTAGTGCGGCCGGTCCGCAACGATAATAAGATAGTAAAAAGGGAAAGCAGGAAAAGCACAGTCGATTTTGTATCGATGCCAAGCGTCAGCGGCAGCCCTTTATAAAGAGCAACGAAGGCTACGGCAGGAATGGTCAACCCGATACTGGCCAACGCCGAGCCCAATGCAAGGTTCAGGCTGGATTGCAACTGGTTCTGGTTGGACGCATTCAGGGCCGAGAGCCCTTCGGGCAACAGCACTACCATGGCGATGATAATACCCACCAGGGATCTTGGCGCACCCATCTTATCGACCCCCGCCTCGATGCCCGGCGCCAGGAATTCAGCCAGTACTACAACGGCCACCAGGCTGATCAGCAGAAAGACGATGCTGACCCATGTCGTCTTGTTGGTCGGCGGTAATGCATGGGCCTTATCACTTTGTTGATCGCCCTCCTGCAGAAAATAACTGCGGTGGCTGATCGTTTGAATCAGTAAAAAAGTTCCATACAATACCAATGAGATAATGGCTACGAAGGTCAGCTGCTTGTTGTTGTAAAAGGGACCGGGGATGCTGGACGTGTAATTGGGAAGGATGAGCGCCAATACGCAAATAGCCGTCAACACGGTCAGAGCGGCGGAAACACCATCAAGTCCGAAGGTTTGCTCTTTAAATTTTATTCCGCCCAGCAGCAGGCAGCCGCCAACGATGCCCGTGATGATAATCATTTCGGCAGCAAATACCGTGTCCCTCGCGAGGGTTGCCGTTTCATGGCCCGGTGTCAGCATCAGCGAGATGATCAGTGCGACTTCAATGGAAGTGACGGCTATGGCCAGTACGAGAGCGCCATAAGGTTCGCCGACACGGTGCGCGATCACTTCGGCGTGATGCACCGCCGCCAGGACGCTGCCGATCAGTCCTGCTGCGAGCAGGATCGAATAGATGGTTCCAGACGCAAATCCTGCTCCGGCGAATAATAGCCAGGCGAGAACGGGCGCCGCCATTGTCCATAAAGGGATCTGCAGTTTTAAACGTGCCATAAGCTGTTTATAATTAAAAGGTACGGGAAACAAAGTAAATTTTGTAAATTCTCTTATAGGAAATAATTGATCATGTTGCAAAATCGGGTCGATCCAAACGGCTATATCATAAAAACGAAAGCCCGGGGCTCCTGGATGGGGAACCGCGGTGTTTTGCACAACCATGCACAGGAAATTTTGCGCCCGTTTAAATTACAGGCATGGATTACCTGCAGGCTTGAGTTTAAAGGCAGAAAAAGACCTATTATGGCCCCTGACAGATGGACGGAGCTTTTTTTCCTCGACGAAGCCACCGCATTTGCCGCAGGTCACAGACCCTGTTGCGAATGTCGGAGAGCGGATTTTTATCGATTTAAATTCTTCTGGCTAAAGGGTAACCCCGGATACAACTTCAACGAAAAGACATCCATTAGGGAGATAGATAAAATCCTTCACCGGGAGAGAATAGACTGCAATGGATTAAAGGTCACTTTCGATGAAAAGATCGCCGGTCTCCCCAATGGTTCTTTCGTGCAGTTCAACCATAGCCCGTTTTTACTGTCGGAGAACAAGCTTTTTCAATGGTCTCCGTTCGGCTATGAAAAAGGGATAGCCGTGCCCGGAATAGAACAATTACCTGTCCTGACTCCAAAGTCAGTCGTGAATGCTTTTCGGGCCGGCTATCTGCCGCAAATGGGCGTTGGTCAGCAAGTGAATAGATCCAAAAATCAGTAACCATCCACGTCGATGATGGCCTGTGCGAATGCTGCCGGGGCTTCCTGCGGCAGATTGTGTCCGATGCCTCCGCTTATGACCCGGTTAGCGTATTTGCCCGTGAACTTTTTGCGCTAGGAACTGTCGTCGGGATAATGCGGAGCGCCATTGGCATCCCCTTCGAGGGTGATCGTAGGAACGATGATCTCCGGCAGTTTCGCAAGGCGGCCCTCGAGGTCGGCATATTTGGAGAGTATAAAAAGCTGTCTATTGTCATAAATTTCATAAAATCAATTAATTATATAACATTCTCTCGAATAATATAAAGTAAACCTGCAAGAATTAGGTTATCTTTCCTAAGCCTTTTATTCCCAGGCCTCCTATATCTCATATAAAGAAGAGGACAGTTTGCACTTTCATTAGTAATCCAGATTGCCAGGTGCTATATTATTCGACCTTTTTGGCGAGCTGTTTAATACAAGAATATTTGACAATGGAGGCTTAAGTGCGCTAACCTATGTCTTAATGAAACTGATTAATCAAAAGCTCATTCTTCTCTCGTTCATTACCCTGACCGGCGTCGGGTTGATAGGCTACGCTGATTATAAGACCGATCAAAAGCTTGTCGACTCGGAACAATGGGTGCAGCATACAGAGCGGGTGATTTACCAATCAGGCAATATATTCTCACTTGCCAAAGATATAGAACTTGCCTCCCAGGGATGCGTTATCACCAATGACAGTGCATTTCTCAAACCCAATATGACCCCGCAAACAATCTTTGCCTCCATAGGACTACTAAGGCAATTGACCCTGGATAATCCCGCCCAGCAGGCGCGTGAAGACTCACTCACCCTTTATATGAAGAGGTATCTGAATTTTTCGTTCCAAACAGTCGATTTAAGGAGTAAAAAGGGGTTAGCGGCAGCAATCGCCTTTATTGCGACCAACCAGGGCAAACGCTATGCCGATCATATCGGCCAGATTAATGCTTCCATTCAACAAGAAGAAAACAGCTTGCTTAAGCAACGAATGCAAACAAACGAACGCGGGGCGGCGGTCTTTAAATTATTTTCAATAGTGATGCTCGTTGTATTGGGTGCATTCGTCGTTCTTCTATTGCTTACCACCAGCAAATATTTCCTGCAAAACAAAGAGAAGGAAAAGCGAGCGGCTGAGCTCGTCATTGCGAATAAAGAGCTTGCTTTTCAAAACCAGGAGAAAGAGAAACGGGCACATGAGCTAATCATCGCCAATGTAGAGCTTTTATTTCAGAACAATGAGAAGGAAAAGCGTGCCGCTGAACTGATCCTTGCCAATGAAGAGCTTGCTTTTCAAAATCAGGAAAAAGAGAAACGGGCACAGGAGCTGATCATCGCCGATGAAGAGCTTCGATTTCAGAACCAATTGAAAGAAAAAGCCGGTCAGGAACGGATACAAAGCGAAAAGCGCCTTGCTAGGGCCCAGCAGGTGGCTCACGTGGGAAGCTGGCAATTAAGCGTGGCTGACAATATCGTGATGTATTCGGATGAAGCATGCAGCATCTATGGAATTCCGACCGAACAAAACAGGATGTCTTTTGATAGTTGGGTGTCCTTTATTCATCCTGGAGATGTCGAGCTTGTGTTGGAGAAAATAAGTGAGTCCCGGGATTCCTTGCAGGACTTTTCTTTTTATCATCGGATCATTCATAAAAACGGATCCATCCGGCATATTTATATGGAAAGTAAGCTTGAGTTCGATTTGAATTTAAAAGCTACCGGATTTTATGGAATAATGCATGATGTTTCCGAGATAAAACTGGCCGAAGAGCAAATCGATTTTGACCGGAATAATCTCGCGGCGCTGATCAACAATACCGATGATATGATGTGGAGCATTGATATGGATCTTCAATTGATCACTTTCAATGAGTCGTTCAATAAAGCCAACATCCTGGCAACCGGAAAGCCGCTTCGGAAAGGAGACTATATTCTATCATCTTACGGCAACGAGAATCGGTGCGACACCTTTAAAATATTATATAAAAAGGCCTTAAAGGGAGACAGCTTTACCATCCTGGACCGACTAGATTACCCTGCCGAGCTCTGGTCTGAAGTTTCATTTTATCCGCTTCGAAGTGAAAACACGATTATCGGAACCGCTTGTTTTTCCCGCGACGTAACTCAGCGCACAAGGAACGAAAGAGCTTTGCGTGCAATGGAGCAGGAAATATTGAATCAAAAAATTCAGGAGCAGAAGAAAATCACCAGAGCCATACTCAATGCCCAGGAAAAAGAGAGGAACTATATCGGCCGGGAGCTGCATGATAATATTAGCCAGATCCTGGCCAGTTCAAAATTATATTTAGATACAGCCGGCCATCAGAATGAAGCCTTGAAGGATCTGATCAAATATCCCATCGAGCTAATCGAAAATTCCATTCAGGAGATCAGGCTGCTAAGCAGCAGACATGTGACCCCATTAAAAGATGTTGATCTTCTGGAATTGGTGCAGTCGCTGCTGGACGGACTTCGGGAAAACTCATCGATCAATACGGCATTCCACTATAATGTCGCCAAAAGGGAACTCAGCGATGACCTCAAGCTGAATATATATCGCATCATCCAGGAGCAGATCAACAATATCATCAAACATGCTTCACCGGGTAAAGTCGATATTTCCGTACAAGCGGAACTCAATGTTCTCCATATTGAAATAAAAGACGACGGAAAAGGGTTCGACGTGAATAAGAAAAGGAATGGGATCGGTCTTTCCAACATGATGAACAGAATCGAATCTTTCAACGGAAGAATGCTCATAAAGAGTTCTCCCGGAGAAGGCTGTTCGATAAAAATAGACATACCATATTGAGTATAACAGGAAGTTATTTTTAACGTCAATTCTATTTCACTTTTAATGTAGCTGATGAAAAAAATATCGATAATGCTCATTGATGATCACACCCTGATCCGGGAAAGCTGGCGCTCTTTGCTAATCCACGATAAAAACATGGAAGTAATAGCAGAATGTGGAGATGGGCGGCTCGCCGGAGGTCTATCCATGCGTTCTGAACCTGCAAACGTAAAACAGTTCCTTCGACTCGGAGCCAAAGGGTATGTGACCAAGAAATCTCCCCGCAAGGAAATGATCCATGCCATTGAAGAAGTGAATAAGGGAAATAGATATACCTGCGCGGAAGTAAGAACATTGCTGGCCGAACAAAAAATTGAGGGTGATAGTAAGGCGCCTGATTTAAACTGCCTTTCCGGCAGTGAATTGGGAGTCCTAAGTCCATTATGTGCCGGTGCAAACTCCAAAGAGATCGCAGAAAAATTAGGAATGGCTGTAAAGACTGTAGAAGTTCACCGGAATCATATACTCAAGAAGATGAAAGTAAAAACCACGCTTGCCCTTATTCTATATGTCAAGTCGCGCGCCTTCGAAATATAGTATGCAACCTGAAGAAGTTGTTGTCAGATATTTAAAATGTAAATACCCGGTCAATGCGGTGATGTCCTCTCCGAGATCACCGGGATCGTCGCCAGGACCCGATTTCCGATTCTCGCCGGTCTGTATACCAGACCAGCTGACCCCACTACGCAATATGTGCTTGCCAGCCGCGATCGCCATCCTTACTTTAACCGAATGGTTACACCCATTACAACCTATGCGGCCCGACATAGTTTTTCTACTATATTGAAATGATCCGGCGCCAGCACTGAATTTATTTCAGAGGCGTTGGGGCATACCGATGTGAGGACTACAGAGAGTTACCTGGATAGTTTAGAAAATGAGACAAAAAAGCAATTTGCGGGTAAGCTGAGTGCATCTAGAAAAGAGCACAATATTGAAGCTGATCAAAACTTGTACCCTGCTACATTGGAGTCGGTGGATGTACTTCATCGAACGCAATAGCAAAATTTCGGATTGCTTGCAATACGGTAAGTATTGCTTCCGGCGACGGTAGGGTACCTGTCCAGATCAGTTCAGCCAACTCGGTTCGGTAGCTTGGTGTGAGTGCCTGCCAGATTTCATCCAACTCAGTGAAGAGTGGTGAATCCTGAATCCGTTGTCCGATCCATGCCCCATGCATCACTTTGTTTTCTATATCGTTTTGACGGGCCTGTTGCAATATTGGATAATGAACAGGATCCAAAATGGGCGACTGCAGGCCGGGGAAATGAGAGATCTGATGGAGATCATAGAAATGACGAATTTTCCCCAGCAGTACATCATTACCCTCATAAGAAAGCCGGTTGAGGGAAAGCATTTTTTCAAAAAAGGTGCGCTCGAGGGAAAGGACGTTTACGTTTACAGGCTCCAGGTGGTTTTCTGCAACGAGCGCTTCTCTACCAGTTTGCAAGAAAAATTGCGCGATGTAAGAAGAGACAGGGAGCAAAGCATAGGGTACAGGGTCAGTGAAGCAATTAATTTCCGTCAGTACATAGTCCTTGATGACACCATAATCGCTTTCAATCGCCTTGTCGTACCCAAACGCGGTGGCACGCACGCGGCCCAATTTCTTTTCTGCCGGATGCCCTTCCAGAATGGTTAGTCCGGCAGACAGCCCATTAGAAACTTCTTTTAACAGGTTTCTCATCTGGTTGCCGTTGTAATCCTTTGGGGAAAGGATGGCTAGGTCAATGTCCTCTGAAAAATTATCACGAGTCGTGATAAGTTCTCTTATCCAAAGTAAATCGTTATCAAAAGCCCACCTCCAAGTCGGTTAAAAATCAGTCATTTATACAAACACCTTTCTAATTCAGCTTTTGATAACGATATCGGGCTACTTTGACAGATTTTT
>Ga0182030_10008069_pt1 | contig 21862 bp, 26 predicted proteins | sample 812S3MmetaG_FD_121299 | JGI IMG/M metagenome (GOLD analysis project Ga0182030, IMG submission 121299) | Permafrost microbial communities from Stordalen Mire, Sweden - 812S3M metaG (Illumina Assembly) | ecosystem: Environmental > Terrestrial > Soil > Wetlands > Permafrost | place: Sweden... | reverse complement strand
TGGACCTTCGATGGCACGGAAAAGTACTACACTATTCCCTTTTCTAAGTTCCCGGGTCTAGACACTGATCATATTATCTCTCTCCTCTTTTCGAACATCAACAATCCTATCACATTTGGTCCAATTTCTGTATACTGCGGTAATACTGGATTAGCATACCAAGTTCCCACAACAGTAAAAGTCATCGAACCTACATCTACCGTACCGCCTACAACTGGCCCTTCTTCCTTTGTCATTGACACATTCTTCAATGTCAACACAAATAATCTCGGCTTCTATCATGGTGGCGATGATCCAACCACATACACTCTTGCTGGTGGGAAAATGGCGATCAATACGGCAGGGAATTCTGACCTATCGTGGTACACCCAGGTATCCAATGGTTGTACAGACTTCACGTCCAACGATAACGGCTACCTCCATATTGCATACTCGGGAAGTAATGCGTTTACAATCGCTCTCCAACAGCACAATCCAAAGTGCGACCCAAACGTCAACCCTTACCCTTACACTTGGGACTCCGTCGAAGCATCTCGATATTCTAATTCGGCAAAGACAGATATATTTGTTCCGATCTCTCATTTCAACATTAATCGTGTTCAGACCATCGGATTTTCGCTCAAAGGCTTTTACACTTCATCATCTACGATATTTTCAAAGATCGAGATTGTTCAGTCAGTCCCAAATGACTTCCTTGTACCATCAAAGCTTCCTACTGCTCCTCTGATATTCTCCTGTACACGACCCAACTCTTTCGCTTTCGCAATTGATGACGGCGAGCCTCAGTATGCACAACAAGTCGTATCTTCAATCGCAGCGGCTGGGATTCCAGTGACATTCTTCACTGTAGGTGCGGGGCTTCTTGATCCCACTACTAACTTCACTGCTGTCTACAGATCGATGCTTCAAGCCGGTCACCAAGTCGCCTACCACTCCTACACCCACCCACCAATGGAAGGTCTCCCCACTCTCGCGGCCATTGACTGGGAGCTTACCAACGATATTTCAGCTGTGCAACAAACCCTCGGCGTCACCTCAACCTATTTCCGGCCGCCATTTGGTACAGAAGGAGCTCGCATTCGTCAGCGCCCCGCAGCCCAGATCCCAAGCGCAAAATTCATAGAATGGAGCATCGACATCCAGGATTATTTATGGGCACTTAGCGATACTCCCGAGAAACAGATTGCAACCTTCCAGAGCGATGTAAATAAGGGTGGAAACTTGGTGGTCATGCATTACCTGTATAATAGTACAGTAAGTTATCTGCCGGAATTTATCAAGATCGCGAAGGCAACGGGCAAGCAGTTGATGAGGGTTGACCAGTGCTTGGAAGATCCGAATGCTCCTCCTCTTTAAGGGTGCAGTGTTTTTTTTAAAAAGATTGAGTGAGAAAACATACTTTGAGTAAGGGGGGACAAGTGTTTTATTCACCAGGAGGCAATCATAGATATAATGCCTTAAATATGCACGGCACTCTCTTCATGTGAAATTCCCCAAGCTTCACCACATAAATTGAGAATACCATAAAAAATACAGATCTCTCTCATACCAGAACCCAATGCGATAAGAGACAGCGCCTGCAGCGAGTCAAGGTTCTCGACACCAGCTTACGTAGTGCAGATCTTAGATCCTAGATTTGGTGGTACCAGACTCAGATCACGGAGTACGGTTTCCTTGATTCCGGACGACTCTAAAGACGGATTTCATACCGTTGTCATTGGATGTTTCACTGCCAATCTCCCTTTTCAAAAGCATGTTGATGGCCAAAAGGAAACAAGTAAAATCTGACAAAACTCCGCTTTCTACCACGTAGCAATATCTAAGAGAAATATCAATTTAAAGTATTTGCAAAGAATAAAGATGCATTGGATGTTTTTGAGCCATAATTCAAAGTAATTTGAATAGGTATAAGGTTTCTCGAATTCGTCGCTTTCAGTGAATCGTTTCATCATGTGGAGAGGGTGTCTGAATCAAAAAGGCAGAGGTCAATACTAGATGTTTATCCGTAAGGGCATCATTTGATTAAACACAAACTAGATATTAGTCTGCCATGCTGAATATTTTTCACATCGAAGTGAAGAGATCATATTTAATTTGCATTCAATCTAAAGCTGGAGAAGGAGTTGCTTGTGAATATCACATGAGTTTAATAAATAGGGGTCGAGCTCGCCTAATGTAGCCTCTCACCGGAAGCCTCTCTTTTCCCTCCTTAGTTCCAGCCTATTAAATAATCAGATACATTTATGTGCATTCTATCAATATATGAGTCCCTAAGCTTTATCATCAGACTGTCAGACTACCAATTCATTGATGGATAAGGACAGCTTTTAGCTGGTTTACAAACAATAAAATATCTAATTCAAAATATTTGAAGTTCTTTTCCATATACAAGTGGTATTTCATATAGGAGTATCTTGTGTTGAATGCATGGGTAGAGAAGATACAATAACAAAGTCTTTCGAAAACACGTTCTGTATTGCCATTCAAACATAATTAGCGTCGAGTTTCCCCATTTCCTGACCATTGATCTCCAAACTGAAAGTTAGCCCAAAAGTCTGCTGCGTCATCACCAACTTATAGGTAATCTCAAGGTAGGGTTCTCCATCTGCGTTTGTCTTGTGCTTGAATGGGAGATCAGGCACATTTCTCAAATCCGAGACCAAGGTGCAGTTGATTTTGGTGACACCTTAGGAAAATTAGCCCGGAAATTGAGGCTAAGGACCATACTGACCTCTTTCTGGGTATCTGGGAGCAATGTCATCGTCACACATAATCAGATCATCTTCGAATATCAGGGACGCAGGACTATGGTCAGCCGCTAGCTTTCGATTGAAGGAAAACTCCAGACGGTGGCCTTTCTTCAGATCTTCTCCCTGTTGTAGAAGCACTGTTAGATAATACACAATGAGCTAGCTTTAAGTAACATACCTTGCTAATATACCAGGTCATCTTACTCACTCGCCAGCGCATCTCCCAGCGGTCCCATATCTTCTCCTGTCCAAGATCCTCTGACTCCTTGTAGTAAGAGTTCGCGGAAACGCCGTAATGTCTTACAGAGGATAGGGACGTGATTGAAGCTTCTTGTGGCAGTTGACTCATGACAGCACCACTAATAAGATCAGTCTCTACCTTCTAGATCCAGGTCGTAACTACGACTTACCGAACAATTGCGGCCCAGCTTTTTAATGTTGTTAGTGTGATTGATTTTAGTAGTCTGGAATAGACTCACGCTTCTTGTGGTTGAATGACTTTAATATCAGTATTTGCTTTTTCCAAGCGCTTCTTTAGATATTGACTGGATCCAAAACCGCCCACAAGAAATATTGCCTTGAGAATATCAGACCCAAAATTAAACCAATAGAAGAATGGTGTAGGGTAAAAATTTGCTCATCTCACCTTGATTTCCTTCCCCCTCTCGTGGTTCTCAGAAACTCTCTTCAGCCGGACTTTATTCACCTGCTCGGCAACGAGCTTCTCGATTTCTGCAATGAGAGGCTCAAAGATTGAAAGTACAGAGTCGCTAAAAACAATTAGCATTAGTATTGGTCAGGTACAAGTCTTTTAAGGGGCACCTCACGATTTGAGAGTTAGACAGTCTCCCTCCAGGTTGTTCTCCGGGTCGTCCTCAAGTTTGGCCATCGGGAAGTTCACAAACCATTCTTGCTTTTGATCACCATTGAATTGTGGCTTGATGACAGAGTCAAATCTCTCTATCACATCAACGTAGCCAGGCGTCTTCTTGAGACCAAAGAAGGCTTCCTCGCCTACTATGTTCTTCACATATTCCTCGAACCGCCTATTGAGCATCAAAGATCCCGCTACTCCACCTATTTCAAGCTTCGTAAATTTGAGATCCACTGCTCCCAGTAGGAGACACACTTACCTGTTCCTGGAATAAGCTCCTTTAGCTCCAGTGGACTCTGCTTTGTCACTTCATAGGAAATCAAATCCACAGTCCCACCACCAGCATCACAAATGACAAAGGCATCCCCAACCTATGATCGTCCTTAGTTATAGGTTAAAAAATAATGAACACGACAGTAGACTCACTTGCAACGCTTTATTCTTCAGGTAGTGAAAAGTATATAGCGCTGCCGCTTCTGGTTCCTTGACCATGGTGATTGGGAAGATTCCCGCATTTTTCGCGGCCTAGCTGTGAGTTAGAACTAATCTACGAATCACATTTCCTTTCACTTGCCTTGAGCGTCAAATCCTTGGCCTTATCAGACCATACGGCGGGTACAGAAAGCACAAATTTCTTCTGATACATGTCCATATAGCCAGGTGGAAGTTCGTCTTCGATCACTTGCAGAGCATGCTTATACATGGCGCCGATATAATCTGAAGCGACTTCAACTGGTGACTTCCCTAGCTTCTGCAGCGCTGCCTTCATGCTTTGGGCTGGGACAAACAGCGGAACTTGTTGAGTAGGGTCGAGAAGTAGCTTCACGCCTTCAATCTTGTCGGAGCTGGAACGATTGACCTCTTTGCCCCAGACGAATTTTGTCTTATCACTTTTGTCGTATTCGAGAAGCGTTGGAATCTTTGGGTCATTGCGTCCTCCAGCGGCCGGCCAGTTCGTGATTGTTGTTGGCTCTGGTTTACCGAGAGTGTTGAAGATATAAGCGATACCACTATAGGTAGTTCCGAAATCGAGAGCAATGATCAGTAAGTCGTCGCTTTCGGTGAGGTCGAGTTTGCTGAGAGAATCTGCTACCCCTTCGCTGCTTTGAATTTTCGTCATGTTGGCTCAATGTCTACAACCGTTTGATGTTTTTACCCTCAACTGATGAGAGAATTCATAGGAAAGTACAAGATCAGGAAAGGATTCGTGTGTTGAAAGAGAAAAAAACTACAGTGGTGGAAGTTTAGGTGGGGTTCTATTTCTGAACTGGCAAAATTCTGCCTTGCGGCGACGAGTGACCAGGTGCTCATCCCCTGAAACCCCGGCATGCTTGTCGCTTGCGGTTTTCCTGCAGTTCCAAGCCACAATCACAGTTTGACAAAGCAATAAAATATTGACGCCCGACTGTGCAGAATGTGCCGTGTTTTCGGGGCAGGGATTGTTCAGCTCGACGCCGCATTTCAGCCTCGCTGTTTGACCCACTCGCTGCCCGATTATGGGAATACTTGGGCAGAGCATGTATCAATGTTCAAGCAATGCAACGAACATTTTTGCTCCAGATATATCGTCGATTGACGCAGATTGCTAGCAATTATCAATGGTCATGGAGCATTATGGAACTATGCCAGGAAGCATGCCGCCTGACGACGGCCATGAACACCGTTCTGGACCTCAGCTTCCAGAACGACCCCACCAAGCGACCAATGAAGCGCGGGCTTCTCAAATACTCCAAATAGGAGCCCATGGGATGGAGGGTGTTAGCGGCCAAAACAACAACACCGCGCTTCCCAAGGCACAAGATGAAGGAATGCAGACGTTGATCGTGAAAGGTCATTTTCTACAGCAGGTGTGTTAATATGGAGCTTGGTTAGATCACTATCTTACTATTCCCAGGGCACAATTCAGATTGATCTCGCCAAGCTCGTGTCCCTACATCCTGAGTTAAGCATTCAAAACCCTTTGCCGGCTCAGGATCAACATCATGCTTATGAACATGGAGCTTCCGTCGTAAACGTCCATACAACCATTTCCGAAGAACCGAGAGCCCCCATACCTGACGAACGAATCGAGCCACATCTTGTTCCAAGTCTTCCCCCACAATCTCCAGCCATTCGGGAGCAAATGCTCGAGCTGGAAGAAAAGCTGAAGTCTGTGGAAAAGACAAACAATGTGGAAGTCAGAGATTTGAAGGCAAAATTGAGAGAGTCAACTCTCAAGAATCAAAAACTTCACCAGATGATCATCAACATGAGCAAGCAAGATGACGAACCACCAGACACAGATGTGGAGAAAGATTGTATTGATATCCAGTATGGAATCGAAACTATCATGCGAACACATTACAAATCTCAAAAGCTTTCACTATTGAAAGAGGTTCATGCCAAGAAAAACAAGCAACAGCAGAAATTTTATAGGTATCTTTTGGACCAACCGGACGATGCTTGGAAAACTGAGATCAGGGCATGGATTTTCAAGATTTTGAATGACAACATACTGTCTTCGCAGTCATTTGGTCTCAATGGTGCAATGGAACAAGGCCTTAAACTGTTCGAGAATTGCTTGATGGAGAGTAGCAAAGGTATGCCAACTATTTAACTTAGGTACAGAGCACCTGCTTATCTTTTTAACAGTCGACCGATCCGACGCACTTGATTGGAGAACGCGAACCATTGCATGTGCAGGGCTTTTAGGCATTGAACCAAAAGAAATCATTGAACTTACTCAGGAATCCTTGTGGCAATTGCTTTCTCCTATCAAAATTACTGGCCCCAAAGGAGATACGCCCGAGTCAGAATCAGACATTCGTGGAGAACTTCTCAATATCTGTAGGAAAGCTGTGAAACTTGCCCTGGCCTTCAGAAGAAGTAGGACAAAATACCATTTCCAGCTGTTTGACCGTCATACCAAGATGATTTCTTGCGAAGAGGAAGTCAAAGTTGCTGGATCGATTGGGAAGACAGATGTACCATTTGATCAGAGCAAGACACGCATACATTCAACCTTGTTCGGGGCTCTGATCAAAACAAGAAATGCTCTTTCTCCGGACGGTGCAAGTAGGATTGTACTTCAGAAGGCGCAGGTGGTTGTTTTTGACCCGCGATATGGCAACTATTAGTAGATAATATTCTACTTTTTGGTGGCGGGTTGACTTTTCATCATTGCTTATATTCTCAGAATTGATAAAGGTCTAGTGTTAGGATGTACAATGGTCTCTTGACTGTGGATTGAGATAAATATCATTGCCTACAAGTGATAGTATGCCTAGGCCATAAATACAGGTCTCCATTTTCGTCGATTGTTGTCCATGAATCCACCCATACAATCATGCTTTCTCCAATAGCAAGAGTACATCGTCTACATGATACGACATAGTTAGCTGAATGTCTGGGAGCGGCCATCCTCTCATTCTCTCATCCGCAGATACAGGTAGAAAAGCCATCGGCCTTTTTTCCATCTCATCCAGGAGTTGCCTTGCAGTGGGTAAAGGCGGACCTCCTCTACTGGCATCAAACTTTCTTCGAGCAAGTTCCTTGCGCGCTACAATGCGCCCCTCTCTGCGAATATTCTCTGCAATAACGACATTTGTGATGGGAGCCTTGAGAATAGACACTAGGTAGTAAATTGCCAAAGAAGGAAGCCCAAACAGAGCTTCTTTGACCACACCACGCGTTGTTGGAGGGATGTGGTGGGATAAATTGAAATATACGGGCGAGCTCTCGACGTTTGCGGATCTGATGAGGAGAAAGACTGCTACGAGCAGAAATTTGGTATCCAACTTCCCGTTGTTAGCCGTGAAGATGTGCAAGACGCAGGAACACACTTACGAGGCTTGGCTTCTCACGTAGTCTTGTTCGAATAGCCACATAACAGCCCGTGATAACAAGGATGAGCACAGAAATGATCAAATAAATAATTTGAAAGGCGTGATCAATCTTCCACCACTCGCTCCCTATCTGATCGAAGATCTCGGTCTTCTGACTGTTGAGAAACAAAATCCAAAATGCCGCGACCAGGGAGATGTCAAAAAGACCCAGACCCAGCAGAACTAACAGCAGAACATAGCTTAGAATTCTCCAGACCCTTTGAATATGCGGCTGTACTCCCATCAGAGGAAAATGAAAGTAGGTGATGCGGCAAATGATGATGAGGATTGAGATGTTTGCGATCAGAAAGAATGCATATGAGAAGAAATAGGTAAAGAAGTAACCGTATTTTACTTTCTTGCTGAATTGATGAAGAAAGATATCGAGGATGTTAAAGCCATAGAAGCTACTGCATATCAGAAACGTTGGTATCTCATTGTGCTTGAGGCCTTACAATATTAAAATCCATATTGACCCTAGAAGGAAGTTAAAAGACTTAATTCGAAGATTGGCATCTTCACTGAGATACTGATAGTCTTTTTGCTGTATGAGGATGATAAATAATCCTATAAATGCGATGAACGATAGCACGGCGATGGCGAGCACATAATGGTCTTTGAACTTGGTGCCGTCAAAGCGCACGCTGTCGCTCCAAATTCCAAGTCTAGGCAGATAATTAGAAGCGTTCGACAACAATAGTTCTTCAACTTACGTCTTCATCTTCGAGGCCAAAGTTACAGAATCCTTTTTTTTTCGACTGTGTTACAAAAGTCCTCTTCCTAGAAACTAAGAGCATAGACAAGGCTGAGACATTGAGATTAGCAAAGCGGTTAGCCAGTTTGAAAGCCTTGCCTTCAGCTCACGCGGGACGGATCAAAATTAGATGTAACCCTGAAAAAAAGCCACACCTCCTTTATTGATTTGGTGGATATTGGATTGCCATTTAGTGTTAGATCGTCACCATGGCAGACGTGTGAATGTGACTCTACCCCACTGTGGCTGCATATCACCCCTGAAATAGGTAAGCGCTCTGGGCTTGCTACAGCCCCAGCCTTGTGATACTGATTATTCAAATTGTTTTCCTACTCTAACTCTGGCAAAAAAGATAGCCAAATCCATTCTTGAAAGATGCTTCGAGCTTTGATTTCTTAGAAAGTCACGGCTGGGAACGTTTTTGAGTTCTCTGACGAGGTGAGGTCTAGACTACTATCACGCACAACAGAACTAATTTTTCATGTTCAGAGTGCCATTGTTTGGGCCATAAGCTATTACTAAATAAACTTTTGTTCAACACTATGTCTCTCGTTCAATTTCAACAAGTCTCAGCACACGCGCATCGTGAAGCCATACGCGCAATCCTCACCAACACTACCAACTCGACTGTTCATACCAACAGCACAATTGTCCACAATGGGCCATATGTTGGAAGCCTTCCTCTTGTCCATTTCATTAACACATTCATCGGATGCCTCGTGGCAACATTTTGTCTCGGTCTCTCCATTTGGTTCCTGCAGCACATACGGCGTACAGAGTTTTTAAGGCGGGAAAAGACATTCAAAGGTTTCGGTCCATCGGCATTTTGGAAGAAGTCAAAAACTATTGGTCCGACATTCCTGAGGAAAGAACCTCCCAGTTCCTCCGGTCTTTCGAATATGATAAAAAGCGATGTATCTACGAGGAAATCCAGTCTGAAAAGCGATTCTTCCGGTTACTCCGAGGAAAGCACCATAAGCCCAGACCTACCGATTCCAGTTCCTCAATCGAAGGAAGAGATCCAAGATGACAGCAGCGACACCACATTGAAGGAGATACTAGAGTGTGAGAATTTGGTTAAGGAAAGACTGAAGGTGGATGTCCTGATTGTCAACTTGAAGCGGGTAGATCAGGCGAAGCGTGCGGCGGGCGGCATTGTCCAGAGTAGTCCTGTAGGTGCTGCAGTGGAAAAACGGAGAAACCTTGAAACAGCCATTCAATCTAAGTTACAGAAGCTTCAAGAGGGACAGGAAACGATGACAGAAGAGGAAAGAGGGTTATTGAACCAGATTTCTTCATTGATATCTACATAGAATGGAATAATTGACTTGACACTATACCGGAGTTCACCGTTCAACCGATAGCGGCCCTCAATCAAGAGCCTACATATCTTTTTGATGGTCATGCCCTGTAATTTACAATATCTTATAGGCTACTTCATCGGTTGAGCACCGCTATTGGGTCAACTTTTGCAGTACCCATTCTCCCTTTCAATCCGCAGCACGTTTTGACGCATTGATTCCCAAATCGGAAGTCAATTTACCCGCTGACCCCCATGGCCCTGGAAATCAAATCCCTGTACGGGAGTGCCTACGGGTCTGCCTCCTGGAAACGGGAAATCTTTAGCAGTTGCAACCCCACTACCTCCCCACGAAAAACGCCCCGGCGCTATTAATAGCGCCAAAAGTGTCCATGCGTGCTACTGGGGTTCAGATTTAGCAATGTCTGTGCATGAGCTGAAGATTGCTTGCTTCAAAATTATTCCCACCTGAACGCCTCATATTCTTCCAATAGTGGGGCTACCAATAGTAAGATGCATCTCATTATGCATGTGAAGCTAGAGTTCCGCGGCAGACTCGAGCCTCAAATTTTGCAAACCTCGGTGACATGACGCGCCCTTGATTTTTTTTTTTTTCCTTTCTCAAGTCGCGTTTCCAGCGTTTCGAGGCCATGACTGGTAGTGGTACCCAGTCCAAGTATTTTCATGGCTCCCATATCAGATAACGTCAGAAGAGAGGGGCTGCAGTCAATTCTGAACAATCTCAGGAAAAAGGAAGATATTGAGTACAACAGCCTCATCATCAGTATTGATTTTGGGACGACTTACAGCGGGTATTGTCTCACCCCAAGAAACACAATGAATTAGTATCTTATTCTAAATCAGGATCGGATATGTTTTCACATCTGCGCCGGATGAAATCCATACAGTTACAGACTGGCCCAGCGACCGCGGTGTGATCAGCAGTCCAAAAGTTCCAACACTCTTAAAATACACCAATCCCACGAACTTTCTATGGGGCCACTCAGCAACTTCAACCGCGCCGGGAACGATCGAAGCATTCAAGCTCCTCCTTGATAGCACCCTCCCAAAACCTTTATATCTCGCATCGTCACTCGTGCAAACAGAGCTCAGAAAGGCCAAGAAAACGGCCGCGGATGCCACGAAAGATTTCATCGGAGCGCTATATGTACATGCGCTGGAAATAATTGGGAATAAACATGCTGAGAAGTACTTGGAGGTCTTAAGGGTAAAATATGTGGTTTCCATCCCTGCCGGGTGGCCCGCAAAAGCGACAGCAGAAATTTTGAAGGTGAGGGCGCGGATTGGGATATTACAAAGCAAGGAAAGATTTTCTAATCTAAATAGGCTGCAAGGTCTGTTGGGATGGACCCGGTGATACCGATCCTAGAACCCGAAGCAGCGGCATATCACACTTTACAGGACAACTCTGCAAAGAGTGCGGGGCTCAAGGTAACCATTTCTCTCGCATCTAATATGAGCGTCTTCGAGGCTGTGCTGATCAGTTTAGGTGGGAGATGCGATTACCATATGTGATGCAGGTGGTGGAACGGTTGACCTTATATCGTATGAGATCAAAAGGCTGAATCCTCCAGAGATGAGACCGGTCGCAGCGTCAAATAGTATGTAAACCCTTTGACAAGACCTCGAGATACACCACTAAATGAATTGATGCAGATGGCCTAGCTGGTTCATTAATGCTCAATAAGCGCTTCAAAGACCATGTCAAACAGGCAGTAGGGGATGAGGAATATTTCAACCTGAATAAGTCCCCAGCCTTCAGAGCAGCTATCAAGCAGTTCGACGAAGATATCAAGCCAGACTTTGTCACTGGAAATACCAAGAACTATTCGGTGCGCTTTCCTGGAGCTAATCTTGACGACGAGCCAACTATGGGGCTGAAGAACGACTGCTTGACGCTTTCACCGTACGGGTCCCTTCCGAGTAAACCTTTTATACAGTCATGGCTGATAGTGAGGATCTAGCGATGACATGAAGACGTTATTTCAACCGCTAGTGACTGACGTGAATGCACTCATTGATGCACAAAAGCTGGGTGTACAATTGCAACGACGAGAAAAGAACAGCAATGATACAAGCTCCGTGAAGGTAAGCTTCCCAAGTCCTTGCTAAGGAACGTTTCTGAAAACTAGCATAGGCTATATTCTTGGTTGGGGGCTTCGGTGCAAATAAGCACCTTCTGGAATTCCTAACAAAACTTCAACCTGGTGTCAAACTTATTCAACCAACTAATGCGTAAGTCTCATCTTCCCTTTTTCTCGGAAAATTGATCACCTTACTTACATCATGCCCAGTTGGACTGCCGTGATCCGGTATGACAGACGCCCCTTCTTCCCCCCCCCATTTACTAACCCTATTCCCACAGCGGAGCACTCCTCCACAACCTCCCCGTGAACCGCCCAACCCTAGGCATAGCAGCCGGCGGGCCCATCTCCCGCCTCAAAGCAACCCACCACTACGGAATTGCATGCTCCACCCTCTGGGACGAATCCCAACATCCCACAAAAGGACGATATTGGGATAGCTTCGAAGGTGTTTGGCGCACAACGACCATTACATGGTGCATTGACAAAGGCACCGATCTTTCCAAAGATAAAAGAATTGCGTTCCCGTTCTCGAAACGGTGCCCAGAGAGACCGACTTCGGATGATGAAATGTATATTAAGGCGGATTTAAAGCAAAGTAATGCGGCTACTGCGCCGCTGATGGCTGCTAATGGTATGTATCATTCACTCGAACTGTGGAAAATTAGGGATAGAAGCAGGACTGACGATCAAAAGGGTCTGTAAGCAATAAGGTAACTTTGACGGTGCGACTGGAAACTTTACCACCGGAGTTGTTTCAGAAGAAGAAGAGAAGTTCGGACAAAGAGGCGTATTGGGAGATTCAATATGAATTAGTGGTAGAAGTGAAGAATAGGCAGGTGTCTTTCTTTGTGGAAGTGAATGGGAAAGAATATGGGAAAGTGGATGTTAGCATGTATTCATCATTTTATAACTTTAGCCGTTAAAAATACTTCTTTTATTAAGAACGTTGTATATAGAAAAGGTCTGGTTGATTATCTCGTAATTCCACGGGCCCGATCAGTTGTGGTGGGGTGAAACTTACCCCTCGCCTTGGATATCGATAGGCCTAAGCACCCTGTGAAATTAGCGCTTCCCCTCTAATTTAGGGGCCACTGGGGCCGAATCGCTGTCTGACTGGGCTTGTGACGTCCAAAATTTAGCGACTGAGGCGCTGGGTAATCAGTCAGTCCTAAAAAGATTCCATGTTAATTCGACTTCTAAATCATTCTGAACACTGATAATTGATTAGGATTGTGTATTCTAAGTTTCAAGGGCTCTAGAAGGTAGGATCAAGCGGAACGGATGTTTATTAATCCGCCTAATGTCGCCACTTTGAAATTTCTTGCGAATTCTAGGTACAAACCGCAACGCTCAATAGCACTTGCCTTTCTCCTCTTCCAACTCTTCTACATCCAGCATCTTCTTTCAAAATATTGCCATATTCAACTCTTATAAGTCATCTTCAGGCAATCATATCACATTACCGAAGGCCAGAATCAAAATGCCACTTACCATCTCCAACGCTTCACCCTCCGAACTCAAAACACAGCTCACATCTTCTGCAACGCCTACCAGGCCATCTTTCCTCATCGCCTATGCTTCCTTGACAAGTAGTCGTTCTTGGTGCGGAGACTGTCGGAGCGCGGAGCCGTTTGTGAATGAGGTTTTCTCTGGCGATTCAAGGAAGGTTACTGTGGTTTATGTTGGGTAGAGCCATGAGTACGTACCTATGCACCAAGCCCTGAATTTATTTGACTCAATGGGGAATGCGCCGTCTAGGGGATAAAAACAAGATGAATGTGGCTGATGTGTTGAATAGATGGAGAGACCCAGCAAATCCATGGAGGAAAGAACCTTTCTTCGTGGAAAAATTACCTACTGTTTTTAAAGTGAGGGGTGATGGGGTATGTGCTCCCATGGACTGTATACTTGGTGATGCTGATACGGTATGTATAGGTGTGGGAGAGGTTGGTGGAGGGGGATGTGTATGTCGAAGGAAAGTTGAAGAAGTTCGTGCAAGGGGACAGTGTGATCTGATGACGATACTAGCAGTTGTCACTTTTTCCAAATCTAATTTTCTGAAAATTGTAGAACCTGTCTCTTTCACTTCAATTGAAAGCATGAGCTTACTCGACTTATGAATCAAAATTGAATTAAATGCTCGCCAGGATTATCTCTAATAGCATGGGAGGCGTCTACATCTCAGGCACTGCCGGACCAAGTGGCACCACAGGGTTGAGGGGATGTAAGCCTCAAAAGTTGATCACCTTATGAGGGTTGCAAAATGATTAGAGCCGTTTGGATTATAGCACTATCTAAATAGGCAAAACACCACTCTCCTTTTCCGCCACATTGAAGAAAATAATCGGATGCCACAAACCCCAAGGATATAAGATAGGAAGTATTGCCAACCACGGTCTCCCCCACCGCCCCAAATGCTATTGCAAGTGGTGTATAATGGCCACCTAAACTTAACAATCTCGAGATAGGTTGCAACAGTTCCCGGAATGAATCTCAAGGGCTCAATTAGCCAGACGAAGATCCACATCCGGAGAAAAACCAGCCAATAAACAACAATATGAAAAGATTTTCAATACTTCCCAGAATGCAACAAATGGGTTTAAAGTGCCAAGCAAATAAGTAAGCCAGATTACTTTTCCACGAGGAGCAGCGTCCTCGAGGCGCTCCGACGTATGTCGGCGATGCAAAATCGAGGTGTTCGCTTGGCGTGGCTTTTTGGAAGGACATTTGCCTCGCCTTGACGTTGCTAGAATGTAGATTTGTATGAGATGATGGAGTGACTGTTGTGGTTCTGGGTTTGACTAGGCGATGACTTATCACGATGACTTTGAGGTTTCAAGGCAACGCATGGTTTGTTATGATGGGTTTTGATGTGCTGCTATCGATGAACTTCGGACTGAAGTTGGTTTGACGAAGTTACCATAAAGGCAGGGAAATGAAAATTTAAGAAATAACTAGGGGCTCGGGAATTATTACATTCCAATTCAAATATTACGAACCCTCAACTCGGTTGGAAAGTGATGACGGCTTCTAAAACTAAGGTATGCCCATGAGATGTATTTCAGGTGGTGCTTACGAAACATACACTTTATTGTTCGAAAGGTCATAGTTCAGGAGCCTAAACTACTAGAACAGAGGTTCCATACCTTAGCGCCAGATTTCAGCAGGATCAGGTCTCGTTATTAGATCTCTATCAGAAATTAGAATACTTGCATGTCTAATATTTGGCCATATAATCATGACATGTAAAACGTATTCCAATATCAAGAAAGGAAGAACTATGCTTAATAGCAAAGAAATCAACTCAACCAAAAAATAATGAACTGTCTACCTTATGACAAAATCAGGGTCAAATTCTCGGGGAGGTCAAATGCGGGGTACACAAGGTGTCAAAATGCAGAGGTTAATCATCTTAACTTCCAAATGCACCTTGACGACCTTCCAACTCGGATATAAATTAGCGATGACGGCAGATACTTTACCCGGTATAAGTATAGGAGTCAAAATTTGTTGATCCCCAGACTGGCAAGTGTGGAGTTTACCCCTCAAAAGGTGGGTCGAATTTTTCGCTTGCCCCAGGAACTCCCCTGCAATGAAAACTAAAACCCCAGGTGACCGCATGCCCTAGGCGTTATACATGGCTTCCGAAGTGGGCAAAGAACATTGGCATGCTATGGACATTGTATTATCCGATGTAGCCAGAGGTTCCCCTGCAGCAACAAGATAATCAGAGGGATAATAGGGAAATTAGATAATCTTCATAAGAGGAGGGATCCCGTCTGGGTAGAGGGAGCTTGCCATTGCAGCTGTAATTGAACTGCAGTTGAATCTATTTCTTCTCTTGCTTTGAATGATAAGATGTTGTCCTCTTCCCTTGTAGTTCTTTTAGCTTCACTAGGTACCGTGTCGTCTAGCGAACCCAGTAATGACACAGCAGGACTAATCGTCCAGACCACCAGCGGAGAAGTTCACGGATTCATCAATCAAACTGCACCTCTCGTCCGCCAATTTCTAGGCGTGCCTTACGCAGAGCCTCCACTTGGAGCACTCAGATTCGCACCACCTCAGACAAAGACCAAGGGAAGGCCAATTAGTGCAACGGCATTCGCTCCGTCGTGCATGCAGCAATTCAGCAACAGCTCGACAATCTACACAGCAGAGGTCCCTCAATTCTTGATCAATGGAGGCCAATCGGAAGACTGTCTGTATCTCCATATTTGGGCGCCGGCTTTGAAGAAGGATCATCCTCAGGAACTTGCGCTTCCGGTTTTCCTGTACATTCCTGGCGGTGGGTTCACAAGTGGAGGGTCCAATTCTTTGTATAAAATACCAGATAAATGGATCCAGCGCACCCAATCTCATATTGTGGTTGTTATGAAGTAAGAAGGAAAGCTGTTCACTGGGCTGACTGGAAAGCTGATTGAGTTCCAGCTATCGCGTGAATGTGTTCGGGTATCCAAATGCCAAAGCATTGAGTGATAGAAACCCTGGTCTTCTCGATCAACGGAAAGCGTAAGTCCTCTACTCCAGTGTTCTTGAAAACCAGATTTATTTACTAATAAATTCAAAGAGTGGAATGGACAAGAGACAATATTGCAGCATTTGGAGGCGATCCCAACCGCATCACACTTTGGGGCCAGTCAGCTGGGGCCGCCAGCGTTGATTTATATGGCTACGCCTACCCCGACGACCCTATTGTCTCTAGCCTCATCTGTGATTCTGGATCTGCAAGCTTGCTGGAAAGTGCCGACACCGCGCAGACAAACTTCACGTTCCTCGCGGGACTTGTCGGGTGTGGAAATCTCGCTCCACAACCTGAACTTGACTGTGTTCGAAAAGTGCCAGCCCAGACCTTGGAGAATGCGCTCTCAAACTACGCAATTAGTGGTGTAAAACCGTCAATTTCTTTCATACCATTCCCGGATAATGTAACAGCGTTCTCAAATAGTACGGATAGGGCTATGAGAGGGCTTGTGGCAAAAATCGTAAGCACTTCTACTCTAGTATGAACTTTAAGCTCACCTGTACCTCAGCCTGCGATTCTTGGAAGCAATACAAATGAGGGTGCTGGCTTCGTTCCATTCACTCCAAATGGACCGGGTGCTGCAGAGCTTTTTGCTACTACAGAAAACATCATTGCTTGCCCAGTCAGTGCTGAAATCAGGTACGAATGATCCAGCAACTCTAACCGTACTTTCTTACCCCATCCAGGACACGCAACCTTATTGGACTTCCCACATATCGATATCAATATGCGGGCAACTTTTCCAATATTTCCCCAGTGAGCTGGATGGGTGCATTCCACAGTTGTAAGTATCCAATGATAAGCGATCAATGGTTTCTGACGGAATACTAATTTGATCCAAGCTGAACTACCTTTGCTCTTTGGTACACATTACGAATACAGAGGACAGTCAACCGCATTTGAATACAACGTCTCGCATGCAATGGAAGGTCTGATAGATATTCATCTCTGAAATGTTTCTTGCTGGCTGACAAGTAATTACAGCTTTCTGGGTTTCCTTCGCCTCCAACCCAACTGCGGGGCCTGCCCGATGGACGGAGGAAGGCTACTTCGCCTGGCCTCAATACCAGCAGAACACTGCCTCGATGTTGCTTTTTGCGTCTGGGGATACGTTACAGCAGTTGGTTACTGGTTCTAGGATCGATGCGAACTGTACGGGGTGAATTGTGGTTTTTGAGATTAAATGTGGATTTGCAAAAGGTGAGAGTATGAAATCACTTGGCTGAGGGTAGGAACAATTCAGCGGGGGAATTATCAGTTGCAGTGGGATATTAAATTCCGTAGAATATCCACAGTTGATTCAGAGAGCGCTTCTAGTGACTTTCGATCCTACTACCCTACCGAAGTATTTAAAACCTCCCTCATCTTGGGCGATAGCCACGCCCATCAGTCTCATCTGCGTGGATCGAATCACCACTTGAGGCGGCCTAGGCTTTGCCTGTTAAGCTATGAGATCTTGTGATAATACTGATGGGTAAACTGAGAACAAACTGATGACGATGATTGAGGTAAGGCTCGATCATCAATCATGCAGAAAGAATCTCAACGTGAAATATCTTACAATTATGACGCCGAGAGGTAGCCTCGGCTTAGTCAGCATTTCACAACCTCCCCTAACGTCGCCCCATGCATCTAATGCAGGCGTCTAATCATACGATCACCATATATCTAAGGAATGGAGAATATTCCCAAAATTTCTCGTTCGCCGTCCCTTACATGCTTATTAAATGGGAGAACAATTACGAAACGCGTCAGGCCTTTGTGGTGACTGCTGGCGAATGACAACTGACCCAACTTGCTTATGCTTATTGCTAACGCGAGGCTATCTTCACCCCTCTGCCCACTGGGGTTCCCTTATTCAGCGCGTCACTTGCCCAATATGTACAACTATTGAAAAACATCCGAGCTTCAGCCGCAATCGTGGAGACTCGAGGTTGTTTCGATTTTTCGGGATATCTCCCTCCCTATCGCTTTACAAAGGCCGACAAACGTCGCTTGATGGATCAAGAAAATGGCTAGAATACGAGGAGATTCTACGGTACCTCGGAGATCTAGAAGGGATCGAAGTTTGGAAAGGGTCTCAAAATCTTATGTGCTACAAATTTTACACATCGGAAGGTTATGATTCTTTGTTGTTGAACAGAATGATTGTGACTGATTTCAAAACTAGATGATATCTCCGGTTATTTCATTCCTCAGAGACCCATCAATCGGGACATTGGAGGTCACGCTGCTCTTGCAGCTACAAGATTGAATTTAGAAACTTGCATGAGAAACCATGTCTCTTGCCGGACACCAGACAAACCTATATTGCCCTATCGCGTTCTTGATTTAGGTGATCCGACGAAACCTTCTGGACCTTCCGTTCGTCTACATTCAAGCTTAGAAGCACAGCGCGGGGAATATGCCGCCTTGAGCTACTGTTGGGGAGGCCCACAATCCATCCAAACGACGCGCTCCACTATCGACACCTTTTCTAAAGGCTTGGACTTACGGATCTGCTCCCAAACGATACAAGACGCCGTCGTAGTTACTCGGGGTTTAGGTATCCAGTACCTGTGGATTGATGCACTCTGTATTATTCAGGGACAAGCTTCAGACAAGATGCATGAAATTGCATCTATGGGCAAGATCTATAAAAATGCAACTGTGACGATTTCAGCAGCAAATTCACGGAGTGCGCAGGATGGTTTCTTGAAATACCAAAAGCGAGGAGTGTCAGTGCAAACAGCTTTGCTATGTAGGGCATCCAACCAGGAAGTATTACCCGAAAACAGCGACTTGTCTCGAAATGGCCCGTACGGAAAGGTTTGGCTCGAGTTGGAACGCGTGCAGGATCACTCCACAGAGCCACTTTCTCAGCGTGGATGGGCATTTCAAGAGCAAGTGCTTTCACTACGACTGCTACAATACGGATCTGAAGGGGTGACGTGGCACTGTCTCGATGTGGACAAAACAGTGCCGGTTATGCACAGCTTCGTCCGCTACAAACCGAGATCAAAAGCTTCACGACCTGCGATCCTCCGACGAACTGGACATAATCGGAGAGGTATCGGGTATCAACTATGGTCTGAAATGATCGAGGACTTCAGTAATCGACATTTAACCGTTCCAGAGGACAGGCTGCTGGCAATCGCGGGTATAGCTTCTGAGTTGCATGAGCTTTCGAAAGATACTTATCTTGGAGGGCTTTGGCAGGAAGACTTAGTTCGCCAACTTGGCTGGAGGCAGAAAGAAGGAGATGAACGAGCTACTAGGCCACTATCAAGGACGCCTAGTGCACCAAGCTGGTCATGGGCCTCTGTGGATGGAGGTATTGAGTTCGGTGGAAGGTATTCCGCAGCGGCGGCAGGACGAGTCCTTCCACGGCCGCTCCCCGAACATCTTTATCCCGAAGCCATTCTGCGAAGCTGTATTGTGCACCCAAGGAAGTCCAGCGCGCCATTTGCAGACATCGATAGTGGACGGTTAGTTCTCTCGGCCAAGCTCATCAAAGGTCCACATCCGTCGGCACTAAAATCATCCACCGCCGACGAGATCAGGGCGGAGATGAATATTACGGTTGAGAATGCTTTAGTTGGAACCTGGCATCCGCATGCTGAAGACGTTTTAGATATTACACTCGACCAGGATACGGAGACTGGTGCGACACACTTCTCCATAGATTCAAGACGGGTCGTTAGGGGTAATCGTATCTTCAGTTCCGCGGCTTGGTATCTTCTCCTCGCCTATTGTTTCAATGAGTCCCCAATTGGGCTGATCTTGGTGAATGACGGAAAGGACCGATTCAGAAGGATTGGATATTTTCAATCCAAAGATCCATCACATCCACCACTGTCGTTCAATCAACACTTCAAGAAAGTCCGAACGAGAGACGTCGTGATTGTGTGAACTTGGCCGAATTTGTAGCGTGAATTGTTTCGGCCTCCGCGCTATCCGCATTGCTGGTAGATAAATTTGGTAAATGAATATTTTTACTTGAAGCATGGGCAAACCACTAAGGAGACTGGCTCGGCAAAAATGTGTCGTTTGGCTAGATAAACGCTTGGTGCTCAGGCACTTGTACAAGAGGAACCCCACGAACCACAAGGATCGCGAGTAGCGATGACGCATGGATCTTCCTCCACCCCCAAGAGATCGATTCATTTGGTCGGTGGAAAGAATTTGTATGTATTCCTCTGAAGACCCAAGCGCAGGCCCTTTGGGTCATGAGGAGAGATCTCTGCATACGGCGATATGCAGAGGTTTTTAATCTAATTCGTCCTAGCAATCTAGGAAAGTCAACTTCGAGCTCACACATGGAAAGACTGAAGTGGAGATATACAGTCGAGGTCAAACTTGCTTCCAAATATATATAGAGCATGTCATGCATGCACTTTTCTGACGTAGCTTCCAATAGCAAATGCTATCCCTATCAGATATTTACTTTGATTTTACCTTTGTAATCTTTTAACTTCAAAGTCAAGAAGTATTTCATATTCTGTGGATGTTTTTGTTGCACCATCTCCAAGCTAGAGGTAAAACGGACTCCCAAAACTTTTGTAGGAGATTGGATTGTCAATTTCTGCGACCAATTCTGTTTGAATAGCAAGTTTAATTAACATAGCACGGAAATTAGCAACCTGTGAAAAACTCGCTCGTCGAAGATATAATTATAAAATATCAAAATTCACAATAAATCGACCTGATGCCTTAGCAGAAACTTAAATTTCACTCATATCTTTTCCAAAATTCAATCTACAACCATCCCAAACTAAATCTCCTGGAGGAAAACAAAACTAAAACCCCTCAAATACACCCTTCTTCCTTACATCCTACTCCTGCCCCATAAACCCACCCAATTGCTTCTCTAGCTTCGACTTCTTTATATGTACCCCTTCCTCCTCAACCAGCCACACACATCCCACTCCCCACATCTACCTCTACCTCTCCCTCTCCCTCTACATCCCAACACCAAAGTATACTCCAACTGCCCCCCTCCGCACACCTTATCTCTTAACTCACTACACTATCATCCTCTTCTCTTCTTTCTCTTCTCTCCTCTCCTCCTCTCCCACCCCATCTCACAAGCCCTAGAATGCACGCTCACACGCAATGATAGCATCTGCGGGAACCGGCGCATGTAAACATGTTCGCGCTCGTTGACCGGGGCTGAGATCCCGCGGCGTTTTAAGGGCGGGGAAGAGGATGCCGCCGCCGGGGGAAACTTGGGGATGGTGGAAGGAGGAGGAGGAGGAGGAGGAGGGGAAGAGGATGCGTGTTTTGCTGCCGGATGAAGGGGGTGGGGTTTGGTGGTTTTAGATGATTTTTGCAGGGCAGGAAGGTAGGGAAGGGTGGGAAGGGGGAGTTTGATGGGTAGGGCGCGAGAGGGGGGGTTTGGTGAAATGTGGTCTGGAGCTGGAGGGGTAGGGCTGTTATGCTGGTTTTGCGGATGAGGATGTTGATGTGGGGGGCTTGGGAGGCGGAGGAGATGGAGGCGAGGGATTAGAGTTGTAGGGAAGGAGGTGAGTTTAGTGATAGGAAAAGTTGCAGAGAGGAGGTAATGAGAGATCGAGCGCTGGACGCCTTCCGATAGATGCAGAAGATTTGAGAGGGGGAGTGCGGGGTTAGATCGATGATGGGTTGTTTCCAAGGCTTTTGTGCCTAATGGGTTGATGTTAAAGAGCATGAGGTTGAGTAGTGGGGTTT
>Ga0182030_10008068_pt1 | contig 21866 bp, 15 predicted proteins | sample 812S3MmetaG_FD_121299 | JGI IMG/M metagenome (GOLD analysis project Ga0182030, IMG submission 121299) | Permafrost microbial communities from Stordalen Mire, Sweden - 812S3M metaG (Illumina Assembly) | ecosystem: Environmental > Terrestrial > Soil > Wetlands > Permafrost | place: Sweden... | reverse complement strand
GTGTAGACAGCGGTTCGATTCGGGTGTTCCAAAGCCCGAGTTGATAGCAGGCCGGCAGCTGTCATAGCTCCACAGCTTACCTTATTCCGGTGAAGGCATCTTTGACAGCGGCCCGCCGCGCTCCCCACTTCGGAACGGTTGTGCAAACTTCCTGGTTACGAGGTGGCGTCAGCGCGAAGCTCGAACCAGAGGAAGCCGTACGGGCCGAGTGACAGGCGGTAGGGTTCGGTTCCTATCTGCGGAAATTCCGTATAACCGAGCATTTCAACCGGCGTCATTCCGGCCAAACCGGAGAGATCCAGTTCCACAGGTTGCGGAAACCGCGACAGATTAGCCACGCAGAGCACCTGGTCCTTCTCATCCCGCCGCAGGTAAGCGAGAATCTTCCGGTTAACGGGGTCGAGGAATTCCAGAGAGCCCCGGCCGAAGACGCGGAACAGTTTCCGCAGCGCGATCATGTTGCGCATCCAGTGCAGTATCGATGACGAATCGGCGAGCTGCGCTTCCACGTTCACCGCGTCGTAGCCATAGATCGCGTCCATAATGACCGGGCTATAAAGCTGCGCCGGATTGGCGCGCGAGAACCCGGCGTTGCGGTCCGCCGACCACTGCATCGGCGTGCGGACTCCGTTCCGGTCGCCCAGATAGATGTTGTCCCCCATGCCGATTTCATCGCCGTAATAGATCACCGGAGTTCCGGGAAACGATAGCAGAATGCTGTTCATCAGCTCAATGCGGCGGGGATTGTTGTCCATCAGAGGCGCGAGACGCCGGCGAATTCCCACGTTCAGGCGCATCCGGGGATCGCTGCCGTAGGCGAAATACATGTAATCGCGCTCATCGTCGGTCACCATTTCCAGCGTGAGCTCGTCGTGATTGCGCAGGAAGAGTCCCCACTGGCAGCATGTCGGGATCCGCGGCGTTCGCGACATGATTTCGACCACCGGATGCCGGTCTTCCAGACGCAGCGCCATGAACATTCGCGGCATCAGCGGGAAGTGGAACGCCATGTGGAATTCGTCGCCCTCGCCGAAGTACTCGCGAACGTCTTCGGGCCACTGGTTCGCTTCTGCGAGCAGCAGTCGGTTTGCGTAATTGGCGTCCATGACCTGGCGCAGACGCCTGACAATGTCGTGGGTCTCCGGAAGATTTTCGCAATTCGTGCCGTCCCGCTCCACAAGGTAGGGAACAGCATCGAGCCGAAGCCCGTCGACACCCATGTCGAGCCAGAAGCGCATGGCTCTCAGGACCTCGTCGATCACGGCAGGGTTGTCGTAATTCAGATCGGGCTGGTGAGAGAAGAAGCGGTGCCAGTAATAAGCCCTCGCCTCGGCGTCCCACGACCAGTTGGATTTTTCTGTATCGGTGAAAATTATGCGCGCGCCGCTGTACTTCTTGTCTGTATCGCTCCAAACGTAGAACTCTCGTTCCGGCGAACCCGGACCGCCCCGGCGAGCCGCCTGAAACCACGGATGCTGATCCGACGTGTGATTCACCACCAGTTCGATCAGCACCTGCATCTCCCGGGCATGCGCTGCCTGCAGGAAGTCTTTGAAATCGTCCAGCGTGCCGTAAGAAGGATGGACGTTGAGGTAGTCCGATATGTCATAGCCGTCGTCGCGCAGCGGGGAAGGGAAGAACGGGAGGAGCCAGAGGCACGTGACGCCGAGGTCCTGCAGATAGTCGAGTCGCTGCGTCAGGCCTTTGAAGTCGCCAATGCCGTCGTTATCGCTGTCGGAAAATGCTTTGACGTGCGTTTCATAAATAATTGCGTCTTTGAACCACAGCGGTTCGCGTGCGCTTCCAGCCAGTGCCATCAGTCAGCCAGCGCGGCAGCAGTCGGCCTGCCAGTGTACGGCACTTAACATGCAGGAGCGGTAACGTGAACGGCAAAGTGCTCACCTCGCGGTCCAGTGGAATCATGCTGCATCCCACGTCGCTCCCCGGTCCTTACGGCATTGGCGACCTGGGACCGGAAGCGCGGCGCTTTGTGGACTACCTTGCCGGCGCCGGGCAAACCCTCTGGCAGGTGCTGCCATTGGGACCCACAGGGTTTGGCGATTCACCTTATCAGTGCTTCTCCGCATTGGCCGGCAACCCGCTGCTGATCAGCCTGGAGGACCTTGCCGCTGACCCGGGCCCCACCTTATTCTCGCCGGACCATGTCGACTTCGAGCACGTTATCCCCTGGAAAACGGCGGTTCTCGAAGCCGCGGCGAAGAGATTCAGGACCACTGCGTCTGCCGGGGAGCGACAGCGTTTCGAGGAGTTCTGCTGCGAGAACGCAGACTGGCTGGATGACTACGCTCTGTTCCAGTCCGTCAAGCAACTCGCCCCGACGCTTATCTGGAACCAGTGGGATGAGGATATCCGGGAACGTGACGCGCAGGCGCTGAAGCGTACGCGGACCCGCCTGGCGGCGGCGATCGACACGCAGAGATTTCTGCAGTACGCGTTCTTCTCGCAGTGGAACGCGCTGCGCTCGTACTGCCGTGAGCGCGGCGTGCGCATCATGGGAGATTTGCCGATCTATGTCGCGCACGACAGCGTCGACGTCTGGACCAGCCGGGAGTACTTTCAACTCGACGAACGCGGCAATCCGCGAGTCGTCGCGGGTGTGCCGCCGGACTACTTCAGCAGAACCGGGCAGCGGTGGGGCAACCCGCTCTACGACTGGGCCGCGCTCGGGCGAAACAACTACGACTGGTGGCTGAGGCGGCTCCGCAACGCTCTCAAGCTGTTCGATGTGGTTCGTCTGGATCATTTTCGCGGTTTCGAGGCTTACTGGGAGATTCCGGCGGACGCCCCGACAGCGGAGACAGGCCGATGGACGAAAGGTCCGGGCAGAAGTCTGTTTCAAACATTGCAAAAGGAGCTGGGCGCATTGCCGCTCGTGGCGGAAAATCTCGGCGTCATCACCCCTGAAGTTGAGAATCTGCGGGCCGAATTCGGATTCCCCGGCATGAGCATCCTGCAGTTTGCGTTCGGTGCCGATCCCCAGGCGCCGACGTTCCGGCCGCACAACTACACGCGCGATCTCGTCGCCTATACCGGTACTCACGACTGCGATACGACTGTCGGCTGGTGGACAAGCAGCGGACACGGCGAAAGCACCCGCACCGAGGAGAACATCCGGAGAGAGCGGGACAATGCGCGCCGGTATCTCAACACGGATGGCCGCTCCATCCACTGGGATTTCATCCGCGCCCTGCTGGCGTCGGTGGCAAACACGGTTATGATTCCGCTGCAGGATGTGGCCGGACTCGGCAGTGAGGCGCGCATGAATCAGCCGGCGACCCTTTCGGGAAACTGGCGTTGGCGCGCGCGGCCGGGCACTCTCACGCATGAGAGCGCGGCAAGCCTGCGGGCGCTGAGCGAATTGTATGAGCGCAATCCGCAACGGTGATGGCAAACAGCGTGCATCTCACCCGGCGCGTGCGGTTCATCACACTGCTCTTGTTTATAAACGGCGTCTGGTCTGCTGCAGCACAAACTGCCGCGGCGCCTTCTCAAACCACCGCCGCGGCGAAGAATCAGGATCCTTTTAATCGCGACACTCCCCAGAGTTCGGTGGTCAGTTTTCTCGAAGCCTGCCACGCGAAGAACTACGCAAAGGCCTGGCGATATCTGGATCTGCGCGACGTTCCGGAATACAAGCGAGTGCAGGAAGGACCCGAACTCGCCCAACAGCTCGAACGGATTCTGGATCGCGATCCGCGCTTCGATGTAGCCTCGCTCAGCCGGGAGCGCGACGGGGATACCAATGACGGTTTGCCCCGCGAAAGCGAATTAGTCGATACCTTCAACGTCGATGGCAAGCAGCAACAGCTGACCCTGGAACACACGACGCTGCTTTCCGGCGTTCAGGTATGGCTGCTTTCGCCTGATGCCGCACGCCTGGTTCCGAAGCTGGCGGCGCTGTCCACGGATTCTGCGATTGACAAGTACCTTCCGCCTGAACTGGTGAACTGGAAGCTGGTAGATACTTCGCTGTGGCGCTGGCTTGCGCTGGTTCTCCTGGCGATTCTTCTGGGCGTGTTTTCGCGGTGGATCTCGCGGCTTGCACTTCTTATAGCGGAGGCTCTGATCGGACGCGGCTGGCCCCATGTCGACAGGAAAGTCCTCCGTCCGTTTGCCGGACCGTTTCAACTATTGTTGCCGGTCGTCATGTTCCGCGCTTCGTTTACCGCGCTCGGTCTTTCGGCGCTGCTTCGGCTGGCAATGGAGCACCTCTGCAGATTCCTCCTGGTAGCCGCGATCGCCTGGCTTTGGCTCCGAGTCGTGGACGCCGCCATCTCCGGAGTCGGGTCCTTTCTGACCGCCCGAAAAAGGCAGCTGCCGTACTCCGCCATGTCGCTCGCCTCGCGGATCCTCAAGCTCACAGTCTTAGTCTTCGCCCTGACAGCGCTGTTGAGCGACTGGGGTTACAACACGTCGACGCTCCTCGCGGGGCTCGGCGTCGGAGGCATTGCCATCGCGCTCGCAGCCCAGAAAACCATCGAGAATCTTTTTGGCGGCGTAGCGGTGATCAGCGACCGCCCGGTGCGGGTGGGCGACTACTGCAAATTCGGAAACAGTTCCGGCATCGTGGAAGATATCGGGCTGCGTTCCACCCGCATCAGGACGATAGACCGCACGCTGGTGTCAGTGCCCAACGGCGCTTTCTCGGCGATGACGCTCGAGAATTTCAACCACCGGGACAAAATGCTGTTTCACATTACGCTGAATCTGCTCCGCGACACCACCCCGGAACAGGTCAGAACGCTCCTCGAGTCGGTTGGCAATAACCTGCGCCGCAATCCGAAGATCGAGGGAGGCGCGATGCCGATAAGGTTCGTCGGCATCGGCAGCTATTCGCTCGATCTGGAAGTCTTTGTCTACGTCCTGACCACCGATGGCGACGAATTCCTGAGAATTCAGCAGGAGCTGCTGCTGACGATTCTGGATGAGGTTGCGGCAGCGGGCACAGCGCTGGCGCTTCCGACTCAGGCGAGCGTCAGTTATGCAGGGGATCGCCAGCCGGTTCACGAAAGGGGCGAGCCCGAACCCGCGCACAACGGGAGGCATTGAGTTGCGGGCCAGCCGAACGTCCGCAAGGACATTACTTTTTATGACATCGCTTTCGCTTTTCGCCGCCGCTTCGCGCGCGGGCACAAATCACCCGGAGCCGATCCTCGACTACATCCGGCGGACGTGGGGCACGCTCACCCGTACCAATCGAACCCTGGCAACGTCGGCCGTGGACCCGAAGTTTCATCCGGAAGCCGGCGGACGATGGCCCGTGTACATCTCGGCGGCGGAAAACCGCGCCACAGTGGAAGTGGCCTTTCACCGTGAGATGACGCCGCAGGACCTCCGCCTGATCGACCTGCGAACGCTGCCGGCTTCAGGTGTTCCCGGCCCCGGTCTGCTCTACCTGCCCCGGCAATACGTCGTGCCAGGCGGCCGCTTCAACGAGATGTATGGATGGGACAGCTATTTCATCGTAAGAGGTCTCCTGCGCGACGGATTTACAGATGAAGCGCGGGACATTGTCGACAACTTTTTATACGAGATTCGCAATTACGGTAAGGTTCTGAACGCGAACCGGTCGTATTATCTGACGCGGTCTCAGCCGCCCTTCCTCACCGAGATGATTCTGGCTGTCTACAGGCGCACCCAGGATCGTGCATGGCTGGAAAATTCCGTGCCGGCGATGGAAGCCTATTACCGCTACTGGACGACGGAGCCGCATCTGACGCCGGAAACCGGTCTGTCACGCTATTTCGACCTTGGTGAAGGACCCGCGCCCGAGGTGATCGCCTCGGAGCGCGATTCGAAGGGCCACACCCATTACGACCGGGTGCACGCCTGGCTTCGCAAACACGCCGCGGGCGATTATGACGTCAGCCGGTATTACGACGCCGCCAACGATCGGCTTACGCCGCTTTTCTACAAAGGCGACCGTTCCATGCGCGAATCGGGTTTCGATCCATCGGGACGGTTCGGACCGTTCAGCATCGACATCATCGACTACAATCCGGTCTGTCTCAACTCGCTGCTGTATCTGATGGAGAGCCAGGCTGCGGAACTGTTGGAGCAGATTCCGTCGCGGGCGAATGAGGCGCAGGAATGGCGCGCTCGTGCGCAGCGGCGGGCCACGCTGATCAACGGGCTGATGTGGAACGAGCGCGACGGCCTCTATGAGGATTACGATTTCGTACACCGCAAGACACGCCGCTATCCGTTCCTCACGACCTTTTATCCGCTGTGGGCGGGAATCGCCGCGCCTGCACAGGCGGCCCGGGTGGCCGGAAATCTTCCTCTGTTCGAGCGCGCCGGAGGTCTTCAGACCAGCACCAACGAAAGCGGGGATCAGTGGGATGCTCCGTTCGGCTGGGCGCCGCTCGAACTGATCGCACTGGAGGGTCTGCGCCGCTATGGCTATCATGCCGATGCCGACAGGATTTCGGGAAACTTCCTTTCCATGGTGGCCGGGCAATACCGCGAGCATGGCACTATCCTCGAAAAATACGACGTGGTGCGACGCTCTGCCGAGCTGAATCGCGAAATCCGGTTCGGCTACCGCACCAATGAGGCGGGCTTCGGGTGGACTAACGCGGTGTTCACGAACCTGCTCGACGCATTGCCGGCAGAACAAAGGCTCCGCATTCTGGCGGCGAAGTGAAGGGCGTCCGATCGCGCATACTTTATGGCGACGAGCATTGTGCGGTGGACATGCTCAGCAGCCTGAGGTGAAAGTCCTTCACCCAGGTCTGCGCTCCATTTTCAACTTACGATCTCCTGGAATAAGCGCCGGACCGCATCTCAACTGTTATATAGTTGCGAGGTCCAAAGGAGTTGAAGCATGAGAATCGTCGCTTTGACGGGCTGTCTTCTGATGGCTGTTACGGTTGCAGCGCAGACGCAGGCGGTCGCAACCGGTTAGCCACCCGCGGCCGGGCACGCAGTCACTCCCGAGCAGTATGAGGGCTGGAAGAAGGACCTCTCCAACTGGCGCCGATGGGGCAAGGACGATGAGATCGGCGCCCTGAACCTGATCACTCCCGCAAAGCGGAAACAAGCCGCCGCGCTCGTCAAGGAGGGGGTTTCCGTTTCCATGGCCGGCGACCTCGATACGGTGAAAGCCGTGGACAATCCGAATCCCTTTGAACTGAGGATGCTCGGCATCGGCATGGACGAGATCGCCGTGAACTATCACGGCGTTGCCCATACCCATCTCGACTCGCTGGCGCACATCAACGACAACGGCGTGTTTTTCAATGGATACAAGCCGGATGCGGAGACGGTCATGAAGCAGGGACATGCGAAGAACTCCATCCATAACCTGAAGAACGGAATCTTCACCCGTGGAATCCTGATCGACATTCCCCGGCTCAAGGGTGTTCCTTATCTCGAACCGGGCACGCCGATTTACGTGGAAGACCTGGAGGCGTGGGAGAAAAAAGCCGGCGTCAGGGTTTCAGCGGGCGACGCGCTGTTTGTCCGAACCGGCGTCTGGGCTCGCAGGAAGGCTTTGGGGCCGTACCAACGCGGGCGTGCCGATGGCGGCCGCGATGCCGGCCTCGATGCGTCGGTGATTCCGTGGCTCAGAAAGAGGGATATCGCGATCCTGGGAAGCGACCATCCGCAGTACGTCGCGCCCGCTCTGTTGCGCGGGGCAGTACACGATTTCGCTTTGCTGTATCTGGGCATTCACCTTTTCGACAATTGCGACCTCGAAGCCCTGGCCGATGCCGCGGCAGCCCGTAAGCGCTGGGATTTTCTCCTTACCGCCGCGCCGCTGGCGATTCCAGGAGGCACCGGATCGCCTATTAACCCGATTGCGACCTTCTGATCCGGACCTCGTGATAAGATTCCGGGCGATGTTCGCGCAGTCCGGTTCGCTCGCTCGGCGATTCGGCCTTCTTCTGGCAATCGTTTCCCTGATGCCGGGCCAGCAGCCAAAACCGGCCGACGCGAATGATTCGACGACTGCGAAGGATTCGAACGCCACAGCCGAAGTTCTCGCGCTCGAGAAGAAAATCGAGGACGCCGTCGTTCGCGGCGATGTTGCGTTCGCAGACAGCGTGCTCGCAAGCGATTTCAGCTTTGTTCACGGGGATGCCTGGACCACCGGAGGGAAGCCTCTCGCCAGCGATGATAAAGCGGCCTTTCTCAAACGCGTGGCCGACAGGGAATATCTGGTTCACGATCTGGACGGCGTGAAAACGGAAGTGCATGGCGACATCGTGATCACCTATGGGCGTTATGTCAGCCTCTTCATGCCGAAGAATCAGGCCGCAGCACCGGGGCGGCTGAACTCCATCTGGTTCGAGCGGGTGTACGCGAAAAGAAACGGGAAATGGCTGTTTCTTTCGCACCGCACCGTACGCGGCCCGACCGTTTCTCCGGCGGGTGTCGACCATTCCGCGCAAGCACCCGGGGCTCGAACACAATGAAGCAGGAAGCCTGGGATGAAATGAGCGAATTCGGGCACAGCCGTCGTGGTTTCCTGCAGGCCGGGGTAAAGTTCTCGGCTTATACGGCGGCGATCTCAGCGATCCGGCCCGCAGCGAAAGGGCAAACGCAACCCGCCCCCCGGCCTCCGGCAGCGCGTCGTCCGCAGCGCGTTGCGGTGATCGGAGCAGGCCATTACCACGCGACTCTCGCGCCATTCTACCTGCAGATTCTGCAAAACGAGAAGCTTGATATCGCAGGCGTGCACGATCCGGACCGCGCAGTTGCAGAGGATCGCGCCCGGCGCTGCGGCAGCACTCCGTTCACAGACTACCGGGCCATGATCGACAAGACCAAACCCGAGTTTGTGCTGTCCCTGAACCGTCACGTCGATATGCCCGGGCCGTTCCGGTATCTGGTGGACAGCGGGATTCCTTTTCTCGCGGAGAAGCCCTGGGGAACGGACGCCAAAACCGTCAACGAACTCGCCGCCTACGCGGAGAAGAAGAACGCCTGGGCCTGCGCTCCGATGTCCTTCCGGTACAGCTGGTGGACTGAGACCGCCCGAAGAATGTTCAGGAACGGTGAGCTCGGAACGATCTCGCACATGCTGGTGCGTTTCAATCAACCCGGCATCCAGCGTTATCTCGACGAAGGCAACAGCTGGATGGTGACCAAAGCGCAGGCTGGCGGCGGCGCTTTGCTGAACCTGGGCTTCCACGGCTTCGATCTCTGCCGTTACATCACGGGCGAGGAGCCCTCCGTTGTTTCGGCGGTGACGAGCCACTCGATCTGGAAACGCGACGTTGAGGACTATGCGTTCGTGACCCTGCGGACGCCGAGCGGCATCGTATTTCTCAACGAAGCCAGCTATACATTTCCGGCGAACGGCTCCGACAGCGAGCGCAAGATCGCCGCGGAGAAAGCCCTCGTGCGCGCGACGACCACCGGCGATGGCGTTCAGATCATCGGTCCGGGCCGGAATGAAACGCGCATGGCGCCGGCAGACTACGTGGGGAGCTGGCCGGGTGTCGTGAAAGACTGCCTCGACCGGATCGGCCGCGGTGAGCCGCCTCCGGCGTCAGTCCGCGATTGCGCCCGCGCGGTGTCTCTTACTTTCGACGCGTACCAGATGGCCGGTGAAAAACCGGCCGTGAAGCTTTGATTGCCGGTTGCGCCGCTTTGCGCGCCGAGGCCACACCGCGCATATTCAGAAGATTCGCCAGAATCGCGACGGAACTTCTTATTTGTCGCTCACCGACTGGCGGTCCGGCCCGTATGCAGGCCCGTGGACCGTTCGGTGCGACACATACAGCCAGTGGCCGTCGCGTTTCTCGTACACCCGCTCGAACCACACTGAGAACCAGGATTGCTCCGGCTTGGCCATGCGGTTCTGTGCCACGTAACGCCCATAAGTGATCGCGACGTCGCCGTGCATCTCCACCTTCACCGAGTCCAGATCACGCGCGTTGTACTGCTTGTTCTGCACTCGCTGAAGAAAGGTTTTCCTGTCGTCGACGAGAAGAGGCTTGCCGCCGGTAGTCCATGCGTCACTGTGCGTAAAAGTGAGATCCGGGCTGCTGACCTTGTCCACATAAGCAACGTCGCCGCGCACCACGGCTGCTTCCATCGCTCTTTCGAATGCCAGGACTTCCTCCGCTTCCGGCGAAACGGGTTTGGACGTGGCCGCTGTCGGATTCGGCTTCAGACTGGCGGAGGGCAGGCCCTGCTGGCCAGGAACCGGATACGCAATCGCCGCAGCAAACAGCACCCCGACGGGAAATGCCCTTTTCATGGCGAGGAGTTTATCAACTCCGCATGGCCTCCGCCAGCGCGCGTTGGCGCAGTCCCCGCATATAACCCTGCGCGAAGGCCTGATAGGTTCGGTCGCCGCCCACCATCGGCACGGTGTGATCCAGGTGTACGATCCCGTCGTATTTGATGTCCACCAGCGCCTTCATGGCCTTGTACATGTCGTAGTAGCCGTTATCCACATGCGTTTCCTGAAAACGCGGCAACGGAGAACTGACGTTCCTGAAGTGAATTTCGTAAATCTGTCTGCGCGCTCCGAAGTAACGAATGGCGCCGGCGGGGTCCGTTCCGATCGCATTTCCGCCTTCGGCCCACGTTCCGCAGCACAGGCAAATCCCGACGTTCGGGCTGTCGGCAATCTTCAGTGCTTTCCTGCAGTCGTTCAGATTCGCCATGATCCGCGGTACGCCAAAAAGCGACCTTACGGGCGGGTCGTCGGGATGAAACGCGATTGCCACCCCGGCCTCTTCTGCCACCGGTATGACTTGCCGGATGAAGTAGGTGTAGTTTGCCCAGATCTCTTCCGTGCTGTATTCGCGCCCGAAATACAACGAACCTGCCGACCCCATGACCGCTAAGCCGCCGGGGACGTCGGCCGGAATTCCCATGCTCGGACTGTTGAGATCGAAGACCCGTGTTTGCGATCCGCGCGTCTCAACAAATTCACTGGTAACAATCTGAGCCAGATTGAAGTTTGAGAGCGTGAAATGGAACCCGGCCTTGCCCAGCGTACGCAGCCATGTCTTGTAGTCTTCGATCTTCTTATCCCGGCCCGGCCGGTTGAGAACAATCTCGGTCTGATTATTGGTTACCGCCAGGTTGCGCATGTTGTGTACGGAAAGCCCGGCCTCCGCGTAACGCTTCTTAATGTGGAGCAATCCCTCAACGCTGTTCAACTCGGGCGTCACCGCGCAGAAAACGCAATCCACACCCAGCTGTTTGAAAAACAAGAGGTCATCGTCTGTCGGGTTGGCTGGCGCTGCGGCGCCTAATTTGATGCCCGGGGGCTGAGGCTTTACCGTCCCATAGAGGGACCGCGGCAAATCCAGCAGCGCCGCGCCCAGTGCCGCCCTGCCCAGTTCCCGGCGAGTCATGCTTTCCCTGAGAGAAACACCTGGATTGAACATTCTTACTTTCGGCCCGCAGAAAATCAGCTTCAGGCCTATCGGAGTGTATCAGGAACTCCGCTCGTGGAGTTGTTGGATCGGCTCGTCGGACGGCTTCCAGCCAGACATGCAATCAGGCGCTTTGCAAACGGATGTGAGGTTGGCCTATTACCATTAACATTCCGTTTGTGGTTTCCCCGATCATTGCAAACGTCCTTTATCATTCACGATCGAGTTGGTCAATACAAGAGCGGGGTGGCCCCGCCGGAGTTGAGCTTCCTACGAGTGGCGCGTAAACCGGAAACTTGCCAGTCGGCTCGACCATATCGTTCAGTGCGAATAGAGCCCTGATGGCAGGTGAGCAAGAATGGTGAATGTCGGCCCGAACGCTGTGCATGAGTGCATTTATTGCCGACGCTCTTTTGTAGAGCGGGAGTTCACGCGCGAGCATGTGCTGTCGCGCGCGTTCGGTACGTTTGCGGATGCACCGACGCTTCTCAACATGGTCTGCGGCGACTGCAACCAGTTCTTCGGTGATCACCTTGAAACGCGCGTGGCACGGGGGGCGTTCGAGGGCCTGCTACGCTACCAGCGCGGCGCGAAGGCCCCCAGTCAGGAAACGCTCCGGTTTCGCTATGTGGAGTTCACTCTTCCAGAAGGGTCGGCGTGGGCGGGCGTTCGGCTAAATCTCTCCTGGCGCGATGGAAAGCTCGTCGTCGACCTCATTAGCCAAGTCGCGTTCTTCGACCACGCGACGTCCCAATGGGTGCACTTTTCGGACATCGAAATCGAGGCAGACGCACTGCCTAAATCAACGACACTCGACATGAAAAGTGCTCGCATCTACGGACGCTCGGCTGAGGACCGGGACCGCCTGCTGGCGCTACTCAACCGACGCGGGATCAGCTTCGGTAGGCTGGATAACATCTACGCACCGGAGGGGTTGTTCCAGGGCGGCGACATCGAAGTCGAAGTCACGTTCACTATAAATAAGGGCATCCGCCGCTGCATGGCGAAGTACGCATTTAACTTCCTCGCCTTGGTGTGCGGGGCAGCATTCGTGCTGGAACGGGACTTCGATACGACCAGGCGCTTCATCCGCGATGGAGAGACACCTGAATACGATCTGGTTCGCGAGAGATTCGAGCCGATCCTGCGGGACGACTCGGCGACCCGCCGCCAAACGTCTGGCCACCTCCTGACCGTTAGCTGGGCGGCGTCCGGCGTTGACTTGGTTGGGCAGGTAAGTCTGTTCAATTCCGTCACATATTCCGTCTCGCTAACACGGCACTACAGTGGCGTCTGGAGACCAGTTCGCGCTGGGCTACACTTCAACCTGCGTGACCGAAAGGTAGAACCGCTCCAAGCAGTCTCAAATCTTCTCTTTCTGTAAAGTGTCGGCGCCCACTTGCTCCGCATGGATTGTCCGGCACTCGTACTGTGGGCTGATTTGTGCTCGTGAGACTATCACGGCGAGAAGGCGCCAGGCCTCTACAGAACCTCGGGAGTTGGACAAACGGTACTCCGAAGTCCTCGCGGCGCTTGCCAACTCGGCTCGTGAATGATAAAGGACGCTACCGTCAATCGTGCGTCAGACCGTTGGTTTCCTGAGATCGCGGAGCCGGCGCTCCCCCGGACTGCGCGCGATCGACGTCATAGATGTCGCGCGGCCCAAGTCTTGACGGTACGAACGTGCGCCGGGCAATTCGCCAACCATCCCGGGTCTTCACGTACTCGTCTTCGTAATGGCCGCCGCCCTGGATAGCACCCGCATTGCCGTTTTCGCCCACCTCGATCCAGACAACATAAACGCGGCCGGTCGCAGCCCCGCGCGACGGCTGGATGATGTAGTTGGTCAAATACTCGCGAACAAACGCAGGACCACGGTGGGTGAGATCGCCTACTGCAAACGCCGCGAGCTGCGTGCGTCCCTTGATTTCGGCCGGCAGGGCGGTTTTCCTGATGAACGCTCCGTCCGCAGTAAAGAGCTGGGCGTAGACGGCACCTCGGTCGGCAGCGCTGTCAAGCGCGTACGCGGATCGAGCGATGAGTTGCTGAATCGCGATGGTATCGGACGCCGAAAGCGCACTCCTAGGTGCAGCGACGGCAGCCGTTCCGGCAACCTGTGCAGCAGATGCTGCGGGCGGCTTACTATCAGAGACGCTTCGCGTCGCCGCAGTCTGATCCTGCGGTCCCGACCGCGGCGGAAAGAGTCGGCGCGTCCTGATGCGCCAGCCTTGCGGCGTCTTCACGTACGTGTCTTCGTAGTGGCCGCCGAGAAACAACGAGCTCGCTTTGCCGTTCTCGCCGTTGTCGATGACGGCGAGATATTCCCGGCCTTTGGCGCCGCCGGGCATCGGTTCGATCACGTGATTCGTCAGGTAGTGACGCACAAAGTCCGGACCGCGGGGCTGAATCTGCCCGAGCGGGACCAGTTGGTCGTGTCCCATGGCACCCGCGAACGAGGCGTCCGCGGTGTACAGTCCTGCATATGCCTCGCCGTTCTCGCCCTTGCCATAGCCCGAGTCGAGCGCGTGGCCATAGCTGGCGACCAACTGTGCGATCTCGAGATAGTCCGTTGCCGAGAGCGACGATTGCTGCGTGGGCGCGATGAAGTTTGCGGCAGGCGCCAGGGACGCGCGCGTGGCGTCACTTGGAATGCCCGGCGGGGCGTCAGATGGAATGCTGAGCGGCGCGGGATCGGCGCCACTCGTCGAAGGAATGAAATCGCGCTTCCTGAATCGCCAGCCTGCCGGCGTCTTGACATAGACATCTTCATAATGTCCACCGATCCGTGTCAGCTCGCCGGCTTTTCGGCCCACGAGGTCCCACCCGTTCGCCGGTCCGGTGCCCGCTCTGCCACCTGTACCGCCGGTGGCACCAGTACCGCCGGTGGCTGGAGCCGGCGCGATGTCCCAGTTGAGCAAGATGACGTATGCCTTGCCGATCGCGCCATCCGGTGTCGGCTCGATGACATGATTCATGATGTAGTGCTCGGTGTTGTCCGGACCCAGACGCGGACCGCGCGCGAACGCCGCAAGCTGCTCCCGCCCTTTCGCATATGGCTGCACGAACTCGCCGTCCGGGGCAAATAGATCGGCGTAGTCGTATCCGTTGTTGCTGCCCGTGTCGGCAGCAAACGCGTACCGGTTGACGAGCTGCCGGATTTCGATGTAGTCCATCGGCGTCAGCGTCAGCGCCTTCGCTCCCGGTTTCACTTGTCCGCTTGTGGTGCCGATTGTTGTGGCGATCGTTGTGGCGAAGACTGCTGCGAGCGCCACGGCCAGAACCACAGACCTGGCGGCCTGCAATACGCGTGTTGACATATTAATGCTCCTGCTTGTTCACGTTGTGCGCCGGCACGATCCCGGGTGCCTTCAACTGAATCGTGTAGACGGAATCGCATCCCGCCATGAACAGGGTCCTGCCATCCGGACCGCCGAATGCGACGTTTGTTGCACAGATCTGCCTCTTGGGCTCGCCGCCGTAGATGGGCAGATTGATGGTGCCGAGCAGCCTGCCCTCAGGAGAAGTGATGCGGATGATGCCGGGGCCAGACCCGCCTGTCGAGAACACATTGCCTGCCATGTCGGTCTTCTCGCCGTCACCGATGCCGACGCCTTCAGTAAAGACGGTAAATGAGCCCAGCGTGCCATCGGATTTGACGGCATATCGACGCATCTGACGATTTGCAGTGGACAGGTACATCCACTTACCATCAGGTGACAGCGCGATGCCGTTCGGAGTACCACCTAGATCCGCGCCACTCAGCACAAGCGTCGTCTTGCCTTCCGAAATCCGGTAGATGCCATTCTGCAACTGCTTGTCGGGATTTTTGCCGCCGTCGCGCAGCCCGAAATCGTTGTCCGTAACGTAGACCGCATCGTCCGCCGCGATCGCGATGTCGTTCGGGCCGCTGAACCTGCGGCCGTCCATGCCGCCGGACAACACCGTATGCGTGCCGTCCTTCTCGAGGCGCATCACTTGTCTATCGTTGTCGGCGCACCAGATCACGCGGCCCTGGTGATCCATGCCCGTGCACGACGGACCGATCAGAAGCACATGACTGCGACCGGAACGAGTCTGCGCGCCGACATGCTCAGGATCGTTGCCGGTATAACCAGCCCTCTCCATGAAGACGGAGACCTGCTTTTGTGGCGTGACCTTATAGAGGACATTGTCAAGCAGGCCTGCAAAAATCCAGTAGCCGCCGGGCGCTTCGGCGATCCACAACCCGGCTTCGGTGAGACCAAAGCCGCGCCCAAGTTCTACCAGCTTCGCTCCGGGCGAGATGATGTTGTCGAGGGCAGGATCGCTCCTCGTGATCGAAAAAGGCTTAGCCGGAGGTGAAGGACCGTCGCCGCGCATCTGAGGAACTGCGGGGCCGCGCTGGGCCTGCCCGTGCGCAAGCGCCGCAATGATAATGGCAAGCAGAATCGCGTTGGACCAGGAGGGCGTCTTCATGGTGTCGTCCTTCATATGACCGAATTCGTTCTCCAGCATGGCACGAATCTCGGCCGCGCCGGCGGGTACGGCTTGTCTTGCCATTGTCGAGATTGACCGGCCTTCCACTGTGCTACAGTCTCACCCATGAAACGGCGGAGACTAATCACTTTGTTGTTTCTCACTGCTCCACTTGCCGCCCCTGGTGCGCCCATAACCCTGACATTCACGGGTACCGCTACGGGTGCGCCGGGCTCCGCCTCGTTCACCGACGGCGGATCTCGCTCTGAATACGCGCAGAGGATAATCGGATGAATCAGACCAGCGATGCCAAACCCGACTGAGACATCCAGGGCCGAAATCACGCAACTTCTGTCGGCCTGGGGTTACGGAGATAAGGCGGCTCTTGATGCCTTATCTCCGATGGTTCATTAAAGAACTCCGCCAGCAGGCTCATCGCTGCATGCGGCAGGAGAGTTCGGGTATCGCTTTTCAAACCACGGAACTGGTGAACGAGGTTTATCTCAGGCTGGTGGATAACAACCGGATTCGCTGGCAGGACCGGGTCCATTTCTTTGCCATCTCCGCTCAGCTGATGCGCCGGATCTTAGTGGACCTTGCCAGGTCTCGCCGTTACGCCAAGCGCGGCGGAGAGGCGACTCGAGTGACGTTCGACAGGGCATTGGAAGCACCTGAAGTTGCCGGCCATCACCATTCGGTTGGTGCTAAGTTGTTGAAAATATGGAGCGGGAGACGGGGGTCGAACCCGCGACGTCCAGCTTGGGAAATCGACAGCACATTGAAAATAAAAACTATAGCGTCTATGGCGTCAATGTAGGGCGATAGATAAATGCCCTGTTTTCAAGCCCCTGCTTCAAGGTGTCCGTTAATGGAGCAGTTTTGGAGCAGAAGAACAATCATCGGCAGTCGACAGTCCTGGAGATGAGCCTGGATTCGCTGCAGCCGACCCTGGAAATGAATGCGCGTGACATGCGCCTCATTCAGAGGGTGTCAATCGTTGAATTCGAAGCGCTTCACCGTGGGTTATGAGCGTGCCGGGCATTGGCTATGTAGTTCATAACAAGGCACGAGTGGCACTCGAAAGAGCCTTCAGGAACTCTCGGAAACGGGTAGTGGGAGTTGATTGGGAGTCGAAACGGACCTTTGGGTTTTCTCCCCACGGGATGGGAGTTGGCTCGCGCGGCTGAACCTAAACGACGACCCATAAACGACAATGAAGAATCACCGGGAACCATGACGCAACCACTCATTCCCGACACCTATGGACAATTTTTCGCCGACCTGAAGGAGAGGATTCGCGCGGCGCAGCTTCGCGCGTCGCTGGCCGTCAACCGGGAACTGGTCCTGCTCTACTGGCAGATCGGCCGCGATATCCTCGACCGGCAGCAACGGGAAAACTGGGGCGCGAAAGTGATCGACCGTCTGGCGGCGGACCTCAAGCGGGCGTTCCCGGACATGAAAGGATTATCCCCGCGCAACCTGAAATACATGCGCGCGTTCGCGGAGGCCTGGCCGGACGATGCAATTGTGCAACAGCTTGTTGCACAAATTCCGTGGGGCCATAACATCCGCATCCTCGACCTCGTCAAGGCTCCGGAGGACCGCATCTGGTACGCCAAGGCGACCATTCAGCATGGCTGGAGCCGCAACGTCCTGATTCACCAGATCGAATCCGGACGGCTGCACCGGCAGGGGAAAGCCGTCGCGAACTTCGACCGCACTCTGCCCGCGCCGCAATCCGACCTCGCGCGGGACATCACCAAAGACCCCTACAACTTCGATTTTCTCACCTTGGGCGACGATGCCCACGAGCGCGATCTGGAGCGCGGCCTGCTCGACCACCTGCGCCAGTTCCTTCTCGAACTCGGCGTCGGGTTCGCATTTGTGGGCAACCAGTACCGGCTGGCCGTGGGCGAGCAGGAATTCTACATCGATCTTCTTTTCTATCACCTAAAGCTCCGAGCTTATGTGGTGATCGACCTGAAGATGAGATCGTTCGAGCCGGAGTTCGCTGGCAAGATGAACTTCTATCTTTCAGTTGTCAATGACCTCCTGCGGCATCCCGACGACCAGCCCAGCATTGGCCTGATCCTTTGCAAAACGAAAGACCGTTTTGTCGCCGAATACGCGCTCCGTGACATGAACAAGCCCATCGGCATCTCCGAATACCGGCTCGCTGAAAGTCTTCCCGAGAAGCTGAAGGGAAGTTTGCCGACGATTGAGGAACTGGAGAATGAACTGGGGTCCGCCACGCCAGAAAAAGAACCCGGTACGTAGCCCGTCGAACAGTTCCGAGGGGTCGTGGCCAATGCTGCTCGCGGTCTGTTTACGGAAGAGGCTTGGCAGAAATGGTATCAAAAGCCGGGAATGCCGGTGCGACCCTTGCCCCGGCGTCGGTTTCCAGATGGCTCGCGCGACCCCATTCCGGGCCAGTTTTCTTGCAGATAAATCGGGTTCCGATTTCGCTTAACCCCACCACCGGGCCTGCGTCATGGCTTCGGGTGTTTCTCAGAAAGGCTCGATGGACTCGGGATGTCTGCGTCAACTCACCGAGATGGCCGCGATAAAAGCCACCGATGGAAAGGCACGCTTCGCCTCTGTCTTGTAACCGCCGGTGCGTCATTTTGCCGCATCTTTAGCGGCCGGGCTCTCCATTAGACTCGGAAGGTGCCAGGCAGCACAGGAATCGAGGAAAAATGAAGAAGACCCTTTTACTTGCAGTCGCGTTCGCTTTAGGCCTCTACGCGCAGGGCCGGGGCGGTCCGGTTTCCATGACTGCGGATCTGAACCAAAAGTACAACGCCAGCAAGACCAACCTCACCAAGGCCGCTGAGAATATGCCGGAGGACGGCTACTCTGTGCAGCCTTCCAAAGAAGAGCGCGTCTTCGGTGCATGGGTGGCTCATGTGGCCGATGCCCAGGCCAGTGCATGCTCCGGTATCGCCGGTGAGCGGAAGAACATCGGTGCGGCATCGAAGACTACCAAGGCGGATCTCGTCGCCGCGCTGAAACAATCCTTCGACATCTGTGATGCCGTCTTCGCCGGCACGACGGAAGCCAATGCAAGCGAGATGGTGGCCAGCTTTGGCGGCCAGACGCCTCGGGCGGCGGCGCTCTACGGGACAATCATCCACTCGAACGAGTGCTACGGCAACATGGCCGTCTATCTGCGGCTGAAAGGGCTCGTTCCTCCTTCCACGGAAGCCATGCAGATGGGCCGTGGGCGCGGCCGGTAAGGCAGACTCCACCAGATTGTGTCGCCACGCCGGGACGCGCGGTAAGTTGGCAGCTCAGTTACCGGTTGCGAAATTCTCCAGGCCCAGCCTGTGTTCCCCGCCAGTTGTCAAAACGTTCTCCGTAACCCGAATCGCACCTGAAAGGGTTCGACTGGGTGGAAAACGTCTGTGAATGCCGCGTCGGACGTCGGCGTGATTCGGGACGTATAAGCATAGTCAATGTCGTGATCTTTGCGGTTGAGCAAATTCAGAGCTTCGACGGCGAAACTCCATTTCCTCGTAATTCGATAACGGACCTCCGCATTGAGCAAAACCGTTGCATTTGAGCGATAGATTGCATCGGATGTCAAATCGCGCGGACCAAAAGCACGCAGACGCAAACTCGCCGAAAAGCCCTTGTAATCGTGCATCGTGGCTCCCGCCGAGGCCACCAGCCTAACCGCCTCTGGTACGCGAGTGCCACCGGGGCTGCCCGGCGCGGCATCAGCCGCGTCGATTGCGGTAAAAAACGCTCTGGAATCCGCAAGGTCGAGATCAAAAGCCCAATGTTCCAGCGGAGTGTAGTAGTTCGCCCATTCAATGCCATACCGGTTGCTCGGATTTAATGAAGCAACCGTGCCTCCGGTGTCGCCATCCTGCTGCAGTTCTGACTGGCTGCGGAGATACCAGAGTGAGAACGTGCTTTGCAGATGGGAGAAGACCGAAGTGCGCACGCCAACTTCCGCCCCCCTGGTTGGGACCAGGGCGGGAATCCTCGAGGTAGCCGTGGGAAAGGGATTGTCCGGCGAAATCGGTTGCACGATTTGCGTTGCGCCGCGCGCATCGTTACTGTGAAAACTGAATCCGCCCTGCACATAGAACTCAGTCTTGGACCAGGGGCCGAAAATCAAGGTCGCTTTGGGTTGGGGCAGGAATTTATTGGCGGTGCCGGAATTGGCGGCCGCAAAGTTGACCACCGGAGCACCCGGCAATTCCGTGGCGACGTAACCGGGAGTCAGGGTCGTGACGTTGTATATTGCCTCGTCGCCGCGCACGGCCAGGACCGTGCGGAATTTGTCCGCCCACTGGATTTTATTCTCAACATAAAAGCCGACCATCGCGTCGGTAAACTTATTCACATCTGTGTCCGCGGGCAAGACCGCTGCCAGGTTCGGATTCGTATTGCATGCGTCGATGGGTTCGTCGTTGCATGCGTTGATATCGTTCTTGTCCGTGCGCACGCGATTCTCTGTCCGGTAAAGGCCGTTGTGGACCCAATCATTGCGGACCTGTACTCCGAACGTATTTTCCACCTTGCGGCCGAACCATTGACTGGAAATCGTGTGGTGTGCTTCCAGCCCGGCCACGAAGCGCCTGTCCTGCTGCTCGAACTGATCACCCTTAACAGGATCATCGAGGTAGTAGGTGAAATCGGAAAATAAATCGAGGTCGTAATAAAAACCGTACAGCGTGATCTTCGTCTTCGAGTTTCCGCGTTCGCGATGCCATTCAGTTTGCAGACTGTAACGCTGGGAATTGCCCCCGTCTGTCGGGTTGAGTGCGCCGAAGAAACCGACGAGGGGCGTCGCTGTGATGGGGATCTGATCGCTCGAGTTCCATTTTCCGTGGTAACCGCGGGCGGTAATGCTGATTCCATTGGCGTCATCGCCCTGGCTGTAAGTCAGCATGCCGTTGAATTTGGCATAACCATCCGGATGCGTCCATGGGCCGTCATCGTAACTCGCTTCTCCGCCGAACAGCAGATTGCCCGAGCCGACCTTGTGCGATACGCCAAAGACGGCGCGCGCATAGCCATACATGCCGCCTTCCACCTGGAAGAAGTTCTCGGGCAGAGTCCTGAAGAATTCCAGATGTGCCGATCCGGCTGAGCCAAAGTTGCCGACGTCGGCGTAATAAGGACCTTTTTCGTAATTCACCCGCCGCACCAGCTCCGGGATGACGGTGTTCATGTCGGCATACCCTTCGCCGTGCGCATGCGACGGCAGGTTCAGCGGCATATCGTCGATGAAAACGGCGAAATCCGTGCCGTGGTCGAGATTGAAGCCGCGAAGAAAATACTGGTTGGCCTTGCCGCCGCCGGCGTGTTGAGTGATGATGACGCCCGGAACCGTCTCCAGAACTTCTCCCGAACGAAGGATGGGACGATCCTCAATTTCTCTTGCTCCAACCGTTCCCTGGGTAGCGGAATTGGCAACGCCGACAAGGTCGTCATCCCGGCCCTGCACATTGACGGTGCTGTTCACGGCGCTCACAGCCAGAGAGATGCGGAGCGGCGCGGGCATCTCATTGATCGCTATGGTGAAGGGGATTTTCTTGGTTTCGAACTGGGCATGAGATACCACGAGTCGATAGTCACGCGCCGAGAGCCCGGAAACAGTGAAGGACCCGTTCGAGTCGGACTGGGTCGTTGTCAGCACAGTACCTTCCGCGCTTTGAACCTGCACGGTGACCCCGGCAATCGCCGCGCCAGACGCATCGACGACAGTTCCCGATACGCGCGCGTCCGCGGCCCAGGCACACCAAATTGTTGCGACCAGGAAGCAAGTGATGACGACCGGGCGTCGGGGCATGAGCTCCTTTCACATGTGCTACGAAATAGAGAAACGTGCTACTGGCCTAAAATGGTAGCACTAATCTTCAAGAAGTGTTACGTACCAGGCGGGTTTTTTGGGATTTCCAAGCCGCCGGACAGGAGCCCCAAAATGGGTGGGTTGGCGCGCATTGGAATTGCGATTCCCGAAGAGCTACTGGAGGAATTCGACCGGTTGATCGAGCGGCGTGGGTATGCAACCCGTTCCGAGGCTGTGCG
>Ga0182030_10008067_pt1 | contig 21867 bp, 20 predicted proteins | sample 812S3MmetaG_FD_121299 | JGI IMG/M metagenome (GOLD analysis project Ga0182030, IMG submission 121299) | Permafrost microbial communities from Stordalen Mire, Sweden - 812S3M metaG (Illumina Assembly) | ecosystem: Environmental > Terrestrial > Soil > Wetlands > Permafrost | place: Sweden... | reverse complement strand
CCTGGACGTGCGAGAAATAGAGCGGATCGCCGCGCAGCACCCAGAGGTAGGCCATATACGAGGCGAGCCCGAGCGGCACGAGCGCGACGCCGACCAGCGGCTTGACCGCGGTGTCGAGCGGCCACTTGAACCAATCGCCGCGCGATTCGTAAAGCGCCACGCCCCACTCGATGACGAACGGTACCACCAGCAGCACGCCTTCGACGCGCGTGAGCGCTGCGAAGAACCCGCAGGCGCCGGCGATGACCCAACGCCGTTCGCGAATGTAGTAGAAGCTCGCCACCGACAAGCACAGGAAGAGCGATTCCGTGTAGACGGCCGAGAAGAAGATGGCCGTCGGGAAAATCGAGACGTAGAAGACCGCCCGGTGCGCGACGTGCCGGTTGAACTCGTGCTCGACCAGCTTGTAGAGGTAGAGCAGCGCAAAGAAGCTCGCCGCGTTGGAGATCAAGAGCCCGGCGATGAGATGGTTGCTCGTGAAGCCGCCGACGAGCCAAATCAGCAGCGGGTAGAGCGGAAAGAACGCGGGCTCCGTGCCCGAGTAACCGTTAGTCGCGATGCCGATGTAGTGTTCGGCATCCCAGCGGCCCCACACCGCGAGCAGCGGATTTTCCGACGCGGCGAAGTGCACCCCGGCGCGCTGGCCCACGATCACGGTTGCCAACTCGGCAATGATGATGATCGGTACGCGCGTCACGACGAACGTTACCAGCACGTCGCGCACGGTGGCGTTGAAGCGCGCCGCAACGAGCAGCTTGATGACGCAGAACGCGGCCGCCGCGAGCGCGATCGCACGTCCCTGCGTGCTGACGCCGCCGGCGGCGAGGATCATCCACAGCAGCACGAGCGACGACCAGGACGGCACGTCCCAGCGCAGCGCGGAGGCGTACGAGATGTCCGTGCGATGCGCGAAGTAACGCGCGTACGCATCCCACAGGCCGAGCGCCAGCAGCGGGCCCGCGATCAGAGTCAGCAGTAAGGTTGCTTCGAGCAGCAACGCACGGTGCGGACCGTGGGTCAGGTATGCATACCAGCTGAAAAAGCCCGCGCTGGCCCCGGCACACACGACGGTGGCGACCGCCGGCCAGCCGGCGGCCTCGACGAGTTGGTGTCGCCGGGAACGCGCGGCGTTTCCCACAAACGCGAGATTCACGGACACAAATCTTAGCGCGGGTACGACGGCCTGCCTGCATGAGGAGGCCTGCCGGACGGGTAAGAGGCCAGGATGCAATCGTCATCCCCTCGTATGCCGGTCGACACACTCGACTTCGTCAAGGTCACCGAGGCAGCTGCCCTAGCAGCCTCACGCTGGATGGGGCGCGGTGAGCGCGACATCGCCGACGGCGCGGCCGTGGAAGCGATGCGCGACACGCTCAACCAGATGGAGATCGACGGACGCATCGTGATTGGCGAGGGCGAACGCGACGAGGCGCCGATGCTCTTCATCGGCGAGGAGCTCGGCAGCGGCGGTTTTGCCGTCGACATCGCGGTCGATCCGGTCGAGGGCACCAATCTGGTTGCCAACGGACTCCCGAACTCGATCGCCGTCATGGCGCTCTCGGAGCGCGGCGGTTTGTTGCACGCGCCCGATTCGTATATGCAAAAACTTGCCGTCGGGCCGAAGGCTGCGCCCTACGTGCACATCGATGCGCCGGTCGCCGAGAACCTCGAAGCCGTTGCGAACGCGCTCGAGCGGCCGATCAACGACGTCACGGTCGTGATCCTCGACCGTCCCCGCCACGCCGATCTCATTGCCGCTGTTCGGGCGGCCGGCGCGCGCATCAAACTGATCTCCGACGGCGACGTCGACGCGGCGATCGCGACGGCCGTCGACGGAACCGGCATCCACGTGGCCATGGGGACCGGCGGCGCACCCGAAGGCGTGCTCGCGGCGGCGGCCCTCAAGTGCCTCGGCGGCGGCTTTATGGGGCGGCTCAAGCCGCGCAGCGCCGAAGAGGCCGAGCGCGCCAAGGCGATGGGCTTCGGCGACCTCGACCGGGTGCTGACGATGGACGACCTGTGCAAGGGCGAGAGCATCGTCTTCGTGGCGACCGGCATTACCGACGGCGACCTCGTGCGCGGCGTGCGCTTCATGGGCAACCAAGCGCGGACCCATTCGATCCTGATCGAGGGCACCACCGGAACCGTACGGTTCATCGAGAGTGTCCATCGTCTTGGGGCCAAACCGCTCCGCCGCCCGTGAGCGGGGTTGAGCCCTGGGGAATAGCGTGAATCACCAGTTCGATCTGATCGTCGTCGGTGCCGGTTCCGGCGGGTACGCCGCAGCCCGCACCGCCCGTGAGCTAGGCGCATCGGTCGCCCTCGTCGATCGCGGCCCGCTCGGCGGGCTTTGCATCCTGCGCGGCTGCATGCCGTCCAAAACGCTGATCGCCACCGGCGATCTGGCCCACGAGATACGGCACGCCGGCGAACTCGGCGTTCATGCCGGGGAACCCACGATCGATTTCGCGGCCGTGATGGCCCGCAAAAAAGAGATTATCCAGGGCTTCACCGACTATCGGGTCGCGGGGATCGAAACGTTTCCGGTCTTCCACGGAGCGGCAGCCTTCGAATCGCCGCACAAGCTGCGTGTCGGTGACGACGTGCTCGAGGGCAAGGCGTTCGTCGTCGCGACCGGCAGCACGATCGCGCCGCCGGTGTTTCCGGGCTTGGCGGAAACCGGCTACATCGAAAGCGACGAAGCGCTCGAACTGGACGCGCCGCCGAAGTCGCTGATCGTCCTCGGCGGCGGATACGTCGGCAGCGAACTCGGGCAATTCTACGCGCGCATCGGCGTTCCGACGACGATCCTGATCCGCAGCAATCAGCTGCTGACCGACGAAGACACCGACCTCGGCGAAGGCCTCACGCAATACTTTCGCGAGGAGGGCATCGCGGTCGAAACGCACGCTCGCGTGCAGCGCGTCAGCCGCCGCGACGACGGCATGAAGGTCGTAGCGTACACGCAAGACGGCGTCGAGAAATCCGTCGCGGCGCACGAGATCTTCTATGCCCTCGGCCGCGTGCCGGCCGTCGAAGGATTGAACCTCGAGGCCGCCGGCGTGACCTATCACGCCATGACCGGCATCGAGATCGACGATACGATGCGGACCTCACAGCAGCACATCTTCGCCGTCGGCGACGTTACGGGACAGTTTGCGCTGGTTCACATCGCGATCCAACAGGGTGAATTGGCCGCCCGCAACGCCGTGCGCGGCAGCTCAGAGCACGTCGACTACAGTTTGTCCAAGACGCACACGGTGTTCTCCGATCCCCAAGTCGCGATCGCGGGCGAAACGGAGAAAGAGCTGCAGCGCGCCGGCATCCCGTATCTCGTGGCGAGCTATCCGTTCAACGATCACGGCAAGGCGATCTCGATCGGAAAAATCAAGGGGTTCGTGAAGATGATGGCCGCGCCGAGCGACGGCCGCATCCTGGGTGCCGCGATCCTCGGTGCCGACGGCTCCGATCTCATCCACGAGCTGGTCGTCGCGCTGTTCTACCGCGCCACCGTGTTCGATTTCGTGAAGATCCCGCATCTGCACCCGACGCTGGCGGAGATCTGGACCTACCCGGCCGAGGAGCTGATGGAGAAGATCATCGCCGAACGGCCGCTGAAGATCGCGCGATGACGTTCGACGTCGCAATCGTTCAGTTCAAGCCGCGCAAGGGCGACGTCGGGGCCAACTTTGCTACGTTACGCGGCGTCTTCGCGCAGTTGCTGGCCGCGCCGGCATCCGTACCGGAGCTCATCGTCTTGCCGGAAGCGGCGATGACGGGCTACTTCCTCGAAGGCGCGGTGTACGAGCTGTCGTTTACGGCCGCTGCGTTTGCAGCGAAGCTCGACGCCGAATGGCGCGCAGCCGGAGGCACGGCGGCGATCGATATCGTGTGCGGCTTCTACGAGAACAACGACGGCACGTACCACAACAGCGCGCTGTACGCAACGATCGGCGGAACGGCTCCGCGCATCGTGCACGTGCACCGCAAGATGTTCTTGCCGACCTACGGGGTGTTCGATGAGGAACGGTTCCTCTCGCGTGGCCGAGCGCTGGACGTTTTTCCGACGCCGTTTGGGACGGCCGCTATCCTCATCTGCGAGGATGCGTGGCACTCGATCATGCCGACCATCGCCGCGCTGAAGGGCGCGCGCGTGATCATCATCCCGAGCGCGTCGCCCGGGCGCGGTTTGGCGGGCGAAGGGATGCTCGAGAGCGTCGAGCGTTGGCGCGCGACGGAGACGCTGATGGCGAGCGAACACGGTGTCTACGTCCTCTACGCGGGCTTGACGGGCTTCGAGGGCGGCAAGGGTATGTCGGGCAGCTCCGCGATCGTCTCGCCCCGCGGCGTGTTGCTGGAATCGCTCGATGAGCTAGCGGTCGCGATCTTGCGCGCTCGCCTCGACAGCGCTGAGGTCGACTTGGCCCGCGCAGCGCTGCCCCTGCTGGGCGATCTTTCGGCGGTGTTGCCCGACCTCTGGTACGACACGGCGTTGCCGCGTCCGCGAAATTCGGTGGCCGATGTTACCGGTCGTTGACGCGCCGCTGCATCGCATCGATGCGGCGCTGAAGATCGACCCCGCCCTCACCGAGCGCTGGCTGGTGGCGTTTCTGCGCGACGAGCTGATCGAGCGCCGGCGCATCACGAAGGCCGTGCTCGGCTTGAGCGGCGGCATCGACTCCGCGCTCGTCGCGTTTCTGTGTGCGCGCGCGCTGGGCCCGGAGAACGTCTACGCGATCCGGATGCCGTACCGCACCTCGAGCAAGGACTCGCTGGATGACGCGCAACGCGTCGTCGACGCGCTCGGCATCAACTGCGATACGATCGAAATCACCGATGCCGTCGACGGCTACCTGCGGGTCGCGCACGATCCCGATCCGCGGCGGCGCGGCAACGTCATGGCGCGCATGCGCATGCTCGTGCTGTTCGACCAATCGGCGCGCTTGGGCGCGCTCCCGATCGGTACCGGCAACAAGACCGAACGGATGATGGGCTACTTCACCTGGCACGCCGACGACACGCCGCCGGTCAATCCGATCGGCGACCTGTTCAAGACGCAGGTCTGGGCGCTCTCGCGGCACATGGGCGTTCCGCTGGAAGTGATCGACAAACCGCCGAGTGCCGACCTCGAAGCGAATCAGACCGACGAAGGCGACATGGGCGTCACCTATCTGACCGCCGATCGCATTCTCTCGCAGATTCTGGCCGGCTATCGGGACGACCAGATCGCCGCGGTCGGCTTCGATCCGCGTGAAATCGAACTCGTGCGGCGGCGCGTCGAGAGCACCCACTGGAAGCGGCATCTGCCGACCACGGCGCTTGTCTCGGGAACGGCGATCAACGAGTTCTACCTGCGACCCGTCGACTACTGATGCTGCCGCCGGCGTACTTTCCGGTGGGTCTGAACCTTGCCGGGCGGCGCTGCGTCGTTATCGGTCCCGCGGACGATGAGGAAGCGATCGGGAAAGAACGCGCGCTGCGCGAAGCGGGCGCCGACGTCAGGTGGCTGCACGATCCGGCAGCGGTGACGGAAGCCGGCGTTTCCGATGCGTTTTTCGTGCTCTCGACGCCGCAAGATGCCGGGCTCTCGGCGCGGCTGCGGTTGTGGGCCGACCGGCACCGTTTTTTGCTCTGCACGATCGATCAGCCGGCATATGGATTCGTTGCCATGCAGGCGATCGTGGCGGCGGGACCCGCGCGGATCGCGATCTCGACCGGTGGCGTCTCGCCGCGCGTCGGCGGCATTCTGCGCGCCGCGCTGCAAGACGCGCTCGACTCGCGTTTCGTCCGTTTTCTGACCGCGCTGGCGGAACGGCGACGGACGAGCCGCGCGGCGAATCCCGGCGACGCGGCCGCCCGGCGTGAGACGATGATGGAAGCTGCCGAGGGTTTCGAGGTTGCCGTGCAGTTGAAGTATCCCGCCTGGTTTACCACCGAAAGTAAATCGTAATGGCATCGGTTGAGATCGTCACCATCGGGACCGAGATTCTGCTCGGACACTTGGTCGACACGAACTCCGTCTACATCGCGCAGTTGCTGGCCGATCACGGCGTCGACGTCTATGCGAAACACTCGGTCGGCGACAACACCGAACGGCTTGCGGTCATGCTGGCCGACGCGCTCGATCGTGCCGACGGTGTGATCACGACCGGCGGACTCGGACCGACCGTCGACGATTTGACGAAAGATGCGGTCGCGAAGGCGGTGCACGACACGCTCGAACCGCACGAGCCGTCATTGCGCGCGCTCGAGGAGCGCTTCCGTAGCCTCAACCGCCCGATGAGCGAGAACAACCGCCGCCAAGCGATTCTCCCGTTGCGCGCGCACGTGATGCCCAACCCCAACGGCACCGCGCCGGGCTTCATCGCGCTGCGCCCCGACGGCAAGTTCGTCGCCTGTATGCCGGGTGTGCCGCGCGAGATGAAGCCGATGCTCGCCGATCAAGTGATTCCGTGGCTCGTCGAGCGCTTTGCGCTCAAGGGCGCGATCTACACGAAGACCTTGCACACGATCGGGATCGGCGAATCCGAACTCGACCGTCGCGTCGAAGATCTCTTCCGCGCGCTCGAGAACCCGAAGATCGCGATGCTCGCGCACGGCGGCCGCGTCGACGTCAAGGTGATGGCCAAAGCGGAGAGCCAAGCCGCCGCCGACGCGATGATCGCGCCGGTCGCGCAGCAATTGCGCGAGCGGATCGGCGCCGGCTACTACGGTGACGATGCCGTCACGCCCGGCGGCGCCATCGTGAACGAACTCGTGCGCCGCGGCAAGACGATCGGCGTGGCGGAATCCGTGACCGGCGGCGGCGTTGCCGAAGGCATCGTCGAGACGGCCGGCGCGTCACGCGCCTTTTACGGCGGCATCGTCGCCTACGACAACTCGGTGAAGCAATCGGTCCTGGGCGTGCGCCCCGAAACGCTCGCGCAGTTCGGCGCGGTCAGCGAAGAAACGGCGATCGAGATGGCGCGCGGCACGAAGCAGGCGCTGAACGTCGACTTCGCGCTGGCCACGACCGGCATCGCCGGCCCCGACGGCGGCAGCGCGGAAAAGCCCGTCGGCCTCGTTTGGTTTGCGCTGATCGACGACGCCGGCGAAGTCACGACGCACCGCGGGACGTTTCCCGGCAACCGCAACGACGTGCTCAGCCGCGCAACGATGACCGCCTTGAGCCTGATCTGGCGCCGCCTGGAGCAGCCTGCTACGGAGAGCATTCTCTAAGGACTGGCGATCGCGGTACCCATGTCATCCCGAGCTTGTCGAGGGACAGCTCTAATCTCGGCGCTCGCACTCGGTAGCATTGATCGCGGCGGTCCCTCGACAAGCTCGGGATGACATGCCGCCCTTAAGGCCACTCGTTCCGCCGTGCTTTCCGGCCCTGCCGGCATCGAACGCGTTAGGCTTCGTAGCCGATCGCGTGGAGGACGCGTTGGGCGGCGAGCCCGTCGGCGAAGGTCGGGCAGTTGCCGCCTCCGGTGGCGATGCGTTCGGCGAAGTCGTCGAGCAGCGCCATGAAGTGCGGGATGCTGTAGAAGACGTTCGCGTACTTCGCATACTTCATCGGCTTGAGCTCGTATTCGCTCGAGTCGTCGCCGTCGATGATGTAGAGCGTGAAGTCGGTCAGCGCGGGGCCGCTCGCCACGGCTGTCCGCCCTTCGGCGTGCACGGCGACGGTCGACTGGTCCATCGACATCGTGCCGTCGACCTTCATCTGCGCGACGAGGCCGTTCCCCAAATCGGAGAACGCGTAGCAGCCGTCCGCAACGTTGCTCGGATACGTGCTGCCGTCGGGCGCGGTGCGCACCGGGTTCGCCGTGCGCAAGAAGCCGTACGATGATTTTGCGGCGCCACCGCCGAGCCACAATGCGAGGTCGACGATGTGCGGCATGAAGGCGTTGCCGAGACCGCCGCCCTTGCTCTTGTCATACCACCAGGACGAAGGGGGCCGGGCGTTATCGGCGACCATGTCGCGACCGAAGCGCGTCACTTCGATCAGCCGGAGCTTCGGCATGTGATCGTTGTCGATCAGTTCCTTCAGCGCTTGCAGCGCCGGATTGTAGCGGTACTCGAATGTGATCGCGTTGGCTATGCCGGCCTTTGCGGCCGCGGCCGTCATCTCTTCGGCTTCGGCCAAACGCGTGCTGACCGGCTTTTCGCACAGGACGTGCTTGCCGGCGGCGATCGCGGTCATCACGGCTTTGTGATGCTCGAACGGTGGCGAGGCGATCGCGATGACGTCGATCTCCGAGCCCATTTTCTCGAGCATCGCGTCGAGCGAGGGGAAGGCGTGCGGGATCTTACGCTCGGTCGCGACCTTTTGCGCGCTGTTCGGCGACGCGATCGCGACCGGGTCGAATTGCGGGTGAAGCGAGAATCCCGGGGCGTGCACGCGGCCGCCGAAGCCGCTGCCGACGATACCGACGCGATAGGGTGTCATGGTGTCTCCTCAATGGTGCGATCGAGCAACGCGATCGCGCGCTCGAATTGATCTTCTCCGATGTTCAGGGGCGGGGCCAGCGTGATCGACGTTCCGTCAACGCCGGACTGCAGCAGGATCAAACCGCGCTGGAGTCCGGCCCGCACGACGCGGTTCGCGACGCCGGCATTCGTGAACTCGATGGCCCAGAGCATTCCGACGCCGCGCAGATCGGTTACGGTTGCATGCCGCCGCAGCGGCGCGAGGCGCTCGCGCACCCACGGTTCGCGGCGCGCCACTCCCGCCACGATCGCATCGCGTTCGAACGCATCGAGCACCGCGAGGGCCGCGGCGCAGGCCAGCGGGTTGCCCAAGAACGTCGCGGTGTGCAAGGCTTCGCCTTCACTGCGCGGCCACGCATCCATCACGGCCGGGCGCCCCACGGCCGCCGAGAACGGCACGCCGCCGGCGATCGCCTTGCCGATGCACAGGATGTCGGGCACCACGGCTTCGCGCTCGCAGGCAAACATCGTCCCGGTTCGGCCATAGCCGGTGTAGATCTCATCGAGAATCATCACGCAGCGGAACTCATCGCACAGCGCGCGGATGCCGCGCAAAAAGCCATCGGGCGGAACGATCACGCCGCCGCGTCCCTGAATTGGTTCGAGCAGCACCGCGCCGATACGCGCATCACCCGCGAGCGCTTCACGCGCGGCGGCCAGCGCGCCGGCAAGCGTGTCGCCGGCGCCGGGAAACGGGATGAACGTCGCGCGCTCCTCGATCAGCGCGGCAAATGGTTCGCGGAAGCGGGCGATGCCGCCGACCGGCAACGCGCCGAGCGAGAGCCCGTGATAGGCGCCCTGATAGGAGAGCACGCGCGAGCGGCCGGTGGCGAGCAGCGCCGTCTTGAGCGCGAACTCGATCGCGTCGGCGCCGTTGGAGCCGAGGTAGGTCTTCGAACAATCGCCCGGCGCGATCGCCGCCAAACGCGCCAGCAGCTTCGCCTTGACGTCGGTGGGGTGCACGTCGCCCATGCCGTGCACCAGGTGGTGCGCTTGCGCGGTAATGGCGTGCGTCACGGCTGCGTTCGTATGGCCAAGCGCGGCCACGCTGAACGCAGAAGTCAGGTCGAAATACCGGTTCCCGTCGGCGTCGGTGACGAGCGCGCCGTGCGCGCGCGTCCACGCGATCGGGTAATCGTCGGCGATGTAGGTGACGCCGGGGGCTTCGTATCGTGCGACGAGGGCATTGAGTTCGCGCGAACGCGGTCCGGGAATGGGACCCGCGATGTGCTCGAAACGCTCGTTCATGCGCGATCGGTCCAGCGGATGAAATCGGCGATGCGCGCCCGTCCGCCGTGATGTCCGGCCAACGGCGGGTTCTGCATCTCCCCGAACGGCGTGATGCGCACGGCGCCGAGCCGTTCGGCTAATTCGCGCGCGCCGTCCACCGCCGCGACGCCCAAGGCTTGCAGCGGCAGCGCATGCCGCTGCACGTACTCCGCCGCGCCGGCAATATCGTCGACGAACACGACCGGGATCACGCCACCGCCGAACGGCGGGAGATCCTCGCCGGGCGGATCGACGACGATCGTCCACGCGCCGTCGGGTGCGCGCACGACGCGGCCGTTGCCGTTGGCCGCGCGCACGGCCGCCGCCGCCGCATACGTCCCCACGCGCGCCGCGCGCGCCGGTTTGCGCGGCCCGGGCGGGAACTCGACCGCATTGTCCGCGCACGCCCCGGCCAGCGCGTCGACGAACCGTTCGTGCGCCCCGTCCGCCGCGCGCTCGATGAAGAGAAGATGGAGCGACAGGCAGCCGTCGCCGTCATAGAGCAGCGCGTCGCGCGCAATTCCCGCCGCGAGGGCGACGGTATTGCCGGCGAGTGCCGCGGCGGTCAGATAACCGGCGCTCGCGCGATGACCGAACGGCACGAAGGCGGCATCGGCCGCGCAGCGCGCGCGGATGGCACGCAGCGCGTCGGTTCCGCCGAAGGCAACCACGACGTCCGCTGCACCGAGCGTATGGGCTTCGATGTCGTCATCACCGCCGCTCCACGCGCGCACGTCCGTGGCCGCGCGCAGTTCCGGGCGTTCTTCACCCAGCGTTTCGACGAACGCCGCCACCAGCGCGTCGGCGCGGTCTTTCACCGTCACGGCGCACTTGGCGCAGAGCGCGAAGACGAGCGGAACGATCGCAACGCCGATCGTTGTGTCGCTCGACACGATCGTGACGGCGTCCGCGCCGCGCGCCCACGCCGCGGGACGTCCGGGTGTGGCCGTAAATCCGTCGAGGACGTCGAGCGAGCCGAGTTCGCCGGCGATCGCCGCAACGATCGCATCCGGCGTGATCGCGTCGAAGAGATGGTCGAGCGCGTAGTCGACGACCGGCGTCGTGTAACCGAGACGCGCTTCGATCGCCGCGGTCGCGCGAACGCGCGGCGGAAAATCGGCGTCCGTCCAGCGTTGGGCGGCATCGGCGATCGCGCGCACGATCGTGCGTGCCGGCAGCCGCCGCAAGGCAGTGCTATCGGCGCAGGAGGTCTTCGGCATCCAGCGAGCAGCCGCGCAGCGCGGCGCCTTCCTCGCGTCCGAGCAGCAGCAGCCCCTCGGGCGTGACGGCGCCCAGATCTTCGGTGTCGATCGCGACCACCGAAGATCGGTTGGCACAGTCGATGTGGCGGATCGCGCCGACGATACCGTCGGGCAACGGCTTGCCCATCACGTCGACGACGAGCGGACGCAGCCACGGCACCGGCTGCTTGATGCGCCGGGACGACCAGCGCGAGCCCGGCGAGTCGTAGTACTGGCTCGAGAGCTCGGTCATACCGTATTCGGCCACGATGGCGGACTCGTCGATGGCGAAGGCTGCCGCCGCACGCGCATAGAGTTCATCGCGGCCCACGACGCGCGTGCGGCCTTTGAAGCCGCCGGTCTCCATCACGCGCGAACCCGCCGGCAACGGCAGTTTGCGACCGGACGCCTCGAGCTCATCGAGCAGCGCGAGCAGGGCGAAGGCGGTCGTTGCGATGCACATCGCGGCGTTGCCGGCGTGGGCGCGCTCGACGTCGCTGCACAGGCCGGCCACGTCGAGCGCGTCATCGCGCAGATACCAGCCGTCGCGGCCGTCGCCGCGCTCGCGTGCAACCGTCGCCATCATGTAGCCGAGCGAGGAGTGCGGGCGTTCGCGCGGATCGGGCACGAGCATGAAATAGCGCAGCTGCGCACCGTCGGCGAGCATCGCGCGATCGAACCCGGCCAAGAGCGCGGCTTCATACAGCGCCGGCGTTTCCAAGTAGTGGCGGCCGCTGCGCGCTTGCGTGGTCCCGCTCGTTTCGAACCACAGCGCGGCGCGTTCGGGTGCGACCGTGCAGAGCGCGGCGTCCTTGAAGGCCGCCGCGGGGACCGCCGGAATCGCCGCGATCGTACGGGGCAGCGAATGTGCCGTGATGCCGAGGCTGCGCGCGTATGCGGCATACGGAGCGTTCCAGCGGAACTGATGCGCGAACACCGCGCACGCCAGCGCGTCGAAAGCGTCATCGTCGAGCGCATAGGCCGCGATCGCGGTCCGGATGCGCGCGTCGAGCGCATCGGCCTGCGCGCGGTACTCGTTGCTCACCGCAGCAGGCGGGCGATCTCGATTTTGAGGCAGTGATCGACCACGACGTCGAGGCCGGCCGCATCGGCGGCCGCGATCGCATCGTCGTTCACGACGCCGAGTTGAAACCAGATCGATTTCGCGCCGGCGGCGATGGCCTCGCGCGTCACTTCCGGCGCGTCATCCGGATTGCGGAACACGTCGACGATGTCGGGACCGCCGTTTTTGGCCGCGTAGGCCGCGAGATCGGGAAAGGCCGCGATCCCGTCGATCTCGGTGAGCGTGGGATTGATCGGCGTGGCGATATAGCGTCCGCCGCGAACGATGGCGCGGAAGACGTCATTGCTCGGCCGCGATGCGTTCGCGGACGCTCCGACGACGGCTACGGTCTTCGAACGCTCCAGCAGTTCCTTGATCGCCGCATCGGTGGTGAGAATCACTAGTTCTTCATTTTCTTGCGATGCTGCGCGGTGAACGCCGTTCCCGGATCCTTGTCGCTCGTCTTGTAGAGCCCGACCATGTCGGCGAAGGTCTCCACGTAGCCGTTGAACGTCATGGTCTGGCCGTTGGGCATGGTGACGCTCATCGAGATCAGGCGGCCGTCGAAGGTGCCCGTCATCGGGTACTTGGGTGCGCCCTTCCCGCCGGCTTGGTAGTAGCCGATGATGTCGGCGCCGGTCGTGTTGATGCTCAGGTGCGTGTACGTCGCCAAGCGCTTGCCGAGCGGCTGTGCTTCGACTTCCCAGATTCCGTCGAGGGTGGTGAACTGCGGCGGCTCGGGTGTTTCCGAAGGCGAGGCGTTCGGGCTCGGCGAGCCGGACGGGGAGGACCGCCGGCCCCGGCGGGGGCCCCCGCTGGGGCTCGGGCTGGGCGCCGGGGTGAGGGCCGGCGCAGGCGCTTGGGCGTCCGACGCGTTCTGCGCGAGCCCCGCTGTGGCCGTAGCGATCCCAAGGATGACCGCGAGGCCGATGCCGAGGCGGAGACGACTGAAGTTCACCTGGTATGTTTCTCCCGAACTGAGGCTGTTCGCTTTGACGAACCGCAGAAAGTTATGCCACCCGGACCGGACCCCCTTGCCACCGATGATATAATCGGAGGACTGTGAAATCGAAGATCCATCCCAAGTGGTTTACTGACGCCAAAGTAACGTGTGCCTGCGGCGCTCAGTTCACGACGGGCTCAACCTTACCCCAAATCTCCGTCGAAGTGTGCTCGAACTGCCACCCGCTCTATACGGGTCAGCAGAAGTTCCTCGATACCGCCGGCCGCGTTGACAAGTTCAACCAGCGGGTTGCTCAGGCGCAAGTCAAGCAAGCCGAAGCCAAGGCGCGCAAGGCCAAGAAAGCCGCCGACGAGACGACCGCCGCCACCGCTTAGCGAGGCAGCCAGAGTCCCACGAGCGAGTCGCAATGCGGCTCGCTTTTGATTTGCTCGCGGCGAACTTGAAGGCGTAGCCACCCATGCAATACACCGACCGGCTCGAGACCCTCTCTCAACGATTCGATGAAATCGAAGCGGCGCTAGCCAATCCCGGCGGCAGCTTCGATCAGTCGCGTTTTACCGCGCTGATGAAAGAACGTTCGCAGATCGAGGAAACGGTGATGGCGTTTCGGGCCGTGCGCGACCTTTTGCGCGAGATCGCCGAGAACGAAGCGCTGGCGGCCGACGCGAGTGACCCGGAGCTGGCGGCGATGGCGCAGGAGGAGCTCGAGAGCCTGCGCGCGCGGCGCAAGCCGCTCGAAGAGCGTTTGCAAGAGCTCATGCTCCCGCGCGACCCCAACGACGACAAGGATATCTTCATCGAAGTGCGCGCCGGGGCCGGCGGCGATGAAGCGGGCATCTTCGCGGGCGACTTGCTGCGCATGTACTCGCGCTTTGCCGAGAACCGCAAGATGCGCGTCGAGCTGCTCTCGGAGAACGAGAACGAAGCCGGCGGGTACAAAGAGGCCGTGATCTCGGTCAAGGGCGGCGAGCCCTACCGGTTCTTCAAGTACGAAAGCGGCGTGCACCGCGTGCAGCGCGTGCCGGTCACGGAATCGGCCGGTCGCGTGCATACGTCGACCGCGACCGTGGCCGTGCTGCCGGAAGTCGACGAAGACGACGCCGACGTGCAGATCAACCCCAAAGACCTCGAGATCGACACGTTCAAGGCCTCCGGCGCGGGCGGCCAGCACGTCAACAAGACCGAGTCGGCGATCCGCATCACCCACGTGCCGTCCGGCATCATCGTGTCGTGTTCCGAGGAGCGCTCGCAATTGCAGAACCGCACGCGCGCGATGGACATGCTGCGCGCACAACTTGCCGACCGCAAGCGGCGCGAGGCGGAAGAAGCTGTCGGCTCGCTGCGCCGCAGCCAGGTCGGCACCGGCGACCGGAGCGAGAAGATCCGCACCTACAACTATCCGCAAGACCGCATCACCGACCATCGCATCAACCAGAACTTTCAGAACATCAAGGTGATCCTCGACGGCGACATGGACCGTCTGATCACCGAATTGCAAACCGACGAGCGCGCGCGGCTTTTGGCCGGAGAAACGTCGGCCGCATGACGGTTGCCGAGGCGCTGCGAGAAACCGGCCGGCGCCTCGAGGCCGTCGGCGGCTCGGGCCGGCTCGACGCGACGCTGCTGCTGGAATACGTCACGGGGGCAACGCGCGAGAGCTTCATCACCGCGGATGCCCGCGAGCTGACGGCGGCCGAAGACGCCGCCTTCGCTCAGGCCGCGCAGCGCCGCCTCGCGGGCGAGCCGATCGCCTACATCACCGGCATTGCGGGCTTCTACGGCCGGACGTTCGCGGTTGACGAGCGCGTGCTCGTGCCGCGTCCGGAGACCGAGCACCTCGTCGATGCGGCGCTGAAGCTACTGCGTGCCGCGGGCACGACCGGCGGACGGATCGCCGATATCGGCACCGGCAGCGGTGCGATCGCGATCGCGCTGGCGGCGGAATTGCCGGATGCGTGGGTGTTCGGCACCGACATCTCGCACGGTGCGATCGACGTTGCTCGCCGCAACGCCGCGCGCAACAACGTCTTCCAGCAGTGTACGTTTCTGCACGGCGACCTCGCGCAACCACTGGCGAAGTTCGCGCCGTTCGATGCGCTGGTCGCGAACTTGCCGTACGTGCCGACGGCCGACGTCCCGGCGCTGCCGGACCCGGTGGGATTCGAGCCGCGCCCGGCGCTCGACGGCGGAGCCGACGGGCTCGATCTCTATCGTCGCCTGATCGCGCAATTGCCCGCGCTCCTCGCGCCGCAGGCGAGCGTCCTCTTTGAAGCGGCGCCCGGAACGATCGAGCCGCTGGCCCGCCTCATGGAATCCGCCTTCCCCGGTGCTGATCTTACGATCGGTGAGGACTACGCCGGCCTCCCCCGCTACCTGTCATCCCGAGGGACCGCCACTCAGCGACAACGATAGCGGTGCTCCCTCGCCCTGAGCTCGACGAAGGGTCGGGATGACATAGTAGGTGGGTCGGCGAAGCGAAGCAGTCCGTAATGGCGAAGTTTATTTTCTTCACCGGCGGCGTCGTGAGTTCGCTTGGCAAGGGAATAACTGCCGCATCGCTCGGCCGGCTTCTCAAAAGCCGCGGTATCAGCGTCTCAATTCAGAAGCTGGACCCCTACCTCAACGTCGATGCGGGGACGATGAATCCGTATCAGCACGGTGAGGTCTTCGTCACCGATGACGGCGCCGAGACCGATCTCGATCTCGGCCACTACGAGCGCTTCATCGACGAGCCGCTCAGCCGCGACAACAACGTCACGACCGGCCAGATCTACAAATCCGTCATCGAAAAAGAGCGTCGCGGCGATTATCTCGGCGCGACCGTGCAAGTCATCCCGCACATCACCAACGAAATCAAAGCGCACATCACGCGCACGGCACAGAACAGCGGCGCCGACGTGTGCATCGTCGAGGTCGGCGGAACCGTGGGCGATATCGAGTCGCTGCCGTTTCTCGAAGCGATCCGGCAGGTGCGTCATATCGTCGGCGATGAGAACGTGATGTTCGCCCATCTCACGCTGCTGCCGCATCTCGGCGCGGCCGACGAACTGAAGACGAAACCGACGCAGCACAGCGTGCGCGAGTTGCGTTCGATCGGCATCTCGCCCGATACGATCGTGTTGCGCACCGGTTCCGCGCGGCCGATCGCGGTCGAGCTGAAGGAGAAGATCGCGCTCTTCTGCGACGTCGCCGCGGAGGACGTCGTGCAGAACGCCGACGCATCGACGATTTACCGCGTGCCGCTGAACCTCGAAGCCGAAGGCTTGGCCGAGATCGCGATTCGCAAGCTCAAGCTGCCCGTGCCGCATCCGCCGCAACTCGAGGAGTGGGCGAAGATCGTCGAGCGCATCGAGAACCCGAAGCTGCGCGTGAAGATCGCGCTCGTCGGGAAGTACGTCGAACTCAAGGATGCCTACATCTCGATCAGCGAAGCGATCAACCACGCCGGTATCTTCCACGACGCCGCCGTCGACGTCGTGCGCGTCGACAGCGAGCGCATCGAGAACGAAGGCCTGGGCGGACTCGAAGGCATTCACGGGATGCTCGTGGCGCCGGGCTTCGGGGCGCGCGGCGTCAACGGGAAGCTCATGGCGATCCAGTATGCGCGGGAAAACAAGATCCCGTTCCTGGGCATCTGCTTCGGCATGCAACTCGCCTGCGTGGAGTTTGCGCGCAACGTCTGCGGGCTCGGCGACGCGAACACGAGCGAAGTAAGCGAAACGCCCAACGCCGTCATCGACTTCTTGCCCGATCAGCGCAACCTCGACCTCAAGGGCGGCACGATGCGGCTGGGCGCCTATGACTGCGTCCTCGAAGCCGGCTCGCTGGCCGCTGCCGCCTACGGTGAGTTGCAGATCAGCGAACGCCACCGCCATCGCTACGAGTTCAACAATCGCTACAAGGCGCTCTTCGAAGAACATCGCATGCGTTTCTCCGGACATCACATGACCGGCGGCACCACGCTGGTCGAGGTGATCGAGTTGCCGCAGAGCATCCATCCGTGGTTCGTGGGCACGCAGGCCCATCCGGAATACAAGTCGCGGCCGAACCGGCCGTCCCCGCTCTATCGGGACTTCATCGCCGCGGCGCTCGAGCACGCTGCGTTGGGGAGCGAGAGCGCCGGGACCGGCGCCCTCGTACGTCGCTGAGCGACGGCCAACTCACCGTCGTCGTCCTCACGAAGAACGAGGCGCCGCGCTTAGCGCGGACGCTCGGCCGCGTGCCGGCGGGTGCGGCGGTGTTCGTTCTCGATGCCGAGTCCTCCGATGCAACGGCGGACGTGGCGCGCGCGTGCGGCGCGCAGGTCGAGGTTCGGGCGTGGACGGGATACGTCGATGCGCGCCGTTACGCGCTCGGACGCGTCACGACGCCCTACGCCTTCATGCTCGATGCCGATGAGCTGTTGAGCGATGAGTTGAGGGCGGCGCTGGAGGGCGATCTCGCGCGCGCCGACGGCTTTCGCGTACGGCGGGTCACGATGCTCGCAGGCCGGGCCGTGCGCGCCGCCGGCTGGTCGGCGGAACGGCTCGTGCGCTGCTTTCGCGTCGACCGGGCGCACGTCGTGCCCAACAGCGTCGGCGGCGCGGCCGACTTGCACGAACGCTGGGTCGTCGAAGGCACGCTGGCCGATCTGCCCGGCATGATCGTGCACGATTCATATCCGAGCGTCGCATCGTATCGCGAACGCTTCGCGCGCTACACGCAGATCGAAGCGGCCGCGCTGCGCGGCTCGCGCCTGGCGTGCGCGATCGCGGTGGCGAAGCTGCCGCTGCGCTTCGTGTGGCTGTGGACGCGCTACGGCGCGTGGCGCGACGGCTGGCGCGGGGCATTCGTGGCCTGGTATTCGGCCCTCTATCCGGTGGCCGTCCAGTGGCGCGCATTGACGGCCACGCGATGATCCGGCTCGCGTTCGACGCCCGCGAGACCTCGCACATGTCGGCGGGCGTGCTCAATTACTCGCGCAAGCTGCGCGAGTGGCTGCCGCGCGTGGCCCCCGACGTCGACCTCGTCGCGGTCGGCTGCGGCGACAACTTCGATCTGGCCGAACAGATCGGTTTGCCGCTGGCCATTGCGCGCTCGCACGCGAAGGTCGCGCACTTTCCCACCTTGTTCGTGCCGCGTTTCGTTCCGTGCCGCTACGTGGTGACCGTGCACGACCTCATCGACCTGCACTATCCGCAGTTCGTCAAGCGGCGAGTGGCCCCGTACGTGCGCGCGCTCGTCGCACCGGTGGTGCGCGGCGCGCGTGCGGTGATCACCGACGACGATGCGACCGTCGACGATCTCGAACGCTTTCTGGGTGCCGACGCGCGCCGCGTCCGGGTGATTCCGCTCGGTTACGACGAGCCGCCGGCGGCGGCGGTGCCGGCCCAGCACCCGCGACCCTACGTGCTCTACGTCGGCAATCGCCGCCCGCACAAGAATCTCGCGACGCTGATCGCCGCCTGGTCGGGACTGCCGGCCGGACGCGCGGTCGATCTCGTGCTCAGCGGACCTCCCGATGCGGCGCTGCAAGCGGCGCGCGGCCCGGGCGAGATCGTTTTTCTCGGCGAGCGCACCGATGAGGAGTTGCGGCGCTGGTATGCCGGCGCTGCAGCCTACGCGCATCCTGCTCTGCGCGAGGGATTCGGTTTGCCGTTGCTCGAGGCGATGCGGAACGGCGCGCGCGTGGTGGCCTCGAAGGCCGCGATGCCGCGCGTGCTGGCCGCGCACGCGGTGATCGTCGACGCCGCCGACGTCACGGCGTGGCGCGATGCCTTGGCGCGCCAGCTCGACGATCCGGCCGGCGCACGCGCGGCCGCCGATGCGGCACGCGCGGCGACGCGTGAGCTGACGTGGGAGCGCACCGCGCGGCTCACCGCCGATGTCTATCGCGAGATCGCCGGATGATCGACGTGGCGCTCGATGCGCGCTTCACGCCCCGCATGTCGGTGGGCGTGCGCGCCTACGTCCGCGCGTTGATCGACGGCTTGCCGCGCGTTGCGCCCGATATCCGCCTGCATGCGGTCGGCCGCGGCCTGAACTTCGGGCTCGACGAACAGCTACGGCTGCCGGCCGAGATCGATCGTTTGGCACCGGACGTGACGCACTACCCGACGATCTTCGCGCCGCTGCGCCGTCGCCGGCCGTACGTGGCGATGGTGCACGATCTGATCCATCTGCAGTATCCGCAGTTCTTCGGCCGCGCGACCGCGGCGTACTACGCGGTTGCCGCCAAGCCGATGTTGCGCGGCGCAGCATTGCTCTTGATGAGCGACGAGCGCACGGCCGATGCGTGCGTCGAACTGCTGGGCGTGGAGCGCGAGCGCTGCCGCATCGTTCCGCTGGGTTACGACCCCGCGCTGTTCGCTGTGGCCGAAACGCGACCGCCGCGGCGGCCGTTCATCATGTATGCCGGCAACCATCGGCCGCACAAGAACCTCGATGTGCTCTACGAAGCGTGGGCCGGCTTGCCCGAAGCGATCGTGCTGGACCTCGTGATTACCGGCCCCGCGGATCCTGCCGCGCAGCAACGCTACCGGCGGGCGGGCAGCGAACTGCGGTACGCGGGCACGCTCAGCGACACGCACCTGGTTGCCGGTTATCGCGCTGCCAGCGCCTACGTACATCCTGCGCTGGTCGAAGGGTTCGGTTTGCCGATGCTCGAGGCGATGGTTGCGGGAACGCCGGTCATCGCCAGTACGACCGCCTTGCCGTCGATTCTCGCGCCGTACGCGTCGGTATTTGCACCGCACGACACGCTGGCGCTGCGTGCGATGCTTACCGACCTCGCTGCAAATCCGGCGCCGTACCGCCGGCGCGCTGCCGAGGGGCAAGCCGTCGTGCGCGCGTATACATGGGACCGGTTTGCGGCCGCCACGGCCGCGGTGTATCGCGAGGTCGTTGATGGATCGAGTGGAGCGTAGAATCGGAGCCGCGCTGGCGGCGTGCGTGTTGGCGCTCGTTCTTCCGGCCTTCGCGTCGGCCCAAGGTCATCCCGACCCTTCGTCAAGCTCAGGGGAGGGACCGCCACTCAGGTTCATGATTGCGGCTGTCCCTCGACGAGTTCGGGATGACAGAAAGGCGAAACTGCACCGGGGTCCGCCGATCGCGATCGCCGTCAACGGCCAAGAGTTACCGCGCTATCCCTCACCGCGCATCGTCGGAAAGGACGGCGGGCGGCTGGTCGTTCCGGTGGTGCGGATCTACAGCGCGCTGGGCATCGGCATCGTCCGCAACGGCAATTCGATCACGGCGAGCGCACCCGGCAAGCGGATCGTGCTCACGATCGGCAGCGCCGACGCCACGATCGACGGCAGGCCCGTGCGGATGGAAGCGCGCGCGATGACGATCGAGGGCTCGACCTACGTGCCGCTGCGCTTCGTCGCGACCTCGCTCGGCGCGCAAGCGACGTTCAATCCGCGCGCGAACCGGGTGGAGGTCGTCTCGTCGCTCGTGGGCCGCAACCCGGCGCTCGAACAGCGTGCCGCCGGCGGCACCGCGCAGATCGTCGGCGGCGTCAGCGCCGTCGACCTGAACTCATCGCCGCAATCGCTCACCGTCGAGCGCGGCCCCGACGTCCGCACGGTCGCGATCACCTCCAACGCGAGTATCCAGCTCCAAGACGTGGTGGCCCGTACGAGTTCGCCGAGTGCGCTCACCGACGTGCACGTCGGCGATGCCGTGAGCGTGAACGTGTTGCGCGACGGTCACGTGGCGTCGGTGATCGTGCGCTATGCCTCTCGCATCGGGACGATCGCCGCCGTCTCACCGAGCCAGTTCGTGCTCAATACCGGCTTCATGGTGACGCCCGACAAGTCGACGACGATCTCGCTCAACGCGGCGCCTGCGACGCTGGGCGACCTCAAGATCGGCGACAGTGTCGTCGTGCGCCTCAACCCCGATACCAACGAGAAGCGCGAGATCATCGTGTCGCGCGCCGTTGAGGCGACGTCGGCCCCGGCCGGCCCGGTGACGATCAGCTCGTTCACGATCGACGCGCAACACGCGCTGCGCGCCGGCGACAGCTTCAACGTTGCGTTGCACGGCACGCCGGGCGGGCGAGCGACGTTCGACATCGGCAGCTACCTCACCAGACTGCCGTTGAATGAAACGCAGTCCGGCGTCTACACCGCGCACTACACGATCCCGCCCAACGTGAACTTCGGTCAGACGACCGTGTACGGGCACCTCTTGGCCGCCGGCAACGACGCGCCGCGTGCCGAGGCGCCGCAACTGCTCGCCGTTTCCAGTACGCCGCCGCAGATCGTCGACATCGCGCCGTTCAGCGGGCAGATCGTCAACAACGACCGGCCTTCGATCTACGCGACGTTCCGCGCACCGACCGGCGTGACGATCAACCCGTCGAGCGCGATCATCACTGTCAACGGGCTCGACGTGACGCCGTCATCGACGCGCACGGCGCAGTTCATTACCTACAGTCCGGACGTCTCGCTCCCGGACGGCAACGTCAACGTGCAAGTGCGCGTGGCGGATGCGGCCGGGAACCTGCAGACGCGCTCGTGGTCGTTCACGATCCACGCACATTGACGGTCATCCCGAGCTTGTCGATCACACTGATGTGCGTGCTGCTGCTCATCGTTCTGGCCGGTTGCGGAAACCTGGATGAGACCGGCACGCAAGAACTCGTGATGGCGCGCGTCAAGGACGCGATCAACCTCGATCCCTCGCACGCCACCGACGGGCAGTCGCTCAACGTCTCATCGGAAATCATGCAAGGGCTGGTCGCGTTCCGGCCCGGGACCTTCGATGTCATGGGGCAACTCGCGCGCTCGTGGACGGTGAGCCCCGACGGCACGCGCTGGACGTTTCATCTGCGCCCCGGCGTCACGTTCTCCGACGGAACTCCGCTGAAT
>Ga0182030_10008066_pt1 | contig 21870 bp, 21 predicted proteins | sample 812S3MmetaG_FD_121299 | JGI IMG/M metagenome (GOLD analysis project Ga0182030, IMG submission 121299) | Permafrost microbial communities from Stordalen Mire, Sweden - 812S3M metaG (Illumina Assembly) | ecosystem: Environmental > Terrestrial > Soil > Wetlands > Permafrost | place: Sweden... | reverse complement strand
GGCGGTTCGCCACTGTGGCCGTCGGCGAGGCCACAGGTTGAATAGCATCTATTTGCAGGGCTTTTCTTCGATGCGGGCGAGAGGACTCGAACCTCCAAGGGGTTTCCCCCACCGGCTCCTAAGGCCGGCGTGTCTACCAGTTCCACCACGCCCGCGAGGGCTCAAAGGCTAGCTCCACTCCCCGCACCACGCGAGCCGTTGGAGCTTGTATGGTCATCGTCGATGTCGGCCACACCCCCACGGGAGACACAGCCCGGCGTGATCATCACGCATCCCAACCGCGAAAAGGCGGTCGTGCAGGGCACGCGCGCAACGGTGGTGCTGCTGCTGCTCGTCAGCGCGACGCTGGTGCTCATCATCACCATCGGCGGCTGGAGCGCGCTGGAGGGCGCGGTGCCGGTCCAGATCGCCTACATCGCCATCTATCTGGGCTTCGCTTTCTTCGCCCTGCGCTGGAACCGGGGCGTGCTGCCGGTGGCCGCCGCGCTGGCGGTGCTGCTGGGGATCTTCGCCCTGGTGGCCGGGCCGGGGTGGTTCGAACGCGACAAATTCGGGTTCGCCCAGCCGGCGCTCAATGCCGGCGTGCTGGGGATTCTCACGCTGCTGGTGGTGCCGGTACAGATCCTGCTGGTCGCGTTTGCGATGCGGGGCTTCAAACAGGGCTGGAACGTCGAGCTTGAGCGTCGCGACCCGGGCGCGTATGCGCCTCCGCCGGCCGAGTTCCAGGGCGGCCACACCGCCTACCCCGCCTGAGCTGAGCGCGCCTGGGCCTGCGCGCTCCGAGCGCGGGGATATGCTCGCTGCGACCACACTGCGGCGGTGGCGGAACGGTAGACGCGGGGCCCTCAAAAGGCCCTGTCCGTAAGGGCGTGTGGGTTCGATTCCCACCCGCCGCACTGGTTGGCTCAGCTCACTCGGGCCCGCCCACCAGCTCCAGCAGCTCCGCCGCCAGCGAGGGGCGCGCCGCGAGGATGCCCCACGGCAGGTGCTCGTGCACGGGGAGCTCCAGCACGCGCAGGCCGGCGCGCTCGCAGATGAGCGTGCCGGCGGCGATGTCCCACGGCTTGACCGTGCGCTCGAAATAACCGTCCCATCTGCCCGCCGCCGTCCAGCACATGTCAAGCGCGGCGCTGCCGAAGCGGCGCACGTCGCGCACGCGCGGCACCACGCGGGCCAGCACGCGCGCCTGCGCCTCGCGCACGCGGGCGTCATAGGCGAAGCCCGTGGCGATCATCGCGCCGGCCAGCTCTCCTGCCCCGCCCGCCTGCGGCGCGCCCGCCCCGGGGTCCGCCGAGCGACCGGACAGCGTCAGCTCCCCCGCGGGTCCCAGCAGCCGCGAGGGCCCCTGCCGGGTGGCCGTGAACAGCTCGTCACGGTTGGGGTCATACACGGCACCGGCCAGCGCGCCGGCGTCGTCGCGCACGGCCACGCTCACACACCACTGGGGGATGCCGAACAGGAAGTTGACCGTTCCGTCCAGCGGATCCACCACCCACGTCAGGCCGCCGGCCCCACCCTGCTGCCCGCCCTCCTCGCCGAGGAAGCCGTCGCCCGGGCGCCGGTCCGCCAGCAGCTCGCGAATCGCGCGCTCGGACGCGAGGTCCGCCTCGCTGACCAGATCGGTGGGTGTGCTCTTGCTGGAGATCAGGCTCTCCGCGCCCCGTCCCGCTCGCTCGCTCAGCAGCGCTCCCGCCATGCGCGCCGCGCGCACGGCGAGGTCGAGCAGCTCCTGCTCCTGCTCCACGCTCACGCGAAACCGGGCGGGCGCTGCTCTGCCCAGGGGCGCTCGGCCTCCAGCTGTGCCGCCAGCGAGAGCAGCGTCAACTCGTCGTTGGGCCTGCCCACCAGCTGCACGGCTCTTGGCAGGCCGTCGGCGCCGAAGCCTGCGGGAACCGACGCGGCGGGCTGGCCGGTCACGTTCCAGATGCCGTTGTAGGGCACCATGCCGGCGACCGCATTGAGGGTCAACAGCGCGCCCCTGCCCTGCAGCTGCCCGATGCGCGGCGGCGGCGTGGCGGTGGCGGGCGTGATCAGCACGTCGTGGTCGACGAGCACGGCGTTCAGCCGTTGCGCCTGTTCGGCCTCGCCGGCGAGAAAGCGCTGCAGCAGCGACGCCGGCACGAGGCTGCCGAGCCGCACCATTGCGCGTGTGCGCCGTTCCAGGCGCTCGGGGTGCTGCAGTTTGCCGGCATCCTCGCGCGCGCCGCTCAGATAGCGCACGAGCACCGAGGGAATCGCGTCGAGCCCATAGGCGGGGTCGTGCTCGGAGACCTGGTGGCCGAGGGAGCGCAGCAGCTCCACGGTGTCCTCGAGGGCGCGCGCGGCGTCCCGGTCAAGGCTCGAGAGCGCCCCTGCGGGCACACGCCGGGAGAAGGCGATGCGAAGCCCCTGGGGCCTCGTGGCGGCGGCCTGGGCGAACGGCACCGGCGGCGCGGGGGCGCGATCGGGCTCGTCCTCGGGAGTGCCGGCGACGGCGTCGTGGAACAGCGCCGTGTCGAGCACCCTGCGCGTCAGCACGCCGTTGACGGACAGGCCGAACCAGGAGCGCCCGGCCGGCATCATCGACACGCGGCCTCGCTGGGGCTTGAGCCCGAAGAGCCCGCACCACGCGGCGGGGATGCGGATGGATCCCGCGCCGTCGGAGGCCAGCGCCGCGCCGACCAGGCCCGCGGCCACGGCCGCGCCGCTGCCGCCGCTCGATCCGCCGGGCGCCCGCTGCGGGTCCCACGGATTGCGCGTGGTTCCGTGGGTTGCCGTCTCGGTGAAGGGCCACAGGCACAGCTCCGGCACGTTGGTCTTGCCGATGATCACCGCTCCCGCCTCGCGCAGGCGCCGGACCACCTCGGAGTCCGCGCGGGCCGGCTCGTCCTGGGCGTTGGTGCCAACGGTCGTCACCTCGCCCGCCACGTCGAGGTTGTCCTTCACCGCTATCGGCACCCCCAGCAGGGGGCGTCCGCCGCCCGCGCCGCGGCGGGCGTCGGCCTGGTCGGCCTCCAGCAGTGCGCGCTCGGCGAACACCACGCGAAACGCGTTCAGGCGCCCGTCGAGACGCGCGATGCGCTCAAGATAGGTCTCCAGCAGCTCGCGCGAGGACACCTCCCCCGCGGCGATCAGCTGAGCCTGGCGTGCGATTCCTGCGAAGGCGAGATCAGTGGCGTCCATCGGTTAGGGCAATGTATTGAAAAGCACTGCTCAACGACCGAGGGGAGCACCGTGTCATATCCAGCCACTTCGAGGCCGACTACATCCAGCGGCGCAACCGTGTGACCACGTTCTTCCGCATCATTCTCGCGATCCCGCAGGCGATCTTCCTCTACATCTACGGCATCCTCGCCTGCATCGCCGTGCTGATCGCGTGGGTGGCGATCATCATCACCGCGCGCTATCCGCAGTCCCTCTACGACTTCGTCGCGGGCTTCAACCGCTCCGTCGCCAGGGTGACCGCATACACCGCTCTGCTGTGCGACCCCTACCCGCCCTTCAGCGCGTCGGGCGACCCCGCCTATCCCGTGCGCATGGACTTCGACGGCCCGCTGGCCAGCTACAGCCGGCTGAAGACGCTGTTCCGGCTGATCCTTGCGATCCCCATCGTGATCCTTCGCTACGTGATGCAGCTGCTGCTTGAGATCGGCGCGTTCGCGGCGTGGGTGGTGATCGTGGTCACCGGCAGCATGCCGCGAGGGCTGTTCGACGTGATGGTGCTCGCCAACTCATACATGGCGCGCTCGGACGCATACCTGCTGCTGCTCACCGAGACCTATCCCCCGTTCCAGGACGACGTCACACGCTCCGCCGGCACGGCGCCGCCGCCGCAGGGGCCCGCGGTCGCCTGAGCGCGCCTACCTAGACGGGCGTGACGGGGTTGTGCTTGGCGGGCCAGCTTCGCAGCTTGGACTCCGCGTGGGCGAAGCGCAGCACGAGCTCCGCGCGCAGCGCCGCCGGCTCGATCACCGCGTCTATCACCAGCTCGGACGCCAGGTGCAGGATGTCGATGTCCTGCGCGTACTCGGCGCGCAGCTCCTCGGTCCTCTGCGCCCGCTGCTGCTCGTCCTCGATCGCCGCCAGCTGGTTGAAGTAGACGGCGTTGATCGCCGCCTGCGGACCCATCACAGCGATGGAGGCGCTCGAGAGCGCGATGCAGCAGTCGGGCTCGAAGGCGGGGCCGGCCATCGCGTAGAGGCCGGCGCCGTACGCCTTGCGCACCACCACCGAGATCTTCGGCACGGTCGCCTCGCTGACGGCGCTGATCATCTTCGCGCCGTGGCGGATGATGCCCTGGCGCTCCACCTGGGTGCCGATCATGAAGCCCGGCACGTCGGCCAGGAACAGCAGCGGGACGTTGAACGCGTTGCAGTTCCAGATGAAGCGCGCGGCCTTGTCCGCGGAGTCGCTGAACAGCACCCCGCCCTTGTGCTTGGGCTGGTTGGCGACGATCCCGATCGCCCTGCCCTCCAGGCGGGCGAAGCCCACGACCAGCTCCTTGGCCCAGCGGGGGTGTATCTCCAGCAGCGAGCCCTCGTCCACCAGCCCCGAGATCAGGCTCTTCATGTCGAAGGGCTTGTTCTCATCCGCCGGAATCAGCGCAGCGATCGCCTCACCGGCGCCGGCGGGCGGGGGCGCCGGCGCGGCCGCGGGCGGGTTCTGCGTCCAGTTGCCCGGCAGATAGGAGAGGTAGCGGCGGGCCATCTCGATGCCCTGCTCGTCGCTGTCCACCAGCTGGTGCCCGCATCCGGACACGCCCGTGTGCATGCGCGCCCCGCCCATCTCCTCGAGCGAGACCTTCTCGCCGATCACCATCTCCGCCATGCGCGGCGAGCCGAGGTACATCGAGGCGTTGCCCTCGCGCATGATCACCAGGTCGCAGAAGGCGGGGATGTAGGCGCCGCCGGCGGCGCTGGGGCCGAACAGCACGCATACCTGCGGCACGACGCCGGAGAGCTTGACCTGGTTGTGGAAGATGCGCCCGGCTCCCCGCCGCCCCGGGAACATCTGCACCTGCTCGGTGATGCGCGCGCCGGCGGAGTCCACCAGGTAGACCATGGGAATCGACAGCGACATCGCGCGCTCCTGGATGCGCAGGATCTTCTCGACGGTCTTCGGACCCCACGAGCCCGCCTTGACGGTCGGGTCGTTGGCCATCAGCGCCACCGGGCGCCCGCCGATCGCGCCAACGCCCGTCACCACGCCGTCGGCGCCGAGCCCGTCCTGGTGCCAGTTGGCCAGCAGCGCCTCCTCGGCGAAGGAGCCCTCGTCGAGCAGCATGCGCACGCGCTCGCGCACGGGCAGCTTGCGCTGCTCCGCGGCCTTCTCGCGGTGGCGCTCGGGGCCGCCGGCGAGCCCGCGCGCGGTGGCCTGCTCGAGCGCCGCCGAGCGGGCGTCCTCACTGGCGGCAGCGCTCACCGCGGCAGCTCCCGCCGGCGGGCGTGGCGGCGTTCGCGGGAGATCCTGCGGGCCTCGCGCTTGCGCAGGCTCAATTCCAGCGTCTCGGGGTCGGGCCCGCCACTGAGCAGACGGATGCCGTTGCGAATGGCGGGCAGCAGCGTAAAGGCGATCACCCAGCCCGGCCAGAAGCTGCCGCTCGCACCGGCCGCGACCCATATCGCCACGCACACCAGCGACGCGGTCAGCGAGCCGCTCGTCTCCTGTGCAAAACGCCGGCGCAGGTCGCGCCTGCGCTGGACGCGCGCCTTCTCAAGGACCGAGGTGCTCATCGGCAGGTCGGTGCGAAGCTGCTCGAGCTCGCCGCGCGTCGCGGCGCGGTAGGCGCGGCCCACGCGCTCCTCGAACTCCGCCGAGGTGAGCCGCCCCGCGAGCATGTGCTCGCGCAGCTCCTGCGCGAGCTGCTCGCGGTCGGCGTCGGCGACTCGGATCTGCAGGGGGTCGGTCACGCCGCTCCCTAGAACGCCCCGTTCGGCTGGGGGTCCCCGCCCGAGTAGTCGTAGAAGCCCATGCCCGACTTGCGTCCGTACCAGCCGGCCGAGATCATCTTGCGCAGCGTCGGCGGATGAGCAAAGCGGCGCTCGCGAAACTCCTCGAAGAGCACGTCGCATATCGATCCCAGCGTGTCCAGGCCAACGAAGTCCGCGAGCGTCAGAGGGCCCATCGGATGCCCCGCGCCGGCCTTCATCGCTTCGTCGATCTCCCCGACCGAGCCCACGCCCTCTTCATAGGCGCGGATCGCGTCGAGCATGTAGGGCACGAGCAGCCTGTTGACGATGAACCCCGCCTTGTCCTGCGTGGGGATCGCGAGCTTGTTCTGCGAGCGCGCGAACTCCAGCGCGCTCTGAAACGCCTCCTCGGTGGTGGTCAGGCAGCGCACGACCTCCACCAGCTTCATCACCTGCGCGGGATTGAAGTAGTGCAACCCCACAAACTGGCCCGCGCGCCCGGTGACGGCGGCCTGGTCGATCACGGCCAGTGAGGAGGTGTTGGTGGCGAACACCGCGTCCGTCTTGACGATCTCGTCGATCTCGCGCCACATGTCGATCTTCAGGGCGAGGTTCTCCGTGATCGCCTCGATCACCAGGTCGCAGTCGTGCAGGTCGCGGTAGTGGATCGTGCCCTGGATGCGGCCGCGAACGGCGTCGGCATCCTCCTGGCTGGCCTTGCCCTTCTCCACGGCCCGTGCCAGCTGCTTCTCGATGCGCCCGATCCCCTTCGCCAATGTCGGCTCGTCGACCTCCCGTAGCACGACGGCATAGCCCGATTCCGCAGCCACCTGCGCGATCCCGTGCCCCATCAGGCCGGCACCGAGCACTCCCACCTTCTCGATCTTGCTCCCCATTTGACCTCCGCTTGGATTCTCCGCTTTCCTTGGGGCAGCCTATCTGGCCCCGCGCGGCTACCCTCCACTGGTGGGCACCGAGGAGACCTTCGATCTGGCCGCAGCTGGGCTTCGCGGCGACGGCGCGGAACTCGCCACATCCCTGGAGGTGCTGGCGGCCAAGCTGGAGGGCGCGCTGCCGGGCCGTGCCCGCGTGGAGCGCGGCGGCGGCGGTCTGCTCGGCCGCTCTCCCAAGCGGGTGCGCCGCGTGCAGGTGGAGCTGGGCAACTGCATCTACCGCCTGGATATAGACGGCGACCGCTTGGAGGGCTCGCGCGAGCGCCAGGTCGGCGGCATCGCGATCAAGCGTGAGCCGCTGGGTGCGGAGGATTGGCTGGCAGCGCTCACCGCGGACCTGCGCGCCGAGGCGGAGCGCAGCGCGGAGGCGCGCGCGGCGCTCGAACGGCTGCTGGGGTGATGAGCCCCAGGCAATCGCCGGAACCGGACCAGGCTGCCGTGGCGGCCGCCGAAGCGGAGCAGCGCGAATCCCAGCAGCGCATCGAAGCAGGCGGCATCCCGCTGAACGCCGAGCGGCGGCTGCGCGAGCTGTCCAGCGGCGCGGGGGCCTTCACCTCTGACCTGTCCGTCGGCTCGTTCGCCCTCTGTCACGAACTGGGCCTGGCGCCGCTGGCCCAGGTGATGGGCAGCTCGATCTACCAGGTGGGCTACTCCCAGACGTTGCCGGGCATGTACGCGGGTGGCTTCATGTTCGAGCTGGACGCCCTCTCTGAGGCATGGAACGCCGTACGCGACCTCGCCTTCGGCCGCCTGGCGCAGGAGGCCCAGCACGTCGGAGCCGACGCCGTCGTGGGAGTCCAGATCTCCAGCGGCGCGCGCGAGTTCAGCGAAGGCGCGATCGAGTGCGTCGTGATCGGCACGGCCGTGCGGAACAAGAACCGCGAGCACGGCGGCGGGAGCAACCCCGGCAAGACTGTGCTGACGGAGCTCTCCGTACCCGACTTCGCCAAGCTCCGCCGGGCTGGAATCCAGACGCTCGGCGTCGTTGCGTGGACGTCGGTGTTCTATGTGCAGTCCTGGGCCGGCGGGGCGCGCGGCGGTTTCGGCATGAGCTTCATGCCCAATCAGGAGATGCCCGAATACACCCAGGGGATCTATCAGGCGCGCGAGGCGGTCATGTCACGCGTCAACGCCCAGGCGGCGAGTCTCGGCGCAGACGGCGTCGTGGGCGTGAGGATCTCCCACAACATCCACGGCAACGCCCAGAACGGGCTGATCATGAGCTTCAGCGCAATCGGCACCGCGATCCGCGAAAGCGCGGCAAACCGCTTCACCGCACCCAAGATGACCATCGACCTGACCGAAGGAGCGCAATGATGAGCGACGAACCGATCGAGCGGGAGGCGGCGTATGACCCCACGTCGCTCGAGGGCATCCCCGAGGCGGGGCGCGCCCGCCTGCAGCAGAACCGCCAGGGCCTGTTCACCTCCGATCTGTCCGTCAACGAGTTCCTGCTCGTCAAGCAGGCCGGCTTCGAGCCGCTGGGGCTGGTGGTGGGCAGCTCGATCTACCACATCGGCATACAGGTCTCGGGCTGGAAGAAAAGCCAGGAGATGACGGTCCTCTCCGAGGCGATGTACGGGGCACGCCAGCTGGCGATGACGCGCATGGAGGAGGAGGCTGACCAGCTGGGAGCGGACGGCGTGGTCGGGGTGAGGCTTGACATCGGCCGCTATGAGTGGGGACAGGACATGGCGGAGTTCATCGCCATCGGCACCGCCGTCAAGCACCGCGACGGTGTGCTGCACCGCGCGCCCAACGGGCGGCCCTTCACCAGCGACCTCTCCGGCCAGGACTTCTGGACGCTGCTGCGCACCGGGCACCGTCCCGTGGGCATGGTGATGGGCAGCTGCGTCTACCACGTCGCGCACCGGGGCATGCTGCAGTCGATGGCCCAGACGGGGCGCAACGTGGAGCTCTCCAATTTCACCCAGGCCCTCTACGACGCCAGGGAGCTGGCGATGGAGCGCATGCAGAGCGAGGCCCAGGAGATCGGCGCGGAGGGCATCGTGGGCGTGGCTCTGAATGAGACCAGCCACGGCTGGGGAAGCCATACCATCGAGTTCTTCGCGGTCGGCACGGCCATCGTCCCGCGCGAGGGCCACGACGAGCAGATCGAAGCGCCCACCACGGTGCTCGATCTCAGCTGAGCGAGAATGACCGCCACGCAACCGCAGAGGGGAGCAAATCGATGAGCATCGTCTTTACCGAGGACCATGGCGCGGTCCGCCATGTGGTGCTGAACCGGCCGGAGAAGCGCAACGCGATGAACCAGGAGCTGCTGCTGGCGCTCGGCGACGCGCTGCGCGAGGCGGCAGCGGAGCCGGCTGTGCACTGCGTGGTGCTGCGCGGTGAGGGGCCCGTGTTCTCGGCGGGCGTCGATCTCGGCGAGCTGGCCGCCTCCGCCGGCATGTCCGGCGTGACACGAACGTTCCGCAAAGTCTTCCTGGACTGCGCCAACGTGTGCGAAGAGATGGCCAAGCCCGTCGTGTGCCAGATCCACCGCACGTGCGTCGGCGGCGCACTGGAGGTGGCGCTCGGCTGCGACCTGCGCGTCGCCTCCACCGACGCGCAGCTGGGGCTGCCGGAGGTGAGGTTCGGGATCATCCCCGACGTGGGCGGCTCCACCAGGCTGCCCGCAGTGGTGGGCCTCGGCCGCGCCAAGGAGCTGATCATGACCGCCAGGATGATCGGCGCCGAGGAGGCCGAGCGCATCGGGCTGGTCAACCGCGTGGCCGCACCCGAGCAGCTGGAGCAGGCGACCGCCGCGCTGGTCGATGAGCTGCTCGCCAACTCCCACGTCGCGGTGGGCCGCGCCAAGCGCGTAATCGACGCCTCCGCGCGCCCGACCATCGCCCAGTCGCTGGAGATGGAGATCTCGGTGCAGGAGTACTGCATCGCCGCGGCGCGGGCCAACATGCCCGAGCCGGAGAGCTCACTCGCCGGCTGAGCCCCAGCTGACGGGGCCGGCCACCAGCGTGTGGCTGCCAAGGGGCCGGCCGAGCACCTCCTGAACCCGCCGCGCGCAGCGCAGCAGCGCCGGCAGGTCGATGCCGGTCTCGATGCCCATCTCCTCGAGCATCGAGACGAGGTCCTCGCTGGCGATGTTGCCCGTAGCGCCGGCGGGCACCGGGCAGCCGCCGAGCTCGCCGAAGCTCGACTCGAAGCTCTGCACACCGCTCTCCAGAGCGCCCAGCACGTTGGCCAGCCCCTGTCCGCGGGTGTTGTGGAAATGCGCCGTCAGCTCCACCTCGCCTCCCAGAGCGCCAGCCGCCGCCGCGAAGAACTCACGCACCTGGCGGGGGTTGGCCATGCCGGTGGTGTCGCCGAAGCCGATCTCCGCGGCGCCCGCGTCGCGCAGCGCCACGGCGATCTCCAGCACGCGCTCCGCCGGCACGTGGCCCTCGTAGGGGCAGCCGAAGGATGTGGAGATCACCGCCTCGCAGCGCAGACCCGCCTCGCGCGCACGCGCGAGCACCACCTGCAGCCCCGCAAGGGACTCGGCGATGGAGCGGTTGACGTTCTTGCGGTTGTGCGTCTCCGAGGCGGAGAGGAACACGTTGATCTCATCGAACGCCGCGCGCCCGCCGCGCCCGCCGCTGGCCCGCAGGACGGCCAGCGCGCTGTCCAGGCCGCGCTCGTTGGGGATCAGCACCGACACGGCCACCTCGGCGGGCACGTCGATGCGCGCGAGCACCTCGGCGGCGTCGGCGAGCTGCGGGATGACGTCCGGGCGCACAAAGCTCGTCACCTCCAGCCGGCGCAGGCCGGTTCGCGCGAGCGCGTCGATCAGCTCCACCTTGCGCTCGGTGGGTATCACCTCAGGCTCGTTCTGGAAGCCGTCCCGCGGGCCGACCTCCCTGATGCGCGCCGCCGCTGGAAGCGCGGCCATCACCACATCGACAGGCCGCCGCTGACGTTCAGCGTCTGGCCGGTGATGTAGGAGGCGTCCTCGCCCGCGAGGAAGGCGATCGCCGCGGCGACCTCCTCGGGCTCGCCCGAGCGCCCCAGCGCCGTCGCGTTGACCATCCCCTGCTTCAGGCGCTCCCCGATCTCCCCGAGCATGGCGGGCGCGGCGTTGAGCAGCGGCGTCTCGATCGGGCCGGGGGCGACCGCGTTGCAGCGCACGCGGTAGCGGGCCGCTTCGCGCGCGATCGCCTTGGTGAAGCCGATCACGCCGGCCTTCGCCGCCGAGTACACCGCCGAGCCCTGCGAGCCCACGCGACCGGCCTCGCTGGCGACGTTGACGATCGCGCCGCTGCGCCGCTGCTGCATGCCGGGCAGCACCGCGTGGGTCATCGCCAGCACGCCGCGCAGGTTCACCCCCATCACGAAGTCCCACAGCTCCTCGTCGGTGTTGACGAAGAACGCGAAGCGATCGGTGCCGGCGTTGTTGACGAGCACGTCGATCTCCCCCACCTCCGGCACCGCTGCCGCCACCGCGGAGCGCACCGAGCCGGTGTCGCTGACGTCGAGCTCGCACGCGAAGCCGTCCAGCTCCCCCGCCACCTCGCGCGCGAGGTCAAGGTTGAGGTCCCCGATCGCCACCCTGGCGCCCTCCGCGGCCAGGCGCCGAGCGGTCGCCGCGCCGATTCCGGAGGCGCCGCCGGTAACAAACGCTGTCTTGCCCTCGAGCCTCACCCCGTGAAGCCTATACTCGGCCGCCGTGACACCGTCCCCGCCCACCGAGCCGGTCGCAGTGATCGGAGCCTCAGGAGCGCTTGGGTTCGGCGTGGCGATCAGGCTCGCGCGCGCGGGCGTGCCGATCGCGATTGGCTCCCGCGACGGCGCTCGCGGAGCGGAAACGGCTGCGCGAGCAAAGGAGCTGGTGCCCGAGGGCTCGTTCTCCGGGCACGAGAACGCCGACGCCGTGAGGGCCGCCGGAACGGTCATCCTGAGCGTGCCGTTCCGCAACCAGAGCGAGACGCTCGCCAACCTGAAGGATGCGCTCTCTGCCGGCACGCTGCTGATCGACGCGACCGTGCCGCTGGCCGCCGCCGTGGGCGGAAAGGCGACCAGGATGCTGGGCGTCTGGCAGGGCTCCGCGGCCCAGCAGGCGGCCGAGATGGTTCCGCAGGGTGTGCGGGTGGTCTCCGCGCTGCACACGGTCAGCGCTGCGTCGCTGACCGACCTGGCCCATCCGCTGGATCAGGACGTGCTCGTGTGCGGGGACTCGCGCGCCGACAAGGCCGAGGCGGCAGCGCTGATCGAGCGGATCGAGGGCCTTCGCTGCGTGGACTGCGGGCGGCTGGACATGTCACGCACCACCGAGAGCCTCACAGCGCTGCTGATATCGGTGAACTCGCGCTACAAGATCCACGCCGGCATCCACCTGACGAGCCTGCCCCGCGATCTGTGGGGGTGAGCGCCGCGAGCGCCCCCGAGGTCGTCCTGCTGGCCGGCGGCACAGGTGGCGCCAAGCTCGCGCGCGGCATGCTCGACGCGCTCGGCGGCGAGCACCTTACGGTGATCGCCAACACGGGCGATGACATCGAGATCTACGGCGCGCACGTCTCGCCGGACCCGGACCTCGTCTCCTTCTGGCTGGCCGACCTCATCGACGAGCGCGGCTGGGGCCTTCGCGGCGACTCCTTCGCGGTGATGGACGCGCTGCGCCGGCTCGGCAGGGAGGTGTGGTTCAACCTCGGCGACACGGACCTGGCGTGGTGCATCGAGCGCGCGCGAATGCTCGCGCAGGGGCTCACCCCCACCGCTGCGCTGGCCGCGCTGAACGCATCGATCGGCATCGCCGCGACGGTTCTGCCGATGAGCGATGACCCCGTGCGAACGCGCGTCCTGACGCCCTCGGCCGGCTGGTGCGAGTTCCAGCAGTTCATGATCCGTGAGGGCGCGCGCGGACCCGTCGAGGGCCTGGAGTTCAGCGGCGCGCAGCACGCGGCGCCCAGCGCGCAGGCGCTGGCCGCGATCGCCGGCGCGAGCGCGATCGTGATCGGGCCATCAAACCCGCTCGCGTCGATCGCGCCCATCCTCGCCGTGCCGGGCATGCGCGAGGCGATGAGCGCGGCGAGTGCACCCGTTGTGGCGGTCAGCCCGATCGTGGACGGGCAGGTGCTCAAGGGCCCCACACAGGCGTTCATGGACTTCGCCGGGCTGCCCTGCAGCGCCGCGGGGGTGGCCGCGTTCTACGGCGAGCTGCTCGACGGCATGCTCGCCGACGAGCACGTGCCGGGGCTGGCGCTGCTGAGCGCCGACACCGAGATGAGCGACGCGGCGTCGCGCGCACGGGTGGCCGAGCAGGTGCTCGAGTTCGCTCAGACGCTCGGGCGCTGAGCCGGCGGCGGGATATCGTCTGCCCCCGCATGTGCAGCCGCCAGACCCAGCGCAGCGCAGCGGAGTGACCCGCCGGTGAGCGGCTGCGAGCCGATCGTGCGCACCGCCGCGATCCTCCCCGTGAAGGGCTTCCCGCGGGCCAAGCAGAGGCTCGGCAGGAGCGTCTCGGACCCGCTGCGGCGCGACCTCGCGGAGGCGATGGTCAGCGACGTGCTGGCCGCGCTGGCGCGCACGCCCGGGATCGACCGCACGATCGTCGTCACGGGCGAGCGCACAGCCGCACTCGCCGCCGCCGCGCTCGGTGCGCTCGTCGTGCACGACGCGCATGAGCGCGGCCAGTCCCAGGCCGCACTGCTGGGCATCGAGCGGGCGCTCGCAGAGGGTGCCGGACGCGTGCTGTGCGTGCCGGGGGACTGCCCCGCGCTTGACCCCGCCGAGCTGGGTCGGCTGCTCGGCGAGGGGCCCTCCCCCGCGAACGCCCATGGGCAAACGCCGGCGCCGGAGCTCGTGATCATCCCCGACCGGCACGGCACGGGCACGAACGGGCTGCTGATAACACCCCCGGGCGCCGTCGATCCGAGCTTCGGCCCGGGAAGCTGCGAGCGCCACCGCGCCCTCGCCGCGGCGGCCGGCGTGGCCTGCCGCGTGGAGCGCCCGTCGTCGCTGCTGCTGGACATCGACACGGGCGCCGACCTCGCACAGCTGCGCGAGGTGCTCGAGCGCGAAGCCGGCCGGCCGGGCTTCGAGGGCCGCGCGACCCGCACCCGCGCCGTGCTCACGCGCCCCGAGCACCGTGCGTCGCTGTCCCCGACCGGGCGCAGCTGAGAGCCTCCGTGGCGAGCCTCAGCGCCAGAGCGCTGTTCGGCATCGGCGAGGTGGCGGCCGGCGATGACATCGCGCAGCTCATCCTGGACGCGCTCGGTGGCAATCCGCCCGGGCCGGGCCAGCTGCTCGCGATCGCGCACACGATCGTCTCCAAGGCCGAGGGTGCGGTGGTGGCGCTGGCGGATGTGACGCCCGGCGAGCGAGCGCTTGAGCTGGCCGCCGATGGGGGCCGCGACGCGCGCGTGATCCAGGTGGTGCTCGATGAGTCGCCGGAGATCGTGCGCTCGACCAAGGGCGTGCTCGTAAGCCGCACGCGCCACGGGTTCGTGTGCGCCAACGCCGGCGTCGACGCATCCAACGCCGCCGGACGGGAGACGGTCGTGCTGCTGCCGCGAGACCCCGACGCCTCGGCTCGGCGCATTCGGGCACGGCTGCGGGAGCTCTGCGGCGGCGACGGTGCGCCCGCGGTGATGATCACCGACACGTTCGGGCGCGCGTGGCGGCACGGCCAAACCGACGTGGCGATCGGCCTGGCGGGCATGGCGCCGCTGGACGACTGGCGCGGCAGGGCCGACGCGCACGGCATGACGCTGATGGCCACGTGGATCGCCGTTGCCGACGCTGCCGCCGGCACGGCGGACCTGGTCCGAGCAAAGGACTCGCGCGAGCCCGTGGTCGTCATCGAGGGCCTGCAGCGCTTCATCGGCGCCGAGGACGGCCCCGGCGCGGCCGCCATGGTGCGCCCTCTGGAGGAGGATCTCTTCCGCTAGTGCCCGCCTGTGCTCCTCCCGGCGGGCTCGCGGCCTTCGGCGAGCAGCCTCCAGAAGCGGATGAACTCGCGCTCATGGCCGATGCCCATCTGCAGCGCCAGGCGCCACGCGCGCGGCGTCCCGCGGCTGTGAGGCGGTAGATGCGGCGGCGGCCCTGCTGCTCGCGCTCCTCGGCCGGCAGGCCGCCTTCGGCGACTCGGTGAGGCGCAGGCGGCTCAAGCGACCACCCGCACGACTATGATCCGCGGCGCATGGTTCGATACGAACCGTAGGCAAGGAGATATATGGGCACCTCCGGGGGGCTTGCGGGGTCGCCGGGCGTCGGCTTCACCACACTTGACAGCGAGCACGAGCTCGCGCGGCTGCCCGTTGAGGGAGAGCTGCCGGAGTGGCTTGCGGGCTCGCTGCTGCGCACTGGCCCCGCGAAGTTCGAGGTGGGCGAGCGGGAGATGCGCCACTGGTTCGATGGCCTGGCGATGCTCCACCGCTTCAGCTTTGCGGCCGGCGAGGTGTCCTACGCCAACCGCTTCCTGCAGAGCAGCGCCTACCGCGCCGCGAGCGAGCGCGGCGAGCTCGCGTTCGGCGAGTTCGCCACGGACCCGTGCCGCTCGATGTTCAGGAGGGTGCAGACGCTGTTCTCCGGAGGCGACGCGAGCGACAACGCCAACGTAAACGTGGCGCGGCTGGGCGAGCGCTTCGTCGCGCTAACCGAGACGCCGCTGCCCGTGCAGTTCGACGAGCGCACGCTGGAGTCGGCGGCGGTGCACGCCTACCGCGCGCCCGGACAGCTGTCCACGGCCCACCCCCACCTCGACCGCGGCAGCGGTGCCATGCTCAATTACGCCGCGAAGCTGGGAAGGGTCAGCCGCTACCGCTTCTTCTCGATGGAGCCCGGCGCGCAGCGGCCGCACGTGATCGGCTCGCTGGCGGTGAAGGAGCCCGCCTACATGCACTCCTTCGGGCTGAGCGAACGGTGGCTGGTGCTGGCGGAGTTCCCGTTCGTGGTCAACCCGCTGGCACTGGCGCTGTCGGGGCGCCCCTACATTGAGAACTACAGGTGGAAGCCCGAGCGGGGCACGCGCTTCACGCTGATGAACCGCGCGACGGGCGAGGTGCAGGGCGGCTTTCAGACGGATGCGTGCTTTGCGTTTCATCACGTCAACGCCTACGACAGCGGCGGGGAGGTGGTCGTGGACCTGTGCGCCTACGCCGACGCGAGCGTGATCGAGGACCTCTACCTGCAGCGGCTGCGCGAGGGCAAGCCGGTGAGCCCCGCGACCCTGACGCGCTTCCGCCTGAACCTGGCGGAGAGGAGCGTGGCGAGCACGAGGCTGGCCGAGGGCGACCTGGAGCTCCCGCGCATCAACTACGGGCGCTGCAACGAGCACCCCTACCGCTACGTGTGGGGCAACGCCACGGGCCCCAGCGGCTGGTTTGAGCGCGTGGTGAAGGTGGACACACGCAACGGACTGACGCTGTCCTGGGCGCAGGATGGCTGCTACGCGGGCGAGCCCGTGTTCGTGGCGCAGCCGGGCTGCGACGAAGAGGACGAGGGGGTGCTGCTGAGCGTGGTGCTCGATGCCCGCGCGGGCAACTCGTTCATGCTGGTGCTCGACGCAGGCGACCTCAGCGAGCTTGCGCGCGCGACCGTGCCCCACCACATCCCCTTCGGCTTCCATGGGCAGTTCGCGCGCGGCTAGCGCGGCTCAGGACCCCGCGAGCGCACCCTCTGGGGCACAGGCACCCTCTGGGGCACAGGCCGGCGCGAGGCGGCCGTCGGGCGCGACGGGCAGGGGGTGCTCACGCAGGATGGAGTACAGCGTGCTGCGCTCGGCCGCCGGGCGCCCGGCGCGGTGGGCCGCCGCGATGAGCTCGGGCGGGTCCAGCCGCGTGCCGTGGTAGCTGCCCGCCAGGCGGCTGATGGACTCCTCCATGAGCGTGCCGCCGAGATCGTTGACGCCCCAGCGCAGCGCCTCGGTGGCGGCGTCGATGCCCATCTTCACCCAGCTTGCCTGCAGGCTGGGGACGGTGCGCCCGAGCGCCAGGCGGAACACGGCGGTGTGCTTGAGGTTCTCCTCGCGTGAGATCTCCTGCACCCCGTGCGTGCGTCCCAGCAACGTCTGGAAGGGGATGAACGACAGCGGCACGAACTCGGTGATGCCGCCCGTACGTTGCTGCAGCTCACGGATGACGCGCATGTGCTCGGCGAGCTCCCAGGGCTCCTCGATGTGGCCGAACATCACGGTGGCGGTGGAGCGCAGTCCGGCATGGTGGCTGGCGGTGATGATCTCCACCCAGCGCGCGACGGGCAGCTTGTTGGGGGAGATGCGCTCGCGCACGCCGTCGTGAAGGACCTCAGCCGCGGTGCCAGGGGTGGAGCCCAGGCCGGCCTGGGCCAGCGCGGCGAACACCTCCGCGGGCGTCAGCGCCGAGATGTCGCACATGTGGGCGATCTCCATGGGGCTGTAGGCGTGCAGGTGGATGTCCGACCCCTCCCTGCGCGCGGTGTCCTTGGCCAGCTCCAGCCAGCCCAGGTAGTCCTGCAGGGACCAGTCGGGGTGGATGCCCGACTGGATGCACAGCTCGGTGGCGCCGTACTGCAGGGCCTCGCGCACGCGGCCTTCGAAGTCCTCGGTGCCGTGCTCGTAGGCGTCGGGGGAGCGCTTGCCCTGGCCGAAGCCGCAGAAGGCGCAGCCGACGGTGCACACGTTTGAGATGTTGATGTTGCGGTTGACCACGAACGTGACCTTCTCGCCCGCCAGTTCGGCGCGCAGCTCATCGGCGGCCTGGCGCATGTCCTCGATCGCCTGCGGCCGCGTCTCGGCGAACATCGCCGTGAGCTCCTCGGCGCTCAGCTCAAGGCCCTGGCGGCCGCGTTCGATGGCGCCCGGCACCAGGTCAGGGCGGATCGGCGCGGGCGGATCGGTGCGGCCGGACCCGCGGCGCGGGATGAAGCTCCAGTACTTCACCTTGATCGTGTCCATCACGCCCTGGGCCAGCCAGTCGGTGTCGATGTAGCCGGGGTAGACGCACAGCCGCTCGGTCAGGGCGTAGCCGTCTCCCTGCAGCTGCCTGCGCACCTGGTGGGGCGAGGGGAACGGGTGCTCGGGGGAGATGTGGTCGCCGTTGGCGGACAGGCCGCCCAGGTCGGTGGCTCCGGCGGCGACGAGCTCGCCCCACCAGTCGGCCAGGTTGGGCGGCACCTGGATGCCGACGTCGGGCATCAGCCTGCGCGTATGCGCGATCAGGCGCTTCATGTCCTGGATGCTCACCGGCCCGGCACCCTGCAGTGCCCACTCGGGCAGCGGCAGCGAGGGGCGCTCGAAGGCGTCCGCGTCCTCGATGCCCGTGCGCCAGTACTCGCGCGCGGCCGCCTCGGCGATCTCGGCGGGCTCCTGGCCGTAGTAGCGCTGGTGGGGCACGAAGTTCTGCAGGATCACCTCCTGGATGTGGCCGTGCTCGGCGTGCACGGCGGCGATCGCCTCCAGCGACTCGATGCGCTCCTGCTCGGTCTCCCCGATCCCCACGAGGATGCCGCTGGTGAAGGGGATGCGCAGCTCTCCCGCCGCGCGGATCGTCTCCAGGCGCCGCGCGGGGTGCTTGGTCGGCGAGCCGGCATGCACGGTCTGCATCAGCCGCTCCGAGACGGACTCGAGCATCAGGCCCTGGGAGGCCGTCACCTCGCGCAGGCGCGCGAGGTCGGCGCGGTCGAGCACACCCAGGTTGGTGTGCGGCAGCAGCCCACGCTCCAGGGCGCGTTCGCAGGTCCACACGACGTAGGCGGTGAAGTCCTCGTGGCCGTACTCGGCCAGGCGCGCCGCCACGCCCGGGTTCACCTCGGGGCGCTCCCCCGTCAGCACCAGCAGCTCCTTCACGTTCCTGCGCGCGGCGCCGTCGAGGATCTGCAGCACCTCCTCGGGCGGGTGCAGGTGCGCCTGGTGGGTGGCGAACGCGCAGTACTTGCAGTAGCACTGGCACGTGCGCGACAGCGACAGGGTCAGGTTCCGCGAGAAGGTGACCCGGCGGCGCATGCGAGGAGTCTAGGACGCTCGGGCGCTCATCTGGCCGGCGCGGCTTCCTCGGCGACCGCAAAGCGCTACACGAAGACCCCACGCTTGGGACGCCGGCCGCCCGGATCGCCTGCGGAGCGCGCGAGCGCGCACATCCCAGAGGTAACCTGCAGCCGTGGCGAGCACCCCCTGGGACGCGGAGACCTACGACCGCTCCAGCGCCCCCCAGCAGAGCTGGGGCGCGGAGGTGGTGCGGCGCCTGGAGGGGATTGCGCCGAACGCGAGGGTGCTCGACGTGGGCTGCGGCACGGGGCGCGTGACGGAGGCGCTGCTGGCACTGGTGCCGGCTGGCCGGGTGCTGGCGATCGACGCCTCGCCGGACATGGTGGCGCTCGCGCACACAAGGCTCGGCGAGCGCGCTGATGTGTGGTGTGAGGACGCGCTGGCTGTGAGTGTCGAGCAGCCGGTTGACGCGATTCTCTCAACGGCAGCGCTGCACTGGGTGACCGACCACGACCGGCTGTGGCCGCGCCTTGCCGCGGCGCTGGCGCCGGGCGGCCGGCTCGAGGTGCAATGCGGCGGTGAGGGCAACATCGCCCGTGTGCGCGAGGTCATCGATCGCGTGTGCAGCGACTGCGCTCCGGAGCTGCTGGGCTTCTCACCCTGGGAATTTGCCGGGCCGGCGCAGACCGAGGAGCGCCTGCGCAGGGCGGGCTTCACGGAGATCCGCTGCTGGCTGGCGGAGCGGCCCACATATCCGCAGGATGTGGCCGCGTTCGCGGTCACGTCGATACTGGCCGCGCACCTGGAGCGTCTGCCGCAGGAGCGCCGCGAGCAGTTCACCGACGCGGTCCTCGCGGGCGTGCGCCTGCCGCTGGACTACGTGCGCCTGAACGTCTCCGCCGTGCGCGGGCGCCAGGAGAGAGGCGGCCCCGGCGGGCTGGGCGTCGACGCCCGCATCTCATAGTCTGCAGATCCGAAGCACAGTCTCGTACGAGCGCTCGCCGCGAGAAGGGAACCGTTTGATGCCCTCACACTGCACACCCTCCGAGCCGGCCGCTGCCCTCGCCGCGTAGAGACGGAGCGAGCGACCGTGCCAGACGAGTGGATCAGGCAGTGGGGAGATCCGTCCCTGCACGAGCCGGCCGCCGCGGTCGCGCGCATGGACGAGGTGCTGCGGGCGCAGGTTGCTCGCATGCGGCGCCGGCTGTCCGATGCCGAGGGCGCCGGTCTCGCCGGTCCGCAGGTGGGCTTCATGAGGCGCGTGTTCGTGTTCCGCGCGTCGCTTCGGGATGAGATCGAGGCGCTGGTGAACCCTCGGGTCGAGCGGGCATCGGCCGAGCGCGCGGTGTTCGTGGAGGGCTGCCTGAGCTACCAGAGCGTCACCGTCGCGGTGGAGCGCCCCGTCGCAGTGCGCGTTGCAGCCCAGCGGCTTGACGGGAGCACCGTCGCGCTCGACGTCGAAGGCCACGAGGCGAGCCTTCTGCAGCACGAGATCGACCACCTGGACGGCATCCTCACGCTCGACCGCACGGATGCACACGAACGCAGGCGAGCGATCGCCTCGCTGCTGGAGCTCGCGCGCGCGAACAGACGGCAGGCCCCGCTCGCGGCCTGAGGGCGGGCTGGCATTTGCCGAGGGCGCATGCGCCCTCGGGGGAGCCGCACATGTGCGGCTCCCGGCCGAGCCGCATGCGGCTCTGCCGGCCGGGGCCGCATGCGGCCCCGGCCCAGCCGCCACATGTGGCGGCTGGCACAGCAGAAGGCGGGGTGCGCCGGCCCCGCGCCGGACCCGCCCAGCGGCGCTGGAGGTTACGCCGTGGGCCTGCCTGCATCGATACCCTCGTGCTCGTCGAGGGCGCCGGCCCTTCCAGGATGAGCAGCCGCCAACCAGCAAGAAACAGGAGCCACACATGACTGAGAGCACCAGCGAGAGCGAGAACCCGGCGATCCCGAGCCCGACTCCGACGGTGCCGAGCCCCAGGGCCAACCACGACTGGTGGCCCAACCAGCTGGACCTGAGCGTGTTGCGCCGGCACTCGCCGCTGTCCGATCCGATGGGCGGGGACTTCGACTACGCCAAGGAGTTTCAGAGCCTCGACCTCGACGCGCTCAGGCGCGACCTGATCGAGCTGATGAGCACCTCGCAGGACTGGTGGCCCTCCGACTATGGCAACTACGGCCCGCTGTTCATACGCATGAGCTGGCATGCCGCCGGCACCTACCGCATCGCCGACGGCCGCGGCGGCGGCGGCAGCGGCGCACAGCGCTTCGCCCCGCTCAACAGCTGGCCCGACAACGCCAGCCTGGACAAGGCGCGCCGGCTGCTGTGGCCGATCAAGCGGAAGTACGGGCGCAAGATCTCCTGGGCCGACCTGCTCGTCTACACCGGCAACGTCGCGCTGGAAGCGATGGGCTTTGCGACCTTCGGCTTCGGCTTCGGCCGCGAGGACATCTGGGAGACGGAGGAGATCTACTGGGGCAGCGAGGACACGTGGCTGGGCGATGAGCGCTACAGCGGCGAGCGGGAGCTCGCCAAACCGCTCGGCGCCGTGCAGATGGGTCTCATCTACGTCAACCCGGAGGGTCCCAACGGAGACCCCGACCCGCTCGCTGCCGCCAGGGACATCCGCGAGACCTTCGCCCGCATGGCCATGGATGACCAGGAGACCGTCGCGCTGATCGTCGGCGGCCACACCTTCGGCAAGACCCACGGCGCCGTCGACCCCGCCAACATCGGCCCCGAGCCCGAGGCCGCGCCCATCGAGCAACAGGGCCTCGGCTGGAGGAACAGCGCCGGCAGCGGCAATGGCGCGGTGACCATCACCAGCGGGCTGGAGGGCGCCTGGACGCAGGAGCCGACCAGGTGGGACAACGGCTTCCTGGAGAACCTCTTCGAGTATGAGTGGCAGCTGACGAGCAGCCCGGCCGGGGCCAAGCAGTGGACCCCCAAGGACAACGCGGCAAAGGACACGGTCCCGGACGCTCACGATCCCTCCAAGCGCCACGCGCCGATGATGCTCACGACCGACCTTGCGCTGAAGGTGGATCCCATCTATGGGCCGATCTCCAGGCGCTTCTACGAGAGCCCCGAGGAGCTCGCCGACGCCTTCGCCAAGGCCTGGTACAAGCT
>Ga0182030_10008064_pt1 | contig 21875 bp, 23 predicted proteins | sample 812S3MmetaG_FD_121299 | JGI IMG/M metagenome (GOLD analysis project Ga0182030, IMG submission 121299) | Permafrost microbial communities from Stordalen Mire, Sweden - 812S3M metaG (Illumina Assembly) | ecosystem: Environmental > Terrestrial > Soil > Wetlands > Permafrost | place: Sweden... | reverse complement strand
CGCGTCGGCGAAGATGACGTTGGCGCTCTTGCCGCCCAGTTCGAGCGTCACGCGCTTGACCTGCTCGGCGCAACCGGCCATCACCTTCTTGCCCATGTCACTCGAACCGGTGAAGCAGATCTTGCGCACGGCCTCGTGCGTGACGAATCGCCAACCCACGACGCCGCCGTCACCGGGCAGGACCTGAAAGACACCCTCGGGCAGTCCGGCCTCGAGGCCCAGTTCGGCGAGGCGGATCGCCGTCAGTGGCGTGAGCGTGGCGGGCTTGAGGACGACGCTATTGCCGGCCGCGAGCGCCGGGGCGAATCCCCAACCGGCGATCGGCATGGGAAAGTTCCACGGCACGATGATGCCCACGACGCCGAGCGGCTCATAGAACGTGAGGTCCACGCCACCTTCGACCGGGATCTGCTTGCCGCTGTGACGTTCCGGCGCGCCCGAGTAGTAGGCCAGGACGTTGCGAACGTTGCCGGCTTCCCAGCGGGCGTTGCCGATCGTGTGGCCCGAGTTGGCGACTTCCAGTTGCGCCAACTCTTCGAGGTGTTCATCGACCACACGGGCGAAGGAGCGAAGCAGGTGCGCGCGCGTCGCCGGCGACACGTCCCGCCAATCGCTCGCGACCTGCGCGGCGCGCGCAATGGCCCGGTCGGTCGCTTCGAGATCGAAGAGTTCGATCTCGGTGACCGGGACCTCGGTGGCGGGGTTGAGAACCGACAGTGTGCTCATAGACGTTCGAATCCTCGGTAGCGTTCCCAGTCGGTGACCGCGGCGTTGAACGCGTCGACTTCGACGCGCGCGGCGTGCACGTAATGATCGACGACCTCGTCGCCGAACGCGGCACGCGCGACGAGGCTCTGATCGAACAGCTCGGTCGCTTCGGCGAGCGTCGTCGGCACCCGTGCCGAGTCGGCCTCGTAGGCGTTGCCGACGAATGGCGCCGGCAATTCGAGTTGGTCATCGATGCCCTGGAGACCGGCCGCGACGAGCGCTGCGATCGCGAGATAGGGATTGACGTCACCGCCGGGGGTCCGACACTCGAAGCGCAACGACGGACCGTGCCCGACGACGCGAAACGCGCAGGTGCGGTTGTCGTGTCCCCAGAGCAGGGCCGTCGGGGCAAAGGATCCGGCGACGAATCGCTTGTAGCTGTTGATGTTCGGCGCGAGCAGTACCGAGAGCTCGCGCGAGTGAGCGAGCAGCCCCGCGAGGAAATGCTCGAAGACCTCGGAGAAACCGTGTTCGCGCTCGCCCGCGAAGACCGGCTGGTTGTCCTCATCGCGCAAGGACAGGTGAATGTGACAAGAGTTTCCTTCGCGCTGGTCGTACTTGGCCATGAAGGTGAGACTGACGCCCTCTTGGGCCGCGATCTCCTTCGCGCCCAGTTTGAACAGGCTGTGCTCGTCGGACTTCTCGAGCAGCGTGTCGTACTTGAAGGCGACTTCGTGCTGGCCGAAGTTGCATTCGCCCTTCACTGATTCCACGACCATGCCGGCGGAACGCATCGAGCGCCGAATGCGACCGAGGAGAGGTTCGATCCGCGACGTTCCCTGGATTGAGTAGTCGACGTTGTACTGGTTCACCGGCGTCATGTCGCGGTAGCCCGCGTCCCAGGCCTGCTCGTAGGTGTCCTCAAAGACGATGAACTCGAGTTCGGTGCCGGTGATGCCGGTCCAGCCGCGCTCACGAAGGCGCTCGATCTGGGCGAGCAGTATCTGGCGCGGTGACGGTGCGACGGGAACGCCCTCGACGGTCTCCACGTCGGCGAAGATGATCACGGTCTTGTCGTGCCACGGCACGAGGCGAGTGGAGGTGAAATCCGGCTTGAACGCGAGGTCCCCGTAGCCGCGCTCCCAGGAGGTCAGGGCAAATCCGTCGACCGTGCGCATGTCGACGTCCGAGGCGAGGAGATAACTGCAGCCCTCGACGACGCCGTCGGCCAACTCATCGAAGAAGTAGGAAGCGTCGAGACGTTTGCCCTGCAACCGACCTTGCATATCGGTGATCGCGACGATGATGGTGTCGATCTCGCCCTCTTCGACCAGTGCCACGAGTTCTTCACGCGATGGTCGGCCGCTGCTGTGTGACGTCACGTTTGCTCCTCGGATGTGCGACGCCCGACGAACGCGGACGAGGACAATTTTCCAATCTAAGTTTCGAGGCTACTCAATGAAGACAACGACGATTCTTCGTGGCGCGATTCGTGCATCGACCGCGATGGAGGTCGTCGATGCGCGGTCGTCTCGTGAGAGCCTTCACGTGTGAAGGGAGGTTGTCATCTCATACGTGAAGAACCGCTGAGCCATCTCGTACGGACGTTCTGTTCGTCAGGGCCAAACATTTCCGGATACGGGCGAAATCGTGGAGCGGTTTTTAACAGAGCGAACACATTTCCTCGTGTTCGAAGCCCGCAAAAGTTCTAGTATCTCGCTCATTGGTATAGGCCATTAAAAACGAGGGGGATTCAATGAGCGATAGCTCTGGAGCACTGTCGACGGACGAGGAGCGGCTCGCCGCCCTCGGCTACAAGCAGGAACTCAATCGCGGTTGGAGTGGGTTTTCCAACTTCGCGATATCGCTCACGATTATCTGCGTCCTCAGTGGCTGCTTCACTACCTTTGGACAGGCGTGGAACGACGGCGGCCCGATCGCGATTTCGATTGGCTGGCCCGTGATCAGCCTCCTGGTCCTCCTCGTCGGGCTGTCGATGGCCGAGCTCGCTTCGAAGTACCCGACCGCGGGAGGTATCTACTACTGGGCCTACAGCCTCGGCGGTGTGCGCTGGGCGTGGTTCACGGGCTGGTTCAACCTGCTGGGCCTCATCGCAATCACCGCCGCCGTCGATTATGGCGCCGCGTCGTTCTTGAATTCGGTGCTCGCTCTGTACGGGTTCCACTTCATCATCAATTGCACGACGACGAACCCATCGACGATCTTGCACAATACGTTCATCCTCTTCTTCCTCATCCTGGCCCTCCACAGCGTCATCAACGTCTTCTCTTCGCACCTGGTCTCGCTCCTGAACCGAATCTCGGCCTGGTGGATGCTGGCTGGGGTAGTTGCGATCGTCGGCGTACTGATCTTCGGACCCTCATCGCACCAGAGCGCTGCCTTTGTGTTCTCACATCGGATCAACAACAGTGGATTCTCAGGCCACTTCTACTGGTTCATGATCTTGCCGCTCGGCTTTTTGCTCACTATGTACACGTTCACCGGCTACGACGCCTCTGCGCACTTGTCAGAAGAGACGCACAACGCCGAGCGAGCGGCTCCGCGTGGAATATGGACATCGATCGCCTATTCGGCGGTGGGCGGATGGGCAGTACTGCTGGCGCTCACGTTCGCCGCGACCCACCTCGCCGCGATCAACGCGGGCGGCGGCGGCGCGATTCCAATCGTCGAGTCGTCGCTCAGTACCAGTCTTGCGAAGCTCGTCCTGGACATCTCAACTATCGGACAACTCTTCTGCGGGATGGGCTGCGTGGCGGCCGCTTCGCGAATGGTGTTCGCGTTCTCGCGCGACGGTGCCGTGCCGGGACACCGACTGTGGCGACGCCTCAACAAGCACCAGACGCCGACGTGGGCGGTGTTGTTCGTGGTCGTCCTCGCGCTCGTCATCACGATTCCGGCACTGTTCGGCACCAAAGCCGGATTCCCGGTGGCGTTCTTCGCGGTCACGTCGATCACAACGATCGGGCTCTACATCGCCTACATCCTGCCCGTCTTTCTGCGCTGGCGGATGGGCGATAGGTTCGAGCCGGGCGTGTGGAACCTGGGCAAGCACTACAAATGGATCAACCTCATCGCCATCGTCTGGGTCGTGATTTGCGTGGTCATCTTCTGCTTGCCGACGGGACCCGCGGCGGTTCCGTGGGACAGTGGCTTCAACTGGAGTGACTTCAACTACGCGCCACTGGTCACGATCGCGCTCGCGCTCGGGGTCTGGATCGCCTGGGTCGCCGGCGCCAAGAATTCGTTCACGGGCCCGGTGCGGACAGTCGATGATCCCGACATCGGTACGCCAAAAGATCCGGCACTGATGCCGGCGGACTGAGATCTACCGTGATCACGCGGTTTGAGGCATCGTAGGCGAGGCTTATTTTCTTATCGGTGCCAAGTCAGGGTTTGGTACCGATAAGCGAAGTTGGGCCTTCGTGCATTAGCGGCGACCGTTGTCAGACTCCCACTTGAGGAGTCATGGTGCCATCAGTCGAAGCATTCGAAGAGGCGTTATCGTGTTGGCGCGACCTCGCTGACGTGCTGTCGGCCGGTCTCTCACGCGTCTTGCTCTACGGTCCGTCGGGCACCGGTAAGACCTACGCCGCGCTCCATCACGGCGTGGGCAACAACGCCGCGGAGCGACTCGTCTGCACCGAGGACCTGACGTCGGGTGAGATCACGGGCACGTGGATGCCCGTCGGTGAGAACCGGTGGGAGTGGCGCGAGGGTCCGGCGATCCGAGCTTGGCGCGGACTCGGTGGGCTTGGCGGTCGACTCGTCGTGGATGAAGTCGACCGCGCCTCAGGCGACGCGCTCAGCACACTGCTCGCGATGACTGATTCGCCTGAATCGGCACGATGGCGAAATCCCGAGACGAGCGAATGGGTGCGTCCGGGACCTCAGTTCTCGGTCGTGATGACGACGAATATCGACGATCTCGACGACATCCCGCTCTCTTTGCGCGACCGATTCCCCGTGAGCATCCGCATCGACCGACCGCACGTGTCGGCGTTGACGAGCCTCAGCGAGGACCTTCGCGGACCGGCGTTGGCCGGTTCGCTGGGGCCGGCGGGCCGGCGGGTCTCGCTGCGCAGTTTCTACGCCTTCGACGAGTTACGCCGGCATCTCGGATCGCCACGTGCCGCACAGTTGGTCTTTGGGGAGGACGGTGCGACGGGCGTGCTCGATGCGTTGACCATCGGCTCAATCACGTGAGCGTCGTGCATCCAGAGTTGGTGACCGGCCGCCAGGACGGCTTCGTCAACGCTCCGTGGACGGTGAAGCCGGGTTCGACTCGTCGCGGTGAAGCGAGCTGCAACCTGACGGAGCGGATCCTCGAAGTACCCCTCGGCATCGACGCGACGTCTCGAGTCGTGCGCGCCCATGAACTGATGCACGCTCGCGTCAGCCCTCACGTGATCGATCACTACGGGGCTCTCGATGAGATGGCACATCGAGCGCTGGAATGCGCTGAGGAACTTCGGATCAACACGCTCATCGCTCGACTGGATTTCGACGTGTCGCTCTTGTGCGACGGATCGGAAAAGGGTGGCGCCCGACGGATCGCCGAAAGCGACGACTGGCCCGAGGCACTCTGTTTCTTGATGGCGGTGCTCGGCACCGGGGGAGAGAAGCCGTTCCTCGCGGGCATCCGGCAAGTCGATCCATCGTGGATGCCGGGCCTTCGCGCCGTGCGTAAGCGAGCGCTGGGTCTCATGGATTCGCTCTCCAGTGCGGCCCTTGGCGCGACGATATTGAATGACGAGGAGTTGCCGAGTGGCTACGCCAACTCGACCGTGGTGCTTGCTCGCATCCTCACCCAGTCGATGGCCGCACGTCCGCCGACGACGCCCGATGAGTTGCGCTCCTTTCGTCGCTCCCTCGAACCCGGTGGTCGCCGCCCCCCGACCGGGAGATTCGCACGGTTGGTATTCGACGACACGGTGCCGATGTCAACCCGTCCGCGAGGCGCCGGTCTTCGTCGCCCGAGGGCGGATTCGAGCGGTCTGACGATGCGCTATCCAAGTCGACTCCTCACCGACGAAAGGAAACGAGCGTTCGCTCGACGATCGAACCTCCATGGCGGCATCGTGATCATTGATCAGTCCGGATCGATGGACATCGACGAAGCGTCGTTATCCACGCTGCTTCGTCGTGCGCCGGATGCGCTCGTCGTGGGCTACAGTCATCGCCCCGGTGACCACGGGTCCACCCCGAACGCATGGATCTTGGCCGATCGAGGATCGGTCGTGACGAGGATCCCGTCGGGCAACATCGGTAACGGCGTCGACGGGGCGGTGCTCGAATGGGCGCTTCGTCACCGCAAGAACTCCGAGCCGATCGTCTGGATCACCGATGGTCAGGTCACCGACTCCCATGATCATCCCGATGATCGATTGACCGTCCACTGCGCTGAGTTAGTACGGCGACACCGGATCCGACTCGTGAAAGAGCTAGAGGGCGCGGGGCGCTCACTCACATGCGGACGAACCACCAGTCGATCGCAACTGTCCCAATTTGGACGTTTGGGCCGCAAACTCCTTGAAATGAAGACGTTTTAGCCCTTTTGTCACAGAGGCAATTTACTATTGCAACGAACACTTGTTCGCCTTACACTATACGAACAGGTGTTCGTGAAAGGGGTCGGCCATGGCGGCAGTCGAGGTTGTGGAGTTCCAGGAATTCGAGGAGTACGCGGAACGACCGTACCTGCGCCTCGTGAGCACGCCCGAGGTCTTTCGAACCGGTCCTTCGTTGGTGATGCGACGTGCGGCTCGCGCGCGCATGATGCAGCGCCGTCGTCGCACATTGCTCGCGCTGGCCTTGACCCTCGGTCTCGTCATCCTGGCCTGGCCGGGACACGCCTTCGGTGGCGAGACCGGTGGGGGCCTCTCCGGCGATCTGGCCAATAGCTCGGTGCTCGCCTCGGGCATGAACTACGTGGTCCAGCCGGGCGATACGATCATTTCGATCGCTCGAATGATGAACCCGGTCGATCCGAACGTGGCCCGGACCGTCCTGGTCCACGAGCTGGATTCTTCGGTCGTCGTGCCCGGCGAGCGCATCCTAATCCCCTAAATTTCAAGGGAATTGGGTGTATCCTCAAGGCATGCGCTGTCCCTTCTGTTCAGCGGACGACGACCGCGTCGTTGATTCGCGCCTCGCTGAAGACGGCGTGGCCATCCGGCGCCGACGCGAGTGCTCGAACTGCAATCAGCGTTATACGACGTTCGAGCGGATCGAGGAGATCGGCCTCTACGTCATCAAGCGCTCCGGTGAGCGCGAGCCCTTCGACCGCGCGAAGATCCTGCGCGGTATGCGCGCGGCCACCAAGAACCGACCCGTCGACGAAGAGGTCCTCGAGGCCCTCGTCACGGCGATCGACGAATCGATGCGCCTGCTCAATCGAGACGTGACCAGTGAGGAAGTCGGGATGGCGTCCCTCGAAGCCCTGCGCGACGTCGACGACGTCGCGTACGTCCGTTTCGCGTCGGTCTACAAGGGGTTCGAAGGGACCGAGGACTTCGCGCGCGAAATCGGCATGCTCGTCAAGACCACGGCTCCCAAACTACGCGGCTGATGCGCACGCTCAACCTCCAGCCGCAGTGCGCCATGGCGATTTACGCCCACCCTGACGACGCCGACGTGGCGGCCGGGGGACTGCTCGCCCAGTGGGCCCAAGACGGCTGCGCGGTGCACCTCGTGGTCGTGTGTGACGGCGACAAGGGTTCTCACGTACTCACCGCCGACGCCGGGGCGGTGCGTGAGGTGCGAGGCGCCGAGGTCGATTTCGCGGCCGACCTGCTCGGCGCGGCGACCGTCACGAGACTCGAACGACCCGACGGTGAGGTCGACAACGACGTGCATCTGCGCGCCGCTTTGGTCGGACTGATTCGTCAGTACCGTCCCGAGGTCGTGGTCGGACCGGACCCGACGGCGACGTTCTTCGCCGGGGTTTACGTGAATCACCGTGATCACCGAGAGACCGGCTGGGCCCTGCTCGACGCAGTCGCCCCCGCGGCCGCGATGCCGCTGTACTTTCCCGACCAGGGTGAGCCCCACCAGGTCGCCAGTCTGTTGTTGAGCGGCACGCACGAACCCGACGTCGTGGTCGACATCACGGCCACGATCGACACCAAGGTGAAGGCGGTCTTGGCGCACAGCTCGCAATTGGCGGGCGACGCCGACGCCATCCGTGAGCTGGTCTACGGTCGGGCCGAACAGGCCGGACGGCCCGTGGGGGCCCAGTTCGGCGAGGCCTTTCGCAGTGTTGAACTCGCCTTCTGAGAACCCCTCGGTCGACGACGCGCCGATTCTGCACATCGACCTCGACGCGTTCTTCGCCTCCGTCGAGGTCTTGGACGATCCGACGCTGCGCGGCAAACCGGTCGCCGTCGGCGGCGGCGGTGCGCGCGGCGTCGTGGCGAGCGCGAGCTACGAGGCCCGCCGTTACGGGGTGCGCAGTGCCATGCCGAGCGTGGTGGCGCGTCGTCGATGCCCTGACTTGATTATCCTGCCCGGACGTTTCGATCGTTACGAGGCGTACTCACGCCGGTTCCATGACATCGTGCGCGATCTCACTCCCGAATACGAGCCACTGGGCTTGGACGAGGTGTTCGCCAATCTTTCGAGCCTGCGACGCTTGAACGTTCGTCCCATGGAGGCGGCGGCTGAGCTGCGCCGGCGAATAATGACCGAACTCGGTCTGCTCTGTGGCGTGGGACTCGGTCGTAACAAACTCTTCGCGAAGCTCGCCTCGAAGGAGTCCAAGCCGACCGTCGTCGATGGGCGACTGGTCGAGGGAGCGGGCGTGGTGTGGGTCAGCCCGGCGCTCGAGAGGAAGTGGCTGGAAGAACTGCCGGTACGCGCGCTGTGGGGCGTCGGCCCGGCGACCGCAGCGAAGTTGCAGAAACTCGGGCTTCGGTGGGTGCGCGACCTCGCCAAAGTCGACGAGACCACGTTGGCCGCCCACGTCGGGGTCGCCATGGCCTCGACACTCGTCGCGTACGCCCACGGCGAGGACAAGCGGGAAGTGACGACCGACCGCGTGCTCAAATCCGTCGGTCACGACCAGACGTTCGCGAAGTCCTTGAGCGGCATCGACGCCATTCTCGAGGCGGCGAGAACACAAGCGGCGGTCGTCGCGCGAGCCCTGCGAGGCCAGAGCCGAGTGGCCCGCACGATAACGGTCGTCGTTCGATTCGACGACCTCACGAGCGTGAGTCGTTCCCAGACGCTGTCCTTCGGAATCGACGACGAGGTCGCGATTCTGTCGATCGCCGAAGCTCTCCTGCAATCGATCGACCTCGCGAACTCGGTGCGCCTCTTGGCGATTCACGCCTCGTCATTCCTCGAGCGCGATGACAACAACATGCAATTGACGTTCGGACTGGACCCGACCTCGAGTGACCCGCGCGAACAGGCCGAGGCGATCTCGCGCGAACGCCAGGTGTCGAACGCGGCACTGCGCGACGCCGTCGATGACGTGCGTGAGAAGTTTGGCCGCGCGGCCGTGGGCTCCGCCTCAGAGCTCGGCGACCACGGTATCGAGATCGCGGCCCAACGTGGCAGCAACGCGTTCGGCCCCGAAGAGTTCCAGCACGGCTCATGATCGATCGACGTCGCCGCGCCAAAAGGGGTGGCGCCACGCTAGGGATAACGTGGCGCCACAGGGGGAATACTCTCCTTATTCGTCACCGGATCATTTTTGGATGGCTAACGGCCAGAAGTGAAGTGATTGCAGTCATTTCGAGGTCGACATCCGCCTAGGGCGCCGGTGTCGAAGTAAAAGTGGTTACGTATGGAAGACATCCGAGAGGTCAGTGACGCCCAACTGGTCACGATGATCGCGCGCTACAACGAGGTAGCGCTCGCCGAGACGTACCGCCGACACGGCGGTGCGGTGTTCGGTCTCGCCCGACGGGTCCTCAACGGCGCGGCCGAGGCCGAGGACGTGACCCAAGAGATCTTCTTGCGTTTATGGAATCAGCCGGAGCGCTTCGACGCCACGCGGGGGAATCTGCGCAGTTGGCTCCTCACCCAGAGTCACGCACGCGCGGTCGAGACGATTCGTTCGCTCACGGCGCGGCGTCAGCGAGAGATCAATGACGCGCACAAGGCCGCGCGCGGTGCCTACGACATGCAACACGAGGCGTGGGACGTCGTACTGGCCGAAGACGTGAAAAAGGCCCTCGGGGAGTTGCCGCCGGAGGAACGTCGCGCCATCGAGCTCGCGTATTTCGAGGGCTACACCTACATCAAGGTCGCCGAAATCTTGAACGAACCGGAAGGCACCGTGAAGAGTCGAATCAGGAACGGGATGCGTCGCATGCGTGCCACGCTCGTAGAGTCCGGGATTGAGGGAGCGGATCGATGATGAGTCACGACGAAGCGAGCGAACTGTTAGCCGTCGCGGCGCTGCACGCCGTTGACGCCGAGACCCTGGCCGCGATCGAAGAACACGCCGCCACCTGTCCGCGCTGTCAAAGTGAGTTGGACAGCTACCGCGTGGTGGCTGCCGCGCTCGGCAACTCGGTCGAGGAGTTGCCCGAAGGCCTGTGGACGAATATCTCCAGTCAACTGTGGGAGCGAAAGGGTGAGTCCACCGTGATGCCCGAACTTCTGATCGGTGACAGCGCTGACGTGGTGGCGATATCCAGCGCCACTCGATCGTCGCGACGTCTTCGCAGCACCATTGGTGCGGTCGCCTTCGCCGCCGCCGCGTCGATCGTGGTGCTCGCGCTCAGTCTCTCGAGCGCACAGAGTCACGTCACGAATCTTGAGGGCGCTCTCCAATCGGCCAATCGGAGCGTCGTGCAACGCGCGTTGACGACGCCGGGCCATCAGATCGTCAATCTCACGAGCGCCTCGAATCAGCAACTCGCCGAATTCGTGATGTTGCCCGACGGCACCGGGTACCTCGTCAAGTCGAACATGCCCGCCCTGACGCCCAATGACACGTACCAGTTGTGGGCGATCGTCAAAGGCTCGCCGGTGTCGGTTGGCGTCATGGGTTCGACGCCCGGTCAAGTGACGTTCACGATGGACTCGTCACCGAGTCCTTCGGAGCTGGCGGTCACGGTGCAATCGGCCGGGGGATCGTTGACGCCCGCGAAGACCTTCGTCGCGTCGGGTCCCGTCGTCGCTTCGTAGCGAACATCGGATCCACCGGAGTGGAACTGCCGGGCGTTACGGGTTATTCGTCCTCGGGGGCGTGCTCGTGATCGTGCCCGTGATCGTGATCGTGATCGTGCTCGTGCACGTGCTCTTCGTGTTGGTGTGGTGGTGCGGGCGCGGGCTCGGTGGCCGGTGGCATTTTTGTACGCCGGCGCCCAAGGAGCCAGAGGAACGCGGAGCCAACTTTGCCCACCGGGTGGTGGTGTTCGGACGGTCCGTGGCTCGCGCCGGGTCCGTTCATCCCGTCACCGTCGCTACCGGTGAGACCGGCCAGCGGGTTCCCACTCGAATCTGGATATTTCGACACTCGCGCCATTCGTCGACGCGGATTCCTCGGTTTGTCTCCGGTAGTGCCCATGGTCAAACCTCTTTCCAATTGATGATGTGCGTCGAGTGCCTCACGGCAGTCGATTAGGTGGCGTGTCCAGTTTGCCGATGCCCGACGCCAGGACCACGGAGTTCGGCACTTTCAACAGTCCGTCCTCAGTTTGGAGCGTCACGTACGTGAGACCGATTCCGAGCACCCACGCGTCGACGACGCCGACCGTGCCCGAGCGAACGCGGATGTGTTCACCGACGCTGAACGGTCGAGCGAACAGCAGGACCATTGAGGCGAAGATGTTGCCGAGGCTCTGTTGGGCCGCGATGCCGAGCACCACGCCCGCGAGACCGAAGCCGATGATGAGGTGGGCGATCGAGACCCCGAGCAGTTCGAAGACCGCGATCAGTACCAGCAAGTAACCGACGCCCGTGGCCACGAGTCGCACGATCGCACCGGCCGCCTCGATCGAGCGCCGCGCCAAGTACCGGCCCATCCCGTCGGCGAGTCGCCCCACGGCGTAGATGCCGAAGATGAGCAGTACCGGTACCGTGATCCAGGCGACGTAGGGATGATGCATCGATCCGTGGCGTCGATCGAACTCGGACTTCACGACGATGGCGCCCACCGCCACTAGGGCGGCGGCAATGCCGGCGAGCCACACGTGTTGGAGCGATGGGGGTTCTCCCCGAGGTTTCGTGCGCGCCATAGTCAACAACCTTAATGACGATGAGTTGACCGAGCATTTGCATCAAATGAGAGCGAGTAGAGAAGTGCAAAGAATCAATCGACGCCACGAAATGCGGTTCATATCGCGGGCCGATCGATCTCACATGACTTTCCAAGTCGGCTCAAAGAGACCTGTAAGGAATGCGTGCCTAACGTCTTAAGTGCAGTGAGGAAGTTTCGAATGGGCGTGAAGAACGTTCACTGAACAAAGGAAAGAGACGATGGTTGTCTTCGGATTGATTCTCCTAATTATCGGTTTGGTACTGGCCTTCAAGCTTCTCTGGACGATCGGCATGATCGTCTTGTTGGTTGGTCTCGTGCTCTGGGCGATGGGCGCCCTGGGTCACGCAGTCGGCGGACGTAGGCACTACTTCTAATCCGCGCATTCTCCCTGATCCCCGGTCGGTGTCGCCTTATGCTCCGACCGGGGAAATTTTCTTATGCGCTTGTTAGATGTAGCCGGTAAGGTCCGAAGTAACGGACTCCTCGCTGGACTGATCAAGAGTTCAGTTGAAGTTCGCCAAAAGGAAGTGCGTCGAGACTCGAGCAAGGGCGAGGATTGACGCTTGTTTCAAATGGTTGTCGCAGGAGTCGTCCGTCCGAAATTCGAACGAGTCGCTGCGTACAGGTGGAGAGAATGGTGCACCAAGGACTTCAACGTTTGACATGAATCTCGGATTCGCCAGTTCGGTTGACTTAATGACCTCGGGTGTTCGCGCTGAGCGACACGACGAGCATGGGGCAGTGGAGTTGACGCGAGGTGAGCTTCTTTGACAGACGCGGAAGATCGTTGGTGGGGGAGAACCATTCACATGAGGCGTTTCTTCGGTCCCGAGTGAGATGCCGTCAAACGAGGTGCCGGGTGATCGTCCCTTAAGGGTCCGTAAAGTTGCGCGCCCAAAGCTCGAAGTGTGGACGAGCGGGCCAACTTGTTAGGGTGGCGCCAGCAACGATTTTCCATCTCTGAAAGGACCGCGAGTCAATGGCAAAATTCCTGAGCGACGTCAAGACACTTCGTGAGAACGCCCGAAAGAACCTTCGCAAGGGCTCGATTACCGACGCCTACGGGGCGGACTTACCGAGGGTCCTCGAGGTCCTGAACCAATCCCTCGCGACCGAACTCATCTGCGTCCTTCGCTACCAGCAACACTCGTTCGCCGCGCACGGACTCGATTCCGAGGCGGTCGCCGCGGAGTTCCTCGCGCACTCGCGAGAAGAGCAGGGTCACGCCGAACTGATCGCGGCGCGCATCGGTCAACTCGGGGGAGAACCGGACTTCAACCCCGACACCTTCAGCGCCCGAGCGCACTCGGAGTACAAGACCGCGACGAGCCTGACCGAGATGATCAAAGAGAACCTCATCGCCGAGCGCATCGCGATCAGCTCCTACAGCGAGATCATCGCCTGGCTCGGTGACGGCGACCCCACCACGCGCCGGATGCTCGAAGAGATCCTGGCGGTCGAGGAAGAACACGCCAATGACATGGTCAACCTGCTCGACGACAAGAAGTAACCGACTAATCGACTTCTAGGGCGCGGGCCGGGCGACCGCCCCGAACTTGATCCGTCCGTAGCGTCGTCGAAATGCAACGTAGACGCCGCCCCCGGCGAAGATCGGTAGCCAGTACGTGACGAGTCGATAGGCGAGGGTCGCGATGATGGCGCTCGCGCTTCCGACACCGGCCAGCACCAGCAGCCCGCTGAGACTGGCCTCGACGATGCCGATGCCGCCGGGCGTCAACGGTACGAGCGCGATGACCGCGGTCGCCGCGTAGGCCAAGAGGACGAGGGGCGCGTTCGGACTGGCGCCGGTCGCGCGCAGGGCACAGAGCAGCGCGAAGTAGTCGAAGCCGATACGACCACCGATGAGAAACACCGCCTCTCGCCATCGCTTGCCGAGATTGGTGCGCACGAGATTGCGTTCGGCGACGAGTCGATCGGGCAAATCGGTCGTCTTCGTCTTTCGCATGGGAATGGCGTTGAGAAGTCGCTGGATCACTCGCGCGAGCCACGTCAACAATGCATTGGTCGTGAGCAGGACCGCGCCGAAGGCCACGATGAGGACGAAACCGGCGATACCGAGGTAGGCCGCGTGTTCGAGTCCCGGACTCACCGGGAGGCCCCCGAGGATCGCGGGAAGGACGCAGACGGGCAACAAGAACAACCCGGCGAGGCCGATGATCGACGCCGCCGCGAGCCCGCCGGCCGCCGAGTCGGCGTTGATGCCACCGATGGCCAGCATCTGATACTGCACGCCGGCGCCGGCGACGTCACCGGCCGGCAAGACGTTGGTCACCGCGTTGCCGACGAGGAGCGCCGCGACCACGGTGAACCATTGCTTGGTGCGCAGCAGCAATCGCAACAGGGTCATCGCGCAGATGAAGCTCGCGACTTCGGCGACCAACATCAACGCCAGCCACGTGAAACTCAAGTGGAAGAGCTTCGGCCACGCCGAGAGGACCTTGACGAACGCCGGCAGCGCCACGTAGAAGGCGAGGCCCGTGACGATGATCGCCACGATGCTCTTTATCGGTCTCGAGGTTTTCTTCTTGGTGGGCTGATCGGTGATTCGACCAATCTACGGGTTGCGGCGCGATGAGTCTCACGACACCCGATTTGCGAGCGTCACCGAAGTAGCGTCGAACACGTGTCCGTAATCGATGATTCCAGCCTCCCGCACGAGGAAACGGGTGCCGTGACGGGCGATCGCACGGCGAACCAGAGATTTCGGCCGGACATCCAGGGCCTTCGCGCCGTCGCCGTCATCTTGGTGATCCTCGCGCACGCGAGCGTGCCGGGTTTCGAAGGCGGTTACATCGGCGTCGACGTGTTCTTCGTCATCAGCGGCTTCGTGATCACGAGCCTGCTGCGCCGTCAGCCTTCGCGACACGTGCGAGAGAACCTCGCGTATTTCTACGCGCGACGGATTCGACGCATCGTGCCCGCCGCCACATTGACGCTCGTCGCCACGACGATCGCGGCGTACTTCCTCCTCGGCACGAACTTCGTGCCGCAGCTGCTCGGCGACGTGCGTTGGGCCTCACTCTTCTCGGAGAACTTTCGACTCATTCATACGGGCAGTAACTATTTCATTCCGGGCGTCGCGCCGTCGCTCGTCACGCACTACTGGTCGCTCGCGGTCGAAGAGCAGTTCTATCTCTTCTTCCCGCTCGTCGTCTTTTCGCTGACGTGGTTGACGCCGCTGCGTAATCGCGCGACGACGCTGGGTCTGTTCTTAGCCGTCGCGATCTGCGCGTCGGCGTGGTACTCGTGGCACCTGACGCCGATCAGTCCGACGGTCGCCTACTACTCACCGTTCACCCGATTCTGGGAGATCGCCTTAGGTGGACTGGTCGCGCTACTCCCGGGGGCCTGGGCTCGGCGCACGCCGTACGTGAACGCGGTCCTCGGCACGATCGCCCTGATCGGGCTCGCGGCGGCGGTGTGGCGGCTCACTACGATGAGCGTTTACCCTGGTGTGCTGGCCTGGTGGCCCTGTGGCACGACGGCGATCCTGCTCTGGACCGGTCAGGCGAGCGCGCCGGGACCAGTGACGTTGCTCTCGTGGCGGCCCTTGCGCTACATCGGTGACATCTCGTATTCGCTCTACTTGTGGCACTACGTGTGGCTCATGCTCCCACTCCAGATGGTCCATCCACCGACGTCACCGTGGGCCCGAGAGATCGAGATCGCCGGCGCGCTCGCCTGCGCCGTCATCTCGTATCACTTTCTCGAGAACCCGATTCGGCATTCAAAACGGCTGGACCGCGACGGCGTCGCGGTCGCGCTGATGTTGGCAATCTGCGTCGCTCTGTCGTGGGACGCGACGCTGCTGGTCGGTCACCTCGCGCACGTCAGATGAGGAACCTAGCGATCGATGTACATCGCCGCTTCGGGAGTGATCTGCACGTGATAGACGGTCCCGATCGAGCGGGTGACGTAGGTAGCGAAGACGTTCTCGCCGACGTAACTGAAGTGGATTCCGTCCGGCTCACGCAGCAGTGACGGAATGTTGTTCACGCGTGCGGCCTCGGCGAACTGACCTTTGGAATTCGCGAAGAGATCCCAGGTCGGTAGGAACGTCATTCCCGGCACGGCGGTGGCGACCTTCTCGAAGACCGAATTGATGAGCGCCATTCCCTGGCGGTAGCCGTTGGGCTGCATGATCGGCATGCCGACCCAGAGCACGTAGGCACCGGTCTTGGTCGCGGCGGTGGCCATCTTCGTGACGATGTTCGTGTAGGCCGTCAACCACGGTGCCGAACCAAACGCCAAGACGTGACCGTCGACCTTGAGGTTCTGTTCGTCGTTCGCGCCGAAGGTGATGATCACGAGTTGTGGTTTGTACTGCGCGAGCAGTACCTTCTCTTTTTTGGCCCAGTCGTAGAACCACGGCGTGAGGAGTCCGCTCGACGATTTGTCGGCCTGCACGAGTCGCAGCGCGTGATCGTGACCGAGCTGACGGGCCATGCCCCAACCAAGATCGTTGCCGAGTGAGTCGCCGATCTCGAGCACGGTGCAGCGACCGACCGCCGTCACAGCCGGCGACGTGGTGGTGGTCGACGACGGCGCGCTGCTCGTCGCGGTGGTACCGGAGGAATCACTCGGAGACGGAGCGCCCGTCGCGAATCGACAGCCGGCGCCGGGTGGTTTGAAGGCGGTCATGTTGATATTCGGCGCTGGAAGATTCGTCAGCGGCTTCGTCGGTTGCGTACTCGGCGTCGTCGGAGTCGTGCTCGGCGTCGTCGAGCCGGTGCTGTTCGTCGTAGGCGATGTCACGTGCAGAGTCGTTGGTGGGGTGGTCGGCGTGGCGGCCGGGGAGTGGTGCCCGTCTTTCAGTTGGAATCCGACGATGACGAGCGCGGTGACGCAGAGTCCCAGGACGACCCGGAGGGTCCAACCGGGACGAGCACCCTCTCGAGTCGACGTAGTAGGCATCAATTTCGAATGTAACAGCGGTCGAAGAAATTACAACAACAAACGTCAATGACGAATTGTGACGTTCTGCGTTACGGATTGACGGTGACGAGTGTGCCTATCGGCGTGAAGGGGAAGACTGTCTCAGCGCTCGCGAAGGGCATCTCGACGCAGCCGAGGCTCTGCGGGAAGCCGTAGGAGTAGCGCGGGAACTCGTGCAGCGCGTCGCCGCCGTTGAAGTACGACACCCACTGGATGTCGGGGTCGCTGTAGTGCGAACCGTCGGGGTTCGTGCCCGACATCGTCGTGGAGAGGTATCGCACATAGACCGGGTACGTGCCCGGGGCGGTCGGCGCGGCAGAGATACCGGTGTTGACCGGCGTCGTGAACTTCACCTTGTTCCCGACGTAGAGCGTCAGCGCTTCCGGCGAACCCTGGGTGACGTTCACGTAGTTATAGGTCGAGGGGTCGACCTTGTGGTCCTGCACCGCGGTGATCAGGTCGCTCCACGTGACGGAATCGGCGATGCCGGTCGTCGGGATGTTGTTGATGCTTTGGAAGTTCATGAGCGCGCCGCGAAGGATGACGCCGGCGACGCCCACCTGCCACTGCGATTGAAGGGTTGACGGCAGATTCGGGTACTTCCACGTGAAGGTGCCGCCGGTGGGCAGTGATGGGTCACTCTGGGGAGTGTTCGCGGCGAACGTGACCGGGAGGTAGTTGAGTTCGGCCAGCAACTGCTCCTCCCACGTCGTGCTCGACGCGACGGTCGCGGTTCGTGGACGCACCGCGGTGAAGTGGCACGTCGCCGCGCACGTCATGCGCGTCGGAAGATCGATGGTGTAGATGGCGGCCGGTTTCAGCGAGCCGGTGACGACGGCCTGCACGTCGTGGGCGCTGATCTGCTGCCATTTGGTCGCGAGGTATGGACGCGTCGCGAGCTCGGGCAGGTTCTTCACTTTCGTGGCCGCGCTGAAGTGCAGGCGCACCAACGGCAACTGATTCGACAGCGACGTCGGGAGATTGCTGGTGATCTCGAAGGACCTGACGACCGAGGTCGCTGACGCGTCGAGCGTGGGAATCAACGTGGCGCCCGAAACGGCCACCACGAGGGCGATTACGCTGGCGAATCGTCTGGTCACCGATACAGAATAGTCACCGCGAGAGTCAATCTATCGGCGCCTACGATGGGATGAACGAAGGAGGGACCATGGTCCTCGCAAAGACAGTCGGTGTCCTACTTTTGATCGGGTTGGCGCTGTGGGTCATCTTCACGGTGATCGGCATTTTGGCCGCCACCATCGGGACCATCTTCGAGTTCCTCATCATCGCCGCGGTCGTTGGAGCTGTCTACCACTACTTCAAGCACCAAAAGGCTCACAAACCTGAGCGGTAGGCTCTCTAGTTCTGGCGGCGTGGCCGAGTGGTTAGGCAGGGGCCTGCAAAGCCCCGTACTCCGGTTCGAATCCGGACGCCGCCTCCAGAGTTTTGTCAGGGATTGACATCGGTGTGCTCCGGCGCTTTTAGACACTCAGACGGGGAGGTTGAACAACGCCCTGACAAATGTCAACCAGATCGTCGATGTGATTGAGGGCCAGGTGGTCATGCGACGGCGCTAGCGCCGGAGGCAAGGCTCCAACTGCGCGCGCCCTTTTCGAGAGCGCCACCGGAACGACGAGGTTCGAAGTCGGTTCATATTGTCGAGTAGCGCTGTGTCATGGTTGCGTGCATTTTGACGAATTGCATTACGGGTGCGGTTTCGTTGACGATGCAGCGATGCCCGCCGCCTTCGCGGTGCTCGACGCGCTCCCCGCGCACATGTCAGCCGTCGCCCTTCTCGTGACGAGTCATGGTGCGAAGTCACGACCGACGGTGGCTGGTGGCCACGGGACGTCGCTGCTCTGGCTGGATCACGAAGGGATCGTCGACGAGTTGAACGACCTATATCTCCCCGCCGACACCGCCGTCTATCTTTTCGGTGAACGACAACTCGTGCGATTGTCGGAGGAGATCCTCGTCGAAGATGGCATCGATCGTGATGCCGTAACGTCGAAGTCCTACAGGCGACGGGACCAGCCCAACGCCAGCCACGAAGAGCCGTCATTCAACTGAACTTGAGCGGGTGTCCGGTGGACGATCAGCTCGTTTGCCCCTGAGTTTGCCCGTGAAAAGCTCTCGAAATAGGATTTTCGGTGGACAACGGTGATTAAGTCTGAGAGACGATTGGCGACTTCGGGACGTCCGACTGCCTTCTCGCGCGACGACCCCGGATGCAGCGCGCGGCGGCGACCACACAAAGAAGCGTGAGTGCCAGCATGACCAGTCCTACGACAGCCTGGAGAATCCAGAAATGGTTAGCTGGCTGATACGAAACCCAGTACGTGTAATGGTGCAACGCAAGCCACCGCGGCGCGGCGCTGGTACCTCCCTTCAACGATTCGAAGAGGCTGCTTGCCTTAATACTGACCCTATTTGCTGCTTTGATACCCAGCACGTGACCGCCCGGACCGATGTACCACGCGCGCACAAGCCAACTCCCGGCAGGGCCTTGGCCAAGGGTCGCAGTCATGTTGAGCGGCCCGGAATTCATTCCATTTAGGAGCATTCGTGACGACGCGACCGCGCCGATACCGAAGATCCGAGGAAGGTACAGACCTACAGCGAGGAGGATCCCTCCGACGGCGGCCGCGGTGGCCGCTATCGCGGCGACCGTGCGCTTGACGACGGCCCCGATGAGCGTTCCGAACGCCAGCGCAAAGAGGGTCCACATCGGGATCATCCACCAGGTCGTAGTGAACAATCCGGACTGCCAATGGCTCCCGACCGCAAGATTGATCACCTGGTACGGGTGCATGTACCAGCTCCCGAACAAGAATCCGAGCGCGACGGCCACTGGCGTCACGATCAAGGACAGCATCGCGAGCGTCACGACCAGCAACCGGGTGCGACCCACTCCTTGGGTCCAGGCGAACCGATACGTGCCCGACTCCATCTCTCGCGCGATCAACGGCGCGCCGACGAAGGCCCCGATCACCAACGGGAACAGACGAAGCGCGATGACGAGCGGCGTGAAGCTCGGTATATCTGCAAATTGGTTCGCGGTGTTGGCACACACGCCAAGATCTGTCGGATGAGCGAGCGTGCAGCCCGCCGCGAGGTAACCGGCGTAACTCGAGCTGACGGCGTCTCGCCCGACGACGATGGCAACGACGAAGACAATAAACGCCGCGAAAATCGTCACAAGCGCCGCACGGTGCTGGATCAGAGCAACGCGCATAAGTCGAAGCCACGAGACGCGTTGTCCGGACGGGCTGTGGTCCAGCGATGGGACTAGCGTCACCGTCACCGCATCACCCGCCCGCACGGTTCGCGGAAATCGCGAGCGGGCCAGTCATCGCCGTAGCGGACGGTTCGCGTAAATAGGCCAGTACGAGTTCATCGAGCGAGATGCTCTCGGCCACCCAGCCTCTCGGAATTTCCGTCGACGCACCGGTTCGCGCGACGAATTGGCTTTGTCTTCCCGCGTGTTGTGACTGGATAACAACGAACAGTTCGGCAACTCTCTCAGCGTCGTCGGTAGGTCCACTCAACACCACGTGCCTGGCGAGTAGGTCGTCAATCATTCCCACCATTTGGACTCGACCGTGGCTCATCAAGATGAGGTAGTCAGCGACTCTTTCCAGTTCCGACACTACGTGCGAGGAGAAAATCACCGACAGACCTTCCTCGGCGACGGTGGACATGACGACCGCCATTACTTCGTGACGTGCTACTGGATCGAGCCGAGCGAGGGGCTCGTCCAGCACCAGCAGATCTGGCTGTCGAGCGAGCGCCAGAGCGAGCGCGAGTTGGGCCTGTTGACCACCGGAAAGTCTGCCGACTCGGCGGCCGAGCGGAATGTCGAGGGCCGTCAGTCGTGCCTCGGCGAGGTTTCGATCGAAATGCTGATTCAAGTTGGCCGCCATCGTGAGCATCGCTCGAACAGTGACATGGCGATATAACGGCGCCTCTTGCGCGACGAAAGCGACACGTTCACGTGCATCGGGCGAACCCGTCTCGACGCCACCGAGTACGGTTACGTCCCCAGTCGTTGGAGTGGTGAGTCCGACGATGCAGTGGAGCAGTGTGGTTTTGCCCGCACCGTTCGAGCCGACGAGAGCGACGATATGACCGTCGGGCACCGCAAGCGTGCAGTCGCGAAGCGCCCAATTTCCGCGGTACGACACCCCGAGCCCGAAGCTCTCGACAACGTTCACGATGCCAAACCAGTCTCGCCCGACGCGGCGCGACGCGCGCGGCGCGGCGGCCGGTCCTCGTCGTGCTGATTACGAAAATCTCCCAACGCGCTGGTGAACAGCGCGACGATCCCGTCCTCATCGAGGCCGGACGCTGCGGCATCGCGTAGCCATCCCGTGACAAGGTTGCGTCGAAGCGTCGTCAGCTCGCGCAGTCCTACGGTCTCCAGTTCTGCTTCAACGAAGGTGCCGAGACCCGGGCGCGCCCCGATGAGACCCTTCTGCTCGAGATCCTTATACGCCTTAACCACGGTGTTGGGATTGATTGACAAGGAGGAGACGACATCTTTTATCCGAGGGATTTGGTCGCCCCGTCGCAGGTAACCGAGCCTTATCGCGTTCTCCACTTGTTGGACGAGTTGAAGGTAGGTGGGCACGCCCGAGCGTGGGTCCAGCCGAAAGATAATTGAAGAGCCGGATCCGGTCTTCTCGAATAGGTTTCTTTTCTCTTTATCTATCATCATAGTAAAAGTGTATCAAGCGGAGGAGACGCGAGGTTGCGGCGGAGCGAATTCATAAAACCGAGATGTCAATCCATGTACGCGGAGGTCTTTACCGCCGAGGGAATATTCTCATCGCCAACGTTGGGTGGTTTCTTGCAAGGGGTGGTTCGATGTGAACTCGCACGCGATTGCGGCTCCGTCTAGAGGTGCAGTGACTCCCGAAGCGTCGGCCGCAGTTCTGGCCACCGCAAAATCCTCGCCTACGCCATACGTGAGCTG
>Ga0182030_10008063_pt1 | contig 21877 bp, 18 predicted proteins | sample 812S3MmetaG_FD_121299 | JGI IMG/M metagenome (GOLD analysis project Ga0182030, IMG submission 121299) | Permafrost microbial communities from Stordalen Mire, Sweden - 812S3M metaG (Illumina Assembly) | ecosystem: Environmental > Terrestrial > Soil > Wetlands > Permafrost | place: Sweden... | reverse complement strand
TCGGCGCTACGTGACACCGAGACGGCGATCCACTTCCTGAAGCGTCGCATTCCATGCGCCGTGCACCGCATGACGCAAGGCGCGAACGTCACCGTCTATGCGGCGCCTTCGCAAGTTCCGGTGATCAACCTGGCGCAGCTCGATCAAGTCGGCGAGTTGCTTGGCAACGCGACCATTCCGGCGGGCACTTACACGAGCGCAGTTCTGACCATCGGCGGCAATCCGGGCGATGTGCTGCTCAACGCTGCGGCCGATCCCGAGGCCGGCTTCGCCGCTTTGGCCGGCGCGTCCATTCCTGCCTCGCAGATTCAGATTCAGCACACGCAGGGAGCCGCTCCGAGTCTGACAGTCCCCGTGAACGTGAATTTTGCAGCGCCGTTGGTGGTGAATGCGAATCAAAACAATCAACTCGACCTCGAATTCGACCTGGGGAACCCGGCCTTCATCGTCGGCCACGTGCCCGCAGGGGCGGCTGCGACGATCTGGGCCGTGAACTTCACGGGGCCCGTGCACCATCATCCGTTGCATGAAATCGATCGCCTGGTCCTGAGGCACATGTATGGTGACGTCGCCTCGATATCGACCGACAATACATCGGTCACGATCAGCCAGGAGATGCCCACCGAACCGGTGGTCACGCCGGAGATACCGGTGGCGACCGGTCAAAGCGTGCAGGTTCTGGCGGATGCGACCAACGGTACGCTGTTCTACGACGTCGATGCCGGAACGAAAACGGTCATCCACGATTTCTCGACCGAGGCCTCGGTTGCCGGAAAGCAGGTGCGCATCGCAGCCCGCTATCAGCAAGATGGCACCTTGGTGGCGACCCGCATCTGGGCCAGCGCGCAGTTCAACAGCGTGTGGTTGAGCCCGGAAGGGCATGTGTTGCATGTCAATGCCGGCAACGACGTCGTCACGGTGGAGAACGAGTCGGGAGTCGGGGTGCCGCTGGTGGTCGATGCGAACACCCAATTCTTCTTCCGCACGCCGCAGAACGCAGTGGCGGACGGCACGCCCATCGGCACCGGCACGGGGTTTTTGACGAGCGAGGACCTGGTGCGCGGTTTCAAGGTGCACGCCAGCGTGGTCGATCCGCTTGCGACGCCGCTGGTCGCGCAAAGCATCGACATCGAAACGGCCGCCTATGACGGCACGATATCGGCGCCGACGAGCAGCGGCTTCACGGATACGCGCAAGTTCCGCACGGCGAGCGATGACTACGCCTATACGCTCGACTACATAGCCGCGGCCACGGCGAACGGCGAGGACCCGAGCGGCAATTCGATCACCGGCTTCAAGTGGTGGAATTTTGCCTATCCGACGTTGCTAAACAGCGGCATCGGCGCCATCGGTGATTTCGTCTCCGCCACCAATGGAGCGGTGAATCTCGGCGGCACGGTCGGGGCGGTGCCCACCTACGCGGCGAGCTTCGCCGTTTGGAACGACCCGGCCAACCCCAACGGCTGGTCCGCGAGCGCCACGGTGCTCCTACCGTCCACCTTGCCGATCGGTGTGGTGGCGTCCGGCCTTGGCAACGGCAGCTTCACGATGACGGTTGCCGGTGGCACGATGCCCGCGACGATCGATGTGGGTGCCACGTCGGGCGGCGCCACCTTGGTATATCAGGTGGACCGTACCAGCGGCGTCGTGACCGTCAGTCCGATCGACATCACGACGAATACGGGCCTGACCACGCTCACGACCGGTCTCGCGGTCGGAACGCCCGTGAAGGTCTATGGCGTTCCGCAGGGCGACGGCAGCCTGCGCAGCTACGTTCTGGTCTACTTCACGGGCGACCTGCCAGCGCAATAACCGGACAACCCCGGGCCTGCCGTCGCGCCCGGACGGCGGCCCTCAATTGTCGGACCAACGGGCCCCGGGCTTGAGCTTGCTGCGATTCGGGGGCGGGGGCGGGGAGGGAGACTTGGTTTCGGGACGCGCCCTCGGGGTGCCCCCTTTCAGCGTGAGTGTGCTGCGCGAATGGTTCGCTTGCGGGGAAGAACTTGAGTTTGACATGCAGTCAACTGTGCTCCTGTGCTGGGTAGAAAGGTGAGGATCGAGCGCTAGCATACTCCCGACCGCACTCGATGCGCACACCGGGGCGGCGCTTTCGAGTGTCGGATGCCGGCTGACGGGCGGTAGCCGCACGTGGGTGTGCGGCGGCGCATGACGTCAGCATCATTCGCGCACGATCGTCTCCTGCGCTTCTTGTGCCGTGTGCCAGGTCGAATCGGGTTCATAGGCCTCGAGGGATTTTGCGGGCACAGGCGTATGACTCCCGAGATCCTTCTCATACACCACGCCATCCCTGCCGACGATAAACGTCATGACGCCCGAGGAGCGATATTCGGCCGGGTAGGCGACGAAGGCGAAGCCTTCGGTCATCTTGCCGTTCACGACGTAGTTCTTCGCACCCCCCACGGCCTGTTTCCCCTGGCGCGTCAGCACATGATAGTAATAGCCCCGGTACGGCGTTCGCGGACCCAATTTCGAGGCGACATAGCCCTCCGCAACGGCGGCCGCGACCAGCGGCCCGACGGGGCTCGGGGGTTCGCCGGCGGTCACCGGCCAGTAAAGGCCGTCGTGCTTCCCTTCGCTGCTGAGAATTCGCGCTGCGTATGCGGCGTGCCCGGCGTCCTTGTACTCGCGTTCGGCGGCCGCGAGTTCCTGGCAAACCCGGATGGCCGATATTTCATTGCGTCCGATTCGCCTGAACAGGATTTCCTGCTTGCCGGCATCGGTGTCGAAATACCACCGATCTCCCGTCTGTATGAGCGGAATGGGAGTGGGCCAGTTCCTGGCACCGACATACAACGTGGTGGTTCCGTCCGGCTCGTTCACGACCCGGTGCATTTCGCGATACCGCTGTACGAAACCCGCCCGGCTGTTGGCATCCTCGGTTGGGTCGCCCGATGAAACGATCGTCCGTCCCTCGGGACCCAGCAGGGCGAGAATCGCGCTTTCGTCGTTGTTTTCGACGGCAATCAACAGTCCGTTGCTCGCTTCCTCGGGGGAGGAAAAAAGTTTTTGACCGGGTTGCTGCGCCGGCGCCGGTGGCGCAAAGCCCGCTGCCAGGACAATGACGAGCGCGCCCGGCGCTGTCAGGGTCAGCCAATTAGATCGATCGATCGTCCGATTCGCTCGCCGCATGTGGCGTCTCTCCATGTCAATGATGTACGAAGCCGGGACAGAGGGTCGCTGCGATTAGCGGGGCCGGCCGCCGCCGCCATGACTCATGCCGCCGCCGCCATGACTGATGCCGCCAAAACTGCTGCTCCCGCGGGATGAAAAGCTCCGGGCCTGGCCGCCGTGATCGTAGCCGCTGAAGGCATCCGAGCGGACGCCGCTCTCGCCGCGCGGTTCAGCGTAGCCGCGAGCGGCCTCCTGGTGTCCTGCGAACGGCTCGGCCGCTCCGCGATGCACGCCGCTGGCCCCGCCGGCCCGTTGCGGGCCTCCCGCACGGCTTCCGTTCATGGCGCGCGAAACGTTGGATTGCACCCCTCGCGCACCTCCCGCCCGGTAATAGTTTTGACGGTTGTAGAAGGTATTGCTCCGCGAGAAGTATCGTTCGTGGTCGTACATGGGATAGCGGTTATGCCAGTCGAACCCCCAATGGCCCCACCCCCAGCCAAAGCCGCCCCACAAGCCGATCCCGAAGCCGATTCCGAACGCCAAATAAGGGCCGTCGGACCAAATGCCGGGATACGGGTACCAGCCCGGCCAGGCCACCAGGGGGTCTCCGTACACCAGCCAGGGATCGTACGCGGGGACATAGACGACCTCGGGGTTGGCCGGCTGGATGACGATTGAGGAGTCTTGCCTCGCGACGGTTTGCTGCGGCGTGCTCTTCAAATTGCCCGCCGCTTCGGCCCGGCCCCGCATCACCTGCACCGCCTGCATCACGTCCTGTTGCTGGTTGTAATAGGCGTCGCCCAACGAGGAGGTCCACGGCAGGTTTTTGTCCATGTTGCCGAGCACGGCCGGAAACGCGGTGAGCGCTTTGACGCTCGGATCCCAGGGCTGTTGATCCACGGCACGGGCGAGCGCGTTGTCCTTCAACTGACCATTGATTTGGACCCAGCGGCCGGCCTCGACGATCTGTTCGGGGAACGTCGCACCCGCGAGAATCTGCGCCACCAGCGAATCCGGATACAGCGCTATCGGAGCGACCAGTTCCTGCAGTTGCGCGGATGACTGCTGCGCATAAAGCGGCTGGGACATCGCCGTCGATGCCGTCGCGGTGTCATTTTGATCCGCGAGGAGGATTTGAGGCCACGCGGCGAGCATCAGACACCACGGCCAAGCGGCCGACAATATCTGCTTGCCGACACTCAGTCTTGAAGGCGATCGAGCTTTGTCATCGATGTGCATGAGGCATCTAACGCCATTGCCGGACGCAGGTCGGTCTGGCAGCGCACATAGCGCCGTGGATCCTGGTCCGGTACGCTCGGAACATGGATACCGACGAGCACATGTCCCGACTTAGATGGACTGGATTGGGATTTGTCTTTCTTTGGTTTCTTATCGGCGGAATCGCGCATTTCGCGGCGACGGATCTCGAAATGAGCATCGTGCCACCCTATGTTCCCCAGCCGCGGGCTGTCGTGCTGGTGACCGGGGTCCTCGAACTGCTCGGCGCTGTGGGTATCGTGATTCCGGCCACGCGCCGGCTGGCGGGGGCCGGTCTTTTATTCCTGACCCTGGCGGTCACCCCCGCAAACGTCTACATGCTGCAGAATGCGCCGTCGTATCACGTGCCCTATTGGGCGTTGGTGGTGCGGCTGCCCCTGCAATTGGGTCTGCTCGCACTCATTGCGTGGAGCACGGGAGCACTGAGTTTTTTGCGGCGGCGGACACTCGGTCGCTGAATGCGCCCGGTTCCCAGCCCACGGGGGGCAAGCTTTCGGATCTGGCGGCCCTCTCCCAGGATATTTTTGCCGACGATCCCTTGACCGTCGGCAAAACGCGCGTGACCATGACGATCGTCGGCGGCAAGGTCGTGAATCGCGCACGGTAGGCGCCGGCCTCGATCATGACACCAATGTTGAATCCGGGGGGGATGCCATGGCGGTTCGTAAGAAGGCGACGAAGACAAAGGCGGCGAAAAAAAAAGCGGCGAACAAGCGCGCGAAAGTCACCCTGGCGCAGGAGAAGTCCCGCCTGGAGCGCAACAAGAAGCTCGTGATCGCCTTTTATCAGAAGTTGATCGGCGAGAAGGACGCGGAGGCGGCGCGCCGCTTCATGGGTGAACCCTATGTCCAGCACAGCCCCTATGCCCAAGACGGCCACGAGGGGGTGGCGGAGTTCGTCAAGGGCTTCCGGCAACAGTTTCCGCGCCACCACTACGATGTCAAGCGGGTGATCGCGGAAGGCGACTTTGTCGTGCTTCACCTTCACGGCCAGGAAGGCTTGTATCCGCACGGCGAGGCGGTCATCGACATTTTCCGTGTCGTCGACGGCAGGGTGGTGGAGCACTGGGACGTCATTCAGGCGCTGCCCGAGCAGTCGCGCAACGCGAATACGCCGTTCTAGAGGCCGCTGATCAGCAGATATGCCGCGAGAACGATGCCGATGATGCCCACGAGCACGTTGACCGCCGAACCCATCTCAACCCACGCTCCCGTCGGAAGATCTTGTGCCGGCAATTGGCGCACGAAGCGACGATAAGAAACGCCCGATAGGAGAGCGACCGCCGCCCCAATCAGAATCAGCAGAATCCCCACCAGAACCGACACCACATGATGCGTCGCCTGACCGGATTCGTTGCGCAGGACCGACAGGAAGAGGCTGAAGCGCTCGATCACGAAGCCGAATGCCATGAGTGCCAAACTGCTACGCTGCCACGCCAACAAAGTGCGCTGAGCGGCAAAGAAGATGCGGGGATCGGATGACGGCGGCAATGACATGATGGAACGTCATGCTACATTACACCGCTTGAGCGCTGCACTGCCCCGGGAAAAAAACTGCCTTGACGAATGTGTCATCGATTTCAGTCCGCATCGGCACTTTGATCGTGTCGTTGGCGCTGGTCGCGTCGCCCTCTGCCCCGTCGATGGCGGGGGCCGCGGCCAAATCCGGGATCTCCCCCCGGGCGACGAGGGCTGCATCGACGGTCAACGAAGGTGCCTCCCTGTTTCGCGCCAATTGCGCCCCCTGCCACGGGTTGAATGCCCGGGGCGGGGGTCGTGGACCTGACCTCACCACCGGGCGCTGGACCCATGGATCCTCGGACTCGGATATTTTCCGCACCATCACCCAGGGCGTGGCCGGCACCGAGATGCCCGCCAACGGATTCGAGGACTCCGAGATCCGGGCGATCATTGCCTACTTGCATTCGCTCGCGCCACCCCGCAGGGCAAAACTTGCCGGCGATCCCCGGAACGGCGCGAAGATCTTCCACGATCAGGCCGGCTGCGCGGGTTGCCACATGGTGGGGGGCACTGGGGGTGTTCTCGGCCCCAACCTCTCCCGCGTGGGCGCCGCGCGGTCGGTGGACTACCTGATCGACTCCATTCGCGAGCCCGACAAGGATCTGAGCACCGGCATGCTGGATCCCAACAATCATTACGGGCTGCCGCTGGTATTCGACACGGTGACCGTGATCGCGGCCGACGGTCGGCAGGTCAGCGGGGTGGCACGTAACGAAGACACGTTTTCGGTCCAGTTGATGACCACGGACCAGCAACTGGAGTTTTTTCTCAAGAAGGACGTGAAGAGCGTCGTCCATGAGCGCAAATCGCTGATGCCTGCCTACCCGGAGGCCGTGCTCGACGCCGCGCGGCTTCAAGATCTCGTGGCGTATCTCGAAACCTTGCGGGCGGACTGATGACATCGCGCTCCCGACGATCGGTGGGGGTAATGCTCGCCCTGGCCTGTCTGATGGTCGCCGCCAGCGCCCCGTCGCAGGTCACCTATGACCAACTGCGCGCTGCGTCGCAGGAGCCGAAAAACTGGCTGACGTATTCGGGAAACTATGCGGGCTGGCGCCACAGCAAGCTCGACCGGGTCAACACCACCAATGTGTCGCACCTCGCCATGCAGTGGGCGTTTCAAGTGTCGGACCTCGGCCAGTTGGAGACCACTCCCATCGTGGTCGACGGCGTGTTGTACGGCACGGCGCAGAACGGGCGGGCGTTTGCATTGGATGCGCGGACCGGACGCGCCCTCTGGCGCTATCAACGCAATCTGCCCGACAAGCTCCAACCCTGTTGCGGCATGGTGAACCGCGGTTTTGCCATTCTCGGGCAACGCTTGTTCATGGCCACGCTGGACGCCCACGTCATCGCGTTGGACACCCGGACGGGCGGCGTGCTGTGGGACGTGGCGGCGGCGGATTATCGCAAGGCGTACACATTCACGGTGGCGCCATTGGCGGTAAAAAACGAGGTGATCGTCGGCGTTTCCGGTGGCGAGTATGGAGTGCGTGGCTTCATCGATGCATACGATGCGACGACGGGCCGGCGCCTTTGGCGTTTCGAGACGGTACCGGGGCCGGGCATGCCGGGACATGAGACATGGCTGGGTGACGGTTGGTCGGTGGGTGGGGCTCCCGCATGGATCACCGGCACCTACGATCCGGATCTAAACCTGATTTACTGGCCCACGGGCAATCCTTCCCCGAGCAACTATGGCGGGGCGCGGGGAGGCGACAATCTCTACAGCAATTCCATGCTGGCGCTCGATGCGGACAGCGGCAGGCTGCGCTGGCACTTTCAATTCACGCCGCACGATCTATACGATTACGACGCGACGCAAATTCCCGTGCTGCTCGATGCGGACTGGGAAGGGCATCCCCGCAAGCTGTTGGTCCAGGCGAATCGCAACGGCTTTTACTATGTCTTGGACCGCGTCGATGGAACGTTTTTGCGCGCCACAGCGTTCGCCGGTGTGACGTGGGCCCGAGGCGTCACGCCGGACGGCAAGCCCATCGTGGACGCAACCCTGAAACACACCGCCCTGGGCACCCGGGTGTGTCCCGGGGCGCTGGGTGCGACCAATTGGTTTTCACCCTCGTACGATCCACAGACGGGGCTCATCTATGTGGCCACGTCGAACGAGTGCGATATCTTCACGAGTTCGCCCCAGCTCTACCGCGCAGGGCACGATTTTCTCGGCAGCGTGTACGTTCCGGATCCCGTGGAACGTCCCACGGGTGCGCTCAAGGCGCTGGACGCACTGACCGGCGCGCAGAAGTGGACGTTCAACTACTTCAGCAATCCCAATGGGGGCGTTCTGTCGACGGCGGGGGGGCTGGTTTTTGCCGGCGATTCAGACGGGAACTTCATCGCCCTCGATGCGGCCACCGGACGCGATCTTTGGCACGTGCAGTTGGGTGCTGCCGTGTACTCCACGGCGATCACGTATGAACTCGACGGCAGGCAATACGTGGTGATTCCGGTCGGGTCGGCCGTGTTCGCCTTCGCGTTGCAATCGAGCTAACGGGCCAATCGGTAGGAAGCCGCTCCCGCCCACTCCGACGCCCGGGCGGTGGGCGCACCGATGGTCGACGCCTGATGGATGGCACCGGGCAGGGTCTGCGACAGCCGCCGGACCAGGTCGCGTGGTTCGAGGTCGAGTTTTGCCGCCAGCGCCCGCAAAGATCCGGTCCCGAACAGCGAGTGTAATTGTTCGCTGTAGATGGGCTGCCGCACACCGCCGCTGACCCAGGAATGCGCCATGGCGCCGAGTCCCAGGCGTTCCATGCGATCGACGATGCCCCTGACCGCCCCATGGCGCCGGATCAGGTCGTCCACGACGCGGGAGAACTCCTCACTCGACCGCTGGCCCCAGAGCATCAGCGGAAAGCGCATCCATTGTTGCATTGCCGTCATCTTCCCTTCAGTGTTTTACATATCCCACGGGAACATGGTGATGGCAGAGGCGGAATCGTTACAGCGACGCGCGTCCCAATTTGGACCGTTGTCCGGAAAAATTTCCCTGGACGGTTGACGGCACCGCGGCGCTGGGTTGAGATTGAGTGATGGATGAACCCATCAGACGGGTGTTGGCGGAGTACGACGCCCGGATTGCGGCCGAAGATGAACGGTGGCGCTCGGAGGATCCGGGGCTTCTGCTGGCCCACCGCGACGAGTTTCTGCTGCCGATCGGCCCGGACACCGGTCAGGTGCTCAACATTCTCATCAAAAGCGCCAAGGCGCGTTCCATCCTTGAAGTCGGCATGTCCTACGGCTACTCCACCGTGTGGCTTGCGGAGGCGGCACGGGAGACCGGCGGCACGGTGGTGAGTCTCGAACTCGCGGACTACAAGGCCCGGCATGCGCGGGACGCCTTGACCCGCGCCGGTCTGGCCGGTCAGGTGGAAATACACCTGGGCAACGCCCTCGAAACGCTGCCTCGCCTGCCCGGACCTTTCGACTTCGTGCTCCTGGATCTTTGGAAGGACCTTTACGTGGCATGCCTCGACCTGATCTATCCAAAACTGCAGCCTGGGGCTTTCATCGCAGCGGACAACATGATCAGGCCGGAGGCGGCCCGCAAGGACGCCGAAGCGTACCGGCGCCGCGTCCGGGAATTGGAGTTCGACTCGGTGTTGCTGCCGATCGGTGCAGGGGTCGAACTCAGCCGCCGCCGTTGAGCTAAATTTCGCTCACTTGATGCACCGACGATTCCAGCCAAAGCGGATCGATCTCTACGCCCCACCCCGGGCCCGGAGGAATGGAGACGGTGCCATCGCGCACCCTGAACGGGTCGCCGAGAAATAGATTTTGCTGCCAGGGATAGTAGTCCGGCCCCTCGATCGAAAATTCCAGATATTTGCCGGCGTTCGGAATCGCCCCCAACAGATGCATGGTGCAAATCGTGACCAGCGACAGGTTGGCGCTGTGCGGTGTGCATGGCATTCCCGCCCGGGCCGCGAGTCGTGCGACCTGGAGTGTACGGGCGATACCGCCCATGTACATGACATCCGGTTGCACGACGTCGACAACCCGTTCATCGATCATCCGCGACCAGGTGGCGAGGTCCCAGTCCTGTTCACCGCCCGTGACGTCGATGCTCAGCGCGTCCGTCACGGCCTTGGTCTGGTCGAACCTCCAATAGGGGCAGGGCTCTTCGAAGTGGGTGACACCTTCGTCCGTCAGCAATGCGCCCACCTCGATGGCTCTGCCGGGTGAAAAGCCGCCGTTGGCGTCCACCAGCTTCGCAACGTCGGCGCCCAACGCACGCGCAACCTGGGGCACGATGGCCTCGGTGCGCCCCGGCCATTCGTCGACGTCACGGCCGCATTCGGCCGCCACCCGCCATTTGAATGCATCGAAACCCAGATCATCGCGCAGCCGCTCCAGCCGCGCCGCCTCCTCACGGGGCGCAATGTCGCGCCTCATGGACTACGCGTACGCGCGCAACGCGGCCGGCTTTCCGCCGAGCAGCTGCACCACCGGTTTATCCTCGATCCTGCCGCGCAGGTCCCACAGGGCCGTATCGAGACCGGCCAATGCGCGGCACCGGTAACTTCCAGGATATTTATGCTCTTTTTCCTCGATGCGCCGGACCAGTCCGTCGATGTCGAGCGCGTCGGCATCAAGGGCCCAGGGCGCGATCTGACGATGAAATATCGTCGCCGTAATGTCGGCATTGTAGGTGGATGCCTGGCCCCAACCCGTGTCGCCCGCATCGGTGGTGACACGCACGAAGCAGACGAACTCATTGCTGAAGGTCTCGAGCTTGCGAATGTGCATCGATTATCCCGGTCAGGGCGTGGAGCCTTGATACGAGGCGCCGGCCGGATCGCGGGCACGTTCGAGACCGTGACCCAGCGGGCCCGCTTCGCGCCGCCACAACAGCACCGCGGAAGTCAGCGCGACCAGACTGAGCAGCCCGAAAAACCACAGCATCACGGCATAGCCGGCGGGATTCTCGGCGCCTGCGCCGGCAGCGTCGCTGAGCAGTCCGGCAGCGCGATTCGAGGCGAATATTCCGAGCGCCTGGATCACCGTGATGAGCCCGAGGGCCGTGCCCAGACGTTGCGGTGCGACGATCAACGTCGTTGACGGCCAGATGACCGCCGGTACCAGTGCAAAGCTCACCCCCATCAGCACGGTGGACACCCAGAGCGCGAGATCGGTGAGACCGAGCACGACGAAAGTGAGCGACAGCAAGAGGGTTCCAATCGTCAGCATCAGCGCACGATGGCCGAACCGGTCCGCCAGGAGCCCGAACAGCGGCGTCGCGAAGATGGCTGCGAAGAACACCCAGCTGTTGGCCATCCCGGCTGCCTGCAGAGTCAGACCCTTCGTATGCTGAAAATATTCGATGGCAAAGGTCGTGCGGAACGGGAAAAACACCGCGGCGTAAAGGACATGCAATGCGAGGATGTACCAGAAGGAACGGTCGAACTTCAGGATATCGGTCCGGCGCGTTCTCGCCTTGGCGCCGGCGCCGGCGGCGGTACCGGCGGTTGGGACCAGGAAACGGCGGTCCATCGCGTAGAGGGCCCACGCCGCCAAAAAGCCTCCCGCGGTAAGGGCGGCCCCGAGCCACAGCGGCGGCCGCCAGCCACCGTCGTACAGCGGCCGCGCCCATGTGGGCGAGGTGTCGGCCGCGAAAGACCCGACGCGAGCCAGGCTCAAATACAACGCCGTGGCCAGCGCAATGCCGCTGCGCGAAAACCACCGCGCAAGAGCCGCGATGAGAGCGATGAAGATTGCCCCTTCGCTGGCGCCAAAAATGAAGCGCCCCACCAGCATCATCGCGTAAGATCCTGCCGCCGCAGTCACGACCGCACCGATCACGCCGATCACCGCGGCCCAGAACGCCATGCGTGCCGGGCCGTAGCGGTCGATCAACAGGCCGTTGAGAAGGGCGAGAACGACGCTCGGAACATTGATGATGCCGTTCAGGGTGCCCAGCTGTGATTGCGAGAATCCGCGTTGCCGGTGAAGCAGATCGGCGATGGGGCCGATCGCATCGGATTCGTAATAGCTGCTGGACACCGCAATGGCGGCCAGCATCAGCACCCACCAGCGCAGTGACGAATCGCCGCGGCCGCCACCCGAGTCAGAGCCGATGGTGCCTTGACTCACTGAATTCGAGCGTCCAAACCGCCAGCGGCGCAGGCTCGCAATCCATCGGCAAGGGGTGTCGAGCGCATGAGGTGTGAGATTATCTCATCTGAAACCCTTTGGCGGGGGGTATCGACTGGCGAACACCGAATTGATCGAGTTCAAGTTGCACGGAATGCGGGCACTGGTGACCGGGAGCGCGTCCGGGATCGGCCTGGCGACGGCGGAACGACTGGCGCGCAGCGGGCAACCCGATGACTATGCCGACGTGATCGTGTACCTGTGTGCCGGTGCATCGTATATCACGGGCGAGGTCGTGCCGGTCACGGGCGGCATGCGCATCTAAGGGTCAATCGGTGTGCCGTCGCGGCCAGCGCAGCGACGCCCGTGGCCACAACGGGGGAGAAACCCTCTCCCCAGACGGGGAGAGGGTGGCGCCGCCGCGAGAATTACTCGCCAGCCTTGTCGTCGTCGTCCTCATCACGCGTCACGAGAAGATTCGGGAAGTCGCTCGGCTTGCGCACCTTGCGCTCACCGGGGTAGGGCTTGGTGAAATTGGTGGCGAAATACCAATTCATGTGACCGACCACATCGGGATCTTCCGAGTCCGGCTTCTGGGCCTTGCCGGCGAAGATCTGCTTCCTTGCCTTCCGCCACTCGCTTTCGACCCGGCTCATCGCCACCACCGGCGCCTTCCCGCCCGCGTCGAGCGCTGCGACCGTCGGCGCCACGCCCGCGTTGAGCGCAATTGTCGCCGGGACGTAGCTGAAGGGAGCGAAATTGCCCCCCGGCGGAGTCCCCGTGACGAATGCCGTCGCCATCGGCGAGGCAACCAGATCGTTCTGGTTCAGCGGCTTGAGGCCGAGAATTTGCTCGATCGTGCGGGTCATGTTGACCTGGGTGTAGAAGGTGCTGTCGACGCGCCCGTCCTGCCACGTGTACGGACTGACGATGAAGCCCGGGCTGCGGTGCCCGTCGACATGATCGAGCCCGGTCTGCGCATCGTCCTCCTCGATGAAGATCGCGGACGAGTTCCAGACGCTGCTGTGACTGATATAGTCGACGATTCGACCCACCGCCAAGTCGTTGTCCGCCTGTTCCGCATCGATGTCCGGCGGGCCGCCGGTATGGTCGCACATGATCCACAGGATGCTGAGGGCCGGAACGGTGCCGTTCTTGACGTCGCTCTGGAAATCCTGATCCCAGAGGTCGACGCGAAACTGGTCTGGGATGCCGAGATCGAACGGCGGGAAGTTCGTGACCAGATGCTGCTCCACGACGGGGATAGAGGAGGAAGCCACCGCGGCGTTCTGGTAGGTGAGGGGCGTGAAACTACCGGATTGCGTCGTGCCGTGCTCGTGATCTGGCGCGGTTCCCTTGTAGAGCTGGGTCTCGAAGTTCAACGCGTCACCGTAGAACGCCGACCAGGACGGTTCGGTGCCGCCGGGGGCGCCGGCGTAGCTCGTGTTCTCGACGTATTCCCCATAGATCTTCGTCGGCAGGCCGGCCTGCACGGCTTCCTGGAAGAAGAAGCCCTTCTTGAGGTAGGCCAGCGAGTCGCCGGCGTTGCCGCCCGGATAGCTTCGGACCCAGTCGGGGCCGTTCACGTCGTTGTTGTACGCCGCCATCGCCTGGACGATCCACTGGTGACCGTCGGCCGACTGACGACTGGGGTTGTAGAAGTTGTCGAACAGCGGGAAGCGGTTCACGAGCGCGTGGTCGTTCGGATGATCCTGCGAGAACATCGCGAGGTTGCTGTGGCCATTCGCTTTTGACACGTCGCCCAGAATCTGGTCGTAGGTGCGGTTCTCCCGGATGATCAGGAACACGTGCTTGATCAGCGAGGGATCGCCGATCTTGGCCGGGAGCGCGACCGGGGCCTTGCGCGGGTCGCCGCCGGAGGCCGAGGCGATGTTCTCGACCAGATCCCAGTGGTTGTTGGCGTAGACCTGGGTGGTCAGCGTCCGCAGAGTCTTGTCGTCGGGCACTGGAACGAGACTGACCGTGCCCCGGTCTGCGTGGGACCAGTTTCCCGTGGCCGCGGCATCGGCCGGGTTGACCAGCGACGGATAGCCGGTCGGACTGCCACTGAACAGATAGAGTTCCGGGAAGCCGGCAATGGTCGTGCCGATGCCCTTGTCGTTGGCAACGATCAGTTGGTGGTTGCTCTTGTCGAAAACGACCGACGACGGCGCGTAGGCGACCGGGATCATGCCAAGCACGGCCTCGTGCGGCGCGTCATCCCACTGCTCGTGCTCCGAGTCCTGCAGCTTGACCACCGCGATCGCGTTGGCGTTGTACAGGGCCACGTAGGCGATCCCCGCCTTCTCGTCGACCGCGATGGAGTTCGGGCCGGCGCCGTAGGCGGCACCGTGCTCGCCCGGGATCTTGATCGGCAATCCGAGATCGATGGTCCGCACCACCCGCTGCGAGTCGGTGTCGATGAGCGACAGGGTGTCGCTGTAGGTATTCGCGACGAGGATACCCTTGCCATACTTGGCCATCCCGGTCGGGTGCAGGCCGATGCCCTTCTCGATCGTCTTGACCACCTTGAAGGTGTTGAGGTCGACGACGGACACGGTGCCCGTCGCTGCCGAACCGTTCACCTTGTCGGCGACGATTTCGGTGCCGTCCGAATAGATCGTGAAGTCCGACGCGGTGGCGATCCGGCCACCCTCGTTGCTGACGTAGGCGGTATGGCCCTCGATCAGAATGCTGTGCGGCGCATTGCCGACACCAATCTGGCCGCTCTGGGTCTTGCCCGTCAGGTCGATCTGCGTGATCGTGTTGTTGGCGCTCAGGAGCGCATAGGCGCTCTGGCCGTCGGCGGAGAACGCCACGCCGCTGGGATTGGACGAGTACGGCGTGTAGAACACACCGCAGGGCGCCGCGTAATTGCCGAGCGGGCTGTTGGGGAAGCAGGTGATGAAACTGTTGCTCGGAGGGACCGACACTTCCGCGTAATTCGTGAGATGGCCGGCACCGTCGACACCCGCCACCGCGATGTAGCTCGTGATGTGGTGGGGATCCTCGTCCTGACTGAAGAGCAGCTTGCTTCCGTCCGGCGAGAAGGCGATGCCGTTGAAGCTGCCGCTCGGACTGCCGGGCGGGGTGTAGGTCTGAACCACCGCGCCGGTGACGGTGTTGAACACCTGGACGGTGCTGGGCGCCGGGTTTCCTGACCAATTGCTGATGGTGAGTACGGCCCCGATCGGCAGCGTGGGATGAAGAGCAACGGCCTTGGCGCGGGTTTCGCCGAGATTGACCTGCTTGCCAGCCGGCGTCAGCACCTGACCGCTGGCGACGATGTAGGAGCTGTTCTGCTGAAGTCCCGGAACGAAGGTCGGGAACGGGTCGGAACCCGTCGCGGTCGCCGACGCGGCGACGCCCAGGGCGACGAGGCCTGCCAATGGGCTCAGCCTTTTCCTTCGAGCTTCATTCCTCGCGAAATTCTTCTTACGAGCCACGTCTTAATCTCCCTTAGTCTTGATCGATTCGCCCGTAACTCAGGCAGCACCCCGCGTACTAGTTGGGGCAACGTGCTTCAAGAGCCGGACCAGGAGGTACGACCTTTGTCGTAGCCGGTGTGCGAAAGGACGCTACGCGCCGTTTATTGCAGTGATTTTTCAGAAATGTGACAAGCGGTCGGAGGTGCCTGACGAGCGGTCACGCCCGGACGGGGCGACCGATGCAACCTCGAGCAACGGGCGCAGCGATCCCAGGTAGGGTTCGTAGCGGCGCCAGCGCCCGACAGACGCACGGTAGATGGGCTGCCGTGTCTGCCACCGGCTCGCCGTCTTCACCGACTGGGGATTGCGGTCCGGGCGCAGGCACGCGTCATGCCAGCTCAATCCACAGGCCGCGATGAGCCCGCGAATCACGGGATCGGGATCGCGCGTGAGCTCCTCGTAATCGACCTCGATGAATCGCTCGGGGGGCAGCAGCCTCCGCCAGTGATCGGTCAGACGCTGGTAGCTTCGAAAATAGGCGACCAGCTTGTCGCCACCGGTCGGAAACGCGAGGTTGGGATGGAACAGGGTCTGGTGAATCGAGAGCGCGGTGTCGATGCCGGCGCGCCGACAATGGATGATCGTCGCCTTAGGTAACGCCAGATGAATGAGGCCCGCCCAGAGGAAATTGAAGGGGTTCTTGTCGGTGACACGGACGGCCTTGGGACCTATGTCCTTCAGCACCCGCAGATAGCTGAAAGCGGCCTCACGCAGGAACGCCTTCTCGTTCCCCGCCGCACCGGCCCCATGCCATCGGGCACCGCATTGGGGCCAGAAATTAAGCTCTCCGCCCGCTCGGACCTCGGGGTGGCTGGAAATGATCTGCTCGACCAGGGTCGTGCCGGATCGCGGCATGCCGATGATCAGCACCGGGGTGGGATCGGGGGTCCCCAGGCCGGGTGCGCGCGCCACCAGGTCTGGAGTCGTCCGCTCGATCAGTTGCGTCACTTCCCGGTCGAACTGGTCCGAAGGGAACGCCGCGCTTGCCCGACGAACCTCGTCCGCTGCATCGAAGTGGCGCATGGCGCGTTCGTACTCACCCAGATCGTCAGCCGCCTTCCCGAGCGCGAGATGGATACGAATGCGCGGCTCAACGTCGAGGCCGGGGATGCCGAGCGCTGTCTCCATCTGTGCCACGAGCGCCGCATCGGCAGGAATGATGCGGCGGCAGCGGACAAGATCGTAATAGCTGCCCGCCAAGAGCGGTGCGAGAGCAATCGCACGCGTGAAACACGCGATAGCCTCCTCGAAATGACCTGCCTCGGCGAGCAGATTACCGAGGAGGTCGTGAGCCAGCGGGTTCTCGGGATCCGCCGCGATACACAAGCGCAATGCGCGCTCGCCTTCGCGGTCGCGATTGGCGGTCAGCAGTGCGCGCGCGGCACCCAGCCGCCCGAAGCGCGTCTTGGATCCAGATGCCGCCGCACGCTTGAAACATGCGATCGCCTCATCGCGATGACCCAGCGTGTGCACCAACGCGCCGGCGCGGTACCACGCCTCGGTCAGTGATGGGTTGAGTTCGGTGGCGCGATGGTAAGCCACCAAGGCCGCGCCGGCTTCACCAAGTCTCTCGAGGGCCATGCCTAAATGAAAGTGCGCATTCGTCGAACTCGGGTCGCTCGCCACGGCGCGCCGGAACGCATGCACGGACTCCTGCACCTGGCCCGTCTCGAGGCATGCGAGGCCGAGATCGTGATGAATCATCGCCGCTTGCGGTCGGAGGAGTGCCGCCTGACGCAAGGGTGCGATCGCATCGGCCGGCCGGCCCGCCCGCAGCGCGTGTACCGCGAGTTCCAGCAGTACTCTGACGGGCTCGGACGTCGGCGGATCTGAGGCGGATGACATAGGGGGTTTTTAGCACACGTACCCGGGCGGTCGTGTAACCACTTGAATTTCCTATGAAATGGTGGCCAGGGAGGGAATTGAACCCCCGACACGCGGATTTTCAGTCCGCTGATTTCGCGTAATGTGGCTGGATTTGCGGGGTAATCAACAGTTTAGTTGCACAGTTGCACATAGAATTGCACATGAAACCGCATTTGCTGCGGGATTGTGGGCAATTGCACATGAGCATCAGCAAGCTGCCGAACGGTCGATGGCGACTGCAGATTCGGCGAAGAAAACTCCAGGCCAAAGGGGTTTTCGATACCGAGCGGGAGGCTCGGAGCGCCGAAGCGAAGTATCTCGCGACAACTCGTTCCAAAACGAAAACTCCGACACTGCAAGAAGCATGGGAGCTTTACGCGGATTCGCTCGATTTCCAGGTGAAGCGAGAACGGACCCGAGGAACGGAAGCCGGCCGGATTCGCAAGATCATCGCACGGCTCGACCCCATTCGTGTTGCCGATCTCACCTCGGACCACGTCGAGGACTACATCAAAACACGGCGAAAGATGAAGCCGGAGCCATCTCGGGACGCAGTCCGCCTCGAAGTCGCCGCACTTTCGGCGCTGATGAACTTTTGCCGAGAGAAGAGATGGATCTCCAAGAATCCGTGCATTGGCGTAAAACGTCCATCAGGCAAGATCGAGTTAAGACGGATGTCTGTTGATGACGAAGGCCCGTTGATCGCTCTCTTGCAGCATGAGAACTATCGATTTCGATTTGCCGCCCGGCTGTGCCTGTTGGTTCGCGAAACCGGTGCACGACCGGGAGAGTGGAGGAACGCAACCCACGGGGACTACGAGCGCTCCCGCGACACGATGACATTCCGTAACACGAAGTACCGCGGCCAGCCCCGCACGGTTCCGCTTACGGCATCTGCCTTGGTGTTGCTTGCCGAACAAATGAAGGATGTCACTATTGAGAATCTGACCGTCTTCGGCGGTACAGATCTCATCTTTCCCGCGCTCGGAAAGGATGGAGTGGTACGTCCGATGTACTACACCGGCGCCCTTCGTGACGCCAAGAAACAACAACTTCTGCCAAAGCGAATTCGCGCACACAATGGACGCCACGAGTTTATCAGTACCTTGGTGGAATCAAGCGATCTGGATGACGCGCGAATCATGGCGCTGGTGGGTCACCACAGCCCCGCTAGCATGGAGGCGTATAAGCATGTCCGAAATATTCGGTTTCGGCCACAGATGGAAGACGTCGAGCCCCTGCGTCGGGCGCAGCGCATGAACGCGATTGCGGACACGATGGGTCTCGTCCCAGGCATGGTGGTCGATCAACTCAAAATCGAGCGCGAAGAGCAAACAAAAGGAGGGCTAAAGGATCCCGGCGACGAACTGTTGTATTCAGAGGGCTTCCTTCGTGTACTTAAACTTGTCGCCGAACGCATGGGGACAACACGCGAAGAACGCCAAAGGAAGTCCGCCGAATTCATGGCCGAAAAGAACAAGGACGAAGACCCGATTAAACTCTTCGAAACATGAAGATCCCAATGCTCGACATCGTCGATGTTCTGCATATCGACGCCGGTCAGCGGACAATTGGAGTACTCATCCGGGATCGTGAGCGATCACTGCAGGAAATCCTGCGACTCCGCGCGATAATATCCGCGCAAGCCGTGCAACGGCGTTCGCCTCCCGCTGGGCTAGCGGAGGCGTCGGACACAGAGTCAACTCGATATCCAACGGAAAAGCTGATAAAGCTCGCCGATCTTTGTAAACTTCTCGATATGGCTCGATCGACGATCTATAAATTGAAAACGGAGGGTCGTTTCCCGGAACCGATCAAAGTTGGATACCGTGCCGTTCGATGGCGGTTATCAGATATCCGGGTTTGGCAGGACGCAAGAGCAGTGGCGCCGTAGGTGCAAGTATAATCTTGCCCTAGAAAAAAAGGGGTCCGCGCACAATTGCGTTGACCCCGAAAACTCGCGCGCATCGACGGTTGATTCCCTCCCCGCCGACCCGTTCATCAAATTAAGCCGCCGCGCTTGTGCCTCGCTCAAGATTCATCTTTTTTGCCGTGACCTCGGACAGTACTCGGGCGATTTTGCTTCTTAACTCCAACGGCGAAAGATCGAACCAGGCCTCCATTTCCACAAAAGTGGCTACGACATGCCCATCGGCAATCGTGGCGCTATTCGCTCCGCACTTCATCGCCCGATGGATTTCAGAACACATCTTTCTGAATCCCTTTCGAGTCAGTGGGAATAGCATAACAAACACTTTTTCGTAGCCCCTAAATTCAATTCCTAAAATAAATTGCACAAAGACTCCTTGAGCTGTTCTTGCCAGCCTCTTCTTCTATTTTCTCCCATCTCGTGGCTTTCGCCTGAATGGCCGGCACCGGGAGATTTGGTGCCGCCACAGCAAAATCATCTATGCGATGTAAAGCGGCCTCCAAATTCGTCGGGCTTTACCATACATCTTTCTTCTGCGTCCGCTGGTCATGCGCCGATGAGCGCGCTCTACTAGTGTCGAGTGCCCGCAGAGCCGGAGGACAGGCTCGCAAAGTCATTGCACGCGCGAGTTAGCTCGAGCTGAATCGCGATGTCGTGCGAAACTTCCTCTTCCGACGGAGCGTCATGATAGTCGTACGGCTCTATAGCGGCTGCCCCACCATCCGCCGTCAGGATTTGGCCTAACGCCGCTCCATCGTGGATCGCTCGGTGGATAGCCCTAACCGCTTCGGCGAAGCCCTCTCGCGATTTTGAATACGCGTTTTCCCAGACGACACGAAGCTTGCGATTTTTCTTGCTCGTTGGAGCAAGCAAACGAACCAGGTACATAATATGGCCTTTGCACCGTATTACGGTGTCTTGTTGTTTTCTTAAATGTCTCCAACCGGGGCTTTCCCTTTTATTGCTGTCCCAGGAGACGTTGGTGACGGCAACTTCTTTTTATTATGGTTCTATTATAGCGCATTCGAACGATCGGCGCCATCTGAATTTGTCCGTGCGCCTCATCGCTTCACTGTGGCGCCGCCAATTCATCAGCCCACGCTCGTCGGTAAACGACATCCTACGAAAGAATGCGAGGAACTGGCGGCAAGATCTTCGAGTAGATACCTATCAGCATTCAACACGCGATGGACCCCTATTCGATTCACCACTGGAGACAGGCGGCCTAGGTTCCACGATGCAGAAAATACCGGCGGAAAGTACTTCCCGCCGGCTTGATCATGACTCGACTATGGGGCAGTCATACTCGTCGCTTTTTTCCAGTTCATGATCCGCCCTTTGGGGATCTCCAGGCATTCCGTACTGGGGAGCGACAATCGTTTGGCAATCAATATCTCGAGTTTCAGTTGTATCAAAGCAGCTCACTGCGATTCCTCTTGTGGGCGTTGGGTATGAGCGCCTCCCCACAAGCAATAGCTGCACAACCATCCTACGCTTATTCACAATTTACTCTGTGCTGTGCTCGGGATTTCCGAGAGAGTTCGCAGCGCTTTGTTAAATCATCAACCTCGGCGCTGCTTAAAGTCTTCGCCTTTGTCGCAAAAGGTCACCGCTGTCCCTGACGCGGGCACGCGGATTCGGTGTTCAAAGCGATGGCGGAGTAATGGCGGCATCAACAAGGAGTGCCCGTCGAATAAAAAGCATCGTGCCTATACGTTATCGAAGTGCTCAACTACTTGAAATGTTGAGCGTCTCGGGACTCTTCGCAAACGGCACAGGCCGTAGCCTTCTCACCCGCGACGTACACCGGTCAGAGACGCTGAAGCCGGACCTCGGGAGCGAATCCGCAGGGGGTTGAGCACGAACGGTTGTGAGCCGAGCGTGAGTAGCACAAGCTGCTGTTGCGGAGTGGTTGCAGAATCATAGCTAGGCGCATAATCGGATTCGATCCGACTAGGGTTTGCACGAGCCCGCCCACGGCAGTAACAGAATCCGCAGCAGTGCGGGAGCCGATCGTGTTTTGGTACCGATACCGCATATATCGGGACTTCCAGAACTCTGGGGGGTAGGGGGGCTTTGGTTCCCGAACCTTGAGCTTCGGTTGGTGTTTTAGGCACTATCGTTCAGCCAAGCGCTACCGCCCACATATCTTCCCTCAATCTTGTTGCAAGGCTGGGTGCCCCGGAGCCCTTTCTGTTAAGGCTTGCAGGAAGGCGCTTAAGGTGCCTGTCCCTTGAGGGCTCGGAAGGGTGAGCGCCTCGACGAGAGGAGGCCAGAATTTCGCCTTCTGCCGGCCGAGGCATTATTGATTCGCGCTGCGCTCTCACTGCTGTAGCGCTTATTTGACGCGCGCTCCCGGACAGCGCCACAAATGGGGGGTCGGAATTTAAAGTCCCCCATAGGCGATCTGTAAATCCAATGCCTTGAGGCGTCAAACCGGCAATCGACGATTTCCTCATGACGACCGGCAGTGGCAATGCACCGTCGCGCTGGCGGTGTCGTTCCCGATCTGGATCCTCCCGGTTTGGCCGTTAATGACGGCCGAGGTAGTT
>Ga0182030_10008062_pt1 | contig 21877 bp, 15 predicted proteins | sample 812S3MmetaG_FD_121299 | JGI IMG/M metagenome (GOLD analysis project Ga0182030, IMG submission 121299) | Permafrost microbial communities from Stordalen Mire, Sweden - 812S3M metaG (Illumina Assembly) | ecosystem: Environmental > Terrestrial > Soil > Wetlands > Permafrost | place: Sweden... | reverse complement strand
TCTCGTGATCGTCGGCGGCCTCTTCGTCGTCGAGACCCTTTCGGTCGTCGTTCAGGTGGCCTCCTTCAAGCTCACCGGCAAGCGCGTCTTCAAGATGGCGCCCATTCATCACCATTTCGAGCAGCTCGGCTGGTCCGAGCCGCAGGTCGTCGTCCGTTTCTGGATCATCGCTTTCGTGCTGGCGCTCATCGGCCTTTCGACATTGAAGCTGAGGTGACGATGACGCCGGTCACCGCTTACAAAGACAAGCATGTCGCCGTGTTCGGCCTCGGCGGTTCGGGATTCGCGACGGCGCAGGCCCTGGTCGCGGGCGGCGCTCGCGTCTTCGTCTGGGACGATAATGAACATGCGCGGGAAAAGGCGCGCGCGGCGGGTCTTAGAATCGAAAATCTCGCGACGATTGATTGGCGAGATTTCGCTTCGCTTGTACTTTCTCCCGGCGTCCCCCTCACGCATCCGGCGCCGCATTGGACCGTTTTGAAGGCGAGGGAGGCGGGCGTCGAAATCATCGGCGACATCGAGCTCTTTTGTCGAGAACGGCGAAAGATCGCGCCGAAATCGCCTTTCGTGGCGATCACAGGAACGAATGGAAAATCGACGACGACGGCGCTCGTCGCGCATCTCTTCCGCTGTTTTGGCTTCGCTGTCGAAGTCGGCGGCAATATCGGCACGCCGATCCTGGCCTTGCAGCCGCCGGCGCAGGACCGCGTTCACGTCATTGAATGCTCGTCCTTCCAGATCGATCTCGCGCCCTCGCTCGATCCCTCGGTCGGAATTCTTCTCAACGTCACGCCCGACCATCTGGACCGGCACGGGTCGATTGAAAATTACGCCGCGATCAAGGCGAGGCTGGTGCGCAACGCCGATCAGGCGGTTGTCGGCGTCGACGATAAGTTCACCCTCGCCATCGCCGATGAGTTGAAGACGCGCCGTCCGCTGACTTTTGTATCAGTGACCCAGCCCACCATCGTGGATGGCGTTGTCCTCGATGGATCTCACATCGTGCGCCGAGCCGAAGGCCGCTCGATCGAGATCGCCGACCTTACCGGCGTCGCCTCGTTGCGCGGGGCGCATAATGGCCAGAACGCGGCTGCGGCGGTCGCCGCGCTGGGTCCGCTCGCCGACGAACTCGATCGCGTAAGGAAAGGTTTGCGGACATTTCCAGGGCTCGCGCATCGGCTGGAAGAGGTCGGGCGAAGGGGAAAAGTTCTCTTCGTCAATGATTCCAAGGCGACCAATGCCGACGCCGCTGAAAAAGCGCTACTGTCCTTCGACAAAGTCTTTTGGATCATCGGCGGCCGCGCGAAGCAGGGTGGCATCGAACCTCTGAGACCTTTGTTCTCAAAAGTCGTTAAGGCCTATCTGATCGGCGAGGCCAGCGAGGCTTTCGCGCAGACGATCGGCGATGCTTTCCCTTTTGAGATCTGCGGCGGGCTCGAAGCGGCCGCGCCTAGCGCGGCGCGCGACGCTGAGGCGAGCGACATCGCGGAGCCCGTCGTCTTGCTGTCGCCGGCCTGCGCGTCCTTCGATCAATTTTCCGACTTCGAGAAGCGCGGAGATAGATTTCGCGAGATAGTCAAAGCGTTGCTGACGGCGGAGACGCAAGTCTGAACGAAACAAGACGGGGCCGGGGGAGCAGAGATGGTGTCGCGCGCGGAACGTTCGGCTGTTGCGAACTGGTGGTGGACGATCGATCGCTGGATGCTCGCGGCGGTCGCTTCGCTGATCGTGTTGGGGCTGGTGCTGACGATGGCGGGCAGCCCGCCGGTCGCTGAGCGGCTCGGCCTGTCGACCTTTCATTTCGTGCATCGTCAGGCTCTGTTTCTGATGCCGGCGATCGCCGTGCTCCTCGCCACGTCCTTTCTTACGCCGCGGCAAGTGCGGCGCGTGGCGCTTTTCGTTTTTCTTCTGTCGATGGCCTTGATCATCACGGCGCTTGTCTTCGGTCACGAAGTCAAGGGATCGAAACGCTGGATCTTCGGCATTCAGCCTTCCGAGTTTTTGAAGCCGGCCTTTGTCATTCTTGTCTCCTGGGCTTTCGCCGAAGGCTGTAAGCGCCGCGACGTTCCGGCCAATCTGCTTGCTCTCTTTTTGCTGCCGGTCACCATAATTCCATTGATCCTGCAACCGGATTTTGGCCAGACGTTGCTTATTTCGCTGGTCTGGGCGGCGCTTTTCTTCATGGCGGGGCTGCATTGGTTCTGGGTGGCGGGCATTGGCGGCGCGGGTCTCGGCGCTGGGCTGCTCGCCTATAAATTCGTGCCGCATGTGCGCGCGCGCGTTCTCAAATTCATCGATCCCGCCGCTGGCGGCGGGATCGTCGATACGTTTCAAGTGGACACGGCGCTCGATAGTTTCCTGTCCGGCGGCTGGTTCGGCAAAGGGCCAGGCGAAGGAACGGTCAAACGCATTCTTCCCGACGCCCACACGGACTTCATCTTCGCCGTGACCGGAGAAGAATTCGGCATCATCGCCTGCCTCGTCCTCGTTTCGATATTCGCCTTCATTGCGCTGCGCGGCCTGCTGATGGCGGCGCGCAACGAGGACCCTTTCTGCCGCTTCGCGGCCGCCGGGCTCGTCATGCTGTTCGCCATACAGAGCGCGATCAATATGGCGGTCAATCTGCATCTCATGCCGGCCAAGGGCATGACTTTGCCCTTCATTTCCTACGGCGGCTCCTCGCTTGTTTCACTGGCGCTGGCGATCGGCTTTCTGATCGCGGTCACGCGTAGGCGGCCGGGCGCCGCGATTCTCGCCGATGCGCAAGCGGTCGGTTTCGCATGAAGGACGGACGCCCCATCGTGGTTGCGGCGGGCGGCACGGGCGGACATTTGTTCCCCGCCGAGGCTTTGAGCAATGCGCTGGCCGCGCGCGGCATGGCGGTGGAGCTTGTCACCGAAGAACGCGCGACGAAATATGGCGCGGCGTTTCCCGCCCGCGCCATTCACAAGATCGCCGCCGCGACGCCTCGCGACGGCTCCATCGTTTCGCGCGCCGGAGCAATTCTTACGCTCATTCGTGGGACGCTCGCGGCGCGGCGTCTCCTCAAGCGAATCCGTCCGCGCGCGCTCGTCGGCTTTGGCGGCTATCCGACGGTGCCGCCGGTGCTCGCAGCGACGCAGCTTCGGGTCCCGACGATCGTCCACGAGGGAAATGCCGTCATCGGCAAGGCCAACCACTTTCTCGCCTCGCGCGTGAACGCTGTCGCCAAGGGTTTCGACGCGCTTGGCGGCGTCAGCGAAAAGATTCTCGCCAAGACCGTTCGCACCGGCAATCCCGTGCGCCCCAAGGTGATCGAAGCCGCGAAGATAGAATTTCCCGATTTCTCAGACGGAAGATTGCGGCTTCTCGTAACCGGTGGTTCGCAGGGCGCGCGAATCATGTCGGACGTGGTGCCTGCAGCGATCGAGCTTATGCCGGAGAGGGCAAGGGGCAGGCTCGTTATTGTCCAGCAGGCGCGCGAGGAAGACATAGCGCGGGTTAAGGCTGTCTATGACAGGCTTGGGCTCTGCGCCGATGTCGCTGCGTTTTTCCCTGATCTCCCGTTGCGGATCGCCAAGGCGCATCTCGTCATCGCCCGCGCCGGCGCCTCGACCGTTTCTGAACTCGCCGTCATCGGGCGGCCCGCTATCCTCGTCCCGCTTCCACACGCGCTCGACCAGGACCAGGCCGCCAATGCGAAGCAATTCGCCGCGACCGGAGCCGCAATCGTCGTCAACCAGAGCGCATTTTCGCCGCAATGGCTCGCGACTGCTTTGCTGGACGCGCAAGGCGATCTGCCGGGCCTCGCCCGCCGCGCCGCTGCGGCGAAGCAGGCGGGCGTCGCCGACGCCGCCGAAAGGCTCGCCGATCTGGTCCTGAGCCTCGTCGCGAAGGCGGAGAAAAAACGATGAAACTGCCGCATGAATTAGGGGCCATCCACTTCATCGGAATCGGCGGCATCGGCATGTCCGGCATAGCCGAGGTTCTGCTCAATCTCGGCTATCGCGTTCAAGGCTCGGACGTCGCCGAAAACGCCAATGTGCTGCGGCTTCGCGACAAGGGCGCGCTGGTCCATATCGGCCATAGCGGCGCGAATCTCGGCGCCGCCGAAGTGGTCGTGGTCTCGACCGCGATCAAACGCGATAATCCGGAGCTGGCGCTTGCGCGGGAAAAGCGGCTTCCCGTCGTGCGGCGCGCCGAGATGCTCGCCGAGCTCATGCGCCTCAAGCAATGCGTCGCCATCGCCGGCACCCATGGCAAGACGACGACGACGTCTCTCGTCGCCACATTGCTCGTGGCGGGCAAGTTCGATCCGACGGTGATTAATGGCGGAATCATCAACGCCTATGGCACCAATTCTCGGCTTGGCGCGGGGGATTGGATGGTGGTCGAGGCGGACGAAAGCGACGGCACTTTTCTGAAGCTTCCCGCCGACGTCGCGGTCGTCACCAATATTGATCCCGAGCATCTCGATCATTTTAAGACATTCGATGCGATCAAGGAGGCCTTCCGCGCCTTTGTGGAAAATATTCCGTTCTATGGCTTCGCCGTGATGTGCCTCGACCATCCGACGGTGCAGGAGCTCGTCGGCAAGATCGAAGACCGGCGAGTGATCACTTACGGCGAAAATCCGCAGGCCGACGTCAGGCTCGTCGACGTCGACCTCACGAATGGCGTTTCACGCTTCACCGCGATCATTCGCGATCGCAAGGCCGGGACCGAGACCGCGCTCGAAAACATCGTCATGCCGATGCCGGGCCATCACAATGCGCTCAATGCGACGGCGGCCCTCGCGGTCGCGCATCAGCTCGGCATGAGCGGAGACCAGATCCGTGCGGCGCTCGCCGGCTTTGGCGGCGTGAAGCGGCGCTTCACCCGAACCGGCGAATGGAACGGCGCGATTATCTTCGACGATTACGGCCATCATCCGGTCGAGATCGCCGCCGTGCTGCGCGCCGCCCGCGCTTCGACCAAAAGCCAGGTCATCGCGGTCGTGCAGCCGCATCGCTATACGCGCCTTCACTCGCTTTTCAATGAGTTCGCGAGCTGCTTCAACGACGCCGATGCGGTCATCGTCGCCGATGTTTATCCCGCCGGCGAGGCGCCGATCGAAGGCGCCGATCGCGATCATCTCGTCACCGCCCTGAAGGCGCATGGACATCGCCAGGCGTTTCCGCTGAAGCGGCCCGAGGATTTGCCGGGCCTGGTCCGCTCCCTTGCGAAGCCGGGCGATTACATCGTGCTGCTCGGCGCCGGCAATATCACCCAATGGGCCTATGCGCTGCCGGGACAGCTCGCGGCGGGGGATGGCGTATGAGGCGCGTCTCGCCATGACGGCCGAGATCGCGCATGAGGCGCGAAATTCGGCCCTTCCTGACATCCTTCCCGAACTTCGCCGGGCGACGCCCGAACTGCGCGGAACGCTTGAAGCCCATGCGCCGCTTGCCGGGCTTTCCTTCTTCAAGACCGGCGGCCCAGCGCAAGCGCTTTTCGAGCCCGCGGATGAGGACGATCTCGCCTATTTTCTTGCGCGGCTCGATCCTTCGGTCCCGCTCCTGGCGCTCGGGCTTGGCTCCAATGTCTTGTTGCGGGACGGCGGCGTTGAAGGCGTCGTCATCCGTCTCGGCAGACCGTTCCAGGATATTGTCCCGGAGGGCCTATCTATAACCGCTGGCGCTGGCGCGCCAGATGTGAAGCTCGCATCCGCCGCCGCTAAGGCGGGCGTCGCGGGCCTTCCGTTTCTTCGCGGGATACCGGGGTCGATCGGCGGCGCATTGCGCATGAACGCTGGGGCCTACGGCGCCGAGATCAAGGATGTTCTTCTGACTTGTCGCGGCGTCGATCGCGCCGGGAAAGTCCATGTTTTTTCCAACGCCGATATGGGGTTTTCCTACCGCCATTGCGGCGTCGCCAGCGACGTGATCTTCACTCAGGCCACATTCATTGGCGCTCCCGGCGACTCGGAGGCGATCCTCGCCGACATGGCGGAGATCACAAAGGCCCGCGCGGCGACGCAGCCCGTCAACGCGCGCACCGGCGGCTCAACCTTCAAGAATCCGCCGGGGCAAAAGGCCTGGGAATTGATCGATAGAGCCGGCTGTCGCGGCCTCGTCGTCGGCGACGCGCAGGTCTCCGAGCTGCATTGCAATTTCCTCGTCAATCGCGGCGCGGCGAGCGCGGCCGATCTCGAAACATTGGGCGAGACCGTCCGCGCCCGCGTGTTCGAGACGAGCGGCGTGACGCTGGAATGGGAAATTCTCCGTGTGGGCGTCCCCTGATGCAAAGGGGCGACGCTGCAAACACGCTCTTCCATGGCGACAATCTCGCCATCCTGCGCGAACATATCGCCGATGAGAGCGTCGATCTTATCTATCTCGATCCGCCATTCAACTCGAACGCCAATTACAATGCGCTCTTCAAGGCGCCGGACGGGCGTCGGAGCCAGGCGCAGATCGAGGCCTTTGACGATACATGGCATTGGACGGACGCGGCCGAGCGCGCCTTCGACGAGGTCGTCCATTCGGAAAATTCGGATGCCGCGGAAATGCTGCGCGCCATGCGGTCGTTCTTAAAAGAGAACGACATGATGGCCTATTTCGCCATGATGGCGGTTCGGCTTCTCGAATTGCATCGCGCGCTGAAGCCAACGGGATCGCTCTATCTGCACTGCGATCCGACGGCGAGCCATTATCTGAAGATCCTGCTCGACGCCATATTCGGCAAGGAGCATTATCGGAACGAGATCATCTGGAAGCGGACCAACGCTCATAATGTCCGCACCCGGCAATATCCCCGTTATCACGACATTCTGTTTTTCTATTCGAAGTCCGGCGTTTTTTGCTTCAACGAACAATATCAGCCCTATTCGGAGGCTCAGCTCGGCCGCTATCGCGAAGACGAGGACGGACGGCTCTACAAGGCTGAAAATTTGACGATGGTTTCCGCCACGCCGTCGCGCAATTTCGAATGGCGCGGCGCGCGGCCGCCCGCCAATCGCGGCTGGGGCCCGTCATTGGAGCAGCTCGAGAGATTGCGGGAGGAAGGCCGAATATTGGTGAAGCGCGATGGAGCGCCGCGCCTCAATGGGTTGAAGGTTTATTTGGACGATATGAATGGTAAGGCGGTCGGCTCGATCTGGGATGATGTTGAGCGCGTTGGAAACACCAGCGCGGAGCGGCTCGGCTATCCGACCCAAAAGCCTCTCGCGCTGCTCGAGCGAATTATCTGGGCTTCCTCGAACGAAGGCGATCTCGTCCTCGACCCGTTTTGCGGATGCGGCGCGACGGCGCATGCCGCGCAAAAACTGAATCGGCGTTGGATCGGAATCGACGCGAAGGATCTGGCGATCAGCTGGACAAGGCGTAGGATCGAGGGCGCCTTTCCGGGCCTTCGGTTCGATGTTCGAGGCGCGCTTGGAAAAGATCCGCAGGTTGAAATCGCGACGCTCGAAGCCGCTTTCACGCGCGGCAAATTCATCGGCGCCGGTTCATTTGCGCCTCGGCGGCGTGGCGCTGCGAGTCGTTTCACATGAAACCTTTTGGTAAGATTCTCGCCGCTCTCCTTACAAGTTTCACTGGATTATCCGCATGACCTCCAAACATGTCGCGGTGCTCATGGGCGGCCTCTCGGCCGAACGCGACGTTTCTCTGAGCTCGGGCGAGGCCTGCGCCAAGGCGCTCGAAGCCGAGGGCTTTAGGGTCACCCGGCTCGACGTCGATCGGCGAGTCGCCGAAACGCTCGCGATCCTTCGCCCCGACGTCGCCTTCAACGCCTTGCATGGCCGCTTCGGAGAGGATGGAATCATGCAAGGCATTCTCGAAATGCTGCGGATTCCCTATACCCATTCCGGCGTGCTCGCTTCGGCGCTGGCGATGCGGAAGGATCGCGCCAAGGATATTTTGCACGCGGCGGGGGTTCCGGTCGCCAAGGGCTTGACGGTCGATCGGCTGGCCGCCGCGAAAAATCATGTCTTGCCGCCGCCCTATGTTGTGAAGCCGGTCAGCGAAGGCTCGTCGTTCGGCGTCATCATCGTTCGCCGGGACCAGACCCATCCGCCGCAGGAATTGACCAGGGACGATTGGGCGTTCGGCGACCAGGTTCTGGTCGAAAGCTTCATTGGCGGGCGGGAGCTCACCTGCGCCGTCATCGGCGACAAAGCCTATGCGGTCATTGAGATTCTCGCCGCCGACGGCGGCTGGTACGATTATGACGCAAAATACGCTCCGGGCGGCTCGATCCACGTCCTTCCGGCAAATCTTAAAGAAAATATTTACCAAAATGTTCAAGAGTTGGCCCTAGTGGCGCACAGGGCGCTCGGCTGTCGCGGCGTGAGCCGGACGGATTTCCGATTCGACGATTCTCCCGGGGGAACGGGCGAGCTCGTGGTGCTGGAAGTCAATAGCCAGCCCGGCATGACCGAGACCTCCCTCGTGCCCGAAATAGCCGCTTATGCCGGCTTGTCATTCGGTGAGCTTGTTCGATGGATGGTCGAAGACGCTTCTTACGATCGCTGAGCGCGATGGATCGACGCTTTGCGTCGGCGAGCCTAGCCTATGCAGGGGCGCTTTCCCTGCGCGAGGCGGAGGGGCTGCGGGTCAAGATCCGTCCGCGTGCGCGGAAATCGAGGTTTGGCTTGCGCGATCGGATTCTTGCCCGGCTGGCCGGACCGGGCGTGAGCGTCATTTTTGCGGGGGCGGTCCTTCTATCCACCGGCGTTTACGGCGCTGTGAAGGGAGGCCACTATGAGGCGTTCAAAGCCGCGCAAGGGGCCCCGGCCGACATTATCGCGAAAGCTTTTGGCTTCGGCATCGAGGCGGTGACGATCGCTGGCGAAAGCGAGCTCGCCGAGTCCGACATTCTCGCCGTCGCCGATATCGGTCCGCGCAATTCTTTGTTGTTCCTCGACGTCGCAAGAGTGAGGGAAAGGCTGCAAGCGCTTCCGCTCGTCAAGGACGTAAGCGTCACCAAGCTCTATCCGGACCGGCTTTTGATCGAGGTCGAGGAGCGGCAGCCTTCCGCCTTATGGCAGAAGAACGGCCATGTTGAAATTATCGCCGCCGACGGCATGCCCTTGGACGCCATGCGCGACCAGCGCTTCATTCACTTGCCGCTTGTTGTCGGCGCGGGAGCCAATGAGAGGCTCGGCGAATATTTGGCGCTGCTCGAGGCGGCTGGCGACCAGCGCGATAGAATCCGCGCGGGCGTTCTCGTCGCGCAACGGCGCTGGACCTTGAAAACGACGAATGGGGTCGACATCCTTTTGCCCGAGAGCGAGCCGGCGGCGGCTCTTGCGAGTTTCGTTCAGCTTCAACGCGACTCGCATATCCTTGACAAGGATGTTCTATCGCTTGACTTGCGCCAACCTGGACGCGTCGTGGCGCGATTGACCGAGGACGCCGCGGCGGTGCGCGCCGAATCGAACGCCCACAAGACAAAATCGAAAGGCGGCCCGACATGAGTTCGTCGGCCTTGCCGCCCCGCCTGCGCCCTTTGCCTGGGCGCAAAAGCGCTATCCTCTCTGTGCTCGACATAGGGACGTCGAAGATCGTTTGCCTCATCGCGCGGCTCAACCCGAGCGCGCCCTCGGAGTCGCTGCGCGGCCGCACCCATCGCTGCCGCATTCTCGGAATCGGGCACCAGCGCTCGCGTGGGATCAAGAGCGGCGTCGTCGTCGATATGGACGCTGTCGAGAACGCCATCCGGCTCGCGGTCGATGCGGCCGAGCGGATGGCGGGGGTGCAGGTCGAAAGCGTGATCGTCAATGCGAGCGGCGGCAGGCTCGCGTCGCAGCTCTTCGACGCAAAGGTCGCGATCGCCGGCCGCGCCGTGACCGAAGCCGACGTCCATCGGGTGCTCGAAGCCTGCACCACGCGCGGCGGGCGACACGGCAGGGCTGCGCTTCACAGCTTGCCGATCGGCTTTTCGCTTGGAGAAACGCGCCATATCCAGGATCCGAGAGGCATGATCGGCGACGAGCTCGGCGCCGACATGCATGTGCTGAGCTGCGACGCGGCCGTCGCCCGCAATCTGATGCTCGCGGTCGAACGCTGCCATTTAGGCGTCGACGCGATGGTTGCGACTCCTTACGCAGCCGGTCTCGCCACGCTTGCTGACGACGAAGCCGAACTCGGCGCAGCCTTGATCGACATGGGAGCCGGCACGACGTCGATTAGCGTCTTTGCCGGCGGCAATCTCACTCATGTCGACGCTTTCGCCGTTGGCGGCAATCATGTCACGACCGATGTCGCGCGCGGCCTCAGCATAAGGCTCGCCGACGCCGAGCGGTTAAAGACGCTTTACGGCGCCTGCTTGCCTTCAGCCTCGGATGAACGCGAGTCGATCGCGGTCGTGCAGGTCGGCGAGGACGGCGACCATGGCGCACATTTGCCCAAGGCGCATCTCATCAGAATCATCAAGCCGCGCGCGGAAGAAATTCTCGAGCTCGTGCGCGATAGGCTCAAAAGCGCCGGCTTGCCGGCGCATGCGGGACGCAGGCTGGTGCTGACCGGCGGCGCAAGCCAGCTCACCGGCATGCAGGAGGCGGCCAAGCGAATCATCTCCGGGCAAGTTCGGATGGGCCGGCCGCTTGGCGTTCAAGGCCTCCCCGAATCAGCGAAAAGTCCGGCTTTTTCGGCCGCTGTTGGACTCCTTGTCTATCCGCAAGTGAGCGGCAACGAACATTTCCGGCCCTCGCGCGGTGCTGCTGCGACTGGGTCCGAGGCAAGCGGATACATCGGGCGCGTCGGCCGATGGCTCAAGAATAGTTTTTAGCTGTTGACGGCGGGATGAAGAGGCGGCGGACCTCTTCATTTTCGTCGAAATATAACGTGATATGAACCCTGGGCGTCCTTGACCGGCGCTCCAACGTCGAGAGGCCAGACGATGACGATCAATCTCAAAGCTCCGGAGCTCCGGGAACTCAAGCCGCGTATCATGGTATGCGGCATAGGCGGAGCCGGCGGCAACGCCGTCAACAACATGATTGTCTCCGGCCTGATTGGCGTCGATTTCATCGTGGCTAACACCGACGCCCAGGCGCTCACCTCGTCGAGGGCGGAGCGAATCATCCAGATGGGCCTGCAGGTGACTGAAGGTCTCGGCGCCGGTTCGCAGCCCGAAGTCGGCCGGGCGGCGGCCGAGGAGGCGATCGAGGAGATCCGCGATCATCTCACTGGCGCGCATATGTGCTTCGTCACCGCCGGCATGGGCGGCGGCACCGGCACGGGGGCGGCGCCCGTCATCGCCCGCGCCGCGCGCGACATGGGGATTCTGACCGTCGGCGTCGTGACCAAGCCCTTCCAATTCGAAGGCGCGCGGCGGATGCGCGTCGCCGAGGCCGGCATCAACGAATTGCAGAAATCGGTCGATACGCTGATCATCATTCCGAACCAGAATTTGTTCCGCATCGCCAACGAAAAGACGACCTTCGCCGACGCCTTCGCGATGGCTGATCAAGTGCTTTATTCCGGCGTCGCCTGCATCACCGATCTGATGGTGAAGGAAGGCCTGATCAATCTCGATTTCGCCGACGTTCGCGCCATCATGCGCGAGATGGGCAAGGCGATGATGGGCACCGGCGAGGCCACTGGCGACCGCCGCGCGATTCTCGCCGCCGAGGCGGCGATCGCCAATCCTTTGCTCGACGAAGTTTCGATGAAGGGCGCGCGCGGCCTGCTCATCTCGATCACCGGCGGCAATGATCTCACCCTCTACGAAGTCGACGAGGCGGCGGGCCGAATTCGGCAGGAAGTGGACGAGGACGCCAATATCATCCTCGGCGCGACCTTCGATCAAAGTCTCGACGGAATCGTCCGCGTCTCGGTCGTCGCGACAGGAATCGATCATCCCGTCGGCGCCTATGAACTGACGGCCGCGGAGTCGCGCATAACCGAAGTTGCGAACCGCTTGCGGGCGCAGACCGCCGCGCGGTCCGGCGACGCCCCGCAAGCCTCCCATCAAGGTTTGGGGCTCGACGCCTATGCGGGGGCTCGGAAGGATTCGCATCATGAAGAGCGAATCGCGCCGGCGGCTCAGCATTTCGCTCCAGGCCCGAATGGGGCTCAGCACGCCGTCTACATTCAGGAGACGGCGCCGCAAGCGCATCATTTCGTCGAAACGCAGCAAGCGCGGGATCTCGACGATCATTTCGACGCCGGTCCCTTTATCCCAAACGCGCCGGATTCTCCTGTCATCCGGCAGCAGAGAATGCCGCAGATCGACGATCTCCCGCTGCCTGGGCAAAACCAGATCCGCGCGCATCGCGGAGAATTGCAGACGCAGCCGCATCCCGAGGTCAAGCGTCGCTCGCTGCTCGAAAGGCTCGCGTCCTTTGGCACCAGCCGGCAGGAAGAGGAGGCTGGCGCCGCTGCTCCGCATGAGCGGCAAGCGCCGCAAGTAAGGCCTCAGCCGCAGTCGGCGGCGGCCCAGCGGCCGCAGCAACCAAATCCCATTCATGCTGAATATGGCAAACGCGCTCATCCGCCCGCGCCGCAGAGAGCCTCACAGCCGCCGCTCGACCAGCATGGCAGGGCTCTTTATCAACCTCGTCCAAACGAGGAGGACCAGCTCGAAATCCCAGCCTTCCTTCGGCGCCAGTCGAGCTGAAACCGTCTCGCCGGCGTCCGAGAGCATGTTCCGAAAAAGTTGCTCGACCTTTTCGATCAGAACATGCTCCGATTCTTTGAGTTGAGCGATTCCTTTTCGATCAGATGATTCCATCTGATCGGGAAGCGCTCTAGCGCGCCCTTTCGATCTCAGATGGCGGGAATAGGTTGTCCGAGATCGAGCCGCAAAAGAATTCCGGCGGATGATTCGTCGGTTGATAATCGTCGAGTCAATCCCGCGCTATCGTTCCATCGGCAGCGTCGGGCCGATCGGCGATTTGTCGGCTGAATGCTTCATCGCCACACTAATGCCGTTTAGTCGCCGCACCTATCTAAGGCGATGCTGGCGCGATAGCGCTGGTTGGGCTAGAAAGAATCCGAAGTCCGGCAGGCTGTCTAGGCGATGATCGAGCAAAGCGCATGAATAAAGCGTCAAATGAGATGCAGCAGCCGCGAACGCCTCTCTCGCGCATCGCGGCTCGCCTGCTGCGGTTTTCGACTGTCGGCGCCTTGGTGCTGTCGGCGTCGGCGTGCTCGTCAGTCGATTCATTCAATCCGCTTAATCTTTTCGCGGGGGAGAAATATAAGACCGAGATCGTGCCAGACGTTCCGGCGGACGATCTCTACAATCAGGGCCTCGCCCGGCTACAGCACAAGGACTATTCTGGAGCCGCCAAGAAATTCGCCGATCTCGATAAGCAGTATCCTTATTCGCAATGGCAGAGGAAGGGTCTACTAATGACCGTCTTCAGCCAATATCAAAACGCCAGCTATGATGACGCGATTGCGTCGGCGAAGCGCTATATCGGGCTCTATCCGACATCTCCGGACATTGCTTACGCCAATTATCTCGAGGCGATGTCCTATTACAATCAGATCCCCGACATCAGCCGAGATCAGGAACGGGCGGCGAAGGCGGCGGACCTGTTCGCCCAGATCGTCGAAAAATACCCGAAATCGGAATATGTTGAAGATTCACGCTACAAGCTGCAGGTCGCCCGCGACCAGCTCGCGGGCAAGGAAATGCTCGTTGGGCGCTATTATTTGAATCAGCACAATTACGCGGCGGCGATCAATCGTTTCCGCGAAGTTCTCGCAAAATATCAGACGACCCGCCATGCCGAGGAAGCTTTGATGCGGCTGACGGAGGCTTATTTGGCGCTCGGCATCACGAACGAGGCGCAGACCGCAGCCGCGGTTCTCGGCCACAACTTCCCCGATTCGATCTGGTATAAGGACGCTTACGCCCGTTTGCAAAGCGATGGGCTGGAGCCGCATGAGGACCAGGGGTCCTGGATCTCGAAAGCCTTCCTCCACAAAATGGGTCTCGGCTAGAAGCGCCGTTTGAGGGCGCATCGGGGGAGGCTTCGACCCCATGCTTGTTCAGCTCTCCATCCGCGATATAGTCTTGATCGACAGACTCGATCTCGGTCTCGGCCGTGGCTTGACGGTTTTGACCGGCGAGACCGGCGCCGGCAAGTCGATCCTGCTCGACGCCTTCTCGCTGTCGCTCGGCGCGCGCGGCGACGGCGCTCTGGTCCGTCAAGGCGCGGCGCAGGGCCAGGTGACCGCGGTTTTCGAGCTCGACGCCGGCCACCCGGCGCTTGCGGCGGCGGCGGCGCAGGATATTGATGCTGGCGGCGGCCTCATTTTGCGGCGCGTACAATTGGCGGACGGCCGAACCCGCGCTTTCGTCAATGATCAGCGAGTGACGACGCAGGCGCTCAGGGGGATCGCCCGTGAGCTCGTTGAAATCCACGGACAGCACGACGACCGCGCGCTCGTCAACTCAAGCACGCATCGCCAGCTGATCGACACCTATGGCGGCTTGAGCAAAGAGCTCGGGGCCGTGCGCGCCGCTCACGCGCGCATGCGCGACATCCGGGCCGAAAGCGTCAGAGAACAGGCGAGGATCGAGAAAGTGCGCGCGGAGGCGGATTACCTGCGTCATGCTTTCGCCGAGCTCGACAAGCTCGCCGCGCAGCCCGGCGAAGAGGAAGCGTTGGCCCTGCGCCGCTCCATCATGATGCAGGCGGAAAAGGTCGCCGGCGAACTTCGCGACGTTTATGACGCGGTCGCCGGCGATGGGTCGCCTTTGTCAACCCTCTCTTCGGCTTTGCGTCGATTGGAGCGTCGGCAGGCTCAGGCGCCCGGATTGATCGCGCCGGCCGCGCAGGCTCTCGACGCCGCCTTGACCGCGCTCGATCTTGCGGCTCAAGTGCTCGATCAGTCTTTGCGCGACGCCGATTTCGATCCGCGCGAATTGGAGCAGGTCGAGGAAAGGCTGTTCGCCTTGCGCGCCGGGGGACGCAAATATGCGGTTCCCGTAGACGCCTTGCCTGAGCTCGCCGAGAAATTTGCCGCGAGCCTCGCCGAGCTTGATGCAGGAGAGGCGAAACTTCTGCAGCTGACGCGCGCGGTCGAGGTCGCAGAAGCTGAATATGAGGCGTCGGCGCGGATCTTGTCGGAGGCGCGAAAAAAGGGCGCCGCCGCGCTCGACGCCGCAGTGAACGCAGAGCTCGCGCCCTTGAAGCTTGAGGGGGCGAAATTTTCGACGGAAATCAGCGCCGAGCCCGCCGGTCCAGATGGATGCGATCAGGTCGAGTTCTGGGTCCGGACCAATCCCGGAACCAGGCCTGGTCCCTTGATGAAAATCGCGTCAGGCGGCGAACTCGCGCGTTTCATGCTGGCTCTGAAAGTGGTTCTCGCCGACCAGGGCTCGGCTCCGACGCTTGTCTTCGATGAGATCGACACGGGAGTTGGCGGCGCGGTCGCCGATGCGATTGGCCAGCGCCTCGCGAGGCTCGCGTCCCGCGTGCAAGTGCTCGCCGTGACCCATGCGCCGCAGGTCGCAGCCCGCGCCCTTGGCCACTTTCGCATCGCCAAGGATCCGATGGATCGCGGCAGCCGCGTCGCGACGCGCGTGACAGATCTTGGTAAAGAAGCCCGGCGCGAGGAGATCGCCCGCATGCTGGCCGGGGCCACGATCACTGACGAGGCGCGGGCGGCGGCGACGCGCTTGATGGAGGGGGCGCGATGACGCGTCCAGGCCGGGACATCACGCCCTCAGAGGCAGGCTTTTCTTTTCTTTATGCAGCCGGCCGCGCATGGAGTTATGACGCAGCGCGCTTTCGATAACGGCCGTGATTTCAGACCTGAATCGGTCGATATGGAATTTCGCGGCCTGCGCTTTGATAAGGTTTTGATCGAAGCGCATCTGCTCGAATTTACAGACTGCCTGCTCGATCGCCGCTGCGCTCTGCTCGTAGAAAAAAACGCCCGAGACGCCTTCCGTCAGGGTCTCGGTTGCGCCGCCGCGGCCATAAGCGATGACGGGCCGGCCGCTCGCCATGACTTCGACCGGAACTATTCCGAAATCCTCTTCGCCTGGAAAGATGAGGGCGCGGCAGCGCGCATAGTGACTTCGCAGCGCTTCGAAAGGTTGTGGCCCAAGGACGGTCACCGTGGGTCCCGCCGATTTACGAATTTCTGCGAGCATCTCGCCGCCGCCGATCACCACGAGCCGTCGGCGCGAAGCGTTGAAAGCCGCGACCGCCAAGTCCGGCCGCTTATAGCCGACGAGTTCGCCCGCCATCAGGTAATAGTCTTCTATCTCGGCGGCGGGAACAGTCTCAAACGCGTTCGCATCGACAGGCGGATGGATCACGGTCGCGTCCCGCCGGTAGTATTTTTCGATGCGAGCCGCGACAGTCTCCGAATTGGCGATGAAATGGTCCACCCGCATCGAGGCGACGGAGTCCCAGATCCGCAAGTAATGCGCCAAAGGCGGCATTAGAAGACCTGTGATGAAACCGGCGCGGTCGCGATAGTCGTGAAACATATTCCAAATATAACGCATCGGCGAATGGCAATAGCAGATATGGACGGCGCCGGCAGGCGGAATGACGCCCTTAGCTGGCCCGGACTCGCTGCTGATGATCAAATCATAGCCGCGCAGGTCGATTTGCTCGAGCGCGATAGGCATCAATGGCAGATAGCGCTTGTAATACCGGCGAGCGAAAGGAAGCGAGTTGATGAAGGTCGTAACGACCTTATGTCTCCGGATCGTATCGGAGACTGCGTCCGGATTATAGACATGGGTAAAAATATCAGCGTCCGGAAATAGCTTGCAAAGAGCCTCGAGGACTTTTTCTCCTCCACGCATGGAGACCAGCCAATAATGGACGATGGCCACCCGCATGGCTGGCGTTGCTCCTTCATTAAGATCGCAATTCATGCTTTTTGAGGCGTCCTTACCTGCGGAAACGGCCCAAACAGAAACTCAGCCCGCCCGCTTCTAAGCGCGCGGCGGACTTCATTAAACATAGGGCGCAAACCGCTGCGGCCCAAGTGCAAACTCCAGCGCAAAAAAAATCCGGCCCCAAAGAGGGCCGCTTCCGCTGAAGCTTGACGACGCAGGACCGCGCCAAAGATGTAGCCCAATGCAGCATATCGCAGAAAAAGTTGACCGGTCCTTTTCTGAGATATGCTGCAATTCAATCGATCCGATCGCTATGCACGTTACAAGGTCAGTAGCTTCCTTTTCGTTCGATGACCGCGCTTATCGTCCGCAGCAATATGGAAAGATCGGTCGGGAAGCGCCAATTCGACACGTAATCTGCGTCCAACTGGACCCTCTTGTCGTAACCGCAGTCGCTTCGGCCGCTGACTTGCCATGCGCCTGTCAGGCCGGGCCGCGCCGATAGATAAAGGTCGAGCTGGTCGCCATAGCGCGACATTTCCGCTGGAACGATTGGGCGTGGTCCAACCAGACTCATCTCGCCGCGCAGAATGTTGACGAGTTGCGGCAGCTCATCAAGGCTCGATTGCCTCAGAAATCGTCCCAGATGCGTGATGCGCGGATCATTGACGAGCTTGCGGCGGGCTTCCCATTCGGCCAGAGCGGCGGGGTCGGCGTCGAGCAATGCTGCCAGCACAGCCTCTGAATTGACGCACATGGTTCTGAATTTGAAGCAGATGAATGGACGCCCGCTAAAACCGACCCGGACTTGTCTGAAAATGATCGGGCCGGGCTCGGTCATTTTCAACGCCAGGGCTACAATAGCAAATAATGGAGACGTAATTACAATAGCAAATAACGATACTACGTAATCAAATATCCGCTTTACTTGACCACCTATAGCATGCTGAGTTACATAACGCTCATCTGCCAGTTGTGAGTCAATGGATATAAAATCAGTCATGCTATTTTCATCTTGAAGTGATTCGAAATGTGTCACGTGTCTCATCCGTCAAAAATTTACGACAGGCCCACGCGTAAAGCTCAATATTTAGCTCGCACTTTAGAATAAAACCATACCCTGAATTTCAGGATAAATCAACACAAAATTGACAAAAAGACGTTACTACTTATAGGTCTACACGAATATATTAGCTATTATTATATATATTTCTCGACATTTAATCTTCGTCTATGAATAAATATCATTTCTCGCGACAAACGAATCGAGTCGGCGCAAATGCGCGCCATCAGATGCGATCTTGCCGCTCCCTCCGAGCTTGCGTTGCCTAAAAAGTCGAGGCGGCCATTTCTTCCCCTGCGCCGATGTAAGCGTGGAGGCCGCAGCGCCCAGGCGATCGCAAGGCGTCAGAAAGAAATGATCTCTGGCGCGGCGCACTGACGGCCTCTCCGATAGAGCTCGTCCTTCGAATCTTGTCGAGGCGGCGGCTGAGCCGAAAGCGCACGACATTCAAATGCGTGATCGAGAGCTGCGCCATGCAGCGCCAAAGGCCTCGGAGGCGCCTTGCGATCAGCGAGGAAGACCGGCGCGTCAGCTCGCCGATTTTGCCGCTTTCTTCTTCGAACCGAATGGGGAGCGCTCTGCTCCGCCATATTGGGCGCTATACTTGCCGTAGTAATAGTCGCTCCGGTAACGTTCGTAGCGTCCGATGGTCGACATATCGACCTTGTTGATGACGACGCCAAGGAGGCGCTCATAGAGTTCGGGCGCATTGGACAGTCCGTGTTTCGCAGCGTCGATTCTGGTGCGCCCCCATTCGACGACAAAAAGATAGGAATCGATGAAGTTGGACGCCGCGCGCGCGTCGATCACCGGAATGAGCGGCGGCAAGTCGACGACCACATAATCATAGCTTTGGCGAAGCGTCTCGATGAGATGCCGCATGGCGTCGGACGCGAGCAGCTCGTTTGTGTGGAGCATTTTCGATTGCGCGCCTGAAGACAGCAAGCTCAACCCACTTCTCGGATCGTGCAGGAGCACGTCGTCTAGCGATAGGCGCCCAGCGACGACGTCGACCAGCCCCGGGCAGTCTGGAGCCAGTTGGCGCGACAGCGTCGGATTGCGAAGATCGGCGTCGATCAAAATGGCGCGGGCTCCGCCATGCGCAATGAGCTGCGCGTAATTGGCGGCGACTGTCGACTTCCCTTCGTGCGGCAAGGTCGAAGTGAGGCCGATGACCTTCTGGGATTTTATAACTCCCTTGAAGTCCGTCGCGACCTTGACCGCGCGCAACCCCTCCGTGAATTGCGAGAACGGTTCGTCGAGAACATGGTCGAGCATTGGCTGCTGACGCACGAGTCGGGTTTCGTTCGAAGCCGGAGGCGAGGTTCCCGTGGCGTGCGGATCTTCGGATTCTGCCGCCGGCGGCGCATTCAAGCGCGGAAGCATCCCGAGACAATTGGCGTTCAGGGCTTCCTCCACTTGCTCGCTCGAGCGAAACACGCGATCCGATAGCTCGCGCAGCGACGCGACGCCGAAGCTCGCCACCAGGCCGATCGCCGCCGTCAGCAAAAGCACAAGGGGCGTCTTCGGAAAACTCTTCGTCAAAGGCGCGTCCGCAAGACCAATGAGGCGCGCTTCGGTGATCGGGAAGGACTGCTGCTGAACGGCGTCCATGTAGCGCTGGAGGAAATTGTCATAGAGCGATTTGGAGGTCTGGGCGCCGCTCTCCAATTCGCGCAGTTGGACCTGGGCTTGATTGGTGATCTGCGATTGTGAAACGGCGTTGCCTAGGCTGTGGCTGATGCTTTGTTCGCGCGCCTGCGCGATTTCATATTCGCTCTTGTAGCTTTGCTCGATCTTCCGCATTTCATCTCTGATGCTGTGCAGGACCTCTCGCATCTGGGTCTGCTGATTGATCACGGAGAGATGATTCGCGCCATATTTCTGCGACCAGATCGCCACGCGCGCCGCCATTTCGAGATATTGTCCGCGCAGCTTGACGATAATTTCATTATGGAGAGCGTCCGCGATTGACGCATCCGGCACATCCTGGTTCATGATCTGCCGAATGCGTTCGTAGCGGGCTTTTGCTTCGGCAGTCGCCGCCTGGGCCAGGATCAACTGACTGTTGACTTCAGAGATCTGCTGATCGTTCATCAGCCGGCCGCCAGCGTCGATGATGTTGTTCTTTTCGCGGAAATCCACGACCGCCCGCTGTTGGGCGGAAGTCTGGGCGCGCAGCTCCTTCAGGCGGTCTTGCAGCCAGACGCTCGCCCGCCGCGTCGCCTCATATTTGGCTTCGAGCTGATCGTCGATATAGGCCTCCGCGATAGCGTTCGCCATACGCGCGGCTTTCTCCGGATCCGTCGATTGGACGCTGATCTCCATCACATAGCTTTGGCCGACGCGGGTCACTGTGCGCCGGCCTTCGAACGCCGCGATGACCTGGCGCATCAGCCGCGACTCCGAGGGCGGCGGCGGCTCGCTGCTTTTGTAAAGGGCCGCGATCAGGTTGAAGATCGATTGGATGATGCTTGGGCCGCCGCCGACGAATTCAGGATCTTCGGTAAGCCGCAGCTGCTTTATGACGGCGCGGCTGACATTCGGGGATTTCAGGATTTCAATCTGTGTCTGAACCATGCCGGCGTCGACGACGACGTCGGGCCGGGGCGACTGCTGTTCATAGAGTTGCGATTTGCGCGCGTCGATCACCATTGACGCAGTGGCGACATAGATGGGCGTGGCGTTGAAAAGGTAGAAGGCGCCGAGCGCCATCGTCAAAGTCATGATGACAATGAAAATCGCCAGCTGACGCCGAATGATGGTCACGAAAAAATTGCGCGGTTCGACTCCGGAAGGACCCCAGCCGCCCTGGGCTGCTTCCTCAGTCCGCAGCTGTTTGTTAATTTGCAGCATTCGATCCGTCGCCGTTCTTTCCAACCCACTTGGGTTTGCCGCGCTGCCGAGCCATGCGCGCCGCCGCTCAAAGCGCCACGAAACCGCTCGCGGCCGGCATTAGCAAAATGTTCGTTGCGACAAGAAAGCTAACTTTATTGTGTCGCGCCGAACCTCTTCCGTGCGAGTTTTTATATCCGTCTTCGACATAAGCCGATGTTTCGACGATGCCTCCATCTGGCTATAGAGATCGGTCCTGGCGTCGCTCGTTCAAGCCGGTCTGTCGCCACTGCGCCGACGCGAGCGTTTTTAATTTGTAACTGGCGGCGTCCGTCGCGCTGAAAGCATGGCGCGAAAATCCCTTTGACGCGCAAAGCCAAAGCTTTGCTTGCGTCAGCGGCGCAAAAGCCAAATCTCTCAACAAAATAGCCACTCGGGCAAAAATCCTAAAAAATAGCGGTCCGAGACGTAAATATCATGCAAAATTAGCTTCAATTCAGCCCTCTAACAAGTCTCAAACAAGTCATGTGGCCACAATTAGCAAAACATATATTTGTAATTCGTGTCTTGACACGCTCTATATATATAATATTAATACATATATATAAACTGTGCTCTATCGCATGAGATGTGTATTATGATAAAAGTTAATTACCGTAAGATGAGGGGATCGCTCGGAGCTTCCGTCGATCCTGGAGCAATTCACTAAGCATATGAAGTTAATAGTATTTTACGCGCGGAACGGAGCCGCCTCCAGGTTCCTCATTGGCCATTTGAACGCTTTCCATTTGCCGATATTGCGAAAGCCCCATCTTAGCCTGTGCATTGCCGTCCAGCTTTCGCCTCATTTTTTACTGTCAAATTAACGTCTGTTCAGTCCCAAAAAATGTTTGGTTGGGCAAAGAATTCGACGCTCTCCTCCGGCGCCCCACACGGGGCTATTGACGGTTGAACAAATCAATCCAAGGTTTACTTCGCCGCAGCTGTAGCAAAAGCGGCGAGGATTGATCGTCCCGCGCGCCGACTCCTCAAGTCCTGGCCCGCGCCGCGGGCCCTTGGAGCGCCATGACAAGGTCGAGATAGAGTTCGGCGCTTTTCGCCCAGGAAAAGCGCTTGGCTTGCCGCGGTCCTTTGGCGCGTAAGCTTTGGGCGAGATCAGGCTCGTTTTGGAGCCTTTTGATCTGATCGAGCCAG
>Ga0182030_10008061_pt1 | contig 21877 bp, 25 predicted proteins | sample 812S3MmetaG_FD_121299 | JGI IMG/M metagenome (GOLD analysis project Ga0182030, IMG submission 121299) | Permafrost microbial communities from Stordalen Mire, Sweden - 812S3M metaG (Illumina Assembly) | ecosystem: Environmental > Terrestrial > Soil > Wetlands > Permafrost | place: Sweden... | reverse complement strand
TTTTCATTTTCTTTTTTTTTTTTTTTTTGTTCCTAGTTTTTTTTTTTTTTCGGTTTTGGTCGCGTTTGTTATGTGTTTTTCTTTTTTTTTTTTTTGGTTTTTAGAGAAAGAGGGCGCGCGTTAGACGCTGGATTCACCTTTGTGTACAGGTGCAAGGAAGCAAAGCTATGAGCATTTTTCAATATCCAAATATCTCCTCACCTCCCCCATATATCGTCCGTTCAAAATCCCCATTGAATCCCAATCATTCCCTTATACATCCTCTAAAGTTATCCTCAAGACTTTCTACCCGGGGCCTGAAAGAGCTCGGTCTTGATCAAATATAAAAGCAGCATTTCTCTAGTCACAAGTCACATGTGTGTACCTTTTCATCACCTGAAGCAGAACATTTCGATTGGCATGATGATACGAGATCTGGCCCTTCGAACTCAATCCTGCTTATGGCGTCTAGCTAGCGGGCTTGCCGTAGTTGATATCCGTTCTACTTCAATAGCAAAAATATGTTCTAATCGAAGTGGATTTTCTGAGTTTGCGGAGTTTACAAAGTTTTTAATTCCACGGATTTGAATCGATTAACGCAATTTCACAAAGCGTTCGTAGCCAAGATAATCCTCTTTTCATCCCAATTCAACAACACAAGGATGCTCCTTTGAAAGTGTAAAGAGGGTGAAAATATCTTCGCAAAGCCTCTACGTTCTAAAATTGCTGTAAAGAGCCTGTCCGATATATGATAACCACATGTAGGGGCTCGCTCCAATATGTCCACCCTCTTTTATATCCTGACTTTGCGGAGTTTTCAAAGTTCTCAATTCCGTAGGTTTAACTTTACGTCACAGAAATGTTCTAAGATGAATTTACCTCTCAACAAGGTTCTTCAAACCCCATTTCTAATATCTGAGCACTCTTGTTTCGAATAGTAGCCAAGACTCAGCGTTTTAGCTCTTATTATTTTCACTATGAGCGTTCGATTTCCCGAGGTTTCGACTTTCCACAGATCTTGCAAAGACACGAGTAAGATCTTTACTGTCGAAAATCCTGCAACCATAAAAGCTATCAAAAGCTGGCGATAAGGCGACAGCACTAGAGGCCATCGATGCCGCTCAAGTAGCCTACCAAGACTGGCGCTAGTACCCTTCCAAAGAACGAGGAACTCTCCTCCACGCTGCTGACGAATTGCAAAAGCACCGCAAAGAGCTCGCCACAATCCTCTGCCTAGAAAACGGCAAACCATACCAAGATGCTCTCCTCTACGACGTCAAATTCCTCTCCGACATCTTCCGCTATTTCGACTCCCTAAGCGACAAGCTCCCCATGCAGTTCATTGATAAGGGAACTGCTTATTGCACCGTAATCCGTGAACCGCTCGGTGTTTGCGCTGGTATCCTCCCTCTCAACTGGCATCCCATCCACACAGGCGGTAAACTCGCGCCAGCGCTCACAGCAGGCAATGCCATGATCCTGAAACTAGGAAAACAGGCCTTTCTTACCATAATGCGCATCGTGGGAGTCCTGCAAGCGATCTTGCTACTAACGTAGTGCAAGCTGTCCCAGGTCTCGGACCAGAAGTACTACAGACACTAATCTCTCATCCAGCTGTCAAAATGGTCTCATTCGCAGGCTCCGCCATTGCAGGAGCCGTGGTCGGACAATGAGCTGCTACGTCTAATACTCCCATTGTGCTTGAGCTAGGAGGCAAGAACACATTTATCGTGTTCGAGGACGCAGATTTTAATTGTGCGGTTGAGACTGCGCTCGAAGGTGCCTTTTTCAATAAAGGGGAAGCTTCTACTGCTGTTTGACGGATCTTGGTGCATAAGAGTTTGCGTGACAGGTTTGTGGAGAAACTTGCGTTGGGAACAGGAAATCTGGTTACGGGGGATGGGATGGATGGGGCTGCGCATGTGAGGCCTTGTGTTTCGAAGACGCAGCAGGAGAGGGTATTGGTTTATATGAGAATTGGGAAGGAGGATGGGACGACGGTTGCGGCTGAAGGGAAGCTGCAGGTGGATCCAGCTACTAGGGATGGGTTCCTTTTCGCTCCTACGTTGTTGATAGGCGTTACGAGGGTACTCAAGGAGGAAACACTTAGGCCTATAGTTACTGTGACGACTTTTAAGCGTGAGGAAGAGGCCGTGGCTCTTACGCATTCTTCCTCGCATGGTTTAACTTCTGTTATCTTCACGAAAAATGCGGAGCGTAGCATGCGAGTTGCCCGTCAAATAGATGTCGGGATGGTGTGGATAAATAATTATTTTAGGGAGGTGGTTGGGTGTGCTTTTGGTGGTATGAAAGATTCGGGACATGGTCGTGAGCATTGTTTTGAGACTTTACTGAAGTATACGGCTGCGGAAGCTGTTCGTACGCCTTCGAGCTTGGGAAAAATTCCTGCTTGAAGAGATGTGACGAATATATATGGGGCTAAGTGAAGGTTAAAGTCTTGCATGAAGCTAGGGCAGTTGGTCAAATAAGAATAGTCCAAGTCCTCCTTACTCACAAACATTGATTGATGACTGATTCAGGTGTTGACTACCATCTAATTTGCGAAAGCCCACCTTGCTCTTAATCTCGTATTGAACCACTGAGGGAAGAAGAGACGACAGCTGATATCAGTCAACGTGACATGAATCATTTCACCAAATGATCGTGTGCCTATTTTAAAGAAACGCAATTTTCGAGCTCAGTATGACTTTTCTACTTTTCGGCCCCCGGAACGCCATCCTCATCCATCACTTTTGGGTATTGCCATGATTCCAAACTACTCAACGCAGAATGCCCGCACTAGAACAAATTCTGATCCGGCACCCAGAACACCAATTCCTTATCACCAGTAGCAAAGAAGTTATACCTTGGATTGAACGCAATAACTGCCGAATCACCCTTATACTCAAGCTCATGAATCGGCTTTAGTTTCTTATCTTGCGCTGTAGCGAGCGTATCCCAAACCAGAACATCCTTTCTCGACCCACTAATCACATATCGTCCATCGACCGTGAAACAGCAATCGCCAGTGCCTTGCTGAAGGAATTCGCTGGAGTTGGGGTCTACGTTATCGGGGTTATGCTCACCAGCTGCCAAACGTCTCGAGCCTCCTTTATCAAGTTGAAGGTGGGCCTTGAGGTGGCCATCAAATGCATCTAAAAGGAAATGTGTGCGTCCAGTAGTCCCAAGCAGTAACGACTTTCCGTCATTCGAGAACTCCAATTTATTCCAGCCTGTCATTATCGAGTCCAGGGAGTGCTGCAATACGTCGAAACTTGAGAATGGCTCTTTATCGTAATTTCGGAAATCATAGAGGAGGATGGCTTGTGCTGTGGGTGAGGCTACAGCGAAAACGTTTCCGGATGGATCCCAGGCGGAGAGGTAGGCACCGTTGAGTTCAAGCTTTCCGCAGGCGTTTTTAGTGGCGGCGTCCCAGATGCGGACGGTGTTGTCTTCGCTGCAGGAGAGGAAGTGGTCTTGGCCGGGGTGGAGGGAGAGGCACGTGACGGTTTTCTCATGGCCTTCGAAGTAGCGAAGGTATGAATTGTCATGGGTAGAGAGGTATCGTATGGTGTCTGGTAATTTAGTATATGTATTGGAAGTAGCTGGTGGCTTGACTTACTATTTATCTTGGTACTTGAATGTATGATACAACCACTGGCATGAGAGAAAACAGCATGCGCACAACCATATTTCTGACTGAGATGAGTCTTATGATGTTTGCCTTCTTTGACGTTGTATATTTGCATGCTATTATCGCTTTCAGAAGTGAGAAGCAGACCGCCTTCGTCATCGTAGCTGATTGATAGAATGGAACTTTGAGATGAAGATGATTTGCCAGGTTGTGAAGCTGCAGGTTCGCGGCGGAACAGCTTTCACAGGGTCAGCTTGATACGAGACCAGAAGTGTCATAGCTCACCTTTGTCGGTCGATATAGGGCGATAACATCAGTGAGTTTAGCTGTAGCGGTCGTCGAGATGCCGTTAGGTTGACGGCCCGAGAGAGCTCCATTGGGATCCGGGGAGTCAATAGCCATTGGCGTTGAAGACATGATAGTAGAGCAGAGCCTTGAAGGCTTTTCCTCAACAAATGTTGGATCTTGATATGTGCATAGTCGACAATGAGGCTTTTGATATCACCAGCCATCCTGCGCCACAAGTGAAATCTCTCGCTTGACAATGGTTCAAAAGCGGCAATACTAGTAGTACAAGTATATCCGACGCCGGCCTGAAGACGACATGGGTTGTAAGCTTACATGTATGCGACATGAACAAAAAATAATAAAAAGCTTCAGCACACGTAAGGCGTCAGATCTGGTGGGTTCGGAGACCGTAATCATAATTGGTCTCAGCAGCGGCCAGACATTACAAATCGACGTACATTTATGTGCCGGTGTTGAAGATATCTCTCCTCAAGCTGGCTGTGCAATAACAGAGGATTCCGGAGCCCCCACGAGGGTAGGAGAGACGGTCAAGATGTCTACGACTTTGGGGTAAATTATCAACCTCCTGGTCGCTTTATATAATCTAACACTGAGGTGTAGCGCATTCATAGCTGGTGGCATTGCAGCTTGCGGAGCTGTCACAGCGACGCATCCTTTCGAGACGGTGAAGATTCGGTAATTCTATCTTACAAGACCTTTTTTGAACCGGGCTGATGAGTCTTAAAGTATGCAATTGCAAGGAGAACTACAAGAAAAAGGTCTTCAACCTCGAATGTACAAAGGACCGTTCCACGGCGTCTCAGTCATTGTTCGAAATGAGGGAGTACGGGGAATTTATCGTGGGATCGGTGCAGCATACATCTACCAAATGATTCTCAACGGTTGCAGATTGGGCTTTTACGAACCTATACGACAAACTCTTACTACGGCGATCTTTACCGATCCAAAAACACAGAGTTTAGGAGTTAATATCTTCTCGGGCGCAACCTCGGGAATTCTGGGAGCGGCGGCTGGAAGTCCTTTCTTTTTGGTTAAGACGAGATTACAGAGCTTTTCGCCGTTTGCCCCGGTTGGGACACAGCACCAATATAAGAATGCAGTGGATGGTATGAGACAAATATACAAGGGTGAAGGGGGTAAAGGGCTTTTCAGAGGCATGGGAGCAGCGATGGTACGGACTGGTTTTGGAAGTTCGGTTCAACTGCCCACATACTTCTTCGCAAAACGAAGACTTGTCAAGCATCTGGGGATGGAAGAAGGGCCAGCATTGCATTTGGCAAGTAGTACCGCAAGTGGATTTGTCGTTTGCTGCGTTATGCACCCACCAGGTATGATTTCTCGGAAAGGAATCACATTTCAGTCGCTGACCAAAAGTAGACACCATAATGTCTCGCATGTACAATCAAAACGGCAACCTTTATCAAGGTGTATTTGACTGTCTTGCAAAGACGATCAAGACCGAAGGTCTCCTCGCCATTTACAAAGGATTCCTCCCACATTTGGCAAGAATATTGCCCCATACTATCCTAACGCTCAGCTTAGCTGAACAGACCAATAAACTGATGCGGAAGTTCGAGGATCGAGTCCTACCTTCCTCGATAAAGGAGCAGGTCTAAGCAATTTCGAGGCCATTGCTTCTCTCAGATGATGATCTTATCATCCTGTACATATTTCATCTGGCATGTATAGTAGTCAGAGACTTCCGGGGAAAAGCCGCCTTTGCAGATAGTCTGAATATGGTTGAAAATACTTTGAGATAGTATCTCAGCCGTCCGTAGATCTGGAACACCCATAGCATAGAATTCCATGATGATCAGTCTTCCGTCCCTGCAATGAATCCGAATTTTGATCTCCACCCCACCCAAAAATCCCATCAGTCCCTTCTGCTACCGGAAGACCACAGAAATCACAGGCAGATGTCCGATCACCTGTTAAAGGCTTCAATTTGCTCGATGTTCGGACCACATTGGCGACAATACTCGGATAATTTTCTTCAACCGACTCAAAGTATTGTGCCATGAGATCATCGATTGTAGTTAGTTTTGAAGAAGCAGATATTTGAGATGATGCCTTAGGGTATATAATCAGATCGGTGAGTGGAGGGGTGATCAAAGAAGAGAAGGTCACCAGTTCCTTCTTAAGAAGATCTCGTAGCGGATAATTGAATCCAATACCATATGGGGATATGCCATCAGAGACCTGCCAAGGTAGTGAGAAGCCACGACCTTTAGCTGTCTCTGTAAGAGTCTTCTCAGCTAAACGTGTTGTCGAGTCTCCAAACAATATTGCTTCGCAGTCACTTTTTTTTGCAACATCCACTAGGAGTCTTGCGAGTAAAGTGGAAACAATATCAGCTCTCGAGGTCGCTGAAGGTAATGATCCAATAAGCGCTTGAAGCCTTTCAGTTCCCGGTTTTCTAGAACTTATGGCGATCGAGTCCATATCGAGGGAGGCCCAATCTATACTATCTAATAGTAAAGCATCTTCAAGTCCAACGCTGGAATATGTATGTCTTGGGAATCGTGCCTCATATTTCTCCAGCAGTATAGAAGAATCGCTTCTATCCGCTACATCCACATATAAATCGACATGCACGACGTGAAGTTCATAGGCAGCACGATTCATTCGATCGTATTGTCCTTGGAGGTGCTGATCGAGAATCTGGAGCAAGGAAGCGGAAGAAGGTCCGAAAGAAAGTGGAAACAAAAGCTTCTTAGCTGTCTTCGTTGATCCTCGAACTCTATAAGTCTCCATACGCTTCACAGCCTTTGTTGTAATATATTGAGAGAAACATTTCCTAGGACCTGTCAGTATGAGTCTTAAAAGGTTTCAAGGAAATCATACTGGCAAATGTGATCTGCTCGAACGCGAAGCGTTGCTTGATGCTCATTACACCTTTTGCAGATCTGGTTTGATCCATTTAAGGACTTCGTATCTTCTGAATTTGCCATTCTATGTTTCGCAGATGTCGGATTCCGATTGTCAAAATGATGAAAATGTTGTGGACTTTGAACGAGGCTTAGGTAAAAGCCTCGTCATGGTCCGTGCCACCCATGCATTACCGCTGGAGATACGTCGCCCTTTATGGTGTTTGGAGCTTTGAAACCCTATTATTTCTTCACCACCTTGCTCAGCAGAACATTGAGAATTTGGCCTACTTCGGACGCCGCGGACCAAATTTGGATGGCAATAAGTCACAGCATATAGCATTTATATCACCTGCTACTGCGCAATCCTGCACCTTCGGAACGCTCGTCAGCCCGCAAGGCTACTATCAACATGAGGAGCTGGCTTCATGGCCTTCTCCTTCTGGGGTTGTCATTTATGACAGCCAATTCATTGGAGGTCAAAGTGGTCAGTCAAAAGTTCAAATGGTCTGGAGGCTTGTTCTAACATACTCTACAGGACCAGTCAAATGATAATCGACAAGTATGCGCCGGAATGTATAGCCAGAAGACTTGGGGAGGACCAACCGAGCCTCATATACTTGTGAAATTTCTCCAGGAAGCATCAGAGGATGATTCAGATCCAATTGCAAGCTTGATAATTTTCGAGTGGAAAGATTACGATCTCGTTGGAATTTTACCAACGCCTGATTCGTTGGAGGTACCAGATCCAAGTCATCCCTCCCTCTTTCAGCTACTGATTCTGTCCTAGAAAGAATATATCTGCGATACAGAAACGATCGAACAAAATTGGTGTAATGGCAACCAGACTGGAGAATTCATCTTAGCGGAAAATGCAACAGAGATATCGAAGAATTTGATTTTCACCCAGGCCGTCCACCTGAAAAATCCAGGTTTACCGATCAATTATCAAATCAAGAAGACAGGGTACTATTGCGTGGGATCGACGGGATTTACTCCCAATGGCGTCGAATACACTGCTACTGTGGAATTTCGAAATGCTTACGGAGAGCTCCCGGCTGCTCAGATAGCCAAGCTTCCATTTTATGGTGGGATCACGGTTGTATACGCGGTGATCGGAGCGTATGCCGCGTCCTTTTCTCGTCATTATAAGAGATGCTAATGGAAGTATAGTTTTTGGGCGTTTTTGTATGTCCAGCATCGGCATGACATTCGTAGGCTCTACCCATACCCAGACCTCGCGCATATATTGACAGATCTACAGTGCCAGTGCAGAACTATATCACAGCGATTATTATCTTCCTCATTGTGGAAATGTTAATGACTTGGGGTTTCTATGGTAAGATTGAACGCCGCAAGTCTCATGGACAGTTTCTGACTTCTTTAGATTATCTCAACCGCAATGGTTCCAACGTCGGCGCTAAAGTTTTAATGATTGTAGTTGCGATCCTGAACGCAGGACGTAATTCATTTTCCTTTTTCCTTCTTCTCATTGTATGCATGGGTTATGGTGTTGTCAAACCTACCTTAGGAAAGACTATGATTTATGTCCGTTGGCTTGCCGGGGCTCATTTCCTTTTCGGACTCATCTATGCGGTCGCCAGCTTGACGATTACACCTGAGCATGCAGGACCTCTCGTCCTATTCGTCATCCTTCCTCTGGCCGGAACCTTGACCGCTTTCTATGTCTGGACTCTGAACTCACTTACCGCGACCATGAAGGATCTCAAAGAACGAAAGCAAACCGTGAAAGCCAGTATGTATCGTAAGCTGTGGTGGAGCATCCTAGCCTCCATCATGGTAATCTTCGGGTTTTTCTTCTTCAACTCCTTCACCTTCGCCTCAGCCTCGGACCCCGATTTCGTGCCTTTCCATTGGCAAACTCGCTGGTTCATCCTCGACGGATGGCTCAATATCGTATACCTTGCTGATGTTGTATTCATCGCCTATCTCTGGCGACCGACAGCGAATAATCGACGATTCGCTATGAGCGACGAATTAGCCCAAGATGACGAGGGATTCGAAATTGCTGATTTTGGAGCGGATGATGATGATGATGACCTTGAGAATGGTGGTGCGCATAGGGGTGATAGAACACAACCAGGTCAAGAAGGACCTCGATATGATCCTCCTCCTGGAGCCAACACCGCGAAAGAGATTCCTCGGGAATCTCTTGACGGAGACACGATTTTCGCAGTTGGTGAGGACGGAGATAGATGGTCAGACGATGGGAGCGAAGATGAGGATGGGAAAAAACTGGTGGATCAACAGAAGCATACTTGATATGAGGAATATATGGTTTATATGTAATTTTAGAAGTTTGAGTTTTGGAAGCGGGTATATAGCATTTTTCATTCTCAAGATATGTCGCTCCGGGCAACGATTCCATAACTCCTTCGCTTTATCGAAGCGCTTCCGCGCGTGATGCCACTATATACAATTATCAAAACAGAACAACTTGGACATATTCACATATACAACACGAAACCACACTCAATCTGCTAATCAAGGCATTCGTTTCAATGAAGCACTAAACGGTCCCCGGATCATCCTTGGGACCTATTGGTGCGATTGCGCATGATTGACAACCATCCCGCGCCTCCTTCAAAACAGCCACACACCTCTCATTCATCGAATCCGTCATCCCAATCAAGCCCCTCTTCAAAGTCCCCTTCCTCCCACTCAAGAAAAACACATTCTGCTCTAACGCGTTCGCAAGTCCCGCACCCTGTGATATCCCCATCGTCTCTCCAATATATCGGAGTCGTGAGATTATGAGCTTTCGGAGCGTGGGTGTGCTGAATGAGTTACCGGCAACGTAGACGGGCCACTGGCAATGCAATTGCAATTAGTATACGTGTCTTAAGGGGGCTTTAGGAGCTACAGGATTCGATGGGCTCTCAAGGTATGCTTTAAGAGCTCGACTTCTTGAAATGTTGCGAGATGGAGATCAAAATAGTACGTACTAGGAGGAAGTAGCCGCCGATTTTGGGTCCGGTATGTGGTGTGGAGAGAGTTCTGGCGAGGGCTGGGGATGTGGTTGGTGCAGGATTGGGGGGTGAAAATGAGGGTGTGGCGAGGTCGTTTAGAAGGTCGGTGAAGGAAAAGTTGTCGAAGCTGTTTGGGAGTGGTGGGGTTGGGGATTTGGGGATAGTGGGTTTTGGACGGTTCGTGTACGTGAATGGTTTGCGCGTGACTAGACCGCAGCCTTGTGGTATACTTCGGAGAATACCGTCTCTCATGTCGATGAGGATGTCGGTGGATGCCTGGAGTTGGGCAACACAATATTGGAATGTGAATCCAGGGCTTGGAGAATTGAGTCTCTGAAGGAGATGGTAGCGGATGGATTCGTGGAGCATCATACGACATAGTCGCATTGAGTTCCATATCTGGGCTATCCAGGCATCGTAGTAAATGTCATAGGATCCATTGTAGGCCATTTCGAAGTCGGTAGCATTGTGGACGGTTTCGTAGAGCCATCCTGAGGGAACGTCTGAAAATATATGTACCATGTCACGGTCGAATTTCAAAGCGGTTGGGATTATCTCCGAATCCGGTATGTGGCCGTTCTTGAGTGCCGCTCGGAAGAGGGTGTATTGATCTGTCACCCGAAGAAACTCGAAGCCTGGATCGGAAGGCACGAGGCTGAAGGCTTCACGTCTCATTTCCAATATATCCACTGGCATGGGAATTTCTCTTTGCATGCAACTCGTTAAGAGATGAGAAGTGACGTGAATAAATAGTCGATGCCCGATTGAAGTTCTTAGTTGGGAGGAGCCTCGAAGAGCAAGAAGAGTCGTCGCTCCATTCACATGGTCAGTCCAAGCTTTTAAGGAAAGCCGGTTCCCACCAGTGGTTGTTTCGAACATACTCACTAGCATAATACTGAGAAGAGTACTGTCTTTAACGGATTCTGTGGGTGTTGTCAAAGCGACGTTGATACCTCTCAGAGCAATAGAATATTCTAATCGTGCCTCTGCCATTAATTCGGATGATTTGATGGAGTTGGCATGGTTAGCCAGGCCGATGGCCTTTATAGCCGCTATGAGAGTATCGTTCAAGCCAGTCTCTCGGCAAAGGTCAGGAACGTAAGAGAAGTACCCGTGTGACGGACCGGTTGCTGGTGCAACAAAGTTGCTGAAGAAAAAGTTGATACCTATTTCTTCGGTTGTTGGGTGCATCGAGAATGTAGAGATTGATGAGGCTGAGCAGAGATCGATGTCGTTGGCCAAATTGTCGTATGATAATCTGGGGTCATAACCAGACGAATGAAAGTAAGCGAGATCTGAAGAATGTGTGGAGGTAGGAGAGACATCTCCAATCAATTGACTCGAGATATGAGACGAGGACCGCTTCGAGGATGGCCCAGAGGGTCTTGGCGTGGCGCTCTTCTTGTTGGCTTTTTCAATCACACTACTGCTTTCGTTCCGAAATGCTAGATCTAGCATATTCCTATACCCGGGACATTCCTTATTGGCTTTCGTACACTGCCCGCATACAGGTGTCTTCTGGTCACCTCGTGGTTCGTCAGTTGGACCCTCGTCACGTAGTGAATGAAAAGCCACAGGCATGCTGTGCGAGATGGAACTTGACATCTCGGGATCCATATGCAAGGCACACTACATAAAGACGAGGGAAACCCACTTACATCTGATCTTCCTCTGTCTACAATTTCGACACCCTTTCGAAGGAGGTCCGCAGTATACCATTTTGAACACCAATGTAGGATCAGTGGCAGAGACAAAAAGGTGATGCCGATCCAATCAACAAGGGAATACACGCGGAAATGACACAATTCGGAAGGAGCTGCGAGACGGGACACATCCTATATTTCTATGGTATTGGAGCTCACGTGCTTAGAGCCATTGAAGAAGGATTTGAGTCCGGTAGTCGACTGCTCGGGACTGTGCTGCACTTCAGCCCTACGATGAAATTGAGGTATTTTGGAATGGTAGATGACGACGCTTGTCGATCTGTACTCCACTGTCAATATACATGTGTAGCAACAAGGACGTTGAGAGGCTCTCGCACTGGTAGCCCAAATGGGGTTAAGGCGATGCTGAGGTGAGGTGTAGAATGTGGCTGAGGCTGAGGCGGTGGTGAAGGAGAAAGCTTTGTCTTGTCTTGTCCTGGTCAAACTTTATTCGGGTCCGCCGAAACTGACAAGGTAGACAAAGCAGATTAATCTCAATAAGGCAATTAAAGAAGTTGCCCTTAGTAATCGAGCTCAGGTCCAATGAATTGAAATGAGAACCGGGGCTGGCACTGGAACCCGGCACGATGATTTATCACGTGCCATCTTCTCAAAATCATAGGTATCCATGATGGGACCCCCCTTCAGGTGGTTTTCCCATCCTGCTGTACAGCCTCTTGACCGCTCTTTTCCGTCATACCAAATAAAGGCCGAATTCGCATCTATTTAGCATTCACACCGCACCACACATATTTGGTAGAGTGTTTCCTGTATGTCGTGAATGAAAATTATGATCTATTCTGGGGCTGGGGGGCGGTTCCCGGAGAGCCCAGCCGTTGGTATTTTAGGTACAAGAGATCCCTGGTCAACCGATAATGGTCCTCAACCGATAATGTGCCCTATAAGCCTGCTGCAAATTACAGGGAGTTACAGGGAGTTACAGGGAGTTACATGGCAGTGACCACTAAAAATTCAGGATTATTGGTTGCCCAGGGTACTCTAGTACTACCTTATAGCGGTACTAGTAAGTCAAGTCAGGGGTCCTAGGTAGCCTTACGGGCGGTATTGAAGCTTAAAAAGAGACATGCGGTGAGATCCTTACCAATGTCACCTCAAGGGTGTGTGTCATCTCCCCCAAAAGATCCCACTGCACACCAACGAAAGAGGAAGTAGTTGCGGTCGAAATGCTTTGATTCGCTGGTTTGGCTAAAACGCCCCCATTGAGATTCTGCTGTGCCACATCTACCGCCATTCTTGACTGGCATTGAAGAGTTGGTGGCTGGCTCGTGCAGCGCTCAGAACGCTTCTTTCGGCCAAGCTTTCGTTATAAACCATAGGGTAGATTCATGAAAAGCCTCAAAACACATTGCGCTGAATAGGTATGCAAGACGTAGAATTGATACAGTAGGTGTATATATATTCATCTCATTTCCTCAGCTGTTCCCTCCCGCATTCACACATCACCACATCGGCAACAAAAACAACATCCCATCATCCAATCATCCCACCATCCCATCTCCAAATCTTCTTCAAAGATCGCTCAAGGAGCTCTTTGGCTCTTCGATCTCTTCTCCGCTTTTCGCAATCAATAGCCACTTCCAAGATGACCCTTTCATACCGCAACGGCGTATCCATCGCTGAACTCGTGGTCTACGTCCCTTCTCTTGCAATTGCCGCTTTCCTAGCATTCCGACACGGGTTTGGTCGAAATTCTGGATGGCTCTTCTTGATCATCTTCTGTGTGGCCCGAATAATTGGCCCTGCCATGCAGCTGGCGACCATCAATGCGCCAACCAGCCAAGCACTTTACACGGGGTCCACTATTCTTCAAACCATCGGTCTCTCTCCTCTACAGCTTGCCGCGATTGGACTTCTCAGCAGAGTTCTGGAATCCATCAACAAGACCCGCCACACTCTCGTCAATACTAAGGTGTTGAAGTTCGTCGAATTATTGATCACGGTTGCACTTATCCTGGGAATCGTTGGCGGCATCGACGCAAGCGATAATTTGGAAACGACTGGAGTCTACAAACTCGGAACCAAGAGCAAAGTAGCCACCGCGCTTTTCGTTGTCTCCTACGTCGCCATTGTTATCATTACAATCATAACCTCCTTCTCGATATCCCACGCGGAGCCCGGAGAAAAGCGAATCCTGTTGGCTGTCGCGATATCACTGCCATTCCTCCTGATCCGACTTGTCTATAGCATCATGAGCGGCTTGGCCGGCGACAAGCATTTCAATCTTATTACCGGTAGTGTTACGATATTGCTCTGTGTTGCCCTGATTGAGGAGTTCATCGTCGTCGTGATTTATGAGAGTGTTGGCCTTACTTTGCGACAAGTTCCAAAGAACCAACATGTTCAGGGTTATGCTCACGAAGCTCAACCCCTCCCCGGTACTCCAAGCAGTGGAGCCCAGTATCGCCAGCAGCCTGTGCAAGGGAATAGGGCGTTGAGAATTGCCAAGAAGACGATTATTGGCAGAATTGTCATGGCTTTCATCCCAAAGGGTCGCGACAGTGATGTTGAAATGCATCAACAAAATTACGTCCAGAAATGAAGGGGGGGAAGGTGGTTGAACATTGTGATGGATAGTTAGCTTCTTGTATATTATGTACGATAGATGGGTCTATGAGATTAGCCTTGGAGTTGAGGAGCGATATGTTCTTTTGTTATCAAGTATATAGACTTTAATTGACACGACTGGCGTTCCTATCCCTGTTCTTCAGTTTTCCTTCTTACTTTCGGGTGAGTATGAGAATGTGTCTGTAGTAGCGAGACAATAAGAAAGGAGCAGCCTTCTTCAAGGAACCTTGGTCCTGTTGGTTTCCCGATTCTTGCACCACAGCTTGATTAATCAGAATGCTTCGCACTTGCATCTTGGTATCATTTCAATGAAGCCTGGATTCAACCGCGGGCTTGAAGACAATCCCACAACATCGTCTCATCTAAAGTAATGAGTACCTTCACTTTCACCTCAAATATCCTCTGCATTTAGACGATTGACATCTCGGAAAGGAATATCAACTAGCCAAGACTACTGAAGTCCCTACCCTGACTGCCGTCGTACGAGCTTGCTCACATAATAACTTTTTCAGTTTTACTCAAAGCGGAACCAAGCTCGCATTCTTCTTTCAACAAGGCGAAGCTAGCGCGATCTATTCAACCGACGCTGGGTTGAGTTTCGAGCCTGGATATATACGCCTCCACATTCGTTGTGCGTTAAAACCTGGAATGGTGCTAGATCTTCTTTCTGAGCTGACAGTATGGTGACCCAGAACTTGAGCGAGACCTCGCTGTACACCCAGTGATCACAGCTACCCTGGAGATCTACTCTCGACATGGCACTCCAGAGGCTAACACGCGAAATTACGACATTTTCATTGCTATCGGATCAATGGGGCTCCTCATTGACTTCAGCGTCATGAGCCTCTTCGGTTGAAAGCTTACCCTCGTCTAGCATGAGGACGGTGTAAAGCGAAGTCGTGACATAAATCTGCAGGCCGAATAGCTAGGGAATCCTGAGTGTGGCTGGTCGTTACTTTCGAGTCACTACCCTGTTTATTATCGAGGCAATCGCATATGAAGCGTGAGACGGAGCCATTATCCTGGTTAAGTCTATGGGCACTAAAATGGCTTTAGTGAGCAGACTGGCAAAGAGGGCTTCATAAACTCTTATCATCGCAAGGGAGAACCTTCAGTGCAGGCTCATTACGGTAATGTGTACAGATAAGAACCAGTTACGGTCGCACTTGGACAACGTGTTCAATGTTGCATAATTTGGCGGGGACAGTTGCTGATTATGGTATTGTTGGGTTTATCGATGATCTGTAGGTAAAGTATACTGAATATGGTAGTTCTGTAGCAAATGTTGATGAAAAATGGAAAATCAAGAGAGGTTGAACCTCTCCTTATGTATCAATAGAACCTCATGAATTGTGCACTGGATCAGAGCTGTGAATAATCGAGGACTTCGAATAATGTGAAAAGCTCTGCTCTCTTGAAAGAAGTGAATACTGCAAAATAGGGGTATCGCAGTTGAGAAATAGAAGTGCTACTTAACAGCTAGCTTTGACCTGCCTTTTGAATTTCTGGCCTTCGCATCAATAAAACTTACTTTACACTCTCGATCTGTACAACTCCCGCTCAAGCCATGATCCAAAGCAACATTACCAGCTATCTACCAACCTTGTATCCCTCATCATTCCAAGTTTAATCACACAACTCCGATCTACACTGTCTTTCCCAACGATTCTCCACCCTTGTCTCCCACCATCCTCCCACATCCATTCGACCTCTCTTCCACCTCACTCATCACCCCCTCACCGCTAACCTCGCCTATAAGCGGTACCGAATATCTCTCCAATCTTTCGGCAATACCACTCTCAAATGGCATGTATCTCAACAATCCATCATTGACAGCTGATCTGTTGGATTCTTCTGGACTGCGAAATGGGAGTTGGAGTTTCTGGGCGAGGTTTGGTGATAGATAAGAAGTAGAGGTAGGGGTAGGAGAGGAGTATATTGAAGATGAGGGTATGAGTGTGGGCGTTGGCTTGGTGGGTAAATGTGGTGATGAGGAGGTGGGTTGGGTTTGCTTGGCTGTGTGGGGGTGTGATGGCAGTTTGGTACGCTTCGCTTGTGGTGGGACACGGAATCCGACGGGCAAAGGAGGAACCTCTATAACAGGTCTTGACTTCGGCGTCTTGACAGAAGTGGGAGCCAGTTTCTGGCTCTTCGCCGCTGGAAGTACCGGAAGCTCAGGCTCAAATTCCCAGATTATCTTTGGCGGCCCTTGGACAAAGACAGAAGAATGGGTTCGGGCAGGAGTTGGATAAGTGTAAGGATCATCGAATTTATCGTCTTCGTCACCAGGCTGTCGCAAGATTTGTCTGAGGAGAAGTTGACCTACTCGGTCGAGCACCGTCAGATCACCCTCGCAATGACATTTCAGGAGAAGGCGGTAGATTTCAAGCCCCATTTTCGAAGTATCGAAGAGATCTTCGCGCTGGCATGGAGGTAGCTCTTTGAGCGCGCGCAGCTCATTCGCTGAATATTTGTCAGTCTGGTTATGAGAATGAGTTCGACGAAGTGGAATACCTGTGGGTGGTCTGCCAAAGAATTCTTGGACGTCATTGATACGTGTGTGGATGGTATTATATTTTCTTTTCTCTGCTTCATCTTCGGGATCTTGCGATCGAGCCATGGTTTTGGGGGAAATATTAGAAAATGAAATGTATTTGCCTGCTGGGGACCAAGCATTAATTAATATTCTAGGAACGGATGTGCGTTGCGATGGGGGCAAGATCTTTTTGCTGCGGATAAACATACGCGCGGTGGGAAGTCGCCTCACAGTATTTGGGTTATTATTTTTAATAAGGGAATTATCGCCAATTCAGGGCGACCTCTCGAGCGTGTTGCAGACGAAAGACCACACTTTCTAGTACCCCTTATGGGACCCTGAGGATAAACTGCGAAAGTGGTTGGGGTAGAGCTCCATTGTGGAAGCCTTCGGACTGGAGTTGGCAGGTCATCAAATCTATTCTTTTACCCTTTTTAATCCTCCTACATCTCCATGTTTTCCTTTTTGTGGGGTTTGTATAACCTCATCTTTTGTCTGCTTTAGGCAATTTGGCTAAGCGGATATTCACTAACCAACGCTTGTAGCCGAAGGGCCTTGGATAAATCTGGGAATAGCGTCAAAATAAACGAGTCAATTAAGCATCTATTGTGGGCAATAAACTGCTGCGCGGAGTACTAGGCTTGAGCACAACGGAGATAACGAATAGAATTCAAAGATGATAAAAGAAAGTGGTTCAGTCACGGTGCTTTTTTCTTACCTAATCCTCCATCGAATTCGACCTGAATCGTTTCAGCCTAGATAAATCAGTACCACCTGGGTAGTAGGGATGAGCTTAGGGTGGTTGATCCCTTCTATTGCCCCTACTTTTTAGTACGCAGGTCCAGCGGGTTAGAAAGAAGATGGTGTCCAGTCGTGTGTCCATTAGGTCAGCCCACCAGGTCCCAACCTGATATTTGTTAAGGAGTTCTCGCTTGTGAAGTTATGTGCCCCTCTCCGTGGACGGTGTCGGCAGGGATGTGTTAGACTGGATAGGATTTTGAGGCTGGGAATTGCTCCCAAGGGATAATGATATCAAGTCAACGAGGGAATCAAGGACAGTCCTTGAAAAAGAAGGACCCTCCAAGTCGAGCAGGAAACCCTCTCCAGACTGGATTTAAGTAGATATAAGGCCAATTGTATCTCCATAGCTCCCTGCTCCAAACGGGTCCACAAAACCATGTAATAAAGCTCCGCGCAGAAAGGTACATCACCATCACTTTCAGAGAGACAACTTGAGCCCTTTGAAAGAGCAAGAAGCCGAGGCAAATTTTGCAATAGAATATGCAAAGGATTGTGATACTTAAAACATCGGCGAGAAATCCAAACTTCGCGGACTTCAACTTCCGAGAGCCTTTTTTTTTTAGAGAGATATAGGGGCTCAAAAAGTGACTTTATCAATGTGCAATACATGAGAGAGGATTGAAAAATACTTCCCATGCTCATAAAAGACTTTCTCTAAACGCACGTTTGAGAGAAAGTTGTTCATAAAGTGACGTGAGGTTAAAACAAGACTTCACTTGATTTACCGCTAAACTCAATCCGTTCAGCCTCGAACTTTGGAACTAAACCTTCACAATCTCAGTATAGCATACGCAACGCTCTTTAATAAGTCAAAATGGGTAAAGGTGAGTCGCATATTCATATGAATCTACGCTGTGACTAAATACTGATCTATAATCCTAACAGGCACCGACAAACTCTATGTAAGCTCCCCAGCTAAACTCTTTTCATTTTCTAGAACCACAGCTTACCTTCCTAGATTACCCATTCCGAATGGTCCTCCTCTGATGCCTACTCCGCGAGCGCCGGGTCCAACGTCACTCAAAAAGCCCCCAACGGCAGCTCGTTCAAGCGCCTCCCCTTCAATTTCTGCGCCGCCAGCCTTCAACCCTTCTCCCATCCCGTGTGCACACCCGAAGGCACCATCTTCGACGTCGAAATCATAAGCCAATGGCTTGCTAAACATGGCACCAACCCTGTGACTGGCCAACCTTTGAAGGAGAAGGATTTAATAAAGCTAAATTTTGCGCGGAACGGAGATACAGACGCACATGATGGGGGCACAGGGGCCCCAGATGGCTTGGGCGAGATGGTAGACCCTGTTACATTTAAGGTGTTTACAGATAATACGCATATGGTAGCGATACGACATGGCAGTGAAGCGAACGTCTTTGCGTGGGAGACGGTCGAGAGGTTGAATATCAAAGCGAAGATGTGGAAGGATTTAGTGGATGATCAAGAGTTTGGGAGGGCAGATATTATTACGTTGCAGGATCCTCAAAATGTGGAGAGTAGGGATTTGAGTCAGTTCAAGTTTTTGAAGGAGGGAGAGACGGTGTTGAGTAAGGAGCAAGAAGAAGAGAGGGCGAAAGGGAGTGTTAATATTGATGCGTTGGGGAGGGTGGGGGATAAGGTTCTGAGGGCGAAAGAGGCGGTTGAGAAGGCGAGGAGGGAGAGAAGTGCTGGTGGTGATATCAATCGCTCGAAAGTCGTAGCCAAATCTGGAACGACGAGCACGGCACCCAGGCAGTCTATGCTACAGGAGAAGAAACCAGCATACAACGCAGCTCAATACACAACCGGTAAAGCAGCAGCAAGTTTCACCAGCACAGGTCTAACACCTGAAACGAGCGGCGAAAGGGCACTACTCACAGACGAAGAATACATGCTCCGACCCAAACGCGTTAAAATTAAAGGCTACGCACGCATTGAAACGAACCTTGGATCCCTAAACATCGAGCTTCAAACCGAGACCGCGCCGCGTGCAGTATGGAACTTTGTGCACCTGGCCAAAAAAGGTTATTACAATGGCGTCGCCTTCCACCGCAACATTCGTAACTTCATGATTCAGGGAGGTGATCCTACGGGTACGGGAAAGGGAGGGAGTAGTATCTGGGGCAAGAATTTCAACGATGAGTTTGATGGCCCGTTGACGCATGATGCGAGGGGGATTGTGAGTATGGCGAATAAAGGCAAGAATACCAATAGTAGCCAATTCTTTATCACCTACAAGCCTGCCAAGCATTTGGATCGCAAACACACAATCTTTGGCCGCGTTGTAGGCGGTCTGGACGTTCTCTCGAAGTTGGAGAATGCTCCAGTGGAGAAGGGTGACCGGCCAGTGGATGATATTGTTATGGAGAATGTGGTCGTGTTTGTGGATCCATTTGAGGAGTTTCAGAAGCAGAAGAGGGAGAGGGATGAGGTGGAGAGGGAGAAAGAGGAGGTGAAGAGGAGTGGGGGGACTGAGGATGATAGTACGACGTGGACAGGGAAGAGGATTCGGAATGATGGGACAGTGGTGCAGAGTGAGAAGCATGGTGGGGTGGGGAAGTATTTGAAGGCGACTAATAAGAGTGGGGATGGGAATGGGAAAGTGGTGGAAGAAGAAGGTTTTGAGGAGCCGGTCAAGAAGAAGGTCAAGGCGGGTGGATTTGGCAATTTTGATAGTTGGTAATGGGAGCATGCCGCGTCAAGACTTCACAAAGAGAGGCTGAATACTGAAGCTCTGGCCACCAGACCTCAGCGTCCAATATGGACAATCCAAAGGATCCAGCGAAAGACCTTAAGGGTTCCTAGGCTTGGAGCTCTTCCACGGAAGAGGATACTCCAGAGACAGGCATGCATGACGCCAGTAAGCTCATTACGGTTCGCAAAAGAATCACAGCAGGATAGGTATCTTATATTTGCCCTGCAAATACCGCCACCATCCAAGAACTCATTCGCTCCCCTTCATTCACTTCCATCCGCCATGGTAGACCACAACAGAATAGGAAAAGTGATATGAATGTAGACGATGTATTGCGTTAGATAGAGATAAAGGTCCGGGTTTTCTGTGGCTTGCTGTATATTATCGTTATTGATGGAACTGTAAGTATGGAAGATATGATTGTTGACACCCATTTATTAATTGCTGTTTGAGAGTTTATTGTCATTTGGCACTTTCATAATGAAAGGCCTTCAGACTCTTCCAGATTTTGAGGATATACTGCAAGACTTTTAGTTCGTAACTATTCATATTCTAGCAAGGTCGCATCTTCCAGCACCTTGCTAAGTAATGTCGTCTACGTACAAATTCATAAACCATTTCGCCAGAACTCCCCCAGCAAAAGCAAAAGCCAATACCCAACCTTCAAAAATTAGCACCATCATTCCCTAAAAAATCCGGACCCAACGTCATATAATCAAGCAAATCCATACCGCCAACATTGACACCTTCCGCCGTCTGCGTTATAGCCTGATCATTCACATTCTGGAAGAAAGCTGCACCAGGCGGAAGATACCACATCTCGTTCGCACCACCCCAGTCATTGCTACCGAATACTTGATCTGTCATGTCGGCACCGAAGGTGGAGCCTGGTGCTTGGCTGTATGGAGTGCCGGAGTAGAAATTGCCGGAGTTGAGGTCGTAGGGTGTGGCTGAGACATGAGCGTCTGCTGGAGTCAGCTCGGGATATCTTAATAGGGAAAGAAGAGGGAGCGTACCTTGACCATTCATATTGAAGTTTGGAGTACCAGCATTCCACTCCCTAATCACCTGATTCGATTCCATTTTCTGTCTCTTCGGATCAGATTCTTGATGTGTGGCTGGAGTGCGAGCTCGGCTGCCGCTCTCGGCAGGAGCTGGTACAGTCGGGGCCATAATGAAGCGGCCTCTAAGGCGGGATGTCAATGTCTCGAGGAGATCCGCGAAGCGGATTCCTAGATGAACATCATCAACAACGCAATTGCGGAGAGCGTCTACTGCAGAATCCATGAGCGCTACGCTGATTTCAACATCGTGCTTTGATGCACCAAGGGCAAATGTTTTTAGTAAGAACATTGCGCCGCTGATGATCCGGAAATATGTCCTCACGGGAGCGTGCTTAAGGTAGTCGCCTGGTAGCAAGCCTTCTACAACCGTTCGCAATAGTTCTCGACTCCCATCAACGACCTCTCGTACATAAGCCTGATCTTCGACGCCAAAACCACCGAGTCTGGCAAGTGGTAATTTGCCATAATAGTTCTGTGTTTCAGGGCTTAGAGGAGCGGGGTTAGACGCTCCGTTCCCGGAATGGCCATTATTATTTGCTTGGTTGCCAGCGTTATTCGTACATCTTTCGACCACGGCTTGAAGTGAGAGGGAATTGACGTATATCCGAACATACTCATACTCAATAGAAAGTATGTGTCGAATGTACTGCGGTAATCGAAATCTCTCGAACTCCTTCTTCCAAGCCTTGAGCATAGGTTGGAAATCCTTGAGCAGTTCAATGTAACTACTGTCCTGGATA
>Ga0182030_10008060_pt1 | contig 21878 bp, 22 predicted proteins | sample 812S3MmetaG_FD_121299 | JGI IMG/M metagenome (GOLD analysis project Ga0182030, IMG submission 121299) | Permafrost microbial communities from Stordalen Mire, Sweden - 812S3M metaG (Illumina Assembly) | ecosystem: Environmental > Terrestrial > Soil > Wetlands > Permafrost | place: Sweden... | reverse complement strand
GCGAAACGGAGCTGGAGCGCGTGATGCTGGCCTTCATGCACCACGAGTACGATGTGCTGGTGGCGACGACGATCATCGAGAACGGCCTCGACATTCCACTGGCCAACACCATGCTCATCAACCGCGCAGATCGCCACGGCTTGAGCGAGCTGTATCAACTGCGCGGCCGCGTGGGCCGGTCCAATCGCCGCGCCTATGCGTATCTGCTGATTCCCCCGGAGCAGGAGCTGACGGAGATTGCGCGCCGGCGCCTGGCAGCTCTCAAGGAGTTCAGCGACCTCGGCGCGGGCTTCAAGATCGCCGCTCTCGATCTCGAGTTGCGCGGCGCCGGCAACATGCTGGGCGGTGAACAGAGCGGTCACATTGAGGCTGTCGGCTTCGAGCTCTACACGTCGATGCTGGAGGCCGCGGTGAAGGAGATGAAGGGCGAGAGCAGCGAGGAACGGCCAGCCACGCAGCTCAATCTCGGCATTGCCCTGCGCATCGACGAGAGCTATGTGCCGGAAGAAAATCAGCGGCTGCGGCTCTATAAGAAAATTGCCGGAGCAACCAGCGAGGCCGCGGTCAACGAGGTGCGCGCGGAGATGGAAGACCGCTATGGCGCGCCACCCGATGCGACGGTGTATCTGCTGGAAGCGGCGATGGTGCGCCTGGAATGCGAGCGCATGGGCATTGCGCAGGTGGATCGCAAACGCGGCGAGTTGCAGATTCGCTTTATGGAAAACGCAGCCGTCGATCCGCAGATACTGATGCGCCTGGTAGCCAAGCACGCCAAGCGCGGCGCGCAGTTCACACCGCAGGGACTGCTCAAGTATCCTTTGGCTGCCACGCGATCTGACGAAGTGCTGCTGGAGATTCACGAAGTTCTCGAGAAGCTGGCTCCGGCGCCGGTGGGGACTTGACGAGCCGCTCGCCATGGAAAAGAGGAACGATGAAGAGGCTTCTTGTCTTGCTTGGGGTCGGAGTCTGTATGAGCACTGCGATCGCTGCGCATGCCGCAGCTGAGGATTGGAAGCAGAACTTCGCGAAGGTCTCCGACGAGTACTTCGACCAGGTGTACTTTCGCTACGCTCCGACCAACGGCACGCTGGCCGGCTATCACCAGTATGACGGCCAGTTGGAGGATTATTCGCGCAAGAGCATCGACGCGGAGATCACGGACCTGAAAGGCATTCTTGAAAAGCTCGACGCAGTGGAACAAGAACAAGCGAAACAGAGGAATCAAGAAGTTGTCCCAAGCTCCGAATATTCCTCGTACAAGATTTCCCTCAATGTGACGGTCTCGGTCGATGGAAAGGCACGGGTTCTGGGGGTCGATCGCAAACATTCCGACCCGAATATACCGAAAGATCTGATCGAAAAGGCTGAGAAGGCCGTTGATACTTATCAAGTGAAGCCGGCCAGATTACTCAACGGTTCTCCCGTTGAGATAAATACGACATTTCAAGTTCAATTTCGTTTTTTCCATGACTTGGTCTCTCAGGATATGCAGATTGTGCGGTCGAATGTAGGTTCGCAATTGCTTACGCTCGAAACGATCCGCCCCTGGGAGAAGAATGCGGATAACTATTCGAGCGCATGCGGCAACGGTGCATTCACGCTGATGGAGCGCAAGTTTGCTTTGCCGGATGACAGGCTGCGGTCCCTGATTGCACGCGAAAAGCAGATGCCGGTGCTTCTGGATGCTGCGCGCGTGAATCTCAAGAACCCGCCGCGCATTTATACCGAGATCGCTATCGAGCAGCTGCCGGATATTGTCACCTTCTTTGAGAACGATGTGCCGCTGGCCTTTGCCGATGCGCAGGATGCAGCATTGAAGGCCGAGTTTGCACGAACCAATGCAGCAGTGATCGCCGCGTTGAACAGTTATCTCGCGTGGCTGAAGACCGATCTGCTTCCGCGCTCGAATGGCGACTTCCGCATCGGCGCGGACGCCTTCCAAAAGAAGCTGGCCTACGACGAGATGGTGGATACGCCGCTGGACAAGCTGCTGGAGATTGGCTGGGCCGACCTGCGCAAGAACCAGGCGCACTTCAACGAAGTTGCAAAGGAACTGGAGCCGGACAAGGATGCGCGCGCGGTGCTTGAGGAACTGGGAGAGAATCATCCCGCCCCCGATCATCTGCTGGATGCCTTCCGCGCGACGTTTGACGGCTTGGTGAGCTTCATCCGCTCCCATCACATCGTGACCATCCCGTCCGATGTGCGGCCAATCGTGGAAGAGACGCCGCCTTTCATGCGCGCCACCACCTTCGCCAGCATGGACACGCCGGGCCCCTTTGAGCAGCACGCCACGGAGGCGTACTTCAACGTAACGCTGCCCGACCCCAAGATGAAGCCCGAGGAAGTGGAGGGTTTCATGCACTCGTTCAACGTGGGGACGGTGATTTCGACCGCGGTGCACGAGGCCTATCCGGGCCATTACGTCCAGTTCCTGTGGCTGCCGCAGGCGCCGAGCCGGGTGCGCAAGCTGCTGGGCGCGAATACCGACGTGGAGGGATGGGCCCACTACACCGAGCAGATGATGCTCGACGAGGGCTATGGCCAGCCCGGGGCGGGAGCCAAGGATGAGCGCGAGTCGAAGTTTCTGCGTCTTGGCCAACTGCAGGATGCACTGCTGCGCAACGCGCGCTTCATTGTTGGCATCGAAATGCACACGGGCAAGATGAGCTTCGACGAAGCGGTCGCGTTTTTCCAGAAGGAAGGCTACCAATCGAAGGAAACGGCGATGGTGGAGACCAAGCGCGGAACCAGCGATCCGACTTATCTCTATTACACGCTGGGCAAGCTGGAGATCATGAAGCTGCGCGAGGACATGAAAAAGAAGCAGGGCGCGGCATTCTCGCTGGAGAAGTTCCATGACGAGTTTCTGCGCCAGGGGTTTCCGCCCATCAAGATTGTGCGCGAGGCGATGCTGGGGGATCAATCGCCGACGCTGTGAGGATTAGCTTTTCCAGTTATGGATGGAAGCAGCGAGTTAGCTAGCTTGTGTGCTGCACCGATTGAATTGAAGGAGAGGGATGAATAAGCAAGTCAGGAAGGCAGTAATCCCCGCCGGCGGCCTGGGCACGCGCTTTTTGCCGGCAACTAAAGTCATCCCCAAGGAGATGCTGGCCCTTGTCGACAAGCCCATCCTGCAATACGGCGTGGAGGAGGCGATTGCTTCGGGCATTGAGCACATCATCATCGTGACCGGCCGTGGCAAAGGCGCGATGGAAGACCACTTCGACATCAGTTATGAGCTGGATGCGACGCTTGAGCGGAAGGGTAAACACGAACTGCTGGCGGTTTCGCGCGGCATCTCGTCGATGGCACGCATCAGTTACGTGCGGCAAAAAGAGCCGCTGGGGCTGGGCCACGCCGTGCTGTGCGCCAAGGATCTGGTCGGCGACGAGCCCTTCGCCGTGCTGCTGCCTGACGATGTGATCGACGCGGATCCGCCTTGTCTTGAGCAGATGATCGGCGTGTTCAACGAGCGCGGCGGATCGGTGCTGGCGACGATGACGATCGAGGGGCCGGGCATCAGCGCATATGGCGTGCTGGCCGGTGAGCAGGACGCGAGCAATGCGCGGATCTATAACTGCACGGGGATGGTGGAGAAGCCGAAGTTCGAGGACGCGCCGTCGAAGCAGGCCATTATTGGCCGCTACGTGCTCACGCCGCGAGTCTTCGAGTTATTGGAGCAGACGACCCCCGGTGCGGGCGGCGAGATACAACTTACCGATGGTATCAAGGCGCTGCTCAAGGAAGAGAAGGTCTTCGGTTATACCTTTGAGGGCAAGCGGTTCGATGCAGGGGATAAGTTCGGCATGTTACAAGCGACGGTCGAGTTTGCGCTGAAGCGGCCGGAGTTTGGCGATAAGTTCCGGGAGTATTTGAAGGGGTTGGAGCTGTAACTGGCAAGTTAGCGAGTCAGCAGGTCAGCGAGTTAGCAAGTCAGCTTTTCTCCAGGCTGACCGGTTGGCTCGCTGGCCCGCTGCATTGATGCCTTCCACTTGATGTTGCAGCCGATGGAGGGCCGTTGGTCCGTGGGCACGGGTTGGTCGGCGAGCACCTGGTCGATGGCGGTGCGCAGATCTTCGCCGGTGACGGGGACGCCGTTGCCGGGGCGGCTTGCATCGAACTGGCCGCGATAGACGAGGCGAAAATCTGCATCGAAGAGGAAGATGTCCGGGGTGCATGCGGCCGTGTAGGCGTGGGCAACAGCCTGGGTCTCGTCATAGAGATAAGGAAAGACAAATCCAAACGTTTCAGCCTGTTGCTTGAGCCCCTCGGGGCCGTCGGCGGGGTGGGTGGTCACGTCGTTCGAGCTGATGGCGACGATGGCCAGCGGCTTGCCGGCATAATCCTTGCCGAGCGCGGCCAGGCCTTTCTCCACGTGCTTGACGTAGGGGCAGTGTGTGCAGATGAAGAGGACGAGCAGCGCTTTGCTTCCGCGAAAGTGATCGCGGCGGACGGTTGAGCCGGTGACAACGTTGGTCAGCGCGAAGTCCGGGGCGATGGTGCCGAGTTCGAGCATGGTGGATTCGGTAAGAGCCATAGGAGTTTCTCCTTCGGTGCAATGTGTCTCAGAGTTTGTGGTCTCTCACCCTTGCCGCAAAAATCCGCCGCGGCGGACGGCAAGGATGGGGCACCCAGAGTAGGGTTGCTAAAACAGCGGCGGCTGGCGGCCGGGCATGGTGAGGCCGAAGTGTTCGTATGCAAGCCGTGTGGCGACGCGGCCGCGCGGGGTGCGATCGAGAAATCCAATCTGGATGAGGAACGGCTCGTAAACTTCTTCGAGCGCGTCTTCTTCTTCAGCCAAGGTTGCGGCCAGCGTGCCCAGGCCCACCGGGCCGCCATCGTATTTCTGAATAATTGTGAGCAGCAGGCGGCGGTCAATCTCGTCGAAGCCGTGCGCGTCGACCTCCAGCATCGTCAGTGCGGCGTTGGCCGTGGGGCGATCGATGACGCCATTGCCGCGCACCTGGGCGTAGTCGCGCACGCGGCGCAGCAGGCGGTTGGCGATGCGCGGTGTGCCGCGGGAGCGCAGAGCGATTTCGGCAGCGCCGTCCTGGTCGATGGGCACGCCCATCACCTCGGCCGAGCGGATGACGATGAAGCGCAGGTCTTCTTCCGAATAAAACTCCAGGCGCAGCAGAATGCCGAAGCGCGAGCGCAGGGGCGACGAGAGCAGCCCGGGCCGCGTGGTGGCGCCGATGAAGGTGAAGGGGCGAATCTCCATGACGTGTGTGCGCGCCGCGGGGCCCTGGCCGATGATGATGTCGAGCTTGTAGTCCTCGAGCGCGGTGTAGAGCTTTTCTTCGAGCACCGGCTGCATGCGGTGGATCTCGTCGAGGAACAAGACTTGCTTTTCGCGCAGGTTGGTCAGGATGGCGGTCAGGTCGCCCTGGATCTGCAAGGCCGGGCCAGAGGTCTGCTGGAAGCCTACGTCCAGCTCATTGGCAATGATGGTGGCCAGGGTGGTTTTGCCCAGGCCGGGAGGGCCAAACAGCAGCACGTGATCGAGCGCCTCGCCGCGCGACTTGGCGGCTTCAAGCGCGATGGCGAGCTGTTCTTTTGCTTTGGATTGGCCGATGAACTCGCCCAGCCAGCGCGGGCGGAGCTTGAGCTCGAAGCCCTGCTCCTCTTCCGCGCGCGAGGCGCTCACAAGACGTTCCGGGGAGTTGTCGCGGGCGATGGCCATGCTGACGAGAAGTGTAACGGGGTGGGGTTGGGGGCGCAAACGCCCCGGCGGCGTGTGGCTTGTAAACGGGAGCGGGGTTGCGGCCGGCGGCGTAAACGGAAGGTTACGCCAAAGTACTGTGCGGCCCAGGGCCGGTATTGATTCTAAATAAGTTATTTTGCACCCGAAATGGCAACCAACTTGCTACAGAGGGTGCGGTGAAGCTGGTTTGCTTTGCAATCCACGCTCTGCCCGGAGGGGTTGAAGCACTTGTGTTTCAGCTTGTAACGGGAAGGTTGGCTCAGCGCAGGGGTTGCTCGAAAGGCTTGAGTTTTCAGTCATCTGGCAGGGCTTGCGGGATGCAGAGTTACATTAACCGACTTGATTCCGAAAGAAGAAAGAGGCTTTCGCTTGGGTTCGGGTTCGACGATGATTGGACCCATACGCGGGAATTGATGTGAATGCGTGACCTGGAGCGAAACCAGGGTTACCGTGTCCTGTTGGCTTTCGCGCGAGGTTGCCGCTCCCTCATGGTCGCGTCAACTTGGGGTCAGTGCTTTCGGGATACAGCAGCCCTGGTTTCGCTATAGCCGCTCAACGGAACGGCTCCGGGTCAGCCAAGAGAATGCAAGGAGGCTACGTTATGTTCAGTCGCAACAGTTTCGGGGCGCTGGGGCTCATCTGCCTCGTGCTGCCATTTACCGCCTGTACCTCCACGACGATCAACGCGATCACGGTCACGCCGACCGTAACGGATTTCGAGGGCGTCGGCGGCAACGTGCAGTTGACGGCCATGGCGACCATCAATCATGGCAGCCACCCCGCCACCTATCAGAACGTGACCGACCAGGTGACCTGGAGCACGCCGCTGGCCGTGGTGGCCAAGGTCAACTCGGCAGGGTACGTGACCGTCGTCGGCCCGGGCCTGACCCAGATCACGGCGACGGTGAGTGGATTCGGCGGACCCGTCTCGGGCAGCAGCACCGTTTGCGCAGAGATCCCCGGGGCAACGACCACGATCACCTGCCCAAGCGTTACCTCGGCCCACCAGAGTCCCTCACGGCTTACCCTCGCCCAACCCACCCGGGAGGCTGCAGCGCCGGGCGAGACCAGGCAGTTTTTTGCCAAGAGAACGTCGCTCGAAGGCGCGCAGGAAGATTTGACCGACAGCGTGCAGTGGACGTCGAGCAACGAATCGGTGGCCACGGTGAGCAAGTCGGGAATGGTAACGGCCGTGGGGCCGGGATCGGCGACAATCATGGCCGCGGTGACCAACGACGACAAGAGCGTGGTGGCGACCGCAACAGAGCTGAAGGTTGAATAGCAGCGACCCGCGCAAACCGTTTCCTCTTCGCAGCCGATGACGGATTGCACGAGATGAGTACGCATGGGCAGTGAGCCGCTCTTCGGGGCGGCTTTTCTGCGTTTATCCGTCCGGGGCGCGCTGCATCGAACCGGGCCGCTGGAGCTGCGCCGTCTAAACTGAAACTGACCCGTTCGAACGTGATGACCCTTCGCTTTGCCAGGATCCGGCGCTTCCACTTCAATCTTCCGCAGCGGATTGCGGCGGGGCTGCTGGCTCTTTTTCTGGCCCAGGGGCTGTGGCTCACCGCGCACCAGACGCTGACCGACCGCGACTACCAGTACGCCCGCTGCGGCCGCGAGACCTGGGAGCGGCCCTCAGCGCTGGCCGGCTACTACACCACCTGCGGCAATATCCACGACGGCATTCTGGGTTACCGGCTGGCCGGCCTACCTCTCACGCTGAACCTGCTGGCCGAGCGTGGGCTCGACGCCTTTCGCAAACCGGAGGACCGCGTGTTTGCTGCCGGGGTCGAGCTAAGGACCTCGGAGCTGAGTACGTGGGAGCTGCGCCACCAGCTCACGCACGCGCTGCTGCTGTTGCGACTGCCATTTCTCGCTGCCGGCTGCATGCTGGGCGCCGGGCTCTGGTGGGTCACGCGGAGGCTCTACGGCAACCTGGGCGGCTATACGGCGCTGGCGCTCTACTGCTTTTCTCCGGCCGTGCTGCGGGCCTGCGTGGCGCCTAATGCCGAGATGCTGGCCGCGCTGGGCGTCTATGGCGGCGTGTACACATGCATCGGCGTGGCCCACGCCATGCAGGGGCCGGTTGCCAAGTGGAGGCCGCGGATTGTCCTGCTCACGGCAGCCTTCGGAATGGCAGCTGCCGCGCACATTGCCGCGCTGCCGGTGGTGGCGCTGCTGGGGCTCATCGCCATGCTGTGGGTGGCCGAGGGGCGCAGGAGCCAGGTGCTGCCGGTGGTGCTGGCCGCCACGGTCGGAGCGCTGGTGGTGGTCTTCGCCGGCTACGGCTTTTCGCCGGATGCCTTCAGTTACGTATTCCGCTCGGCGGCGGGGTTTGTCTCCGTCTCGCTCGACCCGGGGCGGCGCTTCTTTTCCGCGCTCGGCAACGCCGGCGTGACGCTGGCCGCCGCTGCTGCTGTGGTGCTCTACGTGGGCGTCCGCCGGTCGCGCTACTTTGGCAACACAACTCCGTTGCTTTGTGCCGTGGTTTTGCTTTTGCTCGTCCTGACCGGGACCCAGGGCAGTCCCTGGCTGTGGGCGCTGCCGTTCCTGCTCACGTTTGTGGGCGGCGTGTTTGCCGACGCGTACGAAAGCCCGCGCGGCCGCGCGGCGATGGCCGCGGCGGGGACTCTGGTGCTGCTGCAGGCGGTGTTCTGCGGGCTGAGCCTGCCGGGGCTGCTGTAGCGGGACTATGAATTCGGGGTATTAGTGGAAGATTTTCGTCTCTGTTACGAGTCTTGGTGTCGAATGCATCGCAAAAAATAACTAGCATTCTGGACATAGCGGCGGACTTACACTTCTCACTAGCGGAGCCTAAAAATGCACTTGAAAACATTAGGCTCTCTGGAGCATAGTATGAACAAGAGTTGGGTGGTCGAGTTTCACGACGACTTCGTCCCTGTATACAGGGAATTGTCCGAGTCAGTGCAAGACGTTTTGGTTGCCTAGACGTCAATTCTTGGCGAGAAGGGCCCGCTGTTGGGAAGGCCGCAGGTAGATACGCTCAAGGGCTCGCGCCACGCCAATATGAAGGTGTTGAGCTTTGATGCCGATGGAGGTGTCTGGCGCGCGGCATTTGCCTTTGACCTGGAGCGCAAGGCCATCTTACTGGTGGCAGGAGACAAGAGCGGAGTTGCGAAACACCGTTTTTATCGAGATCTGATCCTGATTGCGGATAGACGGTTCGACCAGCATTTGAACGCACTTCGTTCACAGAAAAGGAAACAGTGATGCCAGTGACCCTGGACGAAATACTCAATGAGATGCCCCCGGAGCGCCGCGCCCGTGTCGATCAGTTAGCGGCAGAGATGCTGGCGGAGATGAACCTGCGCGAAGTGCGCCGCCTGCGCAAACTAACCCAGGCGCGGCTTTCGAAGAAACTCAAGATCGGCCAGGAGGGAGTTTCGCGCATCGAGAAGCGCACCGACCTGTACCTCTCGACGCTGCGCAGCTACGTGGAGGGAGTAGGCGGCAAGCTGAAGCTAGTGGTGGAACTGCCTGATCGGCCCCCCGTGCTTCTGTCAGGATTGGGCGAGGAGCAGGCCGAAAAACGAACCAAAAAGAGGGCCCACAACGGCGCCAAACCGAAGCCCAAAACTCGCCGCGCCGCTTGAGCGTCTGGGGGCTTTTCTGGCACGGCTCGATAATTGCTATAAATTAAAGCAAAATAAGGACTTATTTATCGTCAATCGCCTTGCTGAAACCCGCTCCAGACGGGTAAAATAGAAGCACAGCCCACGGACCCGGCCCCGCGTATCCGGACTCCTTTCTGACGCCCTCCGGCGGGCCAAGAAACGACCCTATGGCAGACGACAAAAATCCTCAGCTCCCTCTCGATGGCGGCACACCGCCCAGCGGCACCAACTTTCTTCCCATGAACATCGAGGAAGAGATGCGCCGCTCGTACCTGGCCTACTCCATGTCGGTGATCATTGGCCGCGCGCTGCCCGATGCCCGCGACGGACTCAAGCCCGTGCACCGGCGCATTCTCACCGCCATGGACCGCGAGGGCCTGCAGCACAACAAGCGCTACTCCAAGTGCGCCGGCGTGGTGGGCGAGTGCCTGAAGAAGTACCATCCCCACGGCGACTCGTCTGTCTATGACGCCCTGGTGCGCATGGCGCAGCCGTGGAGCCTGCGCTACCCGCTGGTCGATGGGCAGGGAAACTTCGGCTCGGTCGACGGCGATCCGCCCGCGGCCTACCGTTACACCGAGTGTCGCATGGAGCGCATCGCCGAAGAGATGATGGCCGACATCGACATGGAAACCGTCGACATGATGCCCAACTTCGACGAGACCACCGACGAGCCCACGGTTCTGCCCACCCGCATTCCTACGCTCATCGTCAACGGATCAAATGGAATTGCGGTGGGTATGGCCACCAACATTCCCCCGCACAACCTCACCGAGGTGGTCAACGCGGCCATTGCGCTGGTCAAGGATCCCAAGGCCGGCCTTGAAGAAGTGTTGAAGCACGTGCAGGGCCCCGACTTTCCCACCGGAGGATTTCTCTACGGCAAATCCGGCATTCCCCAGGCCTACAAGACCGGCCGCGGGCGCTTCCTGATGAGGGCCCGCACGGCTCTGGAGAACCTGACCAAGGAAAAGCAGGCGATCATTGTCACTGAGATTCCTTACCAGGTAAACAAGTCCAGACTGATCGAGCGCATCGCCGAGCTGGTGAACGAGAAGATCATCGATGACATCAGCGACGTGCGCGACGAGTCCGACCGGGACGGCATGCGCATCGTCATCGAGCTCAAGCGTGGCGCGCAGCCTGAGATCGTGCTGAACCAGCTCTACAAGCACACGTCCATGCAGGAAAGCTTCTCCATGATCTTTCTTGCCGTGCTCAACGGGCAGCCGCGGGAGCTGGGCCTGGACCAGGCGATTCGTGCCTTCATCGATCATCGAGTCGACGTTGTCCAGCGCCGCACCGTCTTCCTGCTCAAAAAAGACCGCGCCCGCGAGCACATCCTTGAAGGCCTCAAGATTGCGCTCGACAATCTGGATACAGTCATCCGCATCATCCGCGCATCGAACTCGCGCGTGGAAGCCCGCGAGAACCTCTACGCATGGAGCAAGGGCGCGGAGATCGTGATCACGCTCGACCGCGAGCGCCTGCCGCAGGAAGAAAAAGGCCTGACCCTGCGCCAGATCGACGCCATTCTCGAGTTGCAGCTCTATCGCCTGACGCAGCTGTCGATCGATGAGCTGCTGAACGAGCTGACCTTGGTGCGGGCGCGCATCGCCGAGTACGAATCGATCCTGGCCAGCGAGACCAAGCTGCGCGCGGTGATCGTGAAGGAACTGGAAGAAGTCCGCGACAAGTACGGCGACGCACGGCGCACGCAGATTGTGGACGAGAGCGCCGAGCTGCAGCTTGAGGACCTGATCGCTGACGAGCAGGTCGCCGTCACGGTGAGCCACCAGGGCTACCTGAAGCGCACGCCCATCAGCATCTATCGCCAGCAGCGCCGCGGCGGCCAGGGGCGCATGGGCATGAAGACGCGCGAAGAAGACTTCGTCGCGCAGCTCATCGTCGACTCGACGCACGCCTATCTGCTCTGCTTCACCAACACCGGCCGCGTCTACTGGGTCAAGGTCTACGAGATTCCCGACGTGGGCGCGGCAGGCAAGGGCAAGAGCATGCAGAGCCTGCTCGACCTGCAACCGGGCGAGAATGTCCGCGCCATTCTGCCCGTGCGCGACCTCGAAGAAGAGGGCAAGTTTATCTTCTTTTCGACGCGCAATGGCACGGTGAAGAAGACGCCGCTCAAGGACTTCTCCAACGTGATGGCGCGCGGCATCATCGCCATCGGCATCGACAAGGATGATGAGCTGGTCAAGGCCCGCATTACTGACGGCAGCCAGATTGTTTTTCTGGCCACGCACCTGGGCATGGCCATTCGTTTCGACGAGAACGACGTGCGCTCCATGGGCCGGCCGGCCTACGGGGTGCGGGGCATTGACCTGGCCAAGAACGACTACGTGGTCGGCGTCGCCGTCACGCCCAAGGAACACGAGCCGGGCGAGTATCGCATTCTCGCCATCACCGAGAACGGCTTTGGCAAGCGCACCAACGTTGAGGAGTACCGTTTGCAAACCCGCGGCGGCAAGGGCGTCAAGAACATGGCCGTCACGCCGCGCATTGGCCGCGTCAGCAGCATTCAGCTGGTCGACGATGCCTCCGAGCTGATGGTCATCAGCCAGTTCGGCAAGATCATCCGCATTGACACCAAGACCATCCGCGCCGCTGGCCGTGCCACGCAGGGCGTCCGCCTGCTCAACCTGGAACCGGACGACAAGGTCGCCGCCGCCGTTATCATCCCCCCCGAAGAGTTGAAAGACGACGACCAGCCGACGCTGTTGCAGTAGGACGCGCACTTGAGGAGGGGCCGACAATCTTCAGCCGAAGGCGTTTCGCGCCCTGCTGCATTTCATCTTGTGGGAGGATTTGCCTATGCATAATTTCGGAGACACCCTAAGTCATTTGCTCGTAAACGTGCTCGAATCCGCACGAGAGTATGAGCACGCCGAAGAGGCATTGAGTCGAGCAGAGGCCTCCGGAGTTTGGGATAACGAAGCCAAGACAGCGAAGCGTAAAGCTGCAGAACTCGCAGTCGCAATCGATGGATTGGCGGACCGGGCAGCGCAAGAATCCAAAGAGAAGATTGGAGATATCAGGAAAGCTGTCTCAGCCTTATGCATTTTGCCGGGAAGCCAACAGCTAAGGTCCGAATCCCTTGAGCGCGTGAGCGGAGTCGCCAACGCATATAAGCACAGCAAACTTGACGATAAGAGACATCCGATCGAATCCTTCGAATCCGTGTTGACCGTTGGGCTCGGTTATGGACTTGACGGTTTCGGGGTCGGCAAATTTGGGGGCGTAGAAGTAATTACAAAGGACAAATCTGGCGAATCATGGAAATTTCTCGGAGACGTCCCAACAGCCATCAGCGCATGGCTCCGTTTTTTGGTAAATAATGGTGCCAAAGCGCCAGCCGATCCCATCAGCGTTTGTGGGATTCAAATCTATCCCTGATTACTTCCGACGTTCCGAGCAGGTCTATGCCGCGTAGATTCGCCTTCAACTTTCCTAAAATCATTTGGGGCAAAATTAGGGCACAGATTGCAGCCAAACTCAACACCGGCAGCTTGAATTTGATCTTCTATGCTTGATGGATGATTGTTCTGAAAACGGAACCAAGTCACCAAATGCTTGCAAGGGAAGATATATTTGTCGCCTCCGGGATTAAAAAATTGCGACCCAGATTCTGATTCAAACGGATCATCGATGACAAAGTGACAGTGGGCCTTTGTATCGCGGCATTGGCAAGATTGCAGGTAGCATTTCAGTACTTCCTCCAACCTGTACGAATCGTGAACAATCTTGCCACCTACAAATATGAACGCCCCCTTCCATCCTCTCGTATACCCAATTAATGCTGATGCTCTCCCTACATCAGCCTGTGTCATTCCAAACACAGCGACGTGCATTGGCTTTCCACCAATAGTGGCAACGCCATATCGCTCTGCCCCCTCGGCCATGCTCAGCGCAAAAGCATAGTATTTGGAATTTGACTTCGGGAATGACACTACGAGCAAGCAACCCAGTGAGGCTTGAAATGGATCAATAATGAAATTCGTCTGCCGAAGACTCAAGTTTTTCTTTTGTTTCAATGCGCCTCCCAAGACTCTTGCCCGCTCCGTCCTGTCCATCAATTCCGTTTGCGCTCGATCCGCCGAATCGTCGTATCCCTCGGCCTCGTCGGATCGCGGACGACGCCTATCTTCGCCCACGCCGCCTCGCTCAACTCACCCGTCAGAATCAGCCGTTCGCCAACGGAGAGATTTCTCCAGTTGCTGACCTTCTCCTTCAGGTGCTTCGGCACGTAGTTGTAGTCAAACTCAGATTCGTCCACGCTCATAGCCAGATTGTGTCCCCTTCCGATGGGCAGACCTGCATCGGTGTTGAGCCGGATGCTCACTTGAAGTACTCACGAATTGGAGCAAGCTGCTGGGTCCGCCCATTGGGAAAGATTGGATCGCCTTTCATTGCATCCATCCGCGCAAACCACTCCTCGACCGTTTCCTTCCGGGCTTGGAGGATGGGTTCGAGCAGGACACCTGCGCCCATGCGGCGAATGCGCACACGGTCGCCCTCGAAGCGGAACTCCTTGGGCAGGCGCACGGCCTGGCTGCGGCCAATCCAGAAGAGCTTGGCGTCCATTTGCTTCGGATTCTTCGCTGTTTTCGTGTGCATTAAACCCTTCCATACACGCTACCTTCAAAGCATACCTCAGGGGCTAAAGCCCGGATGATTTTACGGCTACTTGCGGCACGACTGAAGTCGTGCCCTGACACAAAGCCTGCTTTTTTCCGCAGCCTGTAAAGCCCTGGCGATTTCGCACTTCCAGCGCCGGAACTAATGTCCAGGCCTACTATTCCCGGGCTGCCGCCCAAATCAGGTTTGGGCGGATTGCGACACGTTATCGGACGCAGCCGAACCTTTGCGGGCACTCGGATTTATCGTCCCCATGGCCTACACTGAGATTGCTCTGGATTCTCCGCACTCCCCCTCATGCGCCGAACCTCCCTCACGGTTCTTGTGCAGGCCTGCCTCTTTCTGATGGCGGCTCTGGGTTCGCAACTCCTGTTCGCGCAGGGGCATACGAATGCTGCACCCCTGAGACACCCTGCCCGCAGCCACGCCGCTGCGCGGCACTTGAACAGGAATCGAAAGCCCCCCCAGCGCACCGCTTCCCAACCAGTCAAACGGACCGCTGCCCGCACTGCTGCCCGGCCTGTGCCCCGTCCGGCCCCGCGTTCGGTCCGGCGGGCGGTTGCCCATACCCCAGCGCGCACGCGGCCGACGCGTCTGCACAAGGCCGCCGTCAGAATGCGTCGGCCTGTACGCGTGAACCATGCGCCCGCAAACGCCGAGGCCGCGATCCGGCCGACGCCCCTGAGCCTTACCGCGGAGACTGTTCTGCCCGCCAAGGCAATCATTGGCAGTTTGACCGCGCGCCTCCCTTCTCCAGGGCATGAGTCGGCCAGCGCATCGGCCGACACATTTGCGCCTACCCTTTCCGATTCAGCGCCCGCACCCGCCGCCGAGTCCGCCTTATCTATTCGTGGACACGGCGCCATGCCGCCTCCCCTGCGCGGCTCACTCTTGTCCCTGGAGCGCCAGAACCAGCGCGCCCAGGCGGAGGGCCTGGAGCGCATCGCAGATGAGGACGACCTCTCGGACCGCATCGCGCACAGGCAACTGGTGCCCGTGCCGGTCTCCGCGGAGCTGGCCATCAACGCCGACCTGCCCGAGCATCACCGCTACTGCCGTCCCTGGACAGCGCGCTTTCTCAGCGACCTGGCCCGCGCCCACGCCGCGCAGTTTCACGGCCCCGTCGAGGTCAGCTCGGCGGTGCGCACCGTCGCCTATCAGAAGCACCTGATCGCCATCAACGGCAACGCAGCTCCGGCCGAGGGCGACATCGCCAGTCCCCATCTCACCGGCGCCACCATCGACATTGCCAAGAAAGGCATGAGCCGGCAGGAGATTGGCTGGATGCGCGCCTGGCTCATTCCCCTCGAGAACGCAGGCAAGATCGACGTGGAAGAGGAGTTCCAGCAGGCCTGCTTCCACATCACGGTTTACAAGGGCTATGTGCCGGCCCGGCCGGCCAGCTCCGTTGCGGGCGCCCGGGCTACGCGTCGCGGCGCCGGCCAGCAGAAGTCCGCGCCGCCGGCCGGCACAGACACCGCAAGCGCCCCCCCGGCGCTAGGCCGCTAGCCCGGCCTCATCAGGCCCATGCCCATAAATTGATTGGGTTTTCCGCTGCAACGAGGGTACAATCGCGGGCAATGAGATTTCTTCCCGCGGTGTGCCGGGAACGGGTTCAAGGTGCCGCAGCATTTTCAGAGGAAGATGCAGCCGCGGCCGCAAATTTTCGGTCTCCCGCGAGGGGAAGAAATACAACCGCCGAACCGGCATGTGAGAGGCACAACGCATGAGCGATCTGGAAGTTCAACCTGTGGCCGAGTCAGCCCCCGGGCCTGCCGGTCTGTCGCAACTCCAACGCGTCACCAGCGTCTTTTCTGCGCCGTCGAAGACGTTTGACGACATCAAGCGCGGCAACACCAGCTGGTGGATGCCGTGGCTTATTTTGGCTGCAGTTGGCTACCTGTTCTTTGCGGCCGTGGCCACCAGGGTGACGATGCAAACCGTGGTCGACAACCAGATGAAATTGATGAGCGAAGCGCAGCAGGAGCAGATGGCCAAGGTGCCGCCAGCGCAGCGCGAGGTGCAGGCGAAATGGACTCTCTACATTACCGAGGGCGTCTTCTTGGCCAGTCCGCTCCTCGTTTTGATCAAAGCAGCTATCGTCGCGCTTGTATTGTGGGGCACCATCAACTTTGCCTTCGGCGGCAAAGCCAGATTCGGAGCCATCTTCGCCGTCTGGTTCTTTGCCAATTTGCCAACCACACTGGCCGCGCTGCTGGGCATCGTCATCATTTACGTAGGGGGTACGCCGGAGATTTTCAACATCAAGAACTTTGCTCCCACCAACATTGGAGCATTCCTGCCCGTGATGGAGACCAACAAAGCGGTTTACGCCCTCGCCACCTCGCTGGACATCGTCGATATCTGGATGCTGTTCCTCATGGGCATGGGCATTGCGATCGTAGCTGGCGTCAAACGCAGTGCTGGCTATATTACCGTGTTTGGCTGGTGGGCGCTCATCGTCCTGCTCGGCGTGGGCTGGGCCGCAGCCTTCGGTTGAATTCAACCCGCACCCGAAGCAAAAACAGCGCGAACCCCATACGGGATTCGCGCTGTTTTTGATCTGCGTACCATTCGCCTGGCTACTCGGCCCAGCGGCGCATGATGAGCGTGGCGTTGATGCCGCCGAAGCCGAAGGAGTTCGAGAGGGCCACGTCGAAGCTGTGATCGATGGCGTGATTGGCCACGTAGTCCAGCCGGCACTCGGGGTCGGGGTTATCCAGGTTGATGGTCGGCGGCAGCTTCTGGTTCACCAGGGCCAGCACGCTGATGCCGGCTTCGAGGCCGCCCGCGCCGCCCAGCAGGTGTCCGGTCATGGACTTGGTGCCGGATACCTTGAGCCTGTGGCTGAGCGCGTGCTCGCCGAAGACCAGCTCAATAGCCCGCGACTCGTTGCCATCGCCTGCCGGAGTGGACGTGGCATGCGCGTTCACATAGCCCACTTCTTCCGGCTGAATGCCTGCGTCCTTGAGAGCGGCCCTCATGCTGCGCTGTGCGCCGGCGCCTTCGGGGGCAATGCCGGTCATGTGATAGGCGTCGGCGCTCATGCCGTAGCCGATGACCTCGGCCAGAATCTTCGCTCCGCGTGCTTTAGCAAACTCCAGCTCTTCGAGGATGAGAATGCCGGCGCCCTCGCCGATCACAAAGCCATCGCGGTCCTTGTCGAAGGGGCGGCTGGCGCGGGTGGGGTCGTCGTTGCGCTGGGAAAGCGCGCGCATGGCGGCAAATCCGCCTACTGAGAGCGGCGTGACCGCGGCCTCGGCGCCGCCGGCGATCATGGCGTCGGCATCGCCGTGCATGATCATGCGCACCGCGTCGCCAATGGAGTTGGCACTGGTGGCGCAGGCCGTTGCCGTAGCGGAAATAGGACCGCGCGCGCCGTAGCGGATGCTGATGTGGCCGGCCGCCATGTTCACAATGGCCGCGGGAATAAAGAAGGGCGAGATCTTGCGCGGGCCGCCGGCCAGCAGGTTGGCGTGTTCGCGCTCAATCACTTCAAAGCCGCCGATGCCAGAGCCGATGAAGACCCCGACCCGGTCGCCGTTCTCCGGGGTGATGACAAGGCCCGACTGCGCAATCGCCTCCTGGACGGCGGCAAAGGCGTAGTGGGTAAAGCGCCCCATCTTGCGCGCTTCTTTTTTATCCACAAAGTTCAGCGGGTCAAAGTTCTTGACCTCGGCGGCAAAGGTGACCGAGAAGCCGGTGGTATCGAACCCCTGAATAGGGGCCATGCCACTGGCGCCGGCCAGCAATTGCCGCCAGACCTCGGGAGCGGTGTTGCCCACACCGCACACCAGGCCGAGCCCGGTGATGACGACTCTGCGGGACGCATTGGACAAGGGCTACTTGCTGCCTTTCGCGTTCTTCTCGATGTAGTCGATGGCGTCCTTGACGGTCTTGATCTTCTCGGCGTCTTCGTCGGGAATTTCCAGATCGAAGGCTTCTTCGAACTGCATCACCAGCTCGACCACGTCGAGCGAATCAGCGCCCAGGTCTTCCTGGAAGCTGGCGCCGGGCGTCACCTCGGCTTCATCCACCTGCAACTGCTCGACAATGATCTGCTTGACTTTCTCTTCAACGGCCATGCTTGCTTCTCCTCAGTCTATTTTCCGAAATTGAGCGTCTCTCCGGGGCAAGTTCAATCCCGTTCCGCCTGCTAACGATACCGGCTTGAGGCCAGGGAGCACAACCACCGCGCCCTAAAAAACTGCGCATGGCCCCGAACTCCAAGTCTACCGGGCGGGTGGGGGTGTGTAAAGGCGGCCAAGGCAGGGAATAGGGAATAGGGAACAGGGAATAGAAAACCGGGCGATGCGGGCAGGAAATGCACAGGGGGAAGGCGTACATTAGGCGAAGAGGAAATTCATGCAGACGGTTTGGATTTTTTTGGCGGCGATCGCTGGTTTCGTTCTCGGTCTCTTGCTGAAGAGCGTCCTGGCGAAGGCCAAGGCGCTTCATCTGGAACAGGACAACGGAAAGCTATCCGCGGAGTTGAACGAGCTCAAGCAAGCACTGGTGCAGGCCAAAGCGGCGAGTGAGTCGCGGGCCGGTTTTGAGGCGCTTGCGACCGAACGCCAAGGCCTCATCGGCCGGCTGGAAACCGAACGAAGTACGCTTCGCGAAGAACTGCGCACGAAAACCGAGACGGAGCGCGTTCAGTCTGCAAGCATCGGCAAGCTGGAAGCGGAACTGAAGAGCGAGCGAGCGAATCTGGCTGAGAAACTTGCCATTCTCGACAATGCGAAGCAGGCATTGGCCAACCAATTCCAGGCGCTGGCTGGGGAAATTCTGGAAACGAAGTCTAAGGCCTTCTCTGAAACAAACAAGAACGAGCTGGGAACGCTGCTTGACCCGCTGAAGTTGCAGATCAAGGAGTTCCGCGAGAAGGTGGAGCAGGCGCAGACGGACTCGAAGACCGGCGTTGCGAAATTGGAAGGGCTCATCGGCAATCTCGGCAGCCTGAATCAGCAACTGGCCGACGAGGCCCGCAACCTGACCACCGCGCTGCGCGGCTCGGCCAAGGCGCAGGGCGATTGGGGCGAGTTCATCCTGCGCGATCTGCTGGAGAAAGCCGGCCTGCGCGAAGGTGAGCAGTACAGCTTTCAACAAAGCTTCACCGGGCTTGCGGACGACGACGGCGAAAAGCTGAAGACCGCGCGAACTGACGTGATCGTCTTTCTGCCCGGCGGCCGCAACCTTATTGTCGACTCCAAGGTCTCGCTCACCGCCTATACGGACTACGCGAATGCCGCAACCGACGACGAGCGCAAGGCCGCGTTGAAGCTCCACCTGGCCAGTGTACGCGGGCACATTGCGGGCTTGTCGAAGGCCGGCTACCACAAGCTGCCCGGCATCGAGTCGCCGGATTTTGTGGTGATGTTTATTCCCATCGAGCCGGCCTTCCTGCTGGCATTGCAGGGCGATGCCGATCTCTGGGCCGATGCGTATCAGCAGGGGATTTTGCTGGTTGGTCCCACCACGCTGCTCTATGTCATCCGCATCGTAAACGTGCTTTGGCAACAGGAACTGCAGGCGCGCAGCGTGCAGGATGTAATGAATCGCGGCGCCGAGCTCTACGACAAGTTCGTCAACTTCGTCGCCGACCTGGAAGCCGTAGGCAAGAGCCTGCGCGGAGCCGAAGCAAGTTACTCGAGCGCCATGAAGAAGCTCAGCGAAGGCCGCGGTAATCTCATTCGCCAGGTGGAGTTGCTGAAGCAGTCGGGCATCAGAACCAACAAGCAGATTCCGCGCGGGCTGCTGGATGCAGCGGGGGATGATGAGCCGGGTCTGGCGTTGGCGGCCGGGGCGGATGAGACGGCGGTGACCGAATAACGCTGAATTCCGCACGACGGAGGCCGGATTCCGACCGTAAGCGCGGCTTCGAACCGCCAAATAACACCATTGTCGTGTACACTGTTCTCGTATGCGCAACGTGACTCTCAGCGCCGAAGACGAGCTCATTGACCGCGCCCGTCTGGTCGCGCGCCAGCGCCATACCACGCTCAACGGGGCCTTCCGCGAGTGGCTCCAGCAATTCACCGCAAGCTCAGGCGACGTCAAGGAATTTGATCAGCTCATGAGCCGCCTTGGCCCGCTCAAGGCTGGCCGCCGCTTCAGCCGCGAAGAGATGAACGAGCGCTGAAATGGCGGATAAGTTCTTTCTCGACACCAACATTTTCGTCTATTCGGTCACCGACGATGACGCCCGCAAGTGTCAGCTTGCCACTGCGCTCATACGCCGCGCACTTTCCACGCAGAAGGGCGTGGTCAGCTATCAGGTCGTTCAGGAGTTCTTCAACCTGGCCCTCAAGCGCTTCGCGCGTCCCATGAGCCTTGCCGACTGCAACGACTATCTCAATACCGTCTTTTGCCCCATGCTACGGGTCCATTCCTCGACCACGCTTTACACAGAAGCGCTCGCCCTGCAGCGCCGGTATCGGCTCTCCTGGTACGACGCGCTCATCGCCTGTGCGGCCATCGAGGCCGAATGCACCATCCTCTATTCAGAAGACATGCAGCACGGCCAGCGCTTCGGGGCACTCCAAATCCAGAATCCGTTTCTCTGATCCAGCTGCAAGTCCGCGACAACAAGCGAATCGAAAATTCGCTAGCTGTGCAGCTCCCCAAACGCCTCCCGCATCCGCTTCCACGTAATCTCCAGATCCTCGGGAAGAATGCGTGACTCGGCTACGGTGGTCATGAAGTTGGTGTCGCCGGCCCAGCGGGGCAGGGCGTGCAGGTGCAGGTGGCCGGCCACGCCGGCTCCGCCCGCCTTGCCAATGTTGAGGCCAAAGTTGAAGCCGTGCGGGGTGTAGACCTGCTGCAGGGCCTGTTCGGTGCGCTGGGCCAGCTCGATCAGCTCATGCGCCGTGTCCCCGGGCAGAGCGGCCAGGCGGTCCAGATGCGCGTAGGGCATCACCATCACGTGGCCGGATGTATATGGATAGGCATTCAGGCAGATGAAGCAGTGCTTGCTGCGCAGGACGAGCCCGCCCGCCTCCTCAGCCTGCTCCGCGCTCATTCCATTGGCGATTGCGTGGTCGATGGAGGCAATCAGGTTGCAGAAGACGCAGCCCGAGTCGCCGGGCCAGGCGGCCAGTTTCTTGGGAACGCCGGGGCGTACGGCGCTGTCCGCCGCGGTGACGTAGGCATAGCGCCAGGGAGTCCAGAGATGATCCATAGAATTCAGGGTGCGCCGTTCCAATCAGTATAGAGGGTATCGGAGATAGAGGGGTTTCCGGGATGGTGCGGAACCCGGTTTGTGCGAGGCCAGGTGCAATGGGCTCCCAGGTCTCAAAATCGCCCCCCCACTTTCGACAGGCTCAGGGCAGGCTCTGGGGCGCCCGCGTCTATCCGACCTCAGCTGAGAGACTGGGTACTCCCACTTTACGGGACGGCAGGCGGCATTTTCTTGCCTCCCCCGCCTCGGGGCGCAACTCCATTGCTTTGGACCCCGGAGATGTGAAAATCCAATGGCAATGCGGCTTTTTGCCGCCTTATGGCCAAGCTATTGGATTGACGCGGGAAAGCTGAGGTTGCTACACTTGAAAACGTGGCTTACTGTGCGTATTCCCGCAGCGAGCCGCGGCCGCCCACTTGCAAGCCATTGCCTGCCGGGTGTTTCCCATGGAGACCAGTCGCTCGATCAACCAGCGCAACAGGCTGGCAGGACTGTCTCTTGCGAAATTGCCCCGGTGCCGTCACAAAGGGACAAGGGCGAGTGATGCGGTCATAAGGCAAACCCGTCCGTGGCAATCGCGGCGCGGGAGCCACTCCCAGCGGCAGGCATGAGTCGTCGCGGGAGGCAGGAATTCCGGAGCAGCAGTGATGGCAAACGTCCTCAATCCCGAACCCGAGAGCATAACCCTGAACACCGAACT